>SDBU01000092.1_pt1 | contig 115698 bp, 129 predicted proteins | sample 2277071 | NCBI WGS metagenome assembly SDBU01 (sample SAMN10397929, study PRJNA504765) | marine sediment metagenome | isolation source: marine sediment core GS08_GC12, 126 cmbsf | place: Arctic Ocean: Gakkel Ridge, Loki's castle | collected 2008
AATTAGCCTGGCTAACCTATCATCCGTGATCTTATAGTAGACCTTTTGAGCTTCTTGCCTGTCCTTCACAATGTTGCATTCCTTAAGGGCTCTCAGGTGATGCGAAATGAGGGATTGTTCCTTATTCAGAACCCCAGCGAGTTCACCAACGCACCTCTCACCCTCAGCCAGCAGCTTAAGTATTTGGAGTCGAGTAGGCTCCCCAATGCACCTCAGAAATCTTGCCTGCTCTTCCTCTACTGCCATATGAACCCCCGTTTATATGAATTATAATTCATATATGGAGCGAGGTCAATAAATTTTAATCCCTAAATTCAAGGACTAGGACTACTTCTTTAAGGGAGGAAGAATTACAAAAGATTTTGCGGTTAACTATAATCTATATAATAGAAGCTTCTTCAACCTTTACAGGGTCTCCAACCTTAACCAATCCGCCACGAATTACCTTAGCAAATACCCCCTCCTTGGGCATGATGCATTTGCCTATCTGACGATAGATAGCACAACCGCTATGGCATTCCTTGCCGATCTGGGTGACCTCTAAGATAATACCTTCCCCTATAGACAGACGTGTGCCAACAGGTAAGGAGACCAAGTCTATTCCTTCGGTGGTAAGATTTTCGGCAAAATCCCCGGGGCTTACATCGAAGCCTAGCCCCTGCATCTTATTGATACTTTCGATTGTCAGCAAGCTTACCTGACGATGGGTGCAGCAGTCGGCATGGGCATCGTCAACAAGGCCGTAATCTTCCTTAAGGACGCCTTCGGTTACGACTTCCTTTTTGGTCCCCTTTTTCTCGCTCTTGCAAACCGCAATTATCTTAGCCATGTGTTACTCCTTGCTCGTTCTATTGTCCCCCCACCAATCACCACATCTCCACTGTAAAAGACCACCGCCTGCCCCGGGGTGATCGCCATCTGCGGCTCCTTAAACTTCACATAGACTTCGTCTCCATCCAAAGGGGTTATCGTTGCTTCAGCTTCCTCATGAAGATATCTTATCTTCGCTTTCACCTCAATGGGGCACACCAACTTCTCTATAGCTATCCAGTTTAGCTCAGAGGCTACAAGCTCATCCCCGTATACTTCCTCTTTAGTGCCTACCACGATGGCATTCCTTCTATGGTCAATGCTCGTCACATATAACGGCTCCCTAGCTGATATGCCCAGTCCCTTGCGCTGCCCGATGGTATAAAATGGGATTCCCCGGTGCTCTCCCAGGATATTCCCTTGGTTATTCAGTATTGGTCCCGGCTTTGCCACCGCTCCCACGAGGGAGAAATAACCCCCGGCGATAAAATCCTGACTCTCCGCCTTATTACCAACGCCGAGCCCAAGAGCCTGAGCCCTCCTTCTTACCTCTTCTTTAGTATAATCTCCTAGGGGGAAGAGCGAGCAACCAAGCTGCTCTTGAGATAGAGAGTAAAGGAAATAAGACTGGTCTTTCCTCATGTCCTTAGCTCTTTTAAGTAGATAGCGATGCTTGCTCCCGTCGTATTCCACTCGAGCATAGTGTCCGGTGGCGAAATAATCGAACTCGAGCCCGCTATTCCGTGCCTTTTCCACCAGGGCATCGAATTTAACCCTGCGATTACACCTGACGCACGGATTGGGCGTCCTCCCCAATAGATACTCACCACAAAAGTAATCCAGAACTTCAGCTTTGTATTCTTGCTTGAGGTCAAAAGTATAAAAGGGAATCCCCAAGGTTTGAGCCACCTTGTGGGCATCCTCTATATCTTCTTCCTCACCAGGACCATAGCAGCCATGGCGCGTCCCCTCACCGGAGAGGAATTCTCCGACCCATATTTTCATGGTCACCCCAATGACCTGGTAACCATTCTCTCGAAGGAGAGCAGCAGCGACGGAAGAATCCACCCCGCCGCTCATGGCTACTACTACCTTCACTGTAGCTCCTCTCTTTAACTAACTTCAACGAAAAGCTTATTCAGGTTTTGTCTTTACACTATCCTCTCTACTACAATCTTTTCCCCTTCTTTAACTTCTTTAAACACCTTCGGGTCATCAATGAGCCTCCCGAAGATATTCACCGGACTTGCTGCTCGAATCTCGCCCTCTCCACTTATGGGAGTAGGTCCAAAGAAAATGCAAAAGGCGCTTCCCCGAGTCCAATAGCCCAAATCGCCATGACTTACCAACTCCTGCCCATTTTCCGGTTCTATCTTCACTGGAATAGCAAAGTATATTTCCTCCCCCCAAGTATTCACGTTGCCTCTTAGGGGCAAAGCTTCCCAAATAGCATCGGCAGTTTTCGTAGCATTAAGCTCTGCCAACACCATAACCGAACCTGTTGTAATGCGAATTTGTCTTTTGGTATGAAAAAGTGTCATTGGACTTTGGGTTGTGTCGTCCTTTCAACCACAGCAAATCTTCTGCCACGGATGTGCATTACTGGCTTTGCCTGGGAGACATCGAACTGCCCCTGCCCAAAAAATTCATCCTTGCACTCCGCATTAACTACTTTTCCCACTACGAGGATGTGATCCCCTGCTTCCCTCTCAAATTCGAGCTGGCACTCGATCCAACCGATACATTCCTCGATGCCGGGTGCCTTGACAATGGCAGACCTTCTTTCAGTAAGTCCTGACTCTCTGATTTCGCTCACACCCTTGGGGAATGCCTTGGAACAAGTCCACATACTGTCCAACAGTTGTTCTGGGACGATATTTAGCACGAATTCGCCTGTTTCCCTGACATTCGCTAGTGTGTGCCTCTGTGGCGCCGCAGCAAAAAGCACCAGAGGTGGGCTGGAAGAAACGGGTGTAACAAAGCTAAACGGAGCGGCATTTGGTCTGCCCTCCTTGTCTATGGTTGAGATGAGAACGGTACATCTGGGTGACAGGATTTCAAAGAAGTTTTCTGCCTTTACTTTCATACTCACCTTCCGGTTAAAAGTTTTCCCCTAAGCAAGTTACCTGGACATGGGCTGCCATGCCTTTCCCGTCAGTGAATTGATTCAGAGCTCTTTTCCCCTTGTATCTTCTCTTCAGGAGCTTCCCGCTGTCCTTTGGTGGGGACACAGGTGCTGTCCTTCCCTCCTGTTTCTGCTTGTGCATCTATCATCTTAGCCATCGGGCAGCCTCCACATTTGCTGCAATAGCCCAAGATCTTCTCTGCTATTTTGCTTACAAATTTCATGTTCTTACTCCCAAATTAAGATTGTGATGCCTCTGTTGAGCGGGTGGGGCTATGGGCTTGACTCTGGGCTTCTCGCTTTAGAGCTCTTTCTTCAGTATCTTGTCTTTAAGATCCTCCCACTGTACCTTGGTGAGGATACAGGTGTTATCCTTCTCTCCTATCTCTACCTGAGTTTCCGTTATCTTGACCATCGGGCATTGCCCGCACTGGCCGCATAGACTTACGATTTTCATGTTTTCAACACCTCCTTCCGTTTTAAGATTTAAAACCCTCGTTAGCCCCACCCGCACTCACCAGTATTCATTATACACTGAACTCAATTACCAAGCCACAAGTGCCAAACTTCCACGATTTTTTCTTTCTATAATCCTCTAGCAGTCTCTTCATTCAGCCATTTCAGATAGTCGGGATTTCCTCCCACAATGGGGAGGGCAATTACCTCAGGAACCTCATAGCTATGAACCTCTTTGACAAGGTCGATGATTTCAGGAAGCAGCGATGCTTTGGTCTTGATAATTAGAAGGCTTTCCCGGGCTGAATCCAGCTTCCCCTGCCACCAGAAGAGAGATTCTATCTTGGCTACGATATTTACACAGGCGGCTATGCGCCGCTCTACGAGTGCCATGGCTACACTTCGTGCCTCCTCCTCACTACCTGTGGTGATAAAGACGACTACCTCGGTAAATTCCTTCTTCATATCATTGAAAAGCCCCAGCCCAGCGCCAAAGCCATTATACTAATAACCGCCAGATAAGCAAGCAAGATTTTGCCACCGAATTCCTTCCTCAAGACGAGGATTGTCCCCCAACTGGTAATCGGTCCCACCAAGAGTAGCACCATGCCGGCGCCGATGTTCATCCCCTGTGATACAAAGGCATCAACCAGAGGAACGCTGGCTGTGGAGCAGATATACATCATTAAGCCAAAGACAAGGCTGAATAAATACCCCAAACCACTACCGAGGTGAGCGCCGACAAAGTTCCCTATAGGAGCAATTGCCGCTACCAGTGCTGCCAGGACAAGACCTAAAAGTAACTCTGGACCAATCTCCTTGACCATATCCACAAAGGCATATCTGAACACGTGCTTCACTCGGCGAGCAATGTTCCGGGCATAAGCCCCTATATATTCTTCTGGTCTGCTTTCAAATGCCTGTAGGCAGTGGGGACAGCAAAAGTAATAAACCTCCCCGCCATATTCTGTTTTAGCTGCTTTCCCTATTTGGATGCTCATCCCACAAACTGGGTCTATAGCTTGCTGTTCACTCTGAGGGGCAGAAGCTTTAGGTCTGAGCCTGATCAGATTCCCTACCAGCCCCATAACCAGCCCCATCAAAATCACGGCAAAGAATATGAACACAGTGAACTTTATCCCCAGCAGGGTATAGCAAACCAAAAGGGCAGTTATGGAGGTAGCTGGCGTTGCCACCAGAAAGGCTAAAACCGGACCTAATCTTGCCCCTTTTTGGTGGAGGCTCACCGCTATCGGAAGAGAGCCTGCGCAGCAGATGGGAAGGGCTGTTCCAACAACAGTGGAGTAAAGGATTGGCTTTATCCCTCGCCCGCCGAGGTGCCTTTCCACCCATCCTGAGGGGACAAATTCATGGATTAGTCCACTCAAGAAGAAGCCTATTGCTAAGTATGGCAATATCTCAATGAGGTAATCCTTAAATACAATGAAAAACTGGGTTATCATTTTTGCTCTCGCCCTCTAACTGAAGAGCCACTTGGTTTGCTATCTCATTTAAAAGTATTTGTCTGTGAATTTAAACCACTTTTACCCTAAAGCCCGGACTTCTTTGATAAAATATCCAGAGCTAACTCAGCGACTCTTTTGCCGGATAGGAGCATGCCCCCAAAGATAGCTCCCATTCTTGGTGACCCGAAAACAGCATTGGCTGCCATGCCAGCAACTATTAGACCGGGATACACCTCTTTGGTGTTCTCTATTATCTCCCTCTCGCCTACTTCAGCCCACATTGGTTTCTCTCCAATTACCTCGCCTGTTTTCGTCCTTAATTTGGCGCCGATCTTTTTCACCACTATATGGCAAATCTCACTGCCATGCCCAGTAGCATCTATCACTAACTTTGCTCTTATAGTTAGAGGGTCAACATGCAGCCCCGCCAATGAAACAGCACTCCAGTTCAACACCAAGCCAGTTATTTTATCCTCCTCCCTAATCATCACATCCTCAACGCTGATGAGATTAAATATCCTAGCTCCGGACTTTATTGCCTTGGAGCAGATGGTTGAGATAGCCTCTAAAGAATTGGCAATATAGTAGCCCTTTTCATACTCCCTTGTTTGGACATCGAACTCGTCTAGTAGTTTCTTCCCCTCCTCCTGTACTACGATGCGGTTGAACATCATCCCTCCGCCTGGCATGCCACCACCAACACGAAGCTGTTTTTCGAATACTGCTGTCTTCACCCCTTCTTTTGCCAGATAATAAGCAGCCGTCATGCCAGCAGGTCCTGCCCCAGCTATGGCGACATCTACCTCCATAGCCTCCAGAAAGTCTTTCATAAAGCTTTCAGTTATTGCTTTAGATATGGTTATATCATCGATTTTCATATTCCCTCCGCTTATAATGCTTCTCTTGTCGCCATCTCAGCTACCCTTTTGATCTCCTCTTCCAATTCCTTCGGTAGCCCCAGGATGCCGGGGTCGAGGTAACCTTTGATTATCAGTGAGGTCGCCTCATCCTCGCTAAGCCCTCTTGACATCAGATACCACAGGTCTTCCTCCCTAATCTTCCCCACTGCTGCCTCATGGGAAAGCTCGCAATCTTTTATAAGCCCGTCCAGCATCGGGATGGCGTAGATATTGGCATTATCCGTGATAATCCCTCGGCAGTCTATATGACCCCTCCCCTCACCTTTCCCGATGAGCTCACCCCTAGCGTATATCGTAGCCTTACCCCTTGCTACGCATCTTGCTACCACATGCCCCCGACTATTTCTTCCTATGAGAACCACTCTACCTCCGACATCCATCTCGGAATCCCCTGTGCCAAGAAGGATAGAGTTAAGGTTAGCCACGCTCTCCTCACCATTGCAATATACGGTGGGATATAGCTGCAAAGACCTCACAGGATTGAGGCAAATATAATTATTGGTGAAGTTTGCGCCCTCTTCTAATATTGCCACTGCCCTCGGTCTCACATCCACTCCGGGAGCCCATCGGTGAATCATAGTAAAGGTGAGTTTAGCATTCCTCTTAATAAAGAATTCGCTTATCCCTACATGCAGTCCTCTTTCAAGGTTAAGAGAGGTGCAGCCCGTGATGATCTGAACATCGCTACCCTCCTCGATGATAATCAGGTTATGGACATTCTGGCTTATGCCATTTTGAGACATAAACAGGCACGCCTGCATGGGGAGTGTAACCTTAACGCCAGGGAGCGCCCTTAGAAAGTAGCCGTTATCAAAATCCAGCTCTGCCTGAGCAGTGTATTTATCGCTATCTACCGCAACCGCCTGCCACCAGTAATCCCGCACCCAATCATACTTTTCTAGAGCTTCTTTGGTGCTAATTATTTCGACCTTGCCCTCAAACTCCTGTTTGACACTTGCGAAGATAACCGAGTGATCCAGCTGGAAGTATGTCCCACATCTAAACCCCTCATCGCCCTTAACGCCGGCTAAAGGGGCTAATTCTTGAACATCTTCAGGAAGCTGGGATAGACCTAGAATCCTTTCCCATCCCTTGGCTTCTCTGGAATATTGGCTGAGGTCAAGGTCAACGCCCAAGGAAGCCGGCTTCCCTCTTGCCTTCTCTGCCTTATCTCTCCACCGAGACATATCTACACCTCTTTGAACCCTTTTTGTCTAACTCTTTCCAGAATTTCTTCCGGACCACCGGAAAGGGTAATCTTACCATTGACTAAGATATGCGCCTTGTCTGCCTTAATATACCTTAAGATATAGCCAAGATGAGTGATTATCAGGGCAGAGCGAGCGGACAAAAACGAGTTTATCTCCTTGCCAAGTAGCTCCAGGCTTTCTATGTCCATACCTGAGTCTATTTCGTCCAGCAGCAAAAGCTTGGGCTCCATGGCAAAGAGCTGAGCTAGTTCGCTCCTCTTCCTCTCCCCTCCAGAGAATCCGAGGTTAACATCACGATCCCCAAATCCCTGGCTCAGATACGCTTTACTCAGAATGCCGTCAACTTCCCCTTTGTGGAGTGAAATAAGGTCCCTGAGCTTCACCCCTCGGACAACAGGGGGATTCTGGAATGCCAGCCCTATGCCGAGATTTGCCCTCTCATGTATAGGCAGGGTGGTTATATCTTTGCCGTCAAAGGTTATCTTCCCTCTGTCAATCTTATAGAGTGGGATGCCCATTATTGTCATCGCCAAGCAGCTTTTTCCAGCACCATTTGGACCAATTAAAACGTGTACCTCATTGTCTCCTATAGTAAGTTCCACCCCTTGCAGGATTCTCTTCTCTCCAGTGCTAACCCTTAGATCTTTTACCTTTAACATTTCATCACCTCTGCTCTATATAACAGTGACTCGGAGCACAATTCAGCCACAATTTGAGCTTCGAACTCGCCCCCTAATCTCGCCTGGCAAAGTAGAAAACAACGCTTCCACACTTTGAGCAGATTTTGACATCCTCCGTATCGAATAAGTAAATACTCTCCTCACAATCCGGACACTGTTTAACCTCGCCATCCCCATTTACTGCTCACCTCCTTTTGCTGCCATTTAGACAAACGACTATAGTCTTGCTTAAAAGTAATCCATCACCGCTTCAGGCTGTTCTTTCGTTTTTGCCGCTCGACCAAATCTTGTAAAGTTGTAGATGCCAAAACATCGCTCATTGCTTTTTTCATCTCATCCCAGATATCGCGGGTAACGCAAAGGGAGGAGCGAGGACATATTTTAGAATTATTGACGCACTCCACAGGGGCAATTGAACCTTCAAGAAGTTGAATCACTTCGCTAAGCCTTATCGCAGAGGGTGGTTTAATCAGTGAGACCCCGCCCCGAGCCCCCCGAGTGCTGCTAACCATGCCAGATGCTGTAAGAGGAGCGATTAAATGCTCCAGATACTGCAGTGAAATTTGCTGCCTTCGGGCAATGTCTTTCAGCTTCACCCGACCCTCACCCCAGTGAAGGGCTAAATCAAGGAGCACCCTGGTTCCGTATCGTCCTCTAGTAGAAAGCTTCATGATGTATTTGTTGACTAAAATAGTCAACAAATATTTTATTATAGAGTGGAAAGTTTGTCAATAGTTAAAAAGACAAAAGAGAGGGAAAATCCGCATGCCTGGCATTGCCTTATTTCATCCCCCGCCAATCATGATCACAATGGAGAGTACATCCCCGTCTTTCACTGGCTTGGCTAATTGCTCCGGGTACGAGCTTTCTGAGTTTACATAGATCTCGTAGTAATCGTAGAGGTGCCCTTGCTTATCACAAAGCCGCTGCTTAATGCCAGGAAATTGAATCTCTAAGTTGTCGAGGCACTCGCCAACTGTTCGTCCTGTCGATTCAACCACGTCTTGCCCACCAGTGAACTGTTGCAGAAAGGGATGAATTCTTACTTTGATGCCCATTCTTCCTCCTACACAATACAAGAGGGCGTTTAACAATCCTACCTGTCATTCTAAGCAAAGCAAAGAATCTAGAGACCCTTCACTTCGTTCAGGGTGACAGTTAAACAACCTCAATACAAGTAATTTGACCTCCATTTATCCTCCTCCTATCATGACAGATATGAAAACCATATCGCCATCGCTTAACCGATCATTAGCATCTGCAACGAAAACTTTATTACGAGTAACAAGCACCCCGACTTCTAGCTCTCCACTTTCCGTCAATAAGGAATATTCTATTTCCTTTCCATACCTTTCACTAAGCAGTCTTATTGCATCACGAACTTTAGAACCTTCTCCCAAATCAAGAACAACCTCGCTTTTCTTTAATATTCCCAAAGCTTTTTTAACCGTAACTTTCATGACTCTTCGTCTCCGCACACCTTACAGTTAGGCTTCTTGGTCAATTCTACAAAGGTAAATTCTATCCTCTCACCATCCACATATAACATCTTGCTGGTGAGCAACTCCCCGAAGCCAGCAAGGAGCTTAATGGTTTCCGCAACCTGTAAGGTAGCCATCAAAGCTGGGGTTACACCGAAAACTGGAAATGCCTCCTCTTTTCTTGGCATCCCAGGGAATATACAAGCTAAACAGGGAGTTTCTCCGGGGATAATGGTGGTGATCTCGCCGAGGAGCCCACGAACCCCGGCATGAATAAAAGGTATTCGTCCTACTACACATGCTGAGTTTAAGATAAACCTTGTCTCGAAGTTGTCCATCCCATCTATTACTACATGTGCTCCTTTAATGAGGTCCCTTGCATTACCCTCAGTGATCCTCTCAAAGATAGGGATAACCTCTATCGAGGGATTTAATTTGGTGAGCTTCTGTGCTGCCGAGAAGGGCTTCTTCTCTCCTACATCCTCTTCCCAGTAGAGAATCTGCCGGTTTAGGTTGGAGAGTTCCACAAAGTCGCAGTCTACTATGGTAATATGCCCTATGCCAGCGCAGGCTAAATATACAGAGGCGGGAGAGCCCAATCCCCCGAGTCCCGCCACCACCACATGGGAATCTTTAAGCTTCCTCTGCCCCTCCTCACCGAGGTCTGGGTATGAGATCTGCCGTCCGTATCTGATGAGATCGGCTTCCGTCAGCACCAATGTTTTTATCCCCTCGTAACGATTTTTACTTCCCCCCAAACCCCCAGCCTATCATCTTTAATGATCACCACACCCTTCAATCCTTCAATACCTTGCGCAAACTCAATCCCTCGAGGTATATCACCCGGCTCTCTAATAAGATTGCCTATAGCAGTAGCAGCAGCATCAGCCAGAGGGGTAGAGCCACAGAGCACGATAACTGCATCAGCCTTGCCAAGACTAAGGGAATGCCCCACTGTCCCAGAAGAGGTGCAAACCCCAAGCGGTGTCTCCTCAGGCGAGATTTGCAGGGCGATCTTACCGCTAAACGGAGACTTGCCTGCATAAACTCCAACCAGTCTCCTCTTCAGGCTCTTCAGGAATATATCCCCCCCATTTTCTACAATTACCTCTGGAGAAAAGGGGAGCAACTCCTTCCCTACACATTCAGCTATAGCCCCCGCCACCGCAGCCATAGGACCGACTCCTACTCTCCCCGCCGTGGTAGCCATCTCCTTCACGATATAAGGAGCACCATCTTCAATCCTTAAGGGCTCAGTAGCGGTAAGAAACTCTGGATTTCGCTCGATATATTTCTCCAGGGGAGTGCGATACTTTAAGACTGCCTTTAGTGCCTTTCTTCTCAGGTTACGCCTGGCACGGATGTATAAATCTGTCTCCTTCACTACAAGGCTAAAGGAAACCAGGTCTTTATCCTCGATCCAACATCGATAGGTTCTCGGTTCATACATCGACTAGAAATGCATCTCCATTGCCCTGGGAGGGCAAGCCTTTATACAAAGTCCGCAGGCAATACATTTGGCATCATAGAAGTTTACTTGCCTGTTCACAGGTTCAACAGCAAAGGCACCCACTGGACAAATGGTAACGCAGGCACCGCAGTGGGTGCACCTAATTTCGTTACGAGTAACATTCTGACTGAGGGATTGAATTTTCACCCCAACTTCAGTTAAGTATTGAATGCCCCTGTCATAGTCTACTTGCTCCCCGCTCAGCTCCATAACTAACAAACCCTCCTCTTTGGGGGTGAGATAAGCCTTGAGGATATTGAAATCAAGGTTATAATCCCTAGCCAAGCGGCATATTATGGGTTGATCCACCAAATAGCGGGGAAAATGCAAAACAATCCTCTTCGAAATAGCCATCGCTACCTTCCTTCCTTAATATCTAAGACCATTTAGCAACTCAAACTGCCATTGCCACGAAAATAGGTTTTCTTGCGTTCGCCCTGAGCTTGTCGAAGGGCCGTTCATGGTTCGACAAGCTCACCACGAACGGCACCTGGTACATCAATTTTCATCCTTCGTGGTGCCAATAGCAATTGGCATGATTGATTGCGAGCAAAGTAATCCCACTATTGCTTTCAGAGATTGCTTCGGCACTTCGTACCTCGCAATGACAACTAAACACCCTTTATCTTTCAGTCTTGGTCTTTGCCCGGAATAATTTATGAGTGCATTCGCCTGTCTAAAGAGCGACCACTTCCTTAACCTCAGGCACCTGCTCTTTAAGCACCCGCTCGATCCCATGCCGCAAGGTCATGGTCGACATCGGGCAGCCACCACAGGCACCAGTGAGCCTCAGCGTGACCACACCCTCACTGACATCTATTAGCTGGACATCGCCACCATCTGCCTGCAAAGCAGGTCTTATTTGGTTTAGGGCTGCTTCTACCTTCTCCCGCATAATTAACCTCCTTCCTTTAGAATCCACATGTGCTACATGTCTGGGAGCTACAAGAACTACAAGGGCTTATACTTGAAGCCTCACCATGGCTTGAACTACGAACAAAGCATAAAGAGAAAAGCTTCCTAGGATTTCCGGCATGACACCTAGGGCAACTGAGTTGCAAGCCATCCTCCCCTATAGATTGACGAACCTCGAACCTCTCTCCACATTGAATACACTGATACTCATAGATTGGCATAATTCCCCCTATTTATTTGGATCCCTCATCTTTCTCGTCGAGGGATTTTAGGAATACCTCGGGGATTCTAGGAACGATAGCATCTACCCACTTTTGAAGGCAACTAAAGGAGCAAAAGCTGTATTGCTCAACAGATTCTAGCCCCTTCCAGTGGGAAACCGCAAGCCAGCCACTGAGCACCTTACAAGGGGGCTCTTCCATGCCGAATTCTACCTTTCTACCACAAAAATGACATATAGAATATCTCTTTTGCATTTGAGCCTCCCACCCAATTCAAACCACTTTTCTTTAAGTCCCTTCTATGGCGCGCTCCTTGAGATTCTTGAAGGTTATCCCCTCCTCCACCCCGGGAAGTGGCGCCACCGGCTCGGTTAGCAGAAATTCGCCTCCCCTTATCCACTCTTTCAGGGTTTGAGCAATCTCTACCGCCTTTGAATAGCTAGATAGAGACGCTGTGGGGACTTCCCTCCCCTGAATTATTATTTTACCACTTTTGAGTTCGGCATAGCTAATTTCTCCCAGGATTTCTGCTTTCCCTTGAGGATAAGCCTCAGAGTAATCAACAACTGGGGCGAAAATCTCCGCATCCCTCACCGCGGTGTAGTCAAGGATTTCCTCAGAAAGTATAGGTATAGGGACACCAATTCCTACCATCAAGGTGCAGCCATAGCCAAGGAAGCTCACCCCCATCAGCCACTCTGACTTCATCTGCTTCAGGTCGCCGATCACTGCAAATGCTCCCGCAGCTCGCTTCGGCACTCCTTTATCAGTGCGAGGAACGCTAGGGTTGTGTTGGGTGCCTTGCCAGGCTACATATCCAACCCCTCCCCCCAAGAAGATTTTCGTCCCTATGCCAATCGTCCTATAGTAAGGGTCATTAAGCAAGGGGGAGAGTTGCCCCGCTGTGGAGTAATTGGCATTCCCCAAATCCGGCTTAAGCACCCCCATATAGGTATAAATGGTTCGATTGGAAAGATTTACAGCTACATTGTAATTCTGATAGGCGTTCCTGATGTTAAACAGCACCACCTCATTGAGGTCTTTTATATTGATCAGGGTCTCGATTTTCTTCCTGGGATAGCAATCAGTTCCATAGGCAGTGCCTACCAGCCTTATATCCCTTCCTGCCACCAATTCCTCAATTACATGCCCACCCCCATAGTTGAATTCACCAGGGTAGATTTTATTCCTGGGGTCATTATCGGGGAGAGCGGTTGCACCTATGAATATATCCACTGCGGCAAACCCTGCATAGGCGGGAACATCATTAAGGTAGACGCTTCCTCCCCCAAATCTTATCCGCGGTTGAGAATGCCCTAGGTTAAGGTAGGCACCGGAGGAACACATCGGACCGAAGGTGCCGGTAGTAACCACATCTATTTCTTTGGCTGCCTCCTTTATCCCCTTCTCCTCAACGACGTCAATCACCTCATCAGCCGTCACCACCACTGCCTTCCCCTTACGAATCTTTTCATTGATCTCGGCGATTGTTTTTGCCATCTATGCACCCTTCTAGGATAAAAAATTTCTCACAGCTCATATAATTTTAGCTCATTTCCGTTGCCATTACCACAAAAAGGAGAGATTATCGTTTATTAATATTGTAACATCCTATCCACAGCAGCCTTCGCCCTGAGGCGAATCCCCTCGGGGACCTTTACCTCAGGAGCCATCTCCTCCAAGGACCAAAGGACTTTCTCTAGAGTAATTAACTTCATTCTTGGGCAGACAGCCTGCTCGGAAGCAGGAATAAAACTCTTGTCTGGATTCTCCTTCTTCAACCTATGTATTATGCCAATCTCCGTCCCCACAATTATTTCCTTAGCCTCAGTCTCCCTGGCATACCTACACATTCCACTGGTGCTTAAGACTTTGTCAGCAAGGTCAATCACCTCAGGTCTGCATTCCGGATGGGCTACTACCTTGGCTTGTGGATGCCATTCTTTAAGTCTGAGTATATCCTGAGCTAGTATCCTAACGTGGGTGGGGCAAAAACCGGGCCAAAGGGTCATTTTTCTCTTCCCGGTCTTGGTCGAAATATAATCGCCCAAATATTGGTCAGGCACAAATAGAATCTCTCCGGCATCAGCCAATTTCTCAACAATGTTAACTGCGTTGGCAGAGGTACAGCAGATATCTGATTCAGCCTTAACCTCTGCACTAGAATTGATGTAACAAATGACAGTAGCTTTGGGATATTCCTTTTTCTTCTCCCTTAGCTTTTCAGCAGTAATCATATCAGCCATAGGGCAGCCGGCATGCATATCTGGCAATAAGACTATCTTATCTGGGCAAAGGATGGAGGCAGTCTCTGCCATAAAATGCACCCCGCAGAAGACTATTACATCGGCATTGGTTTTTGCTGCATTTCGACTTAGCTCCAGGGAATCACCCACAAAGTCAGCTATATCTTGTACTTCGCCCAGTTGATAGTTATGGGCGAGGATGATAGCATTCCTTTGGCGCTTGAGGCGTAGGATTTCCTCTATTAATCTGGCATCGCCCATTAGCTGCTCATCCTCCAGCCACCGGTGTAGACATTCATTCTCCTTCCCCTAACAAAGCCAATGAGGGTTACACCTAAATCGGCGGCTAACCCCACCCCCAAGTCAGTAGGGGCGGATTTGGAGATGATGATAGGGATGTTTCTTTTAGCCACCTTCAGCAGTATCTCTGAGGAGATCCTTCCACTGGTGATTATTATCTGACCATCCGTTGGTATATCTTTCAGAATGCATTCTCCGAAAATTTTATCGATGGCATTATGCCTTCCTATATCCTCGCTGAAGACCAATATCTCCTTTGTATCACAGAGGGCGGCGCTATGAACCCCTCCCGTTGCCCTATAAACCTCGGAGCGATGTTGAAACTCCTTTACAAGCGTTAAAACCTCTTGGAATGATATCGCTGTTTTGGACTCTACCTTTGTCTGAGTTGTGGCATCAGCAGCGCTATAAAAAGCCGCCCCCCTCCCACAGCCTGAGGTTATAACCCGCTTGAATAAAATCTCCCTGGCAAATTCCTTCCCTTCTTTGGTTTCTACCCGTGCCACACCCCTACGCTCATCAAGCAATATCTTCTCGATTTCCCCTCTGCTTTTTATCAAGCCTTCGGAAGAGAGGAAACCTATAGCTAAATAATTTAGGTTTGTAGGAGAGCAAAGTAAAGTTACAAGCTCCTGGTCGTTCAAAATGATTGTGAGGGGAAATTCCTTAGCAATCATATCCTCAATCTGATCCGTCTTTCCCTCAGTAATACGCATTATAGAGAATCTCTTTATCTCTTCGCTCATCATCTCTACCTCAAAAGTGGTGACATAGACCTCAGTCTAGCTACAATTCGGGATAATATCTCCAATACCCGGTCTACATCTTCTTCACTGGTCTCTCGCCCTAAGGTAAATCGCAAGGAGCCATGGGCTTCCTGGGGTGATAATCCGAGCGCCACCAATACATGGGATGGCTCTAGGCTGCTAGAGCTGCACGCTGAGCCGGCAGAAGCACAAATCCCCTCCAAATCTAAATTAAGGATCATCGATTCCCCTTCTATGAACTTAATGCTGACATTAACATTATTAGGCAGTCGTTGCCAAGGATGACCATTTAAGCGGACAAGATCGATCCTTTCAAGCAAGCCTTCAATCAGCTTATCCCGAAGGGGAACCAGGCGTTTCGCTTCTTCAACCATCTCTCCTTGGGCAAGCTCTATTGCTTTGCCAAATCCCACTATCCCGGGAACATTCTCTGTCCCCGCCCGACGATATCGTTCATGCTCCCCACCGTGCATAATGGGGGTAAACCTTGTCCCTTTCCTAATATATAGTGCCCCTACTCCTTTCGGACCATATAATTTATGCGCAGACATTGCACACAGATCCACACCAATTTCATCAACATTTACAGGGATATGTCCTACCGTTTGTACTGCGTCAGTATGAAAGTAGATCCCCTCCTCTTTAGCAATCTTGCCTATCTCAGCTACCGGCTCTATAGTGCCTATCTCGTTGTTTGCGTGCATAACCGAGATTAAAATAGTCTTATCGATGATAGCCTTCCTGACATCTTGTGGATCCACCAAACCATTCCTATCCACCGGGAGGTAGGTTACTTTGAACCCCCGTCCCTCTAAGAACTTGCATGTCTCTATTACCGCACGGTGCTCAATGGAAGTGGTAATGATGTGATTCCCTCTATGCTCATTCGCATAGGCAACACCCTTTATAGCCAGGTTATCTGACTCCGTCCCTCCGCTGGTGAAGACGACCTCTTCACCCCTAGCGCCGATAAAGCTGGCAATCTTGGCTCGAGCCTCCTCTATCGCTCCCTTTGCCTCCTGTCCAGAGGAATAGATGCTCGAAGGGTTGCCAAAGATATCGGTGAAATATGGCAGCATTGCCTTTACCACTTCGGGACGTGTCGGTGTGGTGGCAGCATGGTCAAGATATATCCTTCTCATTTAACCCTCCACAATATCTCCAATGACAGGATCAACCCTCATCCCAGTGAAGGGCTAAATCAAGAAGCACTCTGGTTCCGTATCGCCCCCCGGTAGAAAGCCTCATGATGCTTTGTTGACTAAAATAGTCAACAAATATTTTATTATAGAATGGGAAGTTTGTCAATAATCAAAAAGACGAAAGAGGAGAAGCATCACTCTTTTTCCTGTCTACTCGCTTCAATCATGCCAGCAAGGCTCCTGATGCTCTCAGCCAGGCGCTGGTAAGCCTCCTCTAACTCACGTTTCTCCTCCAGATGCCGTTGAAAGAGGTCGTTTAGTGATGTCAACTCTTTAGCCTTACGTTCGAGCAAGACCATCACGTTATTAAAGTTCTCTCCTGTCATCGTTATGGGATCTCGCCAGCAGCTTTTTTGGAATACTTCGCATTTGGTACAATCGAGTAGTTTCTGAGCAAACACACCTTATACTTCTCCCCCACAAAACGTCCCTGCAACTTGCCAGCACCTTAAGTTTTTGGATTGATATGCAAGACAGATAGTTTGATGACAATTCTTCTCTTCCCAGCATTTTACCAGATGTGGGTTTTCAAATCTGACATCCAGCCTACCTGCTGCCGCTTGGGCAAGCAGCTCCTGCAACTGCTCTAGTTCTTTGCGTGGCACTCCTAATCTATTTCTTGTTGAACTGGACATTGCTCTTCCTCATCATTTTCATCTTGGCATTCCTGGCTCGACCTGTTCGAGGCAGCCTCCATCGAGGCTTCTAATCGCTTGATGCGCTCTTCTAACTTACTTTGTTCCTCCAAGATTAGCCTGATTGCATCGTTAATAGGGTCAGGCAATCTGGCATGCTCCAAAGCGAAAGTTGGTTCTTGTCTATCCTCCACTGCTCTTCCTGGTATCCCTACCACCGTAACCCCTGGTGGCACGGAGTTTATCACTACAGAATTAGCCCCTATCCGCGCCCCATCCCCCACAGTGATTGGACCAAGCAATATTGCTGCGGCTCCAATAACCACATTATTCCCAATTGTGGGGTGGCGTTTTTTCTTTTCTAGGCTTGTCCCCCCCAGGACTACCCCTTGATATATTAAGACATCGTCTCCAATCTCGGCTGTCTCCCCAATGACCACCCCCATCCCATGGTCAATAAAGAACCTCCTGCCAATCTTGACTCCAGGATGAATCTCTACCCCGGTTAAAGAGCGATTGAGCTGCGATAGCAAACGACTAAGGAGCCGGAGCCTGAGCCGCCAAACAAAATGAGCCCAGCGATGCAGCCAGAGGGCATGCAATCCCGAATAGCAAAATATGACCTCTAATATATTTCTTGCCGCAGGGTCCCTGGTAAAGACCGCCTGAATATCTTCTCTCAAGGTCTTAAACAAATAAATCACTACCTTCCTTGTTGTTGAAACATCCGGTAGACAAGTAGCGCTCACCCCCATCAGGCAGAACTACTACGATGAGCTTACCCTTGTTTCCTGTTCTCTTAGCAACCTCCAGGGCTGCCCCCGAGGATATTCCTGCCAATATACCATCTTCCCTAGCCAATCGCCTCGCCATTAGCTCTGCATCTTCACTGCTAACCTGGATGACCTCATCAACCAAATCCATGCATAGAACCTGGGGCACAAACCCCGCCCCAATGCCCTGGATCCCATGTGGACCGGCTTTCCCCCCAGAAAGAACTGGGGAATCTATGGGTTCGACTGCAATAGCTTGAAATTGAGGCTTCCTAGCCTTGATCACCTCGGCTACCCCGGTAATTGTTCCACCAGTTCCTACCCCAGCGACCAGTATATCCACCCTGCCATCAGTATCCCTCCAGATTTCCTCCGCTGTTGTCTCCCGATGAATCCTGGGATTAGCTGGATTTTTGATCGGTAATATCCCTAGCTATCTTTAGCATCTATTTATTGATAAGACTCCGAATGTAAAACTTTGTCAGCACCTTGCCAACTAAATCTATCAATATAGGAGGAAATTGTCAATGCTATCTATGTGAGAGGAAAAATTTAGGTAAGAAACAAGGGGTTATCGTCAGTGATAATCCTTCCCTGTTTGCCCATCTCTTGTCGAAGATACTTGGGCAGGGAGAACATACCCTTATGGGTTTGCCCATCATAGAACCTGAGGTTTTTAGATACCCTAGCCGAAACCCTATCATCCACTTCTTCCTCAGATAAAGATAAAGGGGAAAATTTTGTGGAAGCAATAGCAAACCCCCACAGGCTGCCAAAGGAGGGGATGTAGGTTTGATAGGGAAAAACCAAAGGGAAAATGGAGCGTAGCGTGTTGTTAATAGCAACAAAAATAGCTAACTCATCCCAACTACAGGAGCCAGCCTGAACTGAAAGGATGCCCTCAGGAGTCAACCTTTCCTTGGCTAGAAGATAAAACTCTTGAGTGTAGAGTAAATAAGAAGGGCTTCCTTTTAGGGGCTCTGTCAAATCTATTATAATAACATCAAATCTCTCCCCGCAGTCAGCCAGATATTTTCTGGCATCAAGGTGAAGAAGTTCCACTCGATTATCCTCAAATGAGCCTTGGTGCCAAGGGGGGAGGAAGCGGCGGCAAATATCTACCGCCTCACTATCAATATCAACCATTATCGCCCTCTTCACCGAAGCATGAGCCAGAACCTCCCTGATTGTAGCTCCTTCGCCACCCCCAGCAATAAATACCGTCTGAGGATGAGGATGGATTATCATTGCGGGATGAACTAGGGCTTCATGGTAGATAAACTCATCAGCCTCGCTGGACTGGATCTTCCCATCCAAAACCAAGCACTTCCCAAAGCTATAGGTATAGATAACCTCTATTGACTGAAACCTGGTTCTCCCCGAGTAGAGGATATCCTTAATGGCATGCAATTGCGCAAAGTTAGGACTGACAGAGTCGTAGAACCACTTGCTACGTTCACCCTCTTCCATACTTCCAGCCCCAGCTACAAGGCTAAGATCCCACGCTCCAGCTCAATGATGGTGGGATTTTTAGCCCTCAGCACTTTTATTATCAGTTCCGCTGCCACTTCTGGCTTGACTGAATCCCCACAGGTAAAAATGTCCACCGCAGCATAACCATGTTCAGGCCAGGTATGAAGGAAGAGGTGTGATTCAGCGAGAAGCACTGCCCCGGATACACCCTGAGGGGTGAACTGGTAGAATGATTCACCTACCACGGTAGCTCCTGCCTCCCTGGCAGCAGAGAGGAGAGTATCTCGAAGAAGAGTCAAGTCATTTAGCACCTCCTTATCACAGTCTTTCAGTTCCAGAAGCACGTGTTTACCTAGAGCATTCAAATCACCTTCCCTCCTCTTAGAAGATTTTTGAGCTTTACCCAAACGAAACAAATTTTACACATATTAAGTAGTTTTATCAAGTCCTTTTAACCAGTTTTAGGACTTTGAACCTTTTATATTTTAGCCCTCCTTTCCTTGACAGCTAAGAAAGGCTATGCTATGTTTTACCAACTATGAGAAGCGATGTTGTAAAGAAGGGGATTGAGCGTGCCCCACATCGTTCCCTGCTTCGAGCTTTGGGATATACTACGAAGGAGCTAGGACAGCCCTTCATAGGCGTGGTGAATAGTTTTAGCGAGGTTGTTCCTGGACATATACACCTGCGCACTATCGCTGAGGCAGTGAAGGCTGGGGTGCGCGAAGCCGGGGGCACCCCTTTTGAGGTTAATACCATCGCCGTCTGCGATGGCATTGCCATGAATCACCCCGGTATGAGGTTCAGCCTCCCCAGCCGGGAGCTTATTGCCGACTCGGTGGAGATTTTAGCCCAGGCACATGCCTTCGACGCCCTGGTCTTCATTCCTAATTGCGACAAGATTGTTCCTGGGATGCTCATGGCAGCGGCAAGACTCGATATTCCTTCCATCTTTATTAGCGGTGGTCCTATGCTAGCAGGTCGTCTGGGGAATCGCTCGGTTGACCTCAATTCAGTGTTTATGGCAGTAGGCAAGGTAGTGAAGGGGGAAATGAGTGAGGCAGAGCTTGAGGAGCTTGAGGAGGTAGCCTGTCCCGGCTGCGGTAGCTGTTCAGGGATGTTCACTGCCAACACTATGAACTGCTTGACTGAGGCTCTGGGTATGGGACTGAGCGGCAACGGCACTATCCCTGCTATAGATGCACGGCGAATTCGCTTGGCTAAGGAGGCAGGTAGGAAGATTATGGAGCTGCTTGCCAAGGAAATCTACCCTCATAATATTATCACCAGGGATTCTATTTACAATGCCTTCATAGTTGATATGGCGCTGGGTGGGAGCACTAATTCTGTTCTACACCTTATGGCTATAGCCTGCGAAGCGGGGGTCGATTTCCCCCTCTCCTTGGTCAATCAAATAAGCCAGAAAACCCCTCATCTGTGTAAACTCAGCCCTGCGGGGGATTACCATATCGAAGACCTTGACCTGGCTGGGGGCATACCAGCAGTAATGAAGGAGTTAGAGCAGTTATTGAATCTCGACCAGAGAACGGTCTCAGGAAGGACTCTGGGCGAAGACATTGCCACGGCTCAAAATAAAAATAGAGAGCTTATTCACTCTTTGTCCGACCCACACTCCGCTAGTGGAGGAATCTCTGTTCTCTTTGGTAATCTAGCCCCTGATGGGGCAGTGGTGAAAAGTGGCGCTGTAGTTCCAGAGATGCTTTCCCATCGAGGTCCAGCAAGGGTTTTCGATTCTGAAGCAGAAGCCACCTCGGCTATAATGGCGAGGAGCATCAATCCAGGGGAGGTAGTCGTTATCCGTTATGAAGGACCTAGAGGGGGACCAGGAATGCCAGAGATGCTGACACCTACCTCGCTGCTTAGTGGCATGGGTATGGACAGGGAAGTAGCCCTGATTACCGATGGACGCTTCTCAGGGGCGACCCAAGGTGCTGCTATCGGTCATGTCTCTCCGGAGGCAGCAGCCGGTGGACCTATAGCTATAGTCAGGAATGGTGATATAATAAGTATAGACATCCCCAATAATCGAATCGATGTAGAGCTAAGCCAAACAGAGATAAATAAGCGTCTGGCGGAGCTGCCACCCTTCAAGCCCAGGATAACCACAGGTTATCTATACCGCTATGCCGAGAAGGTAAGCTCAGCAAGCCAGGGGGCGGTGTTCAGGGGATAACTATTTATATTCAACCTGAGAAAATAAAATGTAGGGGATGAAAATAATGAAGAAAGGGAAAAAAGGAAGAAAGCTTATCCCTGACGAGCCCGGAGAGAGCTGCAACTACGGATACACTCTTATTGCACAGAGTAGGGATATAGCTCTCATCGAGCTCCCAAAAGGGCGCTTCCGTGTCTATCGTTGCCCTTGGCACTGGGACGAGGAGCATCAACACTGCGAGGAGAAGATTCTGTCCGATCGCTTCTCGCCCTTGCCAGACTGGGAAACGGCTTGGAAGAGGTTCCAAAAGGAGATCCCAAGGCTTAATGATACATATACTCCCCTTCTCAAAGAAGGGGATGTGTTCTTGGTGAAGACTCCGAAGAACAGATTTACCATCTATCTGGATGCGTGGTCGAATGCAGAGAAATTCATCAGTGGTGAATATGCTAGCGAGAGCAAGGAGAAAGCTCAGGAGATTTTTCAGAGAATAGCTGAAGCCGAAGACCATTTAGAGGAAGCTAAAAGGGTTCACCAGGAGGCTCGAGAAGAGTTTCTGAGGAAAGCTAGAGAGGAAAAAGTTAAAACTCTGCAAGATGATATTAGAAAGATTTCCTCGACTGAAGCCGAAAACTGGGAACAATTACGAGGAATCAAAACCGAAAGAGCTAAGGAAAGGAAGGAAAGAGCTTCCAAAGTATTGCAACAAATAAACTATTCGTGTGAGAAGAAGGACTACAAATTCTTTGAATTCTCACAGCAGCTTGAATCGCTGAGAGAATGTACTAAAGGTCTGCCCATGCCCATAAATGGTTTGGAGAAACTTTACAAGGAAATGGATGTTAAGCTTCACTCAAATGATATTATTCCGTATGACTATAGGGAGAAGATAAAGATTGTTTGTGATAATTTACCAGATAAATGGTTTGTGTAAACTTTTAAGGAAAAGAGTTAATGAGATGAACGCTGAAGACCATTTAAGAGAAGCCAAAAGGCTTTATCAGAAGGCTAAAGTTATACATCCAAATGGTCGAGGAATTACAACCTAATTGAGAGGGGTGGAATCGATGGAACTTACCGGTGCCCAAATCTTGTGTGAGAGTCTAACAAAGGAAGGGGTAGAGGTTATTTTTGGTATCCTCGGTGGGGCTGTTTTGCCCTTGTATGATACCCTCCCCCAGTATCCGCAGCTCAGGCATATATTGGTTCGCCACGAGCAGGGGGCGGCTCACGCTGCCGATGGCTATGCCAGGGCTACAGGGAAGGTAGGGATTTGCATAGCTACTTCAGGTCCTGGCGCCACCAACCTGGTAACTGGAATTGCCAATGCCTATCTCGACTCTTCCCCAATAATAGCCATAACAGGGCAAGTAGCTAGACCCTTTCTCGGTAGGGATTCATTTCAGGAGATAGATATTACCGGCATCACTCTCCCTATTACCAAACATAACTATCTCGTTCTCAGCGCTGGCAAGTTAGCTAATGTGGTCAAGGAGGCTTTTTACATTGCCCGAACAGGAAGACCAGGTCCAGTGCTTATTGATATACCAAGAGATGTCTTTGTAGAAAAAGCAGAGTTCCACTACCCTGAAAAGGTGGAACTTCCTGGCTACAAGCCAACCATCCGTGGGCACTCAGCGCAGATTAAAAAGGCAGCCCAGCTCATAAATGAAGCCCAATGCCCGGTTATCATTGCCGGGAGAGGAGTAATCATCTCTAAGGCTTTCGCTGAGCTTAAGGAACTAGCCGAAAAAGGACAAATACCGATGGTCACCACCTTGCTAGGTATTGGCTCCTTCCCAGAAGCCCATGTGCTCAATTTTGGCATGCTGGGGATGCATGGCACAGCTTATGCCAATATGGCAGTAAGTAACGCCGACCTTATTATTGCCATTGGAATGAGATTTGATGACCGAGCTACAGCAAGGGTGGATGCCTTTGCCCCCAAGGCTCGCGTTATCCATATTGATATTGACCCTGCCGAGATTGGAAAGAATGTAAAGGTGGATGTCCCCATAGTAGGTGATGCTAAGAATGTGCTTCAGGCTTTGAACCGCCAGATCAATCCTCGCATCCATATGGACTGGATGCGCCAGCTAGAGGAGTGGCGTCAACAGCACCCTTTAACTATCAGAGAAAGTGATGAACTCCTCCCTCAGTATGTCGTCAGCAAGATCCACGAGGTCACCGCTGGTGATGCTATCATCGTTACGGGTGTGGGGCAGAACCAGATGTGGGCGGCGCAGCATTTTAGGTATAACAAGCCCAATAGCTTCATCTCTTCTGGTGGCTTAGGAACAATGGGCTTTGAGTTGCCAGCCGCGATAGGAGCCAAGATTGGATGTCCAGAAGAAACCGTATGGTGCGTAGCTGGTGATGGCGGCTTCCAGATGACCATCCAAGAACTGGCAACCGCTGTCCAAGAAAAGGCTGCTATTAAGATAGCCATTATCAATAATCGCTTCCTGGGGATGGTTAGGCAATGGCAAGAGCTGTTCTATGAGCGCCGCTATGTAGCTACACCTCTAGCTGGACCAGACTTCGTCAAGATTGCCGAAGCCTATGGACTTCCTGGGCTAAGAGTAAAGCGAAAGATGGAGGTAGTTCCTGCTATCGAGAGGGCAATGGAGCACCAGGGTCCCTTCCTAATTGATTTCGTGGTGGAGCCTGAGGAGAATGTTTACCCTATGGTGCCTCCAGGGGCATCTCTGGCTGAATTCCTTGAAGAACCTAAGAGAGAGGTGATGGCTCCAAGCGGCACATTCACCGTAAGCAATGTTTGAGGGTTAAAAAATGAAAGCCACAAAAAAAGAAATAAAATTCACCTATGAGGATTATGTCAAGTTCCCCGATGATAGGAAAGTATATCAGATTATAGAAGGAGAGCTATATATGGTTCCTGCGCCAATTCCTTACCACCAAGATATTTCAGGAAATTTGGAATTCATCCTCCGTAGCTATGTAAGGTCAAAGAATTTGGGCAAGGTCTTCTATGCCCCCTGTGATATAGTTCTCTCCAAGGAAAATGTAGTTCAACCAGACATATTTTTTATCTCTAAAGAGCGGGAGCATATTATCACCGAAAAGAATATCCAAGGAGCGCCTGACTTAGTTGTGGAAATCTTGTCCCCACGAACCGAGGAGATAGATAGAAAGCTCAAGGTAAAGCTCTATGAGAAATATGGAGTGAAGGAATATTGGTTGGTAGACCCCGAAAGGAAGGAATTTGAGGTCCTGGTTTTGGGGGAGGAAGGTTACCAGGTTTTCGGCGTATTCAGCCAATCCTTCACCTCCCCCCTCTTAGGGCTAGAGGTGGATTTGGGGGAGGTGTTCTGAGCAGGATGGCAGTAATCTCAGTAGACCAGGTTATGAATCTTGTGCCTTACTTAATGAAGATAGATTTCGAGCATCTCTGGTTGGACTACGACTCTGAAGCCGATGTGCTTTACATTAGTTTCAAAAAACCTCAGCAGGCAAATGATAGTGAACTCACTAAGGAGGATATAATATTAAGATACCGGGATGAGGAGGACACAAAATGGCGAAATGCGCAATAGTCGCAGATTGATAACTTCAGCTTTCTCGGTTCATCGTTTGATGAATTGCGTTATGGAAGTCATGTAGGCTCGATTTGCCAATAAGGATAATTCGTACCTATAATGTTCAGTGTGAAATGCGCCAACTGTAATCAAGAGAATCCGCCGGAGGCACGCTTCTGCGGCACTTGTGGCTTCCCCTTGGCTAGTCCTCCTTCTGAAGTGGCTGTGGCGCCACCTCTGGCACCCCCAGTGGCAATTGCTGCAGTACCGGCAGAATACATAGGCTTCTGGGTCCGGTTCGGGGCATTCCTTATAGATGCACTGATAGTCCTCATAGCGGTCGGCTTGCTGCAATCCATACCTTTCATACTTTTTGGTTACATCTTTGGTTTCTACTCACCTTACTCTCTCGCGTTCTTGCTCTTGGTACCATTAGCCTACTTTGTCCTATTCACCGGTCTTCGGGGGCAGACGTTAGGGAAAATGGCGCTGAAGATTAAGGTGGTAGATAGCCAGGGGGAGGTGCCTGGGATTGGGAGAGCTCTTGTGCGAGAAGTTGGGGGGAAGTTCGTCTCCTCCATCGCCCTTTACTTGGGATTTCTCTGGATAGCCTGGAATGGGCGCAAGGAGGGCTGGCACGACAAAATAGCCGGAACTTTTGTCCTCAGATATGGCGAGGTTACTACCCAGACCAGGCTTCTCACTTATGTCCTTTTGGGAATAATTGGGGCAGTGATTCTGGCTGTTGTCGGATTCTATATCTATGTTATCTTGATGGAGCTTTGGTGAGGCTGTAAAGGCGGAGTGCACTATGCGTTGTCTGAGATGTAACGAGGAAAACCCTGCCAGCGGAGTCTTTTGCATCTTTTGCGGGTCGCCGATTCGTGGCGATACCTCGCAGGAGGAAAGGCAGCCGCAGGAAGAGACAACAGGGGCTTCCACAGAGTACGAACATGGCGCTGCGCTCCAGGAGCAAGTGCGTTCCCTTGAGAACGAGATGCACCAGGTGATGCAAGTCCTGCTACGTGTTGAGGACCGCGTATCTGCTCTAGAGCAGCTTCAGGGGTTGCCCGCCGCCATGGAACCTGCCCGAGCTGAGAAGGCGTTGCTGAAAATAAGCCAGGTTTTGGGTGGGCAAGCTGAGGCGCTACCCACCGTGGAACCTACCCGAGCTGAGGCGCCGCCCACCGTATCTCCTTCCCCACCTACCCCACCCCTCCCTAAGCGAAGACCAGCGGTGGACTGGGAGCAGGTGCTGTCCGGGAACTGGCTGGCAAGGATTGGTGTTCTTGCGCTAATCATCGGCGTTGGCTTTTTCTTGAAGCTGGCTTTCGAAAACAATTGGATCGGCGAGACAGGGCGCGTAGTCCTGGGCATCATCGGTGGAGTGGCTTTGCTTGGGGTTGGAGAGTACTGGCGGAAGCGATACCCTGTGTGGGCTCAAGCCCTGACCGGCGGCGGCATCGCCATCCTCTACCTCTCCATCTTCGCTGCGTTCGCCCTCTACCACCTCGTGAGTTTCTTTCCTGCCTTTGGATTCATGTTCTTGATCACTCTCGCTGCCGTTGGCTTGGCTCTACGGTATGAAGCGAAGGCTATCGCCATCCTTGGCATTATAGGCGCCTTCGTCACACCCATTATCCTGGATGTCACCGCTAGTCCCACCACGGTGGGCGGCCCTAACCCAAACCTCGTGCTTGCCTATGTCTTGTTGCTGGATGCGGGGGTTCTCGGGCTAGCAACTCTTCGGAACTGGCGCTGGTTCACTCTGCTCGGGCTGCTGGGCTCGCTGACCCTCTTCGGGCTATGGTATGGCGAATTCGGTGGTCAGGCTAGCTTGTTGCTGGCGCAAGGCACGCTCACCCTTATCTTCCTCATTTTCGTGGGGGCAACGACCCTTTTCCATATCCTATGGCGGCGGACGCCTGGCCCAGCAGATTTGGGTCTCATGGTGCTCAATGCGGCAGCCTACTTCGGGATAAGCTATGGGCTGCTCTGGGATGGCTTCAGGGTTTGGTTAGGCGGTTTCAGCCTGCTGCTTGCCCTCTTCTACGGTCTCCTGGGCTACGCCGCCTTAGCCAGGAGTCGGGAGAACGCTCAGCTCACTTTCTTCACCGTGGGGATCGCCCTCGTCTTTCTGACTATCGCTGTCCCGGTCCAGCTCGGCGGTGCCTGGATCACCGTAGCATGGGCTGCCGAGGGCGTGGTCCTAATGTGGCTGTCGCTCCTTCTTAGGATATACCCGCTCCGGCTATTTAGCCTGGGTGTGTTCGCCATCGTGGTCATCCGGCTAATGTTCTTTGACATACCGAGGAGTCTAGCGACGTTCCAATACGACCGTTTCCTTGCCTTTATGGTAGCCATTGCTGCCATGTACCTAGCAGCTTACTTGCTATGGCGAGGTAGGACGGTAATCCGCCGGGGGGAGAGGTGGCTTTTCCCCACCTTCCTGGTTGCTGCTAACCTTTTCCTGACCATCGCCATCCCGGTCCATCTCGGCGGTGCCTGGGTCACCGTGGCATGGGCTGCCGAGGGCGCGGTCCTGCTGTGGCTGTCATTCCTTCTTGGGATATACTCCTTCCGGTTGTTTAGCCTAGGTGTGTTCGCCATGGTGGTCATCCGGCTAATGTTCTTTGACACACCGGTGAACCTAGCAACGTTCCAACTCATCTTAAACGACCGTTTTCTGGCCTTTGTAGTAGGCATTGCCGCTATGTACCTGGCGGCTTACTTACTATGGCGAGGTAGGACGCTAATCCGCCAGGGGGAGAGGTGGCTTTTCCCCACCTTCCTAGTTGCTGCTAACTTCTTCTCCCTCTGGGTGCTGAGCGCTGAGGCTATCAGCTACTTCGGTAGCAGGATCCTGGAGGCGGGAGGAGAGAATATCCGTAACCTAGAGAACGCCAGAAGCCTGTCCCTGACCTTGTTGTGGGCGTTATATGCCCTCGCCCTGATTGTGGTGGGGATTATGAAGCGATGGCGGTGGGTGCGCTTAGGGGGTCTGGCTCTCCTCTGTGTCCCTATTGGCAAGGTTTTCGTCTTTGATGTGTTCACCCTCGAACAGGGGTACCGCATCGCAGCCTTCTTGAGTCTGGGAGTCATCCTGGTTACTGGCGGGTTCCTCTACCATCGTTACAGCAAGGTCATCAGGAGGTTCCTCCTTGGATAGGCGCCCATTTAGCCCCGGTCCGTTGCGCATCTTGGTGACGCTTTTCTCCCCTGCCTTGCTCTTCCTTCTGGTCTTCTCCAGCGCAGCCGCCGATTTCTCCATGCATGACTGGGAGTATTTCACCGCTGGGCTGCGAGCTGAGGATACGCCACTAGCCCAGTTTGAACCTCAGACAGTTAACCCCCTCGTTGAGGAGAAGGAGCCACCTGTGAGCGAGCGTTATCCCTGGCTGTTCCCTGCCGCAGTCGCAGCAGCGGCGATAGCCTTGGCTTTTCTGCTCCTGGGAGTCATTCGCCGGGCCAGAAAAGTATTACCTCCACCCAGTCCGAAAGTCAAACTGGTCGAGGAGAGAAAGAGAGAAGAAGTAACTGTAGTTAGCCCCCCTCTTAGGAAAGAGCCAATAGTTGAGGGGATTTGGAAAAACTACGAGCTTATAGATACTAGTCCTTATGCCATCGGTGGGTTTGCCGATATCTTCCGAGCTAGGGATAAGAGGAGTGGGGAGATGGTGGCAGTGAAGATGCCCAGAATAGCTAAAGGGAAGACATTAGATAAGAGGGTGTTTGACGAATTCCTCGGCGAGGCGGAGAAGTGGAGCAGGTTAAAACACAAGAATATAGTAGAGCTAAAAGACTTTGGGAGTAAACCTCTGCCCTGGCTGGCGATGGAGTTTACCAAGGAGGGAAGCTTGAGAAAGAGGCTCTCTGATGGAAGGCTCAGCATCAAAGAAGTGATAGAAATAGCTTTGAAGCTCTGCGATGCTTTACATCATGCCCATAATCTTGGAGTAGTCCATCTGGATATAAAGCCAGAGAACATCCTTTTCATTGCTGATGAGCCGAAGCTAACTGATTGGGGCACAGCTAAGACCCTGCTCTATGAGAAGGTGACCAGAACTAGGTTCACCCCTGAATATGCTGCCCCTGAGCAACTGGACACCGGCTATGGAGAGCCAGACCGGAGAACCGATATTTATCAGCTCGGAGTGATGATTTACGAGACGCTGACTGGCAAATTGCCTTTCACCAGCGATTCTCCAGCCTTACTGATAAAGGAGATTCTGGAAAAGTCGCCAGAACGACCTTCCAGAGCTAATCCAGAAGTCCCGCAAGAGCTTGATGAAATCATGCTCAAATGCCTGGCAAAAAGAAAAGAAGATAGGTATGAAGTCGTCTGGCTTCTGAAGAAGGAGCTGGAAAAGCTGAGGTGATAAAGATGAACTCTACAAAGCATACCTTAGTTGTCTTGGTAGCTGATAAGCCTGGGGTGCTTAATCGAGTGGCTAGCCTTTTCCGCCGCCGCGGCTTCAATATTGAGAGCATTGCGGTAGGTCATACCGAGCAAGAGGGGGTATCTCGTATGACTATTGTGGCTAGTGTGGAATCAGAAACACCTGGGGTTGTTGATCAGTCTAGGAAACAACTGGAGAAGTTAGTGGACGTGTTATATGTGCGAGACATAACTGATGAAAATATTGTAGCTAGAGAGCTAGCTCTCATAAAGGTAAAGGCTACACGTGAAACCAGAAGCGAAATAATGCAGATTGTGGAAATATTCCGGGCTAATATTGTGGATGTGGCTTCAAGCTCCCTCACTGTAGAGGTCACTGGAGATAAGGACAAAATCGATTCTTTATGTAACCTGCTTAAAGATTTCCATATTATAGAAATGGCTCGTACAGGACTTATTGCTTTAACTCGAGGGGAAGAAATGAAATTGCTAATAGACAAAAGAGAAACTACTGCTAAAGTGCGAGGAATCCTTATAGAACTGGCTTTTACATGTCAAACAATACAAGCACAAGCAGAGAAACCTGGACGACGAGAGTATGATAGTCTCAAGAAGCCCCTTGACGACCTGTCTGAGCGATATGAACTGATTAAGGAAGAGTTCTCGATAGTCAGCAAAGAATTCGGTGCACCTGTGGGTAGTGTTGAACTTCTTGTTGCAAGTATTGTTCGAGACCTGAACACTGTGCTTAAGATTGATTTGACAACTAAAGAGGGCAAAGAGAGATTTGACAAGGGGTTGATGAGAATCGGTAATAATGTGCAGGAGTGCCTCAAGCAACTTGAGCGCCTCCGACAACTCCAAGAGTAGATTGGCTATGGCAAATTATAGACTAATGGTGGGCTTTGGTGTAGAGGAATTGGCACGCACCGGGGTTGCCGCAATAACTAGGGGGGCCATCGCCGCTGTGCATGTGGGGGAAAAGGAAATAGAACGCAGATGGAGGCTAGGGGAAAAGGAAGCAGAACGTAGACACAGGCTAAAAGGTCCAACTTAGATTGACAGAATTCCCTATTCAGCTATATGATCATGGTGCAACGTAACAGCTCAATTTGTGAAGCTATGGCAAGGGAAAATCGGTGAAACAGCCAAAGATTTTCATTAGTGGAGAGAAAAGAAGAAGGGGTCCGATAGCACATAGACTACTTCTAATACTGCCAAACAATTGGCTTTGGATTGACGAGTTCAATCCGGAACCGGGGAAACCACTAGCTATCAATATTTTGAGCGCAATTCACCAAAGTACTCACATGATTGTAATTTGGTCTGACACAACCCGATCCAATCCTTGGGTGAACCAAGAAATAGGGGCTGCCTTTTATAAAGGAATGCCTATCCTTCCTCTTATTCAAGAAGGCATTCCCCTTGAGGGAATGCTTGAAGGCTTAGAAGGCGTCGCCTATAATCCAAGGCATCCAGAAGATGGCATTAAAAAGCTTGTTGCTTCACTACAGAAGTGGCTCGAAGAGGATGGTTACCAATTGCTAGATTTGAAAGAAGTTGACTAGAAGCTGGAAGCCATTTCAAAAGCCCTAGCAGGGGAATAAGAAAGGAGGCATAAAATGCTTAAAGAGATTTCTTTGTTCCTACCTAACAAAGCAGGGGAGCTTAGCAAAGTTCTTAAAGTGCTATGCGTGGTCAATATCCAAGCTTATAGCATTGAACAGGGTGACAAATTTAGTACACTCAGGCTGATAACGAGCGACCCAAACGCCGCTAGGTATCAACTAACTAGCCACGGATAATAAAGATGATAATATTTTTAAATCAGACGTGTTGGCAATTGAGTTGCCACACAGACCAGGGCAGTTACTAAAAGTGGCAGAACATCTTGGCAAACATCACATCAACATAGAGCACAGCTTTCTAACGGTAGAGTTACCTAAGAAGAAAGCCATCGTGATAATGGAAACGAATGACCCGAATAAGGCTGAAAAGATACTAAAAGACGCTGGCTTTAATCTATGTAAGGAGATTGTGGAACCACCAGAATCTCTGGCAACCCCTTTGGCCACCGAACTGGAAATGTACCCCAGGGGAGATAAAGAGGAATTAATAAAGATCATGGCTTCTGGAGAAAGTAGTTTCTTTGAGTTTAAATCCACTATGAGGTATGACATACATACTCATATTGTAAACAAAGAACTTGGTGCAGAGATATGCAAGTCGATAGCTGCTTTTATGAATAGTAACGGAGGAGTAGTACTTATAGGAGTGAATGCAGATGGTACGGTTAGAGGACTAGATGACGACTTTAAGACTTTAGGGAAGCTACAAAATAAAGACGGTTTCTTACTGGCCTTTTCTGACATAATTACCAGTTGGGATATGCTTGAATACACTCCGTTGATGGATTATTATTTCGCAGATATTGATGGAACAGAAATCTTTGTGGTTGAAGTCCGTAGAAGTGTAAAGAGAGAAGCTTGGTTAGAAAGGGGAGAGTTTTATATAAGAGCTGCTAGTTCAGACAGAAGACTAAACCCAAGACAAACAACTATGTATATTAATGAGCGTTGGCCACGCAAAAGGCATCTGATTCGATAAGGTTTTTCTATAGCATATTGTGAATATTGGGGGCCTAAGTTGAATAAGAATATAGATTACGAATATATAAAACAGATGGTAGCAGATAGGCTAAGGGCGATATGTGGAAATTCTGCAGTAGTAACAGAGATCAGCATTAGGGAAGGAAGAAAAAAGCTAGGAAGAGCTGATATTGTTTTCATTAGCGATATATTTGGGCCTGAAATAATTATAGTGAAGATAAAGGTTAACGAGGAACAAATAGACACGAAAGTTTTGGAACAAATAAGGCTTTATAATGATTATGCAAACGAGGCTTATCTTTGCCTACCTAAGAAGCAATGCTCGCCCTTAATCATTTCGTTATGTAGGCACAAAGATGTTGGACTTGTTTCTGTCAATATCGATTCAGATGACGGACCCATAGGTGCTTTGACAAAAAAAGCAAGCTCGATTTGGAATCCAAAACCAAAGGAATGGATAGATTTATATCTTAGGCTTGAAAAACTTGGCTTGTATCCACTTTACTTTGTATGACATTGTATTATCAAATCCTCAAGTGTTTTCTAACATACAGAATGTAACTTGCGTGAGGAAGCAACTGGATAAGGTTATCGATGTAATCAAGGTATCCGATATTACCCAGGATAGCTCGGTAGATCGAGAATTAGCCTTGATTAAGGTAAGAGCTACCTCGCAAACTCGCAGCGAAATTATTCAGATTGTGGATATATTTAGGGCTAATATCGTAGATGTTGCCCCCGACTCCCTCATCATAGAGGTAACCGGGGATGAGGAGAAAATCAGCTCCCTGTTTAGCCTTCTGCGTGGCTTCGGCATAAAAGAGATAGCCAGGACTGGTCGCCTGGCAATGCCCCGAGGCATACCCCGAGCTGAGGAGTGATTGTTCCGGTCAGAAACTCAAAAGAGCCTGCCTATTCTTGACAGGCTCTTTCGAATTTGAGGATCGCCACAGATTTTGTTATTCTTTCTTCTTCTCTGGGGGAGCGGGATTAACATAGCCAACTTCTTTTAGCAATTTCTCGGGCACAATCTTCTCTATCTCTTCGATTGTCCACCTACCTTCTTTCTCCCAATCCCTGTAGGCTGCTGTTGCTATTGCAGGATGTCTCCAGATCCCGACCCTCGTCCCGGTGGTCTGAAATAGACAACCATTTATATCAGCAGCTGCATCGCTGGCTAAATAGGCTATAAAAGAGGTAAACATCTCGGGCTCAGCAGTTATTTCTTTCATCGTCTCATTGAACTTCTCTTGGGTCCATACCCCAGCGGCAACCCTCTTTTTAAGACCCTCTACAACCTCGTCACTGAAGGTAAACCTCGTCTTTGCCATTGGCACAAAAACGTTGCAGGTTACCCCATACCTGCCCATCTCTCTAGCGATAGCATAGGTTAAGCTAGCGATGCCACCTTTAGCCGCACCATAATTGCAATGACCTACGGTACCCGCAAAAGCATCAGAGACACAATTTATTATCCTGCCATATCTTTGCTGCCTCATCAGCACACAGGCATGTCTTGAGAGATTGAAAGTTCCTTTCAGATGGACGCCTATTACCACATCCCAATCCTCTTCTGCCATATTCCAGATCATCTTGGTTCTATCGATACCAGCTATGTTACATAAGATATCTATTCTGCCAAAATTATCCACACAGCTTTTAATCATAGCTTCGGCTTGATTCCAATCAGATACATCTCCATAATTAGCCACCGCCTTTACTCCCAACTTCTTGCACTCCTCCACCACTGCACCGGCTGGAGACATATCTGTCCCACTCCCGTCTTTAGCCCCACCCAGGTCACAGATCACAACATTAGCCCCCTCCTCAGCCAGCGCCAAAGCTACTGCCCTTCCGATGCCACGACCAGCACCTGTTACTACCGCATTCCTTCCCTTTAGCCGTTCACCCATTTATAAACCTCCTTCCTGATCTTTGAGCTGTTTAATTTTGATTCCCCGTTCAATTTTGGGCATTTTGAAAACCCTTCACCCCCAAATTTTCGTAGTTGCCTGATTTATCAGGCTCTTGTTGCCCAATAAATTGGGCAACTACATTTCTAAACAGCCTCGATATTAGGTTTTAAGGTCCTTACGCTAAGTGGCGTAAGGAGTCTGCTCATATTTCAACAAATACCTTTATGCTGGACCGCCAATAATAGTAATACCAGCTACGAATAGACCAGGATTACCACCCTGATTATGGGCTAGACCAAGCTTAACATCCTTCAATTGCCGTGATGGCTCCTCGGCTTTGCCTTGGAACTGTTTGTAGAATTCGTAAACCTCCCTTCCACCACTAGCACCAATAGGATGCCCAAAGGATTTTAAGCCTCCACTTATATTTATAGGTATCTCGCCTTCCTGCTCCCAAGCACCAGAATCAACATCCTCCTTAGCATGCCCAAACTCACAGATGCCCAGAGATTCCACAGCTATCACCTCAGCAATAGAGAAGCAGTCATGAACCTCAGCCAGGCTCAGTTCCTTGCGGGGGTCTTTTATCCCTGCCTGTGCGTATGCCTGCTTAGCCGCTGCCTCTGTAGCATCCCAGTGAGTGAAGTCGTAATCGGGTCTTTCCTTTCCCCAACCTGGACCAGCAGCAAGCCCAAACCCTTTGATAGTAATATAATCATGCCTATGGTTAGCGGCATACTTGGGGACATCCTCCACACGGCACATGATTGCTGCTGATGAGCCATCGGTCACCCCGCAGCAATCGTAAAGCCCCAAGGGCCAAGCGATCATGGGGGCATTCATGGCATCCTCAACAGTTATCTTGCGTCTCAGGTGGGCTCTAGGGTTTCGAGCCCCATTATAGTGACTCTTAACCGAGACTTTTGCCAGCATCCTTTTGCCTTCTTCTTTACTCAGCCCCCACTTACGGAAATAAGCAGTAGCTGCCAGGGCATAGCGCCCCACTCCACCACCAACCTCAAAACTTGAGCCATAGAGTGGATACCACTTACCAGGCCAGACTAAACCAATCCCAGCCATGCCAAGGTCCTTCATCTTTTCAAAGCCAAGTGCCAGGACAAGGTCATGTTGCTTGGCAGCCAATGCCAGGGCGGCTCCCCTTATGATATCCGCTCCAGTACCACAGACATTCTCTATACGGGTAATAGGTATATACTGTAGCTGTAATGCCTGGGATAGAATGAGACTTGTAGATGCAGTATCAGCTTTAGTATATCCTACCCAGGCTGCATCGATCTGCTTAGGCTCTACCCCGGCATCTTCAAAGGCTTCATAGGCAGCATCTACAATTAAATCAAAGACATCTTTATCCCATAGCTCCCCCCACTTTGGGAGGCCCATGCCAATTATAGCCACCTTATCTTTTATACTTTCTGCCATTCCTTTCCTCCTTTTAACATCTTACTGGACGAGCTCTCCAGAAGTAGTTGCGGAAACCTGAACCTTCTTTTACCCCCTCTAGCATCATCCTGAAGGTCAGCTCAACTGGCATACCAACCTCGACCTTTTCGATATCGCGGTCTGTCACTGAGCAATAAAATCTACCTCCACCTTCAAGGTCAACTATTGATATTACCTTGGGCAACACTATCTCAGCAGCACGCTCATCCATGCTATAGGTAAAAAGTTTGCCCTTTTTGTCCGAGAGCCTTACATCTTCAAAGTCATCCTTTGCTTGGCAATACATACATACACGCTGTGTGGGAAACTGAATCTGACCGCAGCTCCTGCATCTCTGTCCATACATAGGATAGGTCATTTTGCGGTCTCTCCATACTTGTGTCAAGGAGGAGCGACGTGGAGTAGTGAGATCATAACCCCAGTTCATCATATTACGCATCTGCAAGTACATGCCATAGCTAGGAAGCATCAACTTTGAGGCTAGGTGACGCTTTATAGCTCGTCTATCCTTGATATTTTCGATTTGCTCGGTGACTCGTAAAATATAGGCGTCACTCCCATCACCATAGGTAGCAAACAGAATCCTGTCCCCAGGCTTGGCATCCTCTAGTGCTGCTACCAATATCATTGGAGAAAAGGCACAGCCAGTATTGCCCAGGGAATCAAACATGGGAGATTGAACCTGTGTGGGGTCAAATCCCATTATCCTTGTCAAAGTGCGGTGTATACCAGCATCAGGAGCGTAGTAAACAACCTTAGTGAAATCCTTTGGAGTCAGGTTATACTTCTTCAACAGCTCACCAACTGCCCCAGGGAGAATCTTTTGATAGCCTTCCTCCCTGACAAACCTATCCTCCCAAGTCATAGGGTAACTATCAGTATCCTTTCGCCACACATCATAGAACTCGCTGGATATAGTATAGCTTCCCTCTATATTGATAGCTACGTCTGAGTCTCCTAGCAGAAAAGCAGCGGCGCCATCACCAAACATAGGTTCGAATGCTGAATTTGGGGCAGGCAGCCGGCAATCTGAGGCTACCACCATAACCCTCTTTGCTGCCCCAGCCTTAATAGCATTAATGGCTGCCTCCATAGCGTTTGTCCCGCTTCGGAGTGAATTAGTAAAGTCCATTGTAGATATATCCTCGCGGAGGTCAGTGGCAGCCCTTACTATGCTCGCTGCTTGCTTTTCCCGATAGGGTGTTGTGGTAGAGGCAAGATAAAGGGCATCAACCTGATGGCGATCCATACCATTTAGGCAATCAAGGACAGCCTCGACAGCCATAGTTAGGCTATCTTCATCGGCATTAGCTACAGCCTTCTCCCCCCGACCAAGCGCCCTTCCCCAAACTGCAGTAATAGATTCTCGACTCAATCTATAAATAGGGATGTAGGCGCCATATGAAACTATTCCTACCATCATTCTCCTCCTCAGTTTTTAATCTTTACTCCTTATACCCAGAGCAAGCATAGACTTAAGTCAGATTTCCCCCATATCAAATTATTTTAAGGTCAATACACTCCCTGTCATCCACTGACCATAGTATACTCTGGGAGAAAATCCCTGTCAAAACTGGCTCACCTCGGTTTATCCCCTGGAGGGGAGGATAACTGTAGCTGTCCCTGGTGTAGTCCTTTGCCCTTCGGGGTTCTCTGTCCAAATTTCACACTCCACAAAGTGCTCACCATCCTTTACATACTTATTAGTTACCTTCCCCTTGCATAGGATGTCATCACCAGGGAAATCATTACCTCTATAACTGCAGGAAAGCTTCTTGACGACGCCCTCCTCTCCAATCCAATCAGTTAACAATTGCCCCAAAAAGGCAGCCTTCAGCCTACCGTGAACAATGACTGACTTAAATCCTGCCTTTTGAGCGAAATCCTTATCATAATGTAGTTCGTAAAAGTCCCCGGTTGCCCCAGCCCACATCACCAATTGTCTTGTTGTGGGTTTCTTCACCAGAGTGGGTAGCTCGGTGCCTATTTCTACATCCTCATAGTAAAGTTGTTTTGCCATCCTTTATCCCCCTGCAGTTGATTACATGTTAATTATAGTTGAACGGCTCTTTCCTACAGCCTCACCACGCTGGTTCTTGTGAATAGAGTCAAAGATGAGAAAGGTCATCTTCTCCCCAGATTTGCTTTGCCGCTCATAAACATCAACCAATGTATGAGTAGTGGTTATTACATCGCCAGCCCTAATGGGCTGGTAGAACTCCCAATCTGCACCTCCTGCTATGATACGTTTAGCAGGAAGGGGAAGTTTTTCAGCCACTCTAACTCCAGAACTAAACTCCGAGCTGACAAGAAGCTCTGCCGGAGCGATGATCCCACCATACTTGGTTTTTTTGGCATACTCCTCATCTTGCCACAGGGGGTTTGGGTCCCCTATTGCCTCAGCAAACCTCCGTATTAATCCCTTCTCAATCTCAACCACCTCAACCTTCTCCGCCTTGCCTATATAGCCTCGAAGTTCATCTAAGGTAATTTCCTTTTCTTCAGCCAATGCCGTTCACCTCCTCCCTAGAAGTATTCTTATGATATACCTGTAGGGCATTCCTTGTCAAACTATCAAGCCAATGAGACTTGACGCCTGGTGTAGCAATTGAGGTATAGTGAGCATAAGCTATGAGATGAAAGCGAGTTATCTCATCTTCCACACCAGACTTGGCTGGATGGGCATCCTTGGTTCTACAGCAGGGTTAAAGCGCATTATCTTGCCACAAACCTCCCCTGAGGTAGTAATCTCCAAACTAAGCAATCACCTGGTCAGGGCAAGTGAGGACGCCTCTTTTTTTGGAGACCTCCCCTTTCGACTGCGGCAATACTTGAATGGAGAATGGGTCAGCTTCGCTGATAGGTTAGATTTAGCCGAGGCTACCCCCTTCCAAAGGAGCGTATACCAGGTAGTAAGGTCTATCCCTCATGGCAAGACTAGGAGCTATGCCTGGGTAGCTCAGCAGATAGAGATGCCCCGAGCAGCAAGAGCAGTGGGGCAAGCGCTAGCCAGAAATCCTCTCCCCATCGTAGTTCCTTGCCATCGGGTGGTTGGAATTAAGGGAGACCTTTGCGGGTTCAAGGAAGGCTTGGAAATGAAGCGATGCTTGCTGGATATAGAGCGCGGAGCTTGGCGGCAATGCTTTTCAGAGTTGTCTTTAGATCAAAGCAATGCACTTTCAAGAGAATTTTGAATTTCCTCCCCTTTGAAGGGAGAGGTTAGAGCCTGCCCTGAGCTTGCCGAAGGGCGAGGTGAATTTCCCCCTCCCTCTAACTCCCTCCCGCTAGGGGAGGGAGAATATAAAAAGTTTTGCCGCTAAGTATATAACCCTTTATCTTCTACCTAGTCGGCGATCGAGTCTGAAGGCTATTATAAGGAAGATGATAAACCCAATAACAGTGAGATAGCCCCATGGGAACAACTCTTCCCAGATAGAGGGCGAGCTGATTTTCTTACTAAAAGAACTGCTCAATTTTGCTGGTTCAGATACACTGCGGTAATACTTGGCTTGTCTATCAAAGGAATCCCCCAGTCCAAATAGCCCAGAAAGGCTGCGGTGATATTCGGCTTTTCTATCGAGGGAATCTCCCCCTGCATAAGCTTCAGATAAAGGTATATCAATACCCTTAAATTGGCTATCAATGGTAGCCCATTCCTCCGCCAATGGCTTGTAAAATCCCTTCGACAGGCTGTCCATAGCCAACATCCCTTCACCAAGGCTGCGATAATAACCGACTTCCCTATTGAAGGAATCAGCTAGCCCAAATAGCTCGGAGAGGCTGCGGTGATATCCGGCTTTCCTATTGAAGGAATCAGCTAGCCCAAATAGCTCAGACAGGCTCCGGTGATAGCTGGCTTCTCTATCAAAGGAATCACCCAGTCCAAATAGCTCAGACAGGCTACGGTGATAGCTGGCTTCTCTATCAAAGGAATCACCCAGTCCAAATAGCTCAGACAGAGATTTGCCAGGGGCTATGGATCTGGTAGTCCAAACAAAAACAAGTTCGCTTAATGGCTTCCTATCCCCTTTAGCCGTCGAATCGGCAGCAGCAATAGTCTCAAGTAGAGTGATAGAATAGCTGATCGCTTTGTCTATTCCATGCTCCCAAAAGATGGCATTCATAGCACTCAGATAATTATATCCCCGGGCAAACCAACTATCCCAAATTGCATGTATGCTGCCTGGTCGATCATTGAGCATAATTGTCCATATTTCATCAAATCCCATATTGAGGCTATCGTCGTTAGCAGGATCAAATATGTCCCAAAGAATGCTAGCAAAAGAGCCTTCTATAATGTCACCATCAAAGTCACCGCTATCCTGCTTATTGTACCAATCATTAGTCTCGATATTCTGTCCATAATCTTGTAGGTTATCGGCATCATTATCCACAACGCTCTGCATAAATTCAGCCCAACCCTCAAGGATAGCAAAACCTTCGTCTGTTTCTTTGCTGACCCAATGAGAAGCACTGTAAGTAGTTGGTGGCAGATTAAAGTGATTAGTCCCGTAGGCCTCTATCATCACAGCATGTGCATATCCGTGATGCACTGTGACATGATCCCATGATGCTGTACTTTTATTGGGTAGTTTCATATACTGAGATACAATTTCACCTGTAGAGCTATTATAGGTCCAGGTATACGATGGCCAGGTTCCGGAGGGCCATTTAATTGTAACCTGAGACCTAGTCCAACCTACTTGTCCATCTATCCATACGCGTTCACTCCACGCTGCATCTACTGCTTGCCAAGCCTCATTGTATACAGTAGGAACCAGGGTCCCAAAATCTACCGTTCCATCAGGGACATCGCTCTTTGTTCCCGTTTTTCCTACGTATTGGCTTCCACCATCAGTGGTAGCTTTTGCAGCATTATTATAAGCGTAAATCTTAACGTAGATGTCGCGACCATCCTGCAGCCATCCATCATCATTATTGCAAGTGAAGGAAAAGTTCCCGTTGTCATCAGTATAATCATAGCCTAGATATTCATCGGTCCCTGCCTCTGCATCATAAAACTTTACGAGAACATGGCGTCCTGGGCTATAGCCACCATTTTCATTTACATAGAGGAATCTCCCTACTATCGTTATATTCCCAGGCGATTGGGGTCCTTGCTCTAATGGCGAGTTAGCCAAGGAGGTGGAACTGCTCATATTAATACTTTTTTCTTGGAGCTCTACTACTGAAGCACCGTCGAGTCCCATCACCGAAGAGGAATTGGTTTCCTCTAGTGTACAGACAGGGAAAATAATATGACCTGGATACCTTAGTTCCATTGAGATAGGTTATTGCCTCAACCTTTATGTATTGCTTCACCCTTTCAGTCACGTTAATAGATATACTGACACCGAGTTGCTGGCTCCTTTCCAGGTCCCCTTGCCACTTCAGGTCCCCTGTTATGAGTTCCACATCGGGAGGCAAGAAAAATTCAATGGTGCTATTTAGCATATTCTTCACAGGATAGACACTGAAGGTAATCTGAGTTGTCTGGTTCAGGGAAAGAGTTTGAGAACCAATAAAACTTCCTTTAAAAGGGTCACCTTGCTTTGGTATGTTTACGGTGAATTGCTCTTCATCTGCTTTAACATCACCCTCTGATATTACTAAAGTCCCCATGTTCGTATTTATAGCGGTACTATTTTCATCTGCCGTTTGGGAGAGTTCGAGCTTGCCTTCACTAATAGATGCAGCTGTTGCTATAGGGAAACTTATGAGATTAGCAAGAAGGATCGTAATGAGTAATATTATTACTAAAATCCGTGCTTTCCTGGCTTTAGTCAAAGGGTTTTGAAACAATTTGTTTCCTCCGTTACCTAGATGTCTAACGATATGCCTAGCCCCGCAGACAATATATCGAGAAAATGCCCGATTAAACCGGTCTATCCTCTACAATCAGCCTCCCTTCCCCTATTAGCTCCGCCAATTGGTGCTGTAGCTCGGGGCAACAGTTTGCGGTAATAGCTGGCATCTCTAGGTTAACAATCCCCTCATTGGTAGCAATAGCTAGACTGACCTCATCTTCACCGGGGTATCCTTGAATAGTTTCCAAAACACGGCGGAGCTTAGCTAGGTCATCTTGCTCATTATCAGTTTGAGTTAAGGTAATCAGCAACCGACGAGCTTTCTTCAACGGGACATCGATTGGCTCAGCTTTCTCAGGTTGATAGGGTCGAACCCAGTCGCAAACCAACTGCACCCCCTCACCCCTCGCCCTCACCCTGCCACGAACCAAGAGTATGTTCCCTTCAGCCCAAAGTTTCTCGGTCTGCTGGTAAACCTCTGACCAGCAGGTGACCTCAACGCTCCCTACAAGGTCTTCCAGAACAGCAGCGACGAAGGGGCTCTTACTCTTGGTGAAAAGTTGTCGCACTGAGGTTACTACGCCTGCTGTGGTTACCACCTGCCCAGCCATCTCAGCATCGATTTGCCCACATAAGGCAGTAGTATCTGATGCCAATTGACGAGCTGCCTGGGAAAACGGGTGTTCCGAGAGATATACCCCCAATAGTTCCTTCTCCCATCCCAGCCTCTCTTTAAGGGAGACATCCATAGCTTCAAGCTCTATTGCCGGCAAAGGTATAGGGATGCTCTCTCCCCAGAGGTCAAACATGGTAGCCTGCCCCGTTTCTCGCAACCTCTGTGCCTGCTGTGCCAGAGAGAGGATACGGTCAATGTTATGAACTAAGGCGCCGCGATCACCCAGGGAGTCCATTGTCCCTGCCTTAATCAAACTTTCCATCGCCCTCTTACCTAAACTGCGCAGGTCAGCCCTCCTATACAGGTCGTCAATGGATTTGAACAACCCACCATCCTGGCGAGCAGAAAGGATAGGATTGATAGCGCTAGCCCCTACATTCTTTATATTGGCTAGACCAAAACGGATAGCCTGGGCTTCCTCATTATTCCTTTCAATGCTGAAGTTTGCCCCGCTCTTATTAACATCGGGGGGCAGCACATTGATGCCCAGCCGTTGACACTCAGCCACAGCCGAGGCAACCTTCTCTTGCCCGGCATTGATAGTGAGGAGGGCAGTCATATATTCCACGGGGTAGTTTGCCTTAAGGTAAGCAGTCTGATAGGCAATCGTGGTGTAGCTCACACTGTGAGCCTTATTAAAGGCGTAGCCAGCAAATGGCTCGATTAAACTGAAAACCTCTTCCGCCACCTCCTGAGAGAATCCTTTCCTTTTTGCTCCCTGAATAAAACGCTTTCGCTCCTTTCGCATTATCTCAGGTATCTTCTTCCCCATAGCTTTACGCACTATATCCGCTTCCCCCAGGGTATAGCCGGCAAAAGCCTGCACTATAAGCAGTACTTGGTCTTGGTAAACAATGACACCATAGGTATCCTTTAGGACATCAGCTAGAGCAGGATGAGAATAATGGATAGGCTCCAAGCCATGCTTCGCTTGGATGAAACTAGGGATATGCTCCTTCGGACCTGGGCGGTAGAGCGCCACCATGGCAGAGACATCATCAAAATTTGTGGGTCTCAGCTCCTTCAGGTAGCGTCTCATCGCCCCACCCTCAAGTTGGAAGATGCCACTGGTCTCCCCTGAGGAAAGCAAGGCAAAGGTTTTGGCATCATCTTTGGGGAGATGATGCAGATCGACTTCCACACCTTGATTTCGAGCGATAATTTCCTTTGCCTTGGCTAAAATAGTCAGGTTAGCCAGCCCCAGTAGGTCCAACTTGAGTAAGCCCACTTTAGCAATATTTTCCATGCCGAACTGAGTCATCACCATGCCTTGGATGTCACCTTTACCCGCTTGCTGAAGTGGCACATATTCAATCAGCGGTTCTTTAGATATTACTACCCCCGCAGCATGGGTGCTGGCATGGCGGGCAATTCCTTCCAGTCTCATAGCCGAGTCAATTAGGTAGCGCACTGCAGAGTCGTCATAGTAAATACGGTGCATCTCACCATTTTCCTGTAGTGCCCTTTCTAGAGTCATTCCCGCTCCAAGAGGAACCAGTCTGGCTACTCGGTCAACATCGCTATAAGGCATACCCAAGGCTCTCCCCATATCCCTCAGGGCTGCCCTTGCTCCCAAGGTGCCGAAGGTGATTATCTGAGCTACGTGTTGGTGCCCATATTTTTGGGCTACATAGGAGATAACCTCTTCACGGCGGTCATCCTGAAAGTCGAGGTCAATATCTGGCATTTCTTTGCGCTCCACATTAAGAAAGCGCTCAAAAACAAGCCTATGCTCCAGGGGGTCAACATCTGTAACGCCCAGACAATAAAGGGCAAGGCTAGCAGCAGCACTACCTCGCACCCCGCAGAGAATATTTTGCCTCTTGGCGAAGGAGACAATATCCCACACTACTAAAAAGTAGTGGGCGAATTGGGTTTGCCGAATAACATCAAGCTCGTATCTGAGGCGTGTCTCCACTTCAGCGCTGGCTTGGGTATAGCGTTCGCTTAGCCCCTGCCAGCAAAGCTCCGCCAGATATCCATCTGTGGTTTTACCTTCAGGCAATTGAACCTCAGGAAGATGGGGATGCCCAAACTCTAATTCCAGATTGCACATTTGGGCGATGCGCTCAGTATTCTCCAGAGCCTGTGGGAGGTCAGGCAAAAGTTCAGCCATTTCCTGAGGGCTCCTGAGGTAAAAGAAGTCCCCTGCCATCTTTAACCTCTTCTCATCATGAATAGAAGTATTAGTCTGAATACAGAGCAGAAGCTCATGGGCAGAGGCATCCTCCCTATTGATATAATGAACATCGTTGGTAGCCACGATAGGTATATCCAGCTCGGCGCTAAGGGAAACAAGCTTGCGATTTATCAGCTCAATCTCAGGGATAGGGTGAGGTTGAATCTCCAGATAATAATCCCCAAAGATGGCTTTATACCATAGTGCCCTGTCCCTTGCCTCTTCATCCCGCCCTTCCAGAATAAGTTGAGCTATTTCTCCATGAGCACAAGCGGAGAGGGCAATAAGCCCTCGATGATATTGGGCAAGGAGTTCCTTATCCACCCTGGGCTTATAGTAGAAGCCCTCCAGATGAGATTTGGTAGATAGCTGTAGCAGGTTGTTGTATCCTTCTCTATCCTTAGCTAGGAGAATGAGGTGGTAAGTGTTCCTATCAGCCGAGGTTCGGCTATGGCGACTTGAGGGAGCTACATAGAATTCGCAGCCTATAATTGGCTTTATTCCTGCTTCTTTAGCGGCAAGATAAAAATCAACCACCCCATACATTGCCCCGTGGTCAGTGATAGCCAGGCTATCCATCCCAAGCTCTTTTGCCCTGGAGAATAATTGCGGGATGCGACACATACCATCAAGGAGGCTGTATTCAGTATGAACATGAAGATGGGTGAACATAGTTCCATCTATATTATATCAATAGGTCTGTGGCAGGGGAAGGTATTGACAGCAATGAAAGGGCATGTTAAAATTAGAACAAAAGTTCTGGAGGGAGGAGTTGCTCTCACAAAAGCAGCAGAGTATCCTTAATTTTATTCAAAACTTCCTCGCTGAGAAGGAATACCCTCCCACGGTGAGGGAGATAGTTCGTGGCTGCCATATGAGCTCCACCTCAGTGGCAGAGTACCATTTGAACATCCTGCAAAAGGAGGGCTATATCCATCGACAACCTGAAATATCTCGGAGCATCGGATTATCCAAGCATCAGGAACGACCACAGTCGGTCCGAGTGCCGGTTATTGGCTATATAGCCGCAGGAGAACCTATTCCGGTGCCTGATGCTGATACCTGGAATAGCCTAGCAATAGAGACCCTCTCCCTGCCTCGGGAGTTAACCCGAGGCAGGGAGAGGGTCTTTGCCTTGAGGGTGAAAGGAACCTCTATGCTAGATGCTTTAATCAATGATGGTGACCTGGTTGTGATGCAGCAGGTAAATACAGCAGATAACGGCGATACAGTGGCAGTATGGCTTAAAGCTGAAAGGGAGGTAACCCTTAAAAGGCTTTATAGGGAGAAAGGACGCCTTCGCCTTCAGCCCGCCAACAACCAGTTGCAACCCATTTATGCTGACCCAGCCAATGTGGAGATCCAGGGGAAGGTCATTGGCGTCATTCGGCAACTAGATTGAGCATGCTTTCCCAGTTCCAGAAGATAGGTTATGACCTATTTAGCCAAGGTCTCGTCTCCTCTCATAGTGGTAATATGAGCATTAAAGCGGGGGAGCGACTAGTTATAACTTCTCGGAGAAGCATGCTCGGACACCTCACCAAGCAAGACCTGGTGGAAACAGGCATTGACCAGGATGATAGGGCAATACCCCTGGCTTCCACGGAGTTGGAAGTTCACCGTGCTATCTACCAACAAACACCAGTTTTGGCTATAGTTCATGCCCACCCCACCTATGCTGTCGCCCTGTCATTGATGGAGAGGGAGGTCACTCCGGTTGATATGGAAGGCTCTTTATTACTGTCGAAGGTGCCTATTTTAGGTTGGGGTAGGAGGCTGAAGTCGGGTGAGCTTGCTGAGGAGATTGCCCAACAACTCAGAGAATGTAAGATTGTCCTCGTTTATGGTCACGGTAGCTTCGCCGCCGGTCAATCGCTTGAGGAAGCCTACCATTGGACATCCACCTTAGAGGGAAGTTGTCATATCTTGTATTTACTTCGAAAATAGACTTATTCCGTTCACCCTGAGCCTGTCGAAGGGTGGTTCGACAAGCCTGTCCTGAGCCCAGCCGAAGGGCTCACCACGAACGGCATCTGGTACATCTATTTTCATGATTCGTTGGTGGGCACTCGCCCATGAGGGTTTATTAAAGGTATTAGGAGTGCCTGGTCGCCAAAGCTACACAGCTTCTTAATACGTCCTTTGCTGAGCAATTTGGAGTTTCATTTTTAGCATTTTGGCTACCTCTGAGGCTCGATAATCACCTTGATGGAATTCTGGGCGTCAGCGACAAGCTGGAAGCCCAAGCCCGTCTCTGCTAGACCTAAGCGATGGGTAATCATCTGGCGCACAGGCACACTGTGAGCCCAAATTAGCTCCAGCGCCGTTTGGTAGTCAGCAGGGCTGCCAGCATAGGAGGTGGTGAGCGTTATCTCGTTGCGCCAGAAAAGCTCGTTTATTGAAATCGGAATGGTAATGCCGGGATTTGTTGGTGCAAAGAAGAGAACAGTGCCCCCACGCTCCACTGATTGCAAAGCTTGGGTAATGGCTGATGTCGCGCCGGTGCATACTATCACTAGGTCAGCCAGGCGACCTTGGTTGACTTGACGCAAGCAGTTGGGCAAATCATCTTCGGCATGGATGGTAGCATCAGCTCCGAATCGGCGTGCTGACTCCAACCGGTAGTCAATGATGTCTGTCGCTACTACCCGACCTGCTCCCAGGATGCGGGCTAGCTGGATATGGAGCAACCCGGCAATGCCACTGCCGATGACAAGCACGCTGCTGCCTGGCTGCATGTGCCCCAGCCTTTGCCCGCGCAGGACGCATGCCAGCGGTTCGATAAATGTTGCCTCTTCGTATGATACTTCATCGGGCAACAGGAATACCCCACGGTCGACATTGATGGCTGGCAACCGAATATATTCGGCGAAACCACCGGGGTCAAAATTCGTCCGACGGAGGGTATCGCAAACAGTGTGATGACCGCTCAAGCAGTAATGACATGTGTTGCAAGGGACATGATGTGCCGCTGATACGCGGTCACCCTCTTTGTAGCGTGCCACCCCATCCCCCACAGCCACAATCTGCCCGCCGACTTCATGACCCAGTATCAGGGGAGCCCGGTCAAGGCGATACCACTCCATCACATCACTACCGCAGATGCCACAAGCCTCTACACGCACCAGCAGCTCACCAGAACCGATTCGCGGGACGGGCACCTCCTCTACCCGCACATCCCGATTGTTGTACCACATGGCAATGCGCATGGTGGTTCTCCTACCTTCCGAGCCATCTGGACATCCGCCGTTCAACCTCTTCTTGACTAAGTACGCGACCCTCCTCGATATCTTTTAGTCCGCGTTCGATCTTCTGACAGACGTAGATGTGGTACTGGATATCCTCGAAGGATGCGTCTTCTGGAAGCTGATCAAGCATTTTCCGAACCTCTTCCTTAGCTGTACTCATGTTCACCTCCTGTCAATGGGATGTCGGCTAACGTTTTGCTATCTGAAGCCGCTGAAACCAATTCGCGGAACCGGCATCTCCTCCAGCCGCACATCCCGATTGTTGTACCACATTGCAACGCGCATAGTGTTAACCTTCTTCAATTTTTTCGTCAAGTAAGGTTAATACTTTTGTATGGTATGAATCAACCCCTTCTAGGTCGAAAATCAGCAAATCCAGTATGCGCGCTATCCTCTTAGAGGCACGATTTATGTCCTGACTGATTCCTCTCATGCCTAGAATGGTATCTCGGTATGCCTGTACACTCTTTACGAGATTCCTGATTCCTGACCAAAGATTATCCACACTTGAGCGAAACCTGAGAACTGCCTCCTTATCCTCTTCGGTACGAATTCGCATAGTTTGAACAAGCCCAATGTAGTTCTCATCGAACGACTCAAAAACACTATGAAGTTTGGGTTGTTCTTCCTCAAGTTTCTCTGCGTGCTGGATCATATCAGCTGCCATTATGGTGGTGAGCTTGTGAATCTGGGAGGCTGTCCCCGGTAATCTACTTTGTGTGATTTTCTGCACTTCCGTAGTTCGCTGTTGTGCCTTTTCAGCCATTCCTTGCGCTGCCTTTGTTATTCGTTCCATTATTTCAACAATGCCCTTCGCCGACTCCTCGCCACCTACAACAAAATCCCATAGTCCTTTTTCTTCCTTTTCAGTTTCAACCTCCCTTTCGCCTTCTACTGCCACTTTGGCTTTCTCGGCCTTGGTTGCCGGAGGAAATTCTACCCCCGTCATTTGCGGAATAAAATCAGCCACTGGATTCCCAAACCCAAGTTTGCCACTTTTTGCTTTTTCTCCGAGTTCCTTAAGTGTCTGGGACAGTCGGGGTGCTTCATCAAAGCGTACAGAGTATGGGATTATGCGATAAGACTTTAGATCAAATGGGATATCCTCAAGAGACTGTGTCAGTAGTACTGTGGGCTTCTGCATAGTATGCGAAATTCCGAGTTCATAGAAAACATTGGGATTTACACTAGTGAGATCTGCAACTACTAGATCAGCCTCTGCAATGCCCCGCACTATATCTTTTAATATGTTTTGCTGAGTAAGAATATCATTAGCCCGATTGACATCATAGCCTACTTCTTCTAGAGCAGGTTTAATGAGATCGCTAAAAATCCCATCAAACTCTGGATCAAATGGCATCAGGACAAATGCTTTAAGGGATGGTTGATCAGATTTTTGCTCCATAAGGGTCTCTCCACATTTTCAAAGCTGAATATCCATTAGCAATGGCATAGCGCCTATCCATATAGACGAACTCTGGGGTCGCCTAATCCCGCTGTTATTCTTGTTTTCCGCTTCTTTATACTCTCGTATATCTCCTGAGCCTCTTTTGGGGTGGCATTTCATGAACTATACCGCAGCTTCTAACCTTTTCTCATTCTGAATCACTACCGTGGGATTTTGATTTTCTTTGGGCACAGGAAGTCCTTTTTCCTTCAAGAGGTCGATATGCTCTACCATTCCCCACTTAGCCTTGTAAAGACAATCCTCCACTGAATGCCCAATACCAGTAAATCCTTCTAATTCAGGAGAATAGAAGCTGAAGAAATCTGGATCCTCAGTAGCTTCTATGACCAGAGAATACTTTAAATCGATCATCTTAGGGATAGCTCCTTTTACCTGTCTCCAAGACAGTTCGAGCGAGCGATTCATCCTTCTGGGGATTAAGGAGACTTCTCTCTGTCTTTAACCAGGGATCTATAAAAACACCAAACCAGCCTTTAGGTGTCTTAAGAAGATACCGATCCTCTTTAATGTCAATAATCTCCCATCCATTCTTGTAGGGCCCTATTACAAGCTGTTTTACAATATTGTATACCTCCTGAGCCTCATTGGGGGTGGCGTTTTCATGAATAATGGCGCGTATTGCCTTAATCATTGCCACCGGGAAATCGTTTTGCCAGACATTCCTTCCCAGATTCACACCTATAGCACCTTTTTGCATGCCATCGTAAATAAACTCAAACACCTCAAGCTCTGTTTCTACTCTGGGACCACCTGCCATAACCACTGGAACAGGACAACCCCTTACCACCTTTTCAAAGTCTTCACACCAGTAGGTTTTTACTACACGTGCGCCTAACTCAGCAGCAATACGGCAGGCTAAAGCAAGATAGCGGGCGTCTCGTTTTTCGAGCTCTTTACCCACGGCGGTAACTGCCATTACTGGAATGCCATACTTTTCACCTTCATCAACAAGTTTTGATAGATTCAGTAGCGACTCTTTCTCGTAGTCACTGCCAACAAAGACAGAAATGCCTACTGCCGAAGCGTTAAGGCGGATAGCCTCCTCCATAGAGGTGGTGATTCCTTCATTGGCTAGGTCTTTCCCAACCATACTAGTGCCACCAGATACTCTGAGAATAATTGGTTTAGTATTGTCGGGGTCTACCGACGAGCGTAGCACGCCTCTGGTAATGAAGATGGCGTCAGCGTAAGGTAGGAGTGGCTCAATAGTTTTACGCGGTTCTTCCAATCTCCTGGTGGGACCTTGAAAGTATCCATGGTCTACTGGCAAGAACAGAGCATGTCCGTCTGATTGGATTAGTTGTGCCATACGGTTTGCCATTCCCCATTCCATATTAGTAACCTCCTTTTATATTTATGGGTTGCTGCCCAATCGCAGTGGTAAATTCTAACCAATCTGCGGAGCTGGCTGCGGCTCTAGCCCCAATAAGGTTAGCTACACCATCGAGTGTATCATACTCTATCCCTAAGGAGCCAATCCAACCGCTCTCACTATTATACTACAAGACACAAATTAATTTCTAAAGGCACTGGGAGTGCCTGGTCGCCAAGATTAGGGTGCTCGCCTGGCGAATGGCATATGGAGGAATCTCCTCCACTCCCCTTTCTCCCAGACTACCAAAAGCTGGCTGGCGATGAAGATAGAGCTATAGGAGCCGGCAACAATGCCAATCAGTAAGGCTAGAACAAAGTTGCGTATGGTGCCGCCTACGAAAAGATAGACGGCAAGCACCACTAGAATTGTGGTTACGCTGGTGTTTAAAGACCTTCCTAAGGTCTGAACAAGGCTAGAGTTGACGATGGATTCAAAAACCTGATTGGTCTGCTTGGTTAGGTTCTCCCGAATGCGGTCAAAAACCACAATGGTATCATTGACACTGTAACCGATGACAGCTAGAACAGCGGTAACAAACATAGGGTCGATTTCCCAGTTGAATGCCCTCCCCAAAAGGGAGAAAACCCCTAAAACCACCAGGATATCGTGTATCAGGGCTATGATAGCGCAGGTGCCATAGCGGAAGGGGCTAGGCATCCTTCGGAATGCCCAGGTGATATAAAGAAGAATAGCCACTGCGGCAACCACTACTGCGATACCAGCATTGCCCATTGTCTCCCCAGCTACTATAGCGGAGACAGCATTGAATTCCCCCACTTCCCCACCAATCCCCTCTCTTAATTCTTTCTGCTCCTTATCTTCCAATAGTCGGGTGCGAATAAAGAAATCGCCTTCACCCAGATTCTGGATTATAGATTCGCCATAGCCCAAATAAGCTAGCTTACTGGACACTTCATCTTCTGTGATTGGCTCAGCGAAGTGAACAGTTATAGACGTTCCTCCCTTGAACTCAATCCCAGGCTTTAATCCACCAGGCAAAATCAAAGAGATTATCCCAGCGATGAGGAGCACCGCTGAACCCAGGAAAAACCAGCGCTTCTTGCCTACAAAGTCAAACATCTAGAAGTGTTGCCTCCTAATTTCTATCCCAAAGAGTGATAGCCTCTTTGCTGCCCAACGAGTAGCGAAGAGGCGAAGGAATGTTCGGGTGACCACGATAGCCGTAAACATGCTCACGGCTACTCCGATAAACAGGGTTAGGGCAAAGCCCATCACCGGAGGGCTTTCCACGATGCTGCTGCCAAACCAATAAAGGATGCCGCAGATGATAAAAGTAGACACATTGCTATCCCGAATAGCCACCCAGGCGCGGTTAAAGCCAGTCTCAATAGCTGTCTTTAAGGTTCTCCCCCCTCTCAGCTCCTCCTTCAGCCGCTCGAAGATAAGCACATTGGCATCTACTGCCATACCAATAGAGAGGATAAAGCCAGCAATCCCAGGAAGGGTTAGGGTTACTGGTATCAGCTTGAATATGGCTAGCACTATAGCCCCATAGATGAGCAAGGCAAGGCTAGCCAAAACTCCAGGCAAGCGATAGTAGAGTATCAAGAATAACAAGAGTAGCCCCACCCCGATTGCCCCTGCCAGGATACTGCGATCAATGAAATCAGCCCCCAGGGTAGCGGATACAGTTCGGTCATAAAGGGGCGGGTGTTCAAGGGGCATGGGCAAAGCTCCTGATTCAAGTTGAATAGCTAAACGACTCGCCTCTTCCAAGTTGGCTAAGCCTGTAATCTCACCCTTGCCATGATATGCTTCCACGACAATCCTAGGGTGTGAAATGAGCTCATTATCCAGGAAGATACCTAGCTGCCTCTGCACTGAGTTAGTAGGTCTGGGGTAAAGCCGCTTGGCAATCTGGTCAAAGAGTTCAGCCCCCTCCTTATTCCATTCAATGTTGACTACAATCTCAGGCATAATCTCCCCGCTTTGCCCTGGTCTAGCCTTGGTTAAATATGCACCAGTGAGTAGCTTCTTCTCTGCATCGATTTCTCCTATAGCAGGAATCCAGGACAAAGCTCCTCCGTGCTCTTCCAAGTCTTCTGGATTCAGGAGGTTACCTTCTTCGTCTTGATAGATGAGATTGCCCTCTTCGTCCTTGGAAAGGAAGGCGATAGGGACACCATTTTCATCAACAAATATACGAGTGCCCTCCACACCCTCATCGAAGAATCCAGCGGGTTCCTCATCAAGGTAATCACCAAGCGTAGCTGGGCTTTCTTCCTTTAGTTCTACTTCTCGAAACTCAAGGTAGGCTATTTGCTCGATGAGTTCTTTAGCCTCCTCACGGTCGGTGACACCTGGGAGTTGTACTAATATGCGGTCTTCCCCTTGCTTTTGTATGATTGGCTCAATGACCCCATATTTATCGACACGCCGTTGAATGGTATAGAGGGCTCTCTCCATATCAAACGCTTTTTCAGCAGGGGTTGCACCCTCGGGGAAGTCAGCCTGATAAACAAGGTGTGTTCCCCCTCTAAGGTCTAATCCCAGGAGCATGCCTTTTCTGCCCAGCCTGGTGCTGTCGATGGGGTAGAGCATCCATATGGCTACGCCAAAAAGGGCGATTATCAGCAGCAATATGCAGATATTCTTACTTGGTGCCAGTCTTCTTCTGGGTCTACGCTTCATTTACTTAGTTGACGGCGAACAAAGGCTAGCGCCGCTTCCCTTGAGCTAATTTCTCCCGTAGCTTGACCTTCACGCACTATCTCCAGAATCTTGCCAATCTGGGGTCCAGGCTCCACGCCAAATATGTTGATTAGGTCGTGCCCATCAATCAATTTTGGCGGAGCAATTATTTTCGTCTCTTCTCGTTGGGTCAATATATACTCCACCATCTGGGTATACTCTCCCCATTCTGCCCAATCTATCATTGGACCTCGTGTAGCTAGATAGTCAGCCAGGGACAAGAATATGGTGTCGATACCTACATCACCCAAATCACGGAAATAGCGATAGATGGCTCGGCGGGTAGGCAGCAGTTCATCGCTCATCTGCCACAGGCGAAGATGATTTTCTATCATTAGCTGCACTATCCTTATCTCACGGTTGCCAAACCTCAGACGCTGTAGAATATACCCGGCTATCCTTGCCCCTTCTTTGGTATGCCCCAGAAATCGGGCTCTACCATCGGCTTCTACAGTTTTAGTTTGTGGCTTGGCAATATCGTGAAGAAGGGCAGCTAGTTTCAACAAAGTTCCCTTATTTATGCCGCTGCCGACCTCCTCTTGGAAGTAGTGGGCTGTGAGAAAACGAGAAAGGTCGGGGAGCTTATCTGCTAGCTCTTCGGTTTGGAGCAGACGCTCCACAGCAGCAACTGTTTCTAGAGAGTGGTGGAAAACATCCCAGAAATGCTCCTTGGGCTGCTCCACTCCCTTTGTGGGGTCTAACTCGGGGATTATGGCGGTGAGCAAACCAAGCTGGTCAAGACGATAAAGGTAGTGGGCAGAATTGGGGCTGGAGAGCAAGTGACATAGCTCCTCGCGCACTCGTTCCCCAGCCACCTGGCAAACAAGTCGGCTCTGAGCTTGAATTAAGGCTTGGGTTTCCTCCTCGATAGAAAAGCCATACTCGGCTGCCAGTCTCACTGCTCGCAGTAGACGGGCTGGGTCATCCTGAAAAGTGGTTCTGCTTACCGCCCTAATTACCCCTCTCTCCAGATCGTCCCTGCCGTGGAAGGGGTCGACAAGATTGGAAGTGGAGCAATCCTCCCTCAAGCTTGATGCCATAGCATTGATGGTGAAATCACGACGAGCAAGGTCTGCCTTGATGTCAGTCTCAATGGTGGAGAAATCGAGATGCCATTGGCTGAGCGGTTCAAAACCGGTTAAAACCACCCTAGCCACTTCGCTCGTCTCGTCCAGCAATACGTATTTACCACCCAAAAAATTTGCCACCTCAGGGGCTACCTGGGTGGATTTTGCTGCAATAGCGATGTCAATATCCCTGGTAGCTCGACCCAGCAAGGTGTCACGAACATACCCACCCACAAGGTAGGACTCGATACCACGCTCGGCGAGGAAATCCCTTAACCTCCTCAGCAATGAAAATGTAACCGATTCCATAGGCTTCCTATAATCCAGCCATGCCTTGCTCCGCTGCTTCAATTGGGTATAATTTATCTGGGCTCTCCAGATGGTCGATATATAAAGTCCCATTGAGATGGTCTATCTCGTGCTCCAAGGCTTGGGCTAGAAGACCTGTGGCTTTAAGGCGAATCTCCTTCCCTTGGCGATCGCGCCCCTTTGCAGTAACTGAGACGGAGCGCTTAATTTCCCCTATGTATCCTGGGACACTGAGGCAGCCTTCCTCCATTAGGCGCTCCCCCGTTCGTTTAACCACCTCAGGATTAATCAGCACCCTTAATTCATCTTCAGGTATTTCAATTACGACCACCCGAAGAAAGGCTCCAACTTGCGGGGCAGCTAGTCCTACCCCAGAGGAAGCGTGCATGGTTTCAATCATATCGTCGATGAGTCTTTGAATTGAATTATCAATATTTCTTATCCGCTTGGCTTTTTGCCGTAGCACCGGGTCAGGAACAACCCGAAGAGGCAGAACTGCCATGTAAAATCTCCTATAATCAATAACTTTTGAGAATTATAAGCCCTGGGAGCATAGCCTGTAAACATTAGAGCAGGCTTATAGGGTCGATGTCCACCCCCCATCCCTGAGGGAGAGGCACCTCCGCCAAGAGAGAAGTTGGGGATAAGCCACGCAGAATAATCTGCCAGCGGTATCTGCCCCGTGCTCTGGGGATAAAGGCAGGGAATGGACCAATAAGTGCGATATCCGGTATACCTCTGGAATCTATCTCCTGCTTGAATTGACGATATAATCTTCGTGCCTCTTGTTGACATAGATTATCGTTGGTATGAGAGTAGGTGAGGCAAGCTAGCCGACCGAAGGGTGGATTTTCGTGCTGATGCCGATGCTCAATTTCCCGCTGATACAAAGCACTGTAATTATAGCTTGCTGCAGCAATAATAGCATAATGTTCTGGGGTATAGGTTTGAATTATAACCCGCCCTGGATAGGGACCACGCCCAGCCCTCCCAGCTACCTGGCTAAGCAGTTGGAAGGTGCGCTCACCAGCACGAAAGTCGGGAAGGTGAACAATGGTATCGGCAGAGATTATCCCCACCAGGGTGACCGAAGGGAGGTCAAGCCCCTTGGCTATCATCTGCGTACCGATAAGAATATCTGCCTGGTGAGCCAGAAGCTTGCTCAGGATTTGCTCATGGGAGTGCTTCCCTTTGGTAGCATCCCGGTCCCAGCGCAATAGCCTTGCCCCCGGGAAGGCAAGAGCTGCTTCTTCCTCTACCTTCTGAGTGCCAATACCTAGGAATTTGATCCGTCTGCTCCAGCACTCAGGGCAAACTTGGGGAACCGCCCTACTATAGTTACATTGGTGGCATACAAGCTTCCCCTCTATTGAGTGGTAAGTAAGGGGGAGGTCGCATCGCCGACATCTAAGCACAAAGCCGCAGCCTCGACACTGAACGAAGGTAGCTGAGCCTCGTCGATTGAGGAAAAGGATAGCTTGCTCCTTTGCTAATAAAACTTGGTCGATGGCTTGGCTTAAAGCTCGGCTGAAGATGCTCCTATTCCCTGCCTTGAGTTCTTGGCGCATATCAATCACCTCTACCTCAGGGAGAGGCGATTTGCCACCCTGGGTGATTCTTTGAGGAAGCTCAAGCAACTGATATTTACCAGCCTGGGCTCGATAAAAGCTCTCCACATCTGGGGTGGCACTGCCTAAGATTACCGCCGCACCAGTAAGCTCTGCCAACTTAAGGGCAACCTCTCTGGCATGGTAGCGAGGTGGTTGATCCTGCTTATAGGTCCACTCATGCTCCTCATCAATAACAATGAGCCCTAAGTTGGGTTGCGGAGCAAAGATAGCCCCACGGGAGCCAATAACCACATCAAAAGCCCCGTCTCTTATCCTTTGCCACTCATCAAATTGCTCTCCCAAAGAGAGCTTGCTATGGAAAACAGCTACTTGCTGAGGGAAGCGGGAGGCAAAGCGTTCAATAGTTTGTGGAGTGAGAGCAATCTCTGGGACTAAGGCGATGCCACGCTTGCCCAAAGCAATAGTTTGTGCCAGGGCGTGTAGATAGACCTCTGTCTTACCACTTCCGGTGACACCAAAGAGGAGGAAGTTCTTTTGCTTTAAGCTGGTTTGGATTTGGTGTAAAGCCTCCTTTTGTGCTGAAGTAAGGGTTGGGGGAACGGAAGGGGGGAAGGTGCGATGCATTAAAGGGTCTCGCCAGACTTGAACCTGCTTTTGTGAAACCAGTCCTTTCCTCTCTAATGCTTTGACTGCGGCAGGGGAAAAAGGAACACTTTCTCTGGTTTCCTGAAGAGAGATAGGCGATTTATTTGTCAAGAGCTGAAGAAGGGCAGCCTGCTTGGGAGCCCTTTTAACCAGGCATTTCGCCTCCTGCTGAGCTACCTTGGCTTCAACTGCAAGCTCCAGATAAGACGCTGTCTTAGGCTTTACCTTAGCACCCTCTATTTCTTGACTCCTTTTAACCACGCCCTTGCGGACGAGTTGATTCACAACTAGCCTGGCTCTCTTTTTACCTATTGCTTTTTCCACCTCTCTTAGTGTAATCCTTGTCCTACCTTGAAGAAGACTCAGCAACTTTTTTTGCTCTGAGGTAACCGAGGTGGTTCGATAATCAGAGGACAAGCTGAGAAAAGTGCTCAGCTTTCGCTCAAAGCCAGGGGGTAGCATTAAAGCAGCAGCCTCAAAAAGTGGAGCAAGGTAATGCTCGCTCATCCAGCAGGCTAGCTCAATCTGAGCCAGGGAAAGCATAGGACGACTATCAATAGCCCCGGCTATCTCCCTAGTTTCCTCTACAGAGGGGTGTTCAGTCAACTGGAAGACAATGCCTTGAAGTAGCTTGGAGCCGAAGGGGACCCATACTGCCTGACCTACAGAGAGGGAGATGTAAGGGGGAATAGCATAGCTAAAGGTTCGCCGCTGTGCTATTGGGGAATTGACAGCGACTTCAGCATAGCCCATGCCTTTTATTTCTTCGATTTCTCTCTCGTCTTTGCCCTGGGCTTCAGTTTGGCTCGGATTGCCTTACTACTTAGCCTGCGCAGGTAGTAGAGCCTTGCCCGGCGCGCACGCCCCTCCTGCAACACCTCCACTCCTTCTAGCAGTGGCGAATGGAAGAATATGGTGCGCTCTACTCCTATACCGTATACCATACGCCTTACAGTGAAGTTGGCACTGACTCCGCCCTTCCTAACCCGGATCACTATCCCTTGGAAAGGCTGGATACGCTCCCGCTCTCCTTCCCTGACCTTGATGCTTACCTTCACTGTATCGCCAGGGCTGATGGAAGGGATTTCGGGTTTCAATTTGGCTAGATAGCTTAGGTCCATAGTAGAATTTTGCTCCCTTCTATTTCTTGCCTAATAACCTTCTCTCCTCTTCAGATAAAGCAGCCTTTTCTAAAAGCTCAGGGCGACGCTTCAGGGTGCGCTTAATAGCTTGCTCACGACGCCATTTGGAAATTCTCCCGTGATTCCCTGAAAGCAAAATGGGGGGGACTTCCCACCCTCTATAAATTCTTGGTCGGGTATATTGGGGATATTCCAAAAATCCCCCCACATAGGAATCTTCCTGGCTTGCTAGCTCTGAGCCCAAAACCCCAGGGAGCAATCTCACCACCGCATCTACCACTACCATAGCGGCTAATTCACCCCCGGTAAGCACGTATTCACCAATGCTAATTTCATCACTGACCAAATGCTCCCTGACCCTCTCATCAATCCCCTCATAATGCCCACAAATAAGGATGAGGTTTGGCTTTGCTGATAGCTCCTGAGCAATCTGATAGCAGAAAAGTCGACCCTGTGGTGTAAGTAAAATGACCGGCATCTCAGTCCCTTCGATTTCTTCCTTTATTGATTCTACTGCCTCAAAGATGGGTTCTGGTTTCAGCAGCATTCCTGTGCCACCACCGTAGGGATAGTCATCTACTTGGTGATGCTTATCATGGGTATAGTCCCTGATATTGTGAACAAAAATGCTTACCAGCCCTCGGGCAATGGCTCGTGCGATGATGCTTTCATTGAAGGGGCTGTCAAACATCTTTGGGAATAGGGTCAATATATCGATGCGCATAAATCTCAGTGTTATCATACCACAAGTTAAATTGAGTGCAAATAAAATTAGTCAGGTCTTTGCTTAATTATGTCTCACGATATATTATAGGTTTTGGTGCATCTGCTTCGGCGAAGATAAAAGGGTGGATAGGCAAAGCTTTGGTGCCATGAAAGACCCAGGATTAGGTTTACTCGACTAGCATCGTGGGAAGAATCAAAGATTTCCTCAGGCAAAATGAAACTTTAGTCATTCTCTGTACAGGAGAGGTATTGTTCATGATGGGCATGGGTTTTGTTGGTCCCATCATGCCCAAGTATATTCAGGAGTCATTTGGTGTCACCGCTAGTGAGATAGGAACCAAGGTGGGGCTGCTCATCACCATTTTTGGAGTAGCTCGAGTAGCTATGGATATTCCTGCTGGGCAATTTGCTCAGCGGTTTGGTCGCCGCCCTCTGCTTATTATAGGTCCTCTTTTAGTGACCTTGGGTGCCCTTGCCTTGGGGTTAGCTACTGATTACTGGCAATTGGTGGGCTTTCGTTTTCTCCAGGGTTTAGGCTCAGCCCTTTTCAGCGTAGCAGCGATAATAGTTATCGGCGAAATCAGCACACCTACTAATCGAGGGCAGAATATAAGTTTTTACTATGGAAGCCTCCTGTTTGGTGCAAGCCTGGGACCAACGCTTGGTGGCTTCATTGGCGAATACCTGGGCGATAGGGCAGTTTTCTTTTGCTTCTCTGGGCTTACCTTTCTGGCTATGCTATGGCTTTACTTGCGCATACCAGAAACGAAGGGGAAAACTCAACGATTGGTTGCTAACGGCTCAAGTCCAAGGGTGGGCGCTTCCTCAACAGGTTTGAGAGTCTTATTAGGTAACCTTGACTTTATGCTTATTTCAGCCGTAGCTCTAGCTACCTTTTTCACTTTAGCTGGCAGCCAGCTAGTCATAGTTCCTCTCCTCGGCTACGAGCGCTTCGACCTGACAAGAGGACAGGTAGGATTGGCTCTTACTTTGGCTGCTATTATGCAACTTCCCTTCATTTTTATAGCCGGGAGACTTTCGGATCGGTTTGGACGCAAAATACTCATTGTCCCTGGCAGCCTTATTTCCATTTTAGGGGTGATGATGTTCGCCTGGAGCGGTAGCTATTTCTTTTATATTCTGAGCGCGGTGATGTCGGGGATAGGAAGAGGATCCGGTGGACCTGTTACAACAGCCTACGCCGCCGATATAGCTCCACCTGGTAACTATGAGAATACTATGGCTCTCTACCGCTTTGCTTGCGACATTGGCTTTGTCCTTGGTCCCATCATTCTTGGCTTGCTTAAAGATGACTGTGGATTAAATATCCCCCTCTTTTTCAGCGCCGCTTTGCTTTTTGTACCCGTAGCGCTCTTCGGTCTACTAGCTAAGGAGACAATACACTGACAAAAGTAAATAGGGTGTTTAGTTGTCACCCTGAGCGATAACCAAGGGTCTCTTGATTCTTCACTTCGCTCAGAATGACAGGTAGGATTGTTAAACACTCTCATAAGTCAAGCCTTTGCTTAATCATGTCTCACGATATATTATAGGCTTTGGCGTATCTGCTTTAGCGAAGATGTAAGGGGAATAGACTGAGCTTTAGTGCCCCAGGATTAGGTTTACTTGAGTAGCATAGTGAGTAGAATCACGGATTTTCTCAGGCAAAATGAAACTTTAGTCATTCTCTGTGCAGGAGAGGTATTGTTCATGATGGGCATGGGTTTTATTGGACCCATCATGCCCCTGTATATTCAGGAGTCCTTCGGTGTCACAGCTAGTGAGATAGGAACCAAGGTAGGGCTGCTTATGACCATTTATGGAGTAGCTCGAGTAGCCATGGATATTCCTGCTGGGCGATTTGCTCAGCGATTTGGCCGTCGCCCTCTGCTTATTATAGGTCCTCTATTAGTGACCTTAGGTGCCCTTGCTTTGGGATTAGCTACTGCCTACTGGCAACTGGTGGTCTTTCGTTTCCTCCAGGGTTTAGGCTCAGCCCTTTTCAGCGTAGCAGCGATAATAGTCATTGGCGAAATCAGCACATCTACTAATCGAGGGCAGAATATAAGTTTTTACTCTGGAGGTCGCTTGTTTGGTGCAAGCCTGGGACCAACACTGGGTGGCTTCATTGGCGAATACCTTGGCGATAAGGCAGTTTTCTTCTGCTTCTCTGGGCTTGCCTTTCTGGCTATGCTATGGTTTTACTTGCGCATACCGGAAACGAAGGGGAGGGCACAGCCATTGGTTGCTGGTAGCCCAAGTCCACGGGTGGGCGCTTCCTCAACAGGTCTGAGAGTCTTATTGGGTAACCTTGACTTTATGCTTATTTCAGCCGTAGCTCTAGCTACCTTTTTCACTATGACTGGTGGCCGGCTAACCATAGTTCCTCTCCTTGGCTACGAGCGCTTCGACCTGACAAGGGGACAGGTAGGATTGGCTCTTACTTTGGCTGCTATTATGCAACTCCCCACCGTTTTTATAGCCGGGAGACTCTCAGATCGCTTTGGGCGCAAAATAATCATTGCCCCTGGCAGCCTTATTTCCGTTTTAGGGGTGGTGATGTTCGCCTTGAGCGGTAGCTATTTCTTTTATCTTCTGAGTGCAGCGTTCTTGGGGATAGGAAGGGGACTTAGTGGACCTGTTTCCACAGCCTATGCTGCTGATATAGCTCCACCTGGTAACTTTGAGAATACCATGGCTCTCTACCGCTTTGCCAGCGACATTGGCGTTGTCCTTGGTCCCATTACTCTTGGCTTGCTTAAAGATACCTGGGGGTTAAATATCCCCTTATTTTTCAGCGCCGCTCTGCTCTTCGTACCCCTAGCTCTCTTCAGCCTATTAGCTAAGGAGACAATACACCGACAAAAGTAAATGAAATTGTGCTTTTTAGGCTAGTACGCTCTCCTTAGTATCGAAGTGAGCTCGACAGAGATAGAATTAGTCAAGCGAATGCTGGCTGGCAATCAACAGAGCTTAGCCCGCCTTATTAGCCTGGTGGAAAAAGAATCCCCCGAAGTAGTTGAGATAATGAAGGCAGCTTATCCTTATACTGGGAGGGTTTATTGTATTGGGATTACCATTCCATCAGGAGGGGAGAAGCACCCTAGTGGATAGACTGACATCGCTAATAAGCCAGCTACCTGGAAAGGGTAGAAAGGGGAGAGATTGACCCTTACTCTGCCACAAAGCAAATCTTCAGCGATAGCTTTTTAGCTGCCCTGTTGAATTCCCTTTAGTTCCGACCTCAGTGCTCCTATCAAATCCGAATCCACAGCCTGTTTTGCAGTAAATATAGCGCTGCAAATCTGTGTGGCTCGGCTGCGTCCATGCATTACTATAGCTACACCATCAACACCTAAGAGTGGTCCGCCACCAGATATATCGACAGTGTTGGTCAAAGATTTTAGCTCATCAGCGATGGCTTCAATGTCATTCGAGGACAGGCGTCCCCTTAATTTGGCTTTAAGCCACTCAGCAATATTTGTCCCCAAGCCTTCGCAGAACTTAATCAGGATATTGCCTACAAAGCCATCACAAAGGATGACATCAACTTTTCCATCGGGGATGTCGTTCCCTTCCACATTGCCAATAAAATTCAATCCGCTATTTTTGAGAAGTGGATAACTCTCACGAACTAAATCATTCCCCTTACCTTCCTCGGCTCCAACACTTAGCAAAGCTACTTTTGGGTTGGAAATTTTCAGTAATTTTTGAGCATAAACACAGCCGATAATAGCGAAGTTCAAAAGGTGATAAGGCTTGCAATCGACATTGCCTCCCAGGTCTATCACCATGGTATTTGGAGCAAAGCCCACAAAGGGTCCGCCAACTGCAGGGCGTTCTATTCCCTCAAGAGTGCCAAGAATGGTGAGGGCGGTGGCAACCGCTGCCCCTGTAGAGCCTGCACTTATTATGGCATCTGCCTCCCCAGCCTTTACCAGCTTGGCTGCCACAACAACTGAGGCATTTGGCTTACGGCGTAGCGCCAAGGCAGGATGTTCCCCTTCCCTAATCACCTCATCTGCTCTGACATAACGAATAGCCATGCCACTGGTATCATACTTTGCTAGTTCTTCCTCTATAGTAGCAATAGGACCTACCAAAATGACCTCCACCCCTCCCTTTTGTGCCGCCAGGATAGCTCCCTTAACTATCTCCTCAGGGGCATAATCACCACCCATAGCATCTATTGCTACCCTTGTTAGCTTTCCAGCCTTACTAGCTTCGAGCACCGAATTCCTCCTGTTCTGAAGTTTATAGTCGAATTGATAGCTTATTATAAGTCTTTACCATCGGTTGTCAATAGTTGATGCTCGTGCTAGAATTTGGGCGGAAATGAGATGAAGGGAAAGTATGATGTTATCATTGTGGGTGGAGGTCCGGCAGGAATCTTTGCTGCTTTGGAGCTATCTCAAGCCTCAGGGCTGGATATTCTGATTCTAGAGAAGGGTCAAGATATTGATAGCCGTGATTGTCCTATTTGGGGAGGGGAAGGGAAATGCCTCTCCTGTTCCCCTTGCAATATGGTCAGTGGTCTGGGTGGGGCAGGCGCTTTCAGCGATGGCAAATTAACCCTTTCACCACAGGTAGGAGGTCGTCTTAAAGATTACTTGGGAGAGAAAAGGACGCAAGAGCTTATCAGCTATGTAGATAGTCTTTACCTCAAGTTTGGAGCTACAAATAAGGTCTATGGTGTGGGTGAAGAGATAGAGCGGCTACAGCAGAAGGCAAGCCTAGCTGATTTGCGTCTTATTCCGGTGCCTATTCGCCATATAGGTACTGAATGCTCCCGTGCCATTCTCAAGGCAATGCGGGATTTCCTTTCCGCTCGGGTAGACATTGAGGTAGAAACTTCGGCTAATACCATTGTGGTGAATAATGGTTTGGTTGAGGGGGTTGAGACCGGGGAGGGGAGACCACTGAAATGTCGCTATCTTATCCTCGCCCCTGGCAGGGAGGGAATAGATTGGTTATTTAAGGAAGGGAGCAGGTTAAAGCTCACTTTGAACACCAATCCTGTCGATGTAGGTGTGCGAGTGGAAGTCCCTAGAGCAGTGCTGGAGGAGCTAACTGACATACTATACGAGTCAAAGTTAGAATTTTATTCTAAGTCCTTTGATGATCGGGTAAGGACATTCTGTATGTGCCCAGGGGGAGAGGTGACCATGGAGTCTACTGGTGGCAGCGACCCAGTAATTACTGTGAATGGGCACAGCTATGCCTATCGTAAGACCGATAATACCAATTTTGCTATTTTAGTAAGCACTACCTTCACTCAGCCATTCCGAGAGCCCATTGCCTACGGTAAATATCTTGCCCGCCTGGCTAATATTCTTAGTGACGGGGTGCTGGTTCAACGACTAGGAGACCTCCAGGAGGGGCGGAGATCGACTTCGGAGCGCATAGAGCGTGGCATTGTCCAACCCACCTTGAAGAGTGCCACACCTGGTGACCTAAGCTTTGTCCTCCCCTATCGCCACCTCAAGGATATAGTAGAGATGCTTGAGGCTATGGATAAACTTGCTCCAGGGGTTGCTTCACGCCATACCTTACTCTATGGAGTCGAGGTTAAATTCTACTCCTGCCGGCTGGAGCTTAGTCAGAGCCTGGAGACCGAGATTGGCAATATGTTTGCTATTGGTGATGGGGCTGGAGTCAGTCGTGGCTTGGTGCAAGCCTCGGCTTCCGGCGTAGTAGCCGCCGCAGAGATACTTAAAAGGGTGGGGGTGTCGGCGGCAATGCCTCTTTAGAAATTGCTTATGCCTGAAGCTGACTTTATCGGACTCGATCTAACCTCTTCTCAGCGCAAACCTAGCGCCTGCGTTGGTCTGGATAAAGAGCTAGGTCTTATTTTTATGGGTTTTCTGAGCAGCAACGTGGATATCATTGCTATGGTAGAAAGTCACTCCCCTGGCTTTATTGCCATTGATGCTCCCCTCACCTTGCCACAAGGGCTTTGCTGCCTGGAGGAAAGTTGTAGTTGTAAGTCTGAGAAAGGAAGGGAATGTGAGCGTGAGCTAGCTAGGCTAGGGATCCCCTGCTACTTTACTACTAAGCATTCCATTATCAGAGAAATGGTCTACCGTGGCATCAGAATAAGGAATAAGCTGGAGAGCCGTGGCTATAAAGTTATCGAGATTTATCCCTATGCTACCAAGATTCGCCTGTGGGGCAAGCCTATCCCTTCTAAGCTGAAGCCTGCTGGGCTAAACTTTTTACAGCTCCATCTGACCGAACTCATGCCTTGCCTTTCTCCTTACATAAACGATTTTAACCATGACCTCTGTGATGCTGCCGTGGCTGCTTATACTGCTTACCTGCATTACTTAAATAGAACGGAGCAGGTTGGCAACCCCAAGGAGGGGGTAATCTTTATACCTGAGGGGATTCTTTGCTTGACGCCTCGCTCTTTTGAGGATAAAATAGCAAAGGGGTAATTTTATGTGTCTGATGTAACTCTTCACGAAAATGAGAGCTTTGAGAGCCTGCTAAGGCGATTTACCAAGAAGGTGCAACTGGATGGCGTCCTCACCGAGATTCGTCGCCGTGGAAACTACGAGAAACCCAGCGTGAAGCGTAAGAAGAAGGAAGCAATCAAACGTCGTAAAAGCACGAGGAGTAGCCACGGAAAATATATCTCTGCAAAAAGAGCTTAGGAATGAGCTGAAACAGGCGCTAAGACAGGGAGATAAGGTACGGCTTTCTGTTATCCGTATGCTCCTGGCAGGGATTGCCAATGCTGAGATTGCTCGGGGGACTCCCTTGGATGATGCTGGGGTATTGGGCATTATTGCCAAGGAGTCCAAAAGACATCGGGAGAGCATTGATGCCTTCAGCAAAGGAAATCGCCAGGACTTGGTGGCTAAAGAGGAGACAGAACTTAGCATTCTACTGGAGTACCTGCCTAAGCAGATGTCACCCCAAGAGATAGCCGTTGCAGCTCGCCAGGTGATTGAAGAGGTAGGTGCACGAGGTCCTAGCGATAAAGGTAAAGTGATGTCAAGGCTTATGGCTCAACTTAAAGGAAAAGCCGAAGGGAAGGAAGTAAGCTCTATAGTTGCTGAATTGCTTGCCAGCCCGGGCAAGTAGTTATTCCAGGCTAATCACCTTGAAACTTTATATTATCCCCACTTAGGCAAAAAGGAAGTATAGTGAAGTTTGGGGTTGTGGTTTTCCCAGGCACCTGGAGCGATAGGGATTGCTTTTACGTGCTGGGAAAAATCTTGGGGCAGGAGGTTGACTATGTGTGGCATAAGGAGACTGAGCTTAGTGGGTATGATTGCCTTATCTTGCCAGGAGGTTTCTCCTACGGTGACTACCTCCGCCCCGGGGCTATTGCCCGTTTTTCTCCAGTAATGTCCGAAGTAAAGCGTTTTGCTATGCAAGGTGGGCTGGTCATCGGCATCTGTAATGGCTTTCAGCTTCTGTGTGAAGCTGGGCTTCTGCCCGGTGTTTTAATGCGTAATAACCATCTGCAATATAGATGTCAGTGGGTTCAACTTAAGGTGGAAAATGCCACACTACCTTTCACTACTAAGTGTCGAAAGGGTCAATTACTTCGCATGCCTATTTCTCACTATGAAGGAAATTATTATGCCGATGAGCCTACCTTGAGTAGCCTTGAAGCCGAAAACCGGGTTGTGTTGCGCTATTGTGACTCAGGTGGTGAGATAAGCGATAAAGCCAATCCCAATGGCTCCTTACATAACATAGCTGGAATTGTAAATAAGCAAGGCAATGTTATTGGGATGATGCCTCATCCTGAGCGAGCCTGTGAGGGGGTCTTGGGAGGAGAGGATGGCAGACTTATTTTTGAGTCCATATTGGGAATGAGGTGACCGATCATGCCCAAGCTGGAGGAAGAGATTGATGACCTGCTGCGCAAAAGTGGATTGACTTTAGGGGTGATAGAGTCAGCTACAGGGGGGCTGATATCACATAGGATAACCAATGTCCCCGGTAGCTCTGACTATTATAAAGGCTCAGTGACTTCCTATAGTAATGAGGTGAAGGTCGGGGTTGTGTGTGTCAATGAGCAGATTATCGCCCAATATGGTGCGGTCAGCAGTCAAACAGCAGAGGGGATGGCAGAAGGGGGCAGGAATTTATTGAAGGTGGACATCTGCCTATCTGATACAGGTATTGCTGGTCCCAGCGGGGCTACTCTAGAGAAACCATTGGGGCTATTCTATATTGGATTATCCTCCGAGAGGGGAAACTTTACCCAAAGACATATTTTCCAGGGTAGCCGAGAAGAGAATAAGCATAGCGCTGCCGAAGCAGCCCTGGTCATGTTGAGGCAATACTTGCTAGGCTTAGATACTTCGAAGGAGGTCTAGAGGTTAGCATGCTGGAAGAAAAACACGTGGTTACCTGCTTTCTCGAATCTAAAACCGAGATTCTAATTCTGAGAAGAAGCGAGAAGGTGGGCACCTATCAGGGGAGGTGGGCTGGGGTAAGCGGATACGTGGAGAAGAGCCCCGATGAGCAAGCCCTGACTGAGATAGAGGAGGAAACAGGGCTAGATAAGAACGATATTGAGCTGATAAGGAAAGGCATGCCGTTAGAGGTTGTTGATGAGAAACTTCGGAGGAAATGGATTGTTCACCCCTACCTTTTCCATATAAAAGATAGGGATAAGATCAGGATTGACTGGGAGCATAAAGAGACGAAGTGGATAGATGGTAAGGATATTGACAAGTATGATACTGTGCCCATGCTGTCACAGACCCTAGAGAGGGTATGTAAACCCTAATCTTTTGTGTTTTTCCTCACCTCCATAAGTTTAAAATAATGTCCATTCCTAATAGTTTTCCCGCAGAAGACAAAGCCACATTTCTGGAAGCACATCTGTGCCCTAATATTCGATTCCAGGGTATGTAGATAGATCCTCTCCACTGGGGTCTCCTGGAAAATCAGGTTCACCAGGGTATTTATTGCATCAGCACCATATCCTTTATCCCAATAGGCTCGTTCACCAATCATAATGCCCAATTCCGCTCGCTTCCTCTCCACATCGATGCTGTAGTACATGCAATTGCCTATATGCTTGCCATCCTCAGTATCGATGGCAAAGCGGCGCTGAGTTAAATTGGGATAGCGTAAGTCGTTAGCATAATTAAGCAAGTATTCCTGGAAGGTGATGTTAAGGGGCGAAGTGGCATCGAGGCGACAAAGCTCGACGTCTGTTCTCCAGGCATAGTCGTCCTTGGCATCCTCCAATCTTTTCTCCCATAGCACTACCTTGTTTCCTTTTATCATCGTATCCTCAACCTGGCTCGATCTCAAGAAATAGGCTAAGTTCCTCTTCTAATTCCGAATCATCCCGCACTTCCTTTGCTATCTGGCTAACTTGCTCATCGGGGTGGCGCAGGTATTGGTAAAGGGCTTGCTTTGCTTCAGCCCCGCCTATCTGCTCTAAGGACTTTATTGCCGCAGCTTGAACTCGAGCATCAGGGTCAGGAATGAGCTTAACAACATGAGAGACAGCATCTTCTTCCCCCAATTCCCCGCATGCCCTGGCTGCCTCAAACCTTATCTGCGCTTCAGAATTATTCAGCTCTTTCAATAATATAAGGAGCCACGAGGGATCGCAGCTTTTCCCCATAGCAAAGATGGAGCTGGCTCGAATCTTTGGGTTATCGCTCTGGTAGGCTGCACAAATAATCTCTTTCACTCGTGGTAGGCTGAGGGGGGCAATAGCTTCCATAGCTCGACACTTCACCTCAACCTCTCCCTCCGTATCAATGGCATTGAGCAAGGCAGCGGCAATCTTGGCAGTGTGGCGGGGATGCAGCTTCTGTAGTTCAGCAAGTAAAGCAAACTTACCTAGGGCACTTGCAGCAGCAGAGCGAACTATTGCTGCCTCATCTTTGGTAAGCATTTCGATAAGAGACTTGATAAGGGCACAATCCTGACATTCCCACAGCCCTTGTATTGCCTTTGATCGCACTATAGCATCGGGGTCTTGGAGACAAATCTGGAAAATACTGTCGAAGTTGAGTTTAATATTGCTCTCAGTGAGTTCAGTAAGTTGGTGAACGATTTGCCGACGTCTTTCTACCTCTGTCCTTTCCCAAACCTGTCTTAAAAAATTTGCCTCCTCAGGAGAGAGGTCTGAGAACTCAGCCGATCTCAAGCTAGTTATAGGCTTGCTTTGGTTACTTAGTTCAGCAAGGTATCTCTCTAAAGACACGCTGCCCCCTTATCCTTTACTTGCTACTGCCAAGCTGGGGAAGTAAAGAGCCGGGGTATATATCCATCCTCCGACCCATCTTGCCTCACGTCCTATAGCTTCAAGCCCGGCTAATACCTTATACACATTCCCTGAAACTACCACATCCTTCACTCGCCCCACTATCTCCCCATTCTCCACTTTGTATCCTAGAAGGACATTGCCACCAAACTCACCACCCAGGATATTTGTCTGCTCTGCCCCCATAAGTTGCTCCACAACCAACCCCTGTTTTAGGTCACGAACCATTTCCTTGAAGGCGACATCCCCCCGGTTAAAAACGAAAGCACTTATTGAAGGGGCAGGCAATCCTCCACTTCTATCGCCATTGCCTGTGCTTCGGGCATTGTGCAAGCTAGCAGTTTGAAGGTCATAAAGGAAGTTTTTAACCACCCCTCCCTCAATGAGTGGTGTATATTGACTGGGCACCCCTTCATCATCGCAAGGGCGACTTTTGGGGCAGTAGGCGATGGTAGCATCATCCCATAGAGATAGCCTTTTATCAAATACCTGCTCCTCCAGTCTATTCCCCAGGGGAGATGCTCCTTGCAGCACTACTCTCCCATTGAAAGCCGAGGCTAATGGGGCAACGAGGGCGCTGGCTACCCCTCGAGGAGTAAAGACCACCGGCAACTGCCCGCTTGATAGAGAGGCTTGTCTTTTGGCTAGCTCGAGTTGGTTTATTACCGAGCCAGCTAGTGTATCAATATCCCTGATTGGGTGGCATGAGCTATCTGTGTCGCCAACAAAGAGCATGTCTCTATCTTGAGTAAGAATCCCCTCGACACCAATGGCAAACAAACTCTTATTATAGCTTGCCTCCCCACCTCGGGAATTCAATATACGGACTGAGATGGTAATCTTGGTCACCTCAGCTTGGCAAATAAGCTCTGGGGTACGTCTGCGCACTTTGGCTATTAGTGATTCTCCCAGTTCAACCATCTGCTCTACGGTAGATTCCTCTACTTCAGGGTCATAGACTTCGACCTGGGGATAGGTTTGTTGAGTTGGGAGTTCAAATCTAGCTGTGGCACCAAATTGTGATGCCTCTACCGCTCTATTTACCAGTGCTTCTCTTTCATCGAGCCTGGTTTGAGTAGAGAAGCCTATCCTGCCATCTCGGATAATGCGCAATGCCACTGTGGTCCCTTGAAGGCTCTGCAATTGCTTTAGGCGGTTTGCCTCAAAGATTACCGGTGTTTCTTGGTAAGAGGTGAGGAAAACTTCCGCCTCTTGGGCAACCTTGGTTGCTAGAGATAAGATGCTTTCCATTCTACTTTCCCCCTACCAGGCATCGCTGAATCCGAATATGAGGACTGCCATTGGAAACAGGCAAGGGATATTGCGCTCCCTTGCCACAACCTCCCCCTTGATTTATCTCTAGGTCATTGCCTATAGCGTCTATATTTCCCAAAGTTACAAATACATTACCACTGAGCACTACTGGACGCAACAATTGGGTTATTTCCCCATGCTCAATCCTATATGCTTCAGCGGCAGAGAAAGTGAACATCTCCATACTGGTGGTTCCCCCATACCAATTCTTGGCATATATCCCTTCCTTAATCTCGCTGAGCATCTCTTTGAAGGAGACAGAGCCTGGCTCAATAAGGGTGTTGGTCATGCGGACAATGGGTGGGTGCCTATAATTTATAGCTCTAGCATTGCCTGTTGGCAGTTCACCCATCTTTGCTGCTGTCTCTCGGGAATGAAGCCTGCCTACTAGCACCCCTTCCTTGATGAGGTAATTCCTGGCTGCTGGAACACCCTCATCATCGTATTTGTAACTACCCCTTAGGTTGGGGATAGTGGCATCGTCAACAATATTGAGGTGCTGAGGGGCAAACCTTCTTCCTAAGACCATAATTTCCTGTAGAGGCTCATTTTCGTAGACAAAGTCTGATTCAGACAAATGACCAAAAGCTTCATGAGCAAAGACACCAGCCAGGACAGGGTCTAAGATCACTATGTATTCCCCTCCCTCCACCTGAGGTGCAGAGATTAGTTCCACCGCTCGCTGAGCAGTCTCCTTCACCTTTTGATAGAGACCTTCTATAAGGGCAAAGTCCCCATTGCTCCCCAGGCTCAGCCCTGCTTGCTGCACCTCGCCTCCCTCTCTAGCTATAGCTGCGATACGGAGGGAAAGGTCTTTCTTGACTTGCTCGATATAGCTTCCTTCAGAATTGGCGAAAACAACCCTCTTCCAGCTATCCCTGTAACCTATGGTAGAGGTCTCAATCTTAGGGGTGCTCCAGATAATTTGGTTATATTCATCAAGAAGGTTCTTTTTATCAGATAAAGGGAGAGACGGGGCATCCTTGCTCACTATTGCCTCTACTCGGTCTACTACCGGAGGGGTAGGGGCAAACTTGGTATCCCCTTTCCCCACCAGCCTGGCTTGTGCTACAGCTAGTTCAACCTTAGCGCGCAAATCATTTAGTTCATTAAAGCTGACAAATCCCCACCCCCCTTTTACCAGGGCTCGTATATTGCCTCCTGAGCTGGCGGACTGGCTAATATCCTCCAATTCTCTGCCTCGATACTGGATGCGAGTAGCCTTGCTATCCTCAAAGCGAACCTCAATATAATCAGCATTACTCCCTTTCAAGGCTGTAGCAATTTTGTCTCGGTAGGATCCACTATTATGCAATGTCACTCCCCATATCGGTTTGTCTAGTAGTTTATAATCCAAGTATGAGGTTTGTCAATCTGAGAAAGCCGAGACTATTTTAGTAGCTAAACTTAAAATCCTTTCAGAGAGATTGTGCACCTGTAGTCAGACAGCCTCAAAGCTATTATACTTGGGAAAAGAGACGGCGCCTAAAGACACCGATACCCTGATCCCTGTTGGGGAGGTGAAAGGGACAGGCTAGTGTGGAACAAAGACAGCAAGAGCCATAAACAAGTGGAATACTTCTATGTATATAAAAATCGGGTAAGCCCTAATGCTAAGAGAGGGATAATCACTAGTGTTAAAATGGGACTAACTTATTATACGTAGCAAATCTTCATTGGGCAACGGGCTACATCTGAGGGTGCTTATAATATCTTTCAAAAATAATTAACACTGTGTCATTGCGAGGACCCCGATTTATCGTGGGACGAAGCAATCTCTAAAAGGGATTGCTTCGCTTTGCTCGCAATGACACAGGATTTTTAAGGCTTGCCGACAAAAATGAAACAGATACGAACAGGCGACTGGAATTGACTAAGGGGCTGACCTGTTATACTTATTCATTGCTGCAGTTACCCCCTCAGTCAAGAAACAAAGGATAACCTCAGCCACCCTGGCTACCGCTTTCCCAATGATCGGCTCCTCTTGAGGGCTGAAATCGCCAAGCACATAGGAGGTAGTATCCCAACTATTTTCTTCAGGACGACCTATGCCCACCCGAATGCGAGGGAAAGTTTGGCTTCCTAGGCAAGCAATGATAGACTCCATGCCTTTATGCCCCCCTGAGCCCCCCGCCTCACGGATGCGGAGATTGCCCAAGGGTAGGTCAAGGTCATCATAGATAACCAAAAGGTCGCTAAGGGAAATCCGAAATCTTTGCTCCAGTAGGCTTACCGCCTTGCCGCTAAGGTTCATAAAGGTTCCAGGCTTAGCCAAGACTACCTCATTGCCTGCCACCTCGCCGATTCCGATTCGAGCCTGACACTTCCGCTGGTTTAAGGAGATTCGGTGCAACTTGGCAAAGTGATTGATGCAACGGAAGCCTATGTTGTGGCGGCTGTTAATATAGCCCTCTCCAGGATTACCTAGCCCAACTATCAATTTCATAGCGTTCAATCATTAGGGAGCGATACCCAGCCTTTAGGGCAAGGTCTCTTATCCCCTCCCCACCATGTTCAAGAACTCCTCTTCAGTGAGCAGCTTGGTTCCCAAGGCTCTTGCTTTGTCAAGCTTGGAGCCTGGCTCAGCACCCACTACTAGGTAGGTGGTTTTCTTGGTGACACTCGAGCCCACCGCCCCACCCAGTTCCTTAATCCTTGCCTCTGCCTCCTGACGGCTGAAAGTTTCCAATCGCCCGGTGATGACGAATTCCTGTTCTGCCAGAGGAAGTTCTTCGGGCTTAGGCGGTGCCTCCTCAAGCCTGACCCCACCCTTCCTCAGCTTGTCAATAATCCTTTTGTTATCTTCCTGCCTGAAGAAGGCAAGGATGCTGTCAGCTATCTTGGGACCGATGGAGGGGATAGAAAGGAGTTCCTCCTGTGTAGCATTGGCTAGCCTATCGATGCTGGGAAAATGACTGGCTAGAAGCTCGGCTGTCTCTTCACCTATATGCAGTATACCCAAGGCGAAAATAACCCTGGAAAGGGGTCTATCCTTACTGTTTTCAATGGAGTTAAGCACATTAGAGACGCTCTTGTCAGCCATTCTCTCCAAGCTAAGAAGCTTATCAGTGGTGAGATCATAAAGCTCTGCTACATTCTTTACCAGCCCCGCGTGGAATAAGGCAGCGCATAGTTTCCCCCCCACTCCATCGATATCCATGGCTCCTCGGGTAACAAAGTGTTTTATCCTTTCGAAAGCCTGAGCAGGGCAGGCAGCGTTGGTGCAGCGATGCATAGCTTCCCCCTCAGGCTTTATCACCTCAGCCCCACAAACAGGGCAAGAGGAAGGCATAGAGAATATTTTCTCTCTTCCAGTGCGTCGGCTGACTATAGGTCCAACTATTTCGGGTATAACCTCACCAGCCCTCTGCACAGTTACCACATCACCAATGCGTATATCTTTGCGTCTGATGTCCTCCTCATTATGCAGTGCTGCTTGCTTAATGGTTACCCCACCTACAGCCACTGGCTCCAAAATAGCGTAGGGGTTGAGGCTACCCGTCCTCCCCACATTAATGCCAATGTCTTTTAGGAGTGTAGTAGCTTGGGTGGCGGGGAACTTATAAGCAATTGCCCATCTCGGTTCATGCCCCACAAACCCTAACCTCTGCTGAAGTTCAAAGGGGTTTATTTTAACTACAACGCCATCTGTCTCATAGGGCAAGCTCTCCCTCCCCTCCTCCCAATGCTGATGATAATCCTCCACCTCTTCGATAGTTCTACACAGGGTGTTATGAGGACTCACCTTAAAACCAAGGGACTGGAGATACTGCATAGTTTCCCAATGGGTTTCAGGCACCTTCTTCCCCTCAGCATAGCCCAATGCATAGATATAAATATCTAGAGGGCGCTGAGCAGTGACACGGGGGTCAAGCTGGCGCACCGAGCCAGCACCAGCATTCCTGGGATTGGCAAAGAGGGGCAAGCCTTCTTTAGCCCTCTCCTCATTCAATCTCTTAAAGCCAGCCTTGGAAAGATAGACTTCACCACGAACCTCAAACCTAGGCGGGGCATCCTTAGGAACAGAGAGGGGAATGCTACGGATAGTTCTCAGGTTTTGGGTAACATCCTCACCACGGTAGCCATCACCCCTGGTGGCTCCCCTAGTGAGCCGCCCATCAACATAGGTCAAGGCTACTGCCAGCCCATCCATCTTTATTTCACACACAAAGTCAAATTGCTCCCCACCCGAAAGGTTTAAGGTTCTTTTATGCCATGCCATCAATTCTTCGTTAGAAAAGGCATTCCCCAGGCTTAATAAAGGTATGGGGTGCGCTACCACACCGAAGGCTTCTACCGGGGCTGCCCCCACCCGCTGCGTGGGTGAATCTGGAGTGATAAGCTCAGGGTGCTCGGCTTCCAGCCGCTTCAGCTCCCGCATCAGCTCATCATACTCAGCATCGCTTATCTCCGGGCTATCCAGCACATAATAGCGATAGTTGTGGTAATTAATCAGAGCCCGTAGCTCCTCTATCCTTTGTTTCACCCTCTCTAGCTCATCCAGTAGCTCTTTCTGGATACCTCTTGCCCTTCGGCGTTATATAATGCGGCTATGTCAGGATAGCTATTGTCCCAAATAGCCTTTCCATAGTCAAAACTGAAACCTCCCCATTCAGGATGATACTGATTTGTGTAAACTCGGACACTTTCACCTGGAGATAAGATATAGGACGGGAAAGTAAACGAGGGGTAACCCTCAGATATGTCCTTCAGCACCCAGCCCTTCAAGTCTTGGGGGGCATTGCCAAGATTCTTAATCTCGACATATTCATCGGACTCGACTTGGTAAACCAGGCCATCATAGAAAATATAAGTTATCTGGACATTGCTGTCCTCTTGAGTTTCCACAGTATAAGTTAGCCCGTCTGTGGTAACTAATATGGTGCTATTTACATCGGTGCCATATATCAATGCCCCGATAGTCTGAAGAGCACTTATGGTCTCCTCATGAGGATGACCATATTGATTACCTTCCCTCGCCATATAGACAGCGACCTCTGGTTGCACCACTTCCAGGAAAGCCTGTGAAGAGGCAGTCCTAGAGCCGTGATGACCCACTTTCAGGATTTCTACATTCGGAACAATCCCTGCTCCAAGCATACTTGCCTCAGCTTCCTTCTCTGCATCTCCAGTAAACAGGAAATCGACCTCCCCATAGCTAAGGCTGAGAACAATAGAGTTATTATTGGTAGAGCCACTTAGCTCAAGAGGATTGAGCGCTATAAGGGTTAACCCCCCAGCTTCAATCTGACCCCCCCTTCTTGCCTCGTGGACTTCAGCCCCTTCCAAGTCCACCGCTGCCATAAATTCAGCATAAGTCTGGGAAGTGCTTGTGTCCTCATTTAGCCAGATTTCATCAACCTCAAAAGCGTCCAATACTGCAATAAGCCCACCTATGTGGTCAGCGTGAGGACAAGTAGCAACCATCACTTCTAGTGACCCATCCACATAGTTATTGAGATATCCGACTACCCCTGGTGATTTCCTGCCGCCATCAATCAACACTTCAATCTCATCTAGGTCGATCAGGATAGAATCTCCTTGACCAACATCAATGAAGTGAACTGTTAGCCCCCTTATTGGCACGCTTAGCGTCGAGAAGCTATAGTCCTCGGACACAGCTAAATTATCAGAAGCATCCTTCGATTTGATCCTAAAATGGTAAGCAGTATTTGAGGCAAGGTTACTTAGGCTAGCGCTATGGCTAGTAACGAGATTAGTATCCAAAGGAGAGGATAAGCCATAGGCAGAAGTAGTGCCATACTCTACCTGACTGGTGGCTGGCTCATTGGTTGTCCAGGTAATGGTGGCACTTGATTCAGCGATATTGGAAACATTGACCTCTGAAATCATTGGAGGAGTGGTATCAGGTAAAGCTGAGGTAGTGAAGGTCTTATCTTCGGATGCTGCTTCATTTCCAGCCTCATCTTTCGACTTCACTCTAAAGTGATAAATGGTATTTGGCTCAAGCCCACTCAGGCTAACGCTGTGGCTGGTAACTAGCTCTTCATCCAAAGTGGTGCTTAACCCATAATCAGCAGTCTCACCATACTCTACCTGGCTGGTGGCTGGCTCATCGGTTGCCCAGGTAATAGTGGCGCTAGTCTCAGTAATATCTGAGGCTGAGATATTTGTAATTGAGGGCGGTGTATTGTCAGGAGACGAGTCTCCATTCTCAGTAGGAGTTTGTGGAGTAGTCCCAGGCTCGCTCTTGCCACAGCTTATCCCTCCAATAACTAAAGCAAGGATTACACCAATTATCAATATTCGCTTCATCAAAGCCTTTGCCTCCTTACAAATACTCCTTCACCTTCTCTGCTGCCGACCTGGTCATCCCTTTACAGATGCCAGCTCATCTACCGACGCCTGTTTAATCCCTTGAATCGATTCGAAATCCGTTTAAATTTCTTAGGGCTGTTTCGTTAGTTCGGCAAAAACTTTGACCTTGCCCAGATTCTCCGCTGCCTCCCTTATCCCCTCGATCATCCTGGGAACTCCTGGTGGATACCATTCCTCTCCACACCTAGTGCAAACTAACAGGGGCACATCTTTTATCAGGACACCCTTCGTATGTTCGTCTCTGAATTCAAGCCGTGTGCTTCCGCCACATCGGCAAGAATATTCTTTCATTTCTCCCTCTCCTTTCTTTTAGTAAAGGTTTCATTCCATCTTTCAGGATCTGGCACATATACCGTTATCAGATAACAAAACTCTTCCCTTGGAGATAATACTACATGCGCTGGTTGTCCACCAACAAATACTAAAACTAAAGCACTTTCCCCGAACGGGTCATTAGGGTAATGCTCAACCAGTCTAAATCCTCTTCTGAGTGCATCCTCTAAATCCGACTCACTCATATTATCCCTCATAGTATCTTACAAAATTCCTCTCCCTTGAAGGGAGAGGTTAGGTGAGGGTGAAACCTCATCTTAAAGTCTCGCTTATCCTTTCCAGAACACTCTCCATGTTCATCAGAACCTCATTATTCCAAAACCTCAGTATCTGATAGCCCCTCTCTCTTAGCCATGTTGTCCTCTCCTCATCCCTTCCCTTTATTTCCTCCTCATTATGTTGACCACCGTCAATTTCAATTACAAGCTTTCTATCAAAACTTGCGAAATCAACGATGTAGGGACCTATAGGTTGTTGCCTTCGGAACTTCACGCCTTCTAGTTGTTTGTTCTTTAACCTCAACCAGAGAGCCCTTTCACCCTCTGTTTGTTTCCGGCGAAGCTCACGAGCGAAAATTATCTGCTCTCGGCTTTTCTTCATTTTGTTCTTAAGGAACCCCCTCCCTCTAACTCCCTCCCGCCAGGGGAGGGAGAATTATAGAAAGTTTTGGAGGTAACTATAATGGGTATCACAAATACTCCTTTACCTTCTCTGCCGCAGACCTGGTCATCCCCTTTACGGCTGCCAGTTCCTCTACCGATGCTTGTTTAAGCCCTCGCATTGAGCCAAATTTTCTGAGCAGGGCTCGCTTCCGCTTGGGTCCAATGCCGGGGACAGCATCAAGGGCTGAGGTAAAAGACTCCCTCTGGTGCACCCTCTGAAAGTAGCCTATAGCAAAGCGATGTGCCTCATCTCTAATTCGCTGGAGGAGATAAAGGGCTGCTGAGTGGCTGGGGAGAAGGATGGGCTGTGCCACTTGTGGCACAAATATCTCCTCATTTTCCTTGGCAATACTGGCGCAAGGGATAGAGTCAAGCCCCAGCCCATGCATCACCCCAAGGGCAGCGTTTAGATGTCCCCTGCCACCATCAATGAGAACCAGGTCGGGGATAATCGCCCATGCACTTTCTTCAGGCTGGGTAGCCGCTCTTCTGAAGCGTCTTCCCAGCACCTCTTGAATCATAGCATAGTCATCGATGCCCGCCACCGCCTTGATTCTAAAGCGGCGATAGTGAGATTTCTTGGGCAGCCCTGACTCAAACACCACCATGCTTCCCACTGCTGAGGTTCCTCGGATGTCAGATATATCGTAGCACTCTACCCGTTGCGGAGGAAGAGGGAGATGCAAATCCCTCTGGAGTTCCTCCAAGGCAGCAACAAGGGCATCGGGTTCAGCAAGCAGCTTAACCCTAAGCTGCTCCAAGCCCTGGTGGGCATTCTCGGCTACCATGTCCACTAGCTCCCTTTTCATCCCACGACGAGGAACCACAATTCTGACCTCAGCTCCTCTTCTATTCTTTAGCCATTTTCTTACTGCCTCCAATCCTTCCACAGAGTGCTGGAGCAATATTAGGGGCGGTATAAAAGGAGCGGAGTTATAGAACTGTTGTACGAAGCTAGTCATAATCTGCGAGGGTGATTCATCTTGAGCCCCCTCCAGCATGAAGTGTTCTCTCCCCAAAAGCTTTCCATTACGAATAAAGAACACCTCTACATAGGCTTGGTCTCTAGCCCGAGCAAAGGCAACTACATCCATCTCCCCATCAGCTGAAGCAATCTTCTGTCGCTCAATAACCCTTTCCACAGCGTGAATCTGGTCTCGAAGCAGGGCAGCTTTCTCAAATTCCAAGCTCTTTGCCGCCTGCTGCATTTTGCTGCGTAATTCTCTTACCACTACCTCCTGCTTCCCTTCAAGGAAGAGAACGACCTGGTTTATCACCTGGCGATATTCTTCCTTACTCACAGCGCCGATACACGGACCGAGGCAGCGATGGATATGATACTCCAGACAAGGTCGTGAGTCATCGCCAGTAATAGGTTTATTGCAGGAACGGAAAGGGAAAAGCTTCTTCAGCAAACCGAGGGTCTTACGCACTGACCCGGCGCTGGCAAAGGGACCAAAATACCTGGCTCCATCCTTCCCCAGACGCCTGGTGATATATACCCCAGGCCAATCTTCGCCAAGATTTATTTTAAGGTAGGGGTAGCTTTTATCGTCTTTGAGACGAACATTATACCGGGGACGATGTTTCTTGATAAGATTACACTCAAGAAGGATGGCTTCCTGCTCAGAATCAGTGAGGAAGAACTCAAAATCACTCACCCGACCCATCATCTGCTGTAGCTTTGGTGATAGGTTATGGGGTGGACCAAAATAGGCTCTCACCCGATGATGCAAGTTTGCCGCTTTGCCAACATAAAGGATATTGCCAGGTTTGTCTTTCAGCAGATAGACCCCTGGATTGGCAGGCAATATATTTAATTGTTCCTCAATTTGTTTTGATTCCACATCAAAATAATTTTACAACTTTATGCCCAATTGTGGTAGAATAAGTCATTGAAATTATAACGAAATTTAATTTACAGGGGTGAAGGATGCAACAAGAAATCGATGCTTTCTTGAACTATCTCTCAGGAGAAAAGGACTTCTCAGATAATACTATTGTAGCCTACCGTAACGACCTTTCTCAATTAATGAACTTCGCTCAGGAGCAGAGCAGAAAACAAAGCTTTGCTTTGCCCTGGTTTAGAGTGGATCGCCAGCTCATATCAAGCTATGTTATCGATCTCAAGAGAAGGGGATATGCACCTGCTACAGTAGCCCGCAAGGTAGCCACAGCAAGATCTTTCTTCAAATTCCTCCTCAACCAAGGGATTATAGAAAACTCTCCCACCGAGGGCTTAGGCTCGCCTAGGGCAAGAAAGTCATCACCTCTTTCTATTTCGATAGCCCAGGTTGAAGAGCTGCTAGAGCAGCCTGAAAAATACTCTACCCCAGAGGCGAAGCGTGATAAAGCAATGCTAGAACTCCTTTATGCTAGCGGGGTGCGGGTGAGTGAGCTAATGGCTTTGAACTTGGAGGATATAAACCTCCAAAAGGGTGAGGTGCATTGTTCAGGAAGAGGTTCTAAACAGCGGGATGTCCCCATCAACAATAAAGCACTGCAATTTGTGCAGAAGTATGTAGAGGAGGCTCGCCCCCATCTAGTGCGCCACAAGGAGAAAAAGGCTATTTTCCTGAACCGCTTTGGTGAGAGGCTCACCAGGCAAGGCTTCTGGCAGATCTTTAAGAGCTACGCTAAGGAAGCTAAATTGGGGGGTAAAGTCACCCCACACACTCTCCGTCATAGCCTAGCTACCCATCTATTAGGTCAAGGAGAGGACCTCGACTCAGTAAAAAAGAGGCTGGGGCATGCTAATATTGCCTCCACCCAAGTTTATGTTCAACTTGTCACCAAGCGTGCCTGATATTTATGTAAAGTATTATAGGGGGTAGAATGCCAATTTTGTATGAGAAAAGAGGGAAAACCGCCTACATCACCCTAAATCGTCCTCAAGCGTTAAACGCTCTTGACATCGAAACACTCCAAGAATTAAGCCTGGCTTTAATTGATTTTAGGGACGATGACGAATTATTGGCAGCTATACTCACTGGGGCTGGAGAGAGGGCTTTTTGCGCTGGCGCCGATATACAAGATGAACTCCCATCTCTAAAGGCTACACGCAATAAGCGATGGTGCGAACCACCTACAATTATGCGAGGGCTTGAGTTGTGGAAGCCAGTTATTGCTGCCATAAATGGGCATGCCTTGGGGGGAGGGCTTGAGTTAGCCTTAGCCTGTGATTTCAGGATTGCGGCAGAAAATGCCACATTTGGGTTCCCTGAGGTAACACTGGGAATAATTCCAGATTGGGGAGGAACACAGCGGTTGCCTCGCTCTATCCCACTAGCTAAGGCAGCAGAGTTGCTCCTTATGGGGCAACGCATCGACGCCCAAGAGGCTTATAGGATAGGGTTAGTTAATAAGGTGGTGCCTCTTCCCCAGCTTCTCCCTACAGCCGAAGAATGGGCTGAAAGACTGTGCCAGCTACCACCTTTAGCAGTAAGAGCCGCCAAGGAGGCAATGATAAGAGGTATTGAATTGAGCCTGGAAGATGGCTTAAGACTGGAGTCAAAGCTGGAGGCTTCCCTTTGGACTACCGAGGATGCTGAGGAGGCAAAGCAAGCCTTCCTGGCGAAAAGAAAGCCAGCGTTCAAAGGGAAATAGCTAGGCGATTGCTAGAAAGGAGGAAATATTATGTAAAATCTAATTTATGAGAAGATAGCCTAGCCTGTCTTTAATTTGCCAGGCAATTACTAAAAAGAAGGGAGGAGATAATGGAAATCAAAAAAGTAGGTGTAGTAGGCTGTGGACTTATGGGAGGTGGTATTGTTGAGGTATGTGCCCGCTCAGGGTATCAAACTGTGGTCTCAGAGATAAATCAGCAGCTTCTTGATAAAGGTATGGCAGCTATTCGCTCCTCGCTAGAGAGAGCGGTAACAAAGGGAAAGGCAACTGAGTCGGATAGAGATGCTGCGCTGGGGCGCATTAAGGGCACCCTCAAGATGGAGGATTTCGCTGATTGCGATTTAGTAATAGAAGCAGCCATAGAGAATATGGAGCTGAAGAAAAAGGTCTTTGCTGACCTAGATAGAGTTTGTCCTCAGCATGCCATCTTAGCCAGCAACACCTCCTGCCTATCCATTTTGGATATGGCGATGGCAACAAAGAGACCCAGCCAGGTAATTGGGATACATTTCTTCCAACCTGCCCCAGTGATGAGGCTAATCGAAGTTGTAAGAACCATCCTATCTTCAGACGAAGTTGTTGAAACTGGGAAGGAATTTAGCAAATCTGTTGGAAAGACGCCTGTCCTCTCCAAGGATGAGCCAGGTTTTATCACCAACCGAGTGATTTTCCCTTATATGATCGCTGCTATTCGAACACTTGAGCAAGGGTTTGCCACCAAGGAAGACATTGACCAATCAATGGTTCTGGGGATGAACCATCCTATGGGTCCTTTGACTCTCATGGATTTTATCGGACTCGATACTATTTTACATATTGGTAACTCTATGTATGAAGAATTCAAGGATCCAGCGTATGCTCCGCCAATGCTGTTGAAGAAGATGGTCCTTGCTGGTCAACTGGGGCGTAAGACCGGGAAAGGATTTTATGACTACAAATAAAGCGAGCACACCTCGAAGATGAAGCGGGCTATAGATAAAGACGAAGTAGCTATTGTCGGTGGAGTGAGGACGGCGGTTGGGGCTTTTGGTGGGTCTTTAAGAGATGTGCCTGTTATCAATCTGGGCAGTCTGGTAATCAAGGAAGCGCTCAGGCGAGCTGGCTTGAGACCAAAGTCCAGCGAGAAACTGCTGAGTTACGGACCTGATGCCCTCAAGGGGGAGGGGATGGCGGAGTTAGAAAAGAAATACTACGACTGGGACCCTTCCCTGCGTGAGGTTCAGGTCGATGAGGTAATTATGGGGAATGTTCTCCAGGGAGGGCAAGGGCAAAACACAGCTCGCCAGGCAGCTATCTATGCTGGTATTCCTAAGGAAATAAATGCTTTCACAGTGAACAAAGTCTGTGCCTCAGGATTAAAGGCTATCACCCTAGGGGCTGAGGCAATAATGCTCGGTGAGGCAGAAATCGTGGTTGCTGGGGGAATGGAAAATATGAGCTATTGCCCTTACCTCCTCCCCAAAGCCCGCTGGGGTTATCGGATGGATGTCAGCTCCAAAGGAGAACTTATAGACCTTATGGTATTCGATGGGCTGTGGGAGATATTCTACGGTTACCATATGGGGAATACGGCAGAGAACATTGCCCAGAGATACCGGCTCAGTCGCCGAGAGCAGGACGAAATTGGATTACTCAGTCACCAAAGGGCTAGAGAAGCTATAAAGGATGGCACTTTTAAGCAAGAGATAGTTCCTGTCTCTGTGCCACAAAGAAAAGGGGAGCCCATTTTGTTTGACACTGATGAACGCCCTATGGATACCAGCCTAGAGAAGATGTCTAAACTCCCTCCGGCTTTCCGGGAAAACGGCACGGTTACTGCGGGTAACTCCTCAGGAATTAACGATGCCGCAGCCGCAGTGGTGCTTATGTCAACTGAAAAAGCCGAGGAACTGGGGATTAAGCCTTGGGCGACCATTAAGTCATATGCCTCAGGAGCAGTGGACCCAGCCTATATGGGGCTCGGACCTATACCAGCAGTAAGAAAAGCCCTGGAGAAAGCCAACTTAACTATCAAGGATATGGATGTTATTGAACTCAATGAAGCCTTTGCTTCTCAATTTATCGCTTGTATGAGAGAGCTTGGTCTGAGTCTAGATAACACTAATCCGCACGGTAGCGGTATCTCTTTAGGGCACCCCATCGGCTGTACTGGGGCAAGACTCGTAGTCACCATCATGCATGAAATGAAGCGGAGAGATCTGCATTACGGATTGATAACTATGTGCATTGGTGGAGGGCAAGGGATGGCAGCAGTGCTTGAAAGAAAGGCGTAGCTACTTGCCTCGCTTCTCATAATCAGGGCACCAGGTAGCGCTGGGGCGTTCCGAGTGATGGCACGCCCCACGCCAGTCCCACTTACAGCTATCACATAGAAAATTGTTCATCCCCAGTGCTTTCTTAATACAAAGCTTCAACCTATATATTAAGCTTGGTCCCGTTTTAGACCTAAAAGTGTTCATATCTTAATCCCTGCCAGGAAACCCTCACGAATTGCATTGTATACTCTCCGAGGCGCCACACAATCTCCTGCCCAGTAGATTTCTTTAGCAATAGCCTTCAACTCCTCCAAAAGCTATACTTCATCCTATTTTTGACTGTTAACTTACCAATTTGACCAGGCTTTAGTAGATGCTCAAACATACCGTGCTCACTTCTTTACAATCAATTTTTTGACTGCCTGCCCCAGCCCATCAAGGGTGAGCTGGAACATGGGGAATAGCTTCCCAATCATAAGCACAGTGGGGTGATTCCAATAATATGGCTCCTCAGGGTTCAGCCAGACACAGTGGGTAAAATGTTCTGCAATTCGCTTGAGCCAGACTATCCCCTGGGTTTCATTACGCTCATAGTAGTAGATAGCTCCGTATATCTCTGTTAGCTCTTGTGTAGCCATTCTGGCATCTCCTACCATCACTACCTTATAATCAGGCTCCATAGTATGCAAGAGATAATTGGTGCTCACTGCTTCACTTTGTTCTATGTTCTGGTAGATGTTATCGTAGATGCAATTATGAAAGTAGAAGTATTGAAAGTCCTTGAAATGGGTGCTGGAATGGGCAGCGGAGAAAAGTTGGCTGCACAACATAGCAAAAGGATTCATAGAGCCACCAACATCCATTAACAGAAGCACCTTCACTGCATTCTTTCTACCTCTCGTCCACATCAACTCGATCTCGCCAGCATTCTTAGCAGTGGCATCAATTGTTTCCTCTAAATCCAATTCATCCTCGGGACCGATTCGACTTAATTGCCGCAACCCCAGCAGAGCCATTTTAATCTGGCGAACATCGAGGGTAAGGTCATTACGATAATTGCGAAATCTCCTCTCCGTGGCGATCTGAATAGCATGCCTTCCCCTTGATTCACCTCCTATTCTGATGCCTGCGGGATGAGAACCGGAATGCCCAAAGGGGGAGGTACCCCCCCTGCCAATCCAGTAGTTACCTCCATCGTGTTGCTCCGTTTGCTCTGCAAGCCTTTTTTCAAACTCCCTGAGTAGCTCATCGAAATCCATACTTTTAAATAGAGCCCTTTCCTCCTCGGTGAGAGTCATTCGGTTAATGGGGTCCTTAAGCCAATCTAGGATTTGCTCTGTAATCTCCGCTGGAGCTTCTATCCCTTCGAAATATTCCTGAAAGGCAACATCATACTGGTCATAGTAAGCCTCGCTTTTAACCAGTATCGCCCTTGCCAGGTAATAGAATTCATCCAGGTTGGAGATGTAACCTTTGGAGAGGGCTTCCATAAGGGTCATCCATTCTGTAATAGAGACCGGCACTTTCCTTTTCTTCAAGGTGTAAAAGAAATCGGTGAACATATCTGCCTCTCAGTATTAGTGCAGCATCCCATATATGTCTATCTTGGCACCCGGGCGTTTCCTACCTATGCGGATATGGTTAAAAAAGTCGTAGTCTGTTTCCTTCTTTAATAGGGTGCCAATGAAGGGGATTTCCGCGGATACCTTCTCATGGGGTATTCCTCCAGCGATAAGAGCCTGAATCCAGTCTATCAGCTCACTTGTCGAAGGCTTCTTGCGAAACTCATCGATTTCCCTCAGCATATAGAATGTCTTCAATGCTTCTCTGAGGAGATTATTCTTAATATCGGGGAAGTGCACCTTGACAATCTCTTCCATTAGCGCTAGGTCAGGGAACTCAATGTAGTGAAAGATGCAACGCCGCAGGAAGGCATCGGGGAGTTCCTTCTCAGCATTGCTGGTTATAACTACTATAGGTCGATACACTGCGGTAACTGTCTCGTCAATTTCGGGGATATAAAAGCTCATCTCATCCAGCTCATTGAGGAGGTCATTAGGAAACTCAAGGTCAGCCTTATCTACCTCGTCGATAAGAAGCACCAATTGCTCCGGAGAAGCGAAAGCCTGTCCCAATTTGCCTAGCTTTATATACTGCCTAATATCTGAGACATCCTTATCACCAAAGCGACTATCGTTAAGCCGCTGCACAGTATCATAGAGATACAGACCTTCCTGTGCCTTGGTAGTTGACTTTATGTTCCATACAATCAGCTTTTTATCTATCCCCTTTGCAATGCTATGGGAGAGCAAGGTCTTCCCTGTCCCAGGCTCTCCCCTAACCAACAATGGTCTCTTTAGAGCTATAGATACATTAACAGCGTTCCTCAGTGACTCGGAGGTAACATAATCGGCTGAACCTTTAAATTGGTCAAATCCATTATCGTCTTTCACTCAATTCCTCCTTAAAATAATCCGCATAGGTGCATAATTCATCCTAATAAGTTTATCCAACATTGAGGTAGAAATCAAACAAGTACCGATGGGTGCTCAATATGATTTTTTGATACCTTAATATAGGCTAGTAATATTCCCTTTAGGATTCGTGTAGCTTCGCAGCGCACCGCTTAAGTAGACGCCAAGATAGGAGAGGTCTTCAGTAGGGAGATAATGTGGGGCAGCGGCATCGAAAAGGATATTAACTGAGGATGCTATCTCTTCGTCTCCAAGATAAAGAATGCAAGCCATAGGGATTTGAGGCAGGGCAAGAAATCTGAAAGCAGCATCACCGGTGCGACTCATAGGTATCCCGCCAAGAGATAGGGAAGCTTCACGAAAGACATCAAGCTTGTTCCCAAAGGCTTTGACCAGGGAGCGAATAGCCATATTGTGAAACCTTGCTGCAAATAGGTGAGCACCAGGGAGATACCTATAGGTAATCCACTGATCAGCAACAGGGGAGCCCTCTGCATTCAGCAGGTAATGCAATAGGATTAATTGGACCCATTCAGGTGGAGAGGTTTGCTTATCTGCCTCTTCTATTTTCACCTTGGGATAGTAAACGAAGAAGGCTTGATTAAAAAAAGGCAGGGTGAACTTTGTTCCATCGAAGTTAGCGCTGCTCTTAGCAGCAACAACATAGGGGCTGATCCCTTTCATTTCCTTCAATGCCTTCTCCAAGGCAAGAGCCATTTGGGGTTACCTCCTAAAAACTTCCAAGCGGTGAAGGGCTTCTCTTTTCTCCATATTATCAACCCTTGCTTTATGCAATGCCTGGGCAAGCAGCTCAATGCTTCTATCAAAAGATAGCAATCTCTCGGGAAAGCCTCACCATCCGCTCAAATAGCCAGGGTGGCACCCTCCCATAATGCAAAGGAAGATTAGCAATCCCCGTCCTCGTAGCCATTCTTTAGCCTATCCTCTCAGCAATCAACCCCCCCATCTCCCTCGTCCCCACCCTTGTCTTCCCTTCCTCCATTATATCATAGGTGCGGTAGCCCGCTTCCAGGACATCGTTGACTGCCTTCTCTATTATAGTTGCCTCTGACTCCAAGCCAAAGGAGTAGCGCAGCATCATAGCACAACTCAGGATAGTAGCAATAGGATTTGCCAGATTTTGCCCCGCTCTCCTGGGAGCACTGCCATGAATCGGCTCATACATGCCAAAGGTCTTAACACCCCTGGGAATTCCAGCCAGACTGGCTGAAGGAAGCATACCCATTGAGCCACCCAACATCGATGCCTCATCGGTCAAAATATCGCCAAACATATTCCCGGTGACAAGAACATCGAAATAAGCCGGGCGCTGCACCAGCCTCATGGCAACAGCATCTACTAACATATGCTCCAGCTCCACATCAGGATATTGACTTGAAAGCTCAATGGCTATCTGACGCCATAGCCGCGATGATTCCAGAACATTGGCTTTATCCACCGAGGTAAGCTTTTTGCGTCTCCCCCTGGCTAACTCAAAGCCTACCTTCAAGATGCGTTCAATTTCCTGCTCAGAGTAAGCTAGGGTGTCCACAGCGCGCCTGCCTCGACTGGTTTGCCATTGCCTTTTGGGTTTGCCAAAGTAAAGCCCTCCTGTAAGCTCTCGAACCACTACCAAGTCCACCCCCTTGATAACCTCAGGCTTAAGGGTAGTAGAGTCAATAAGCATGGGTAAGACCTTCACTGGTCGTAGGTTGGCAAATAACCCTAGCTCCTTACGCAAGGCTAAAAGCCCATCCTCAGGACGAACCTTGGCTCTGGGGTCATCCCATTTGGGACCACCCACCGCCCCCAAGAGCACCGCGTCACACTGTCGGCACATCTGAAGGGTTTCAGGAGTGAGGGCTACTCCGAATTGGTCGATGGCAACGCCACCTACCAACCCATAATGAAGATTGAATTCATGTCCAAATCTCTTGCCAACCGCCTCTAAAACCCTTATACCCTCAGCGATAACCTCAGGTCCAACGCCGTCGCCAGGCAAGACAGCAAGGTTAAATACCACCGAGAGCTCTCCCTTCCAGTTTCTTTCTAGTATGCTCAATCAATCCCCCTGCCTCGATCAGCTCCAGCATAAAATCTGGGAAGGGCTTGGCTTGAAACACCTTATTCTTAGAGAGGTTCCTGATTTCGCCGCTGACAAGTTCAACCTCCAGAATATCGCCCGATTGGGTTTCATCCACTGCTCGTTCGCATTCCAGAATAGGCAAACCAATATTGATGGCATTGCGGAAGAAGATGCGAGCAAAGCTTTTGGCAATAATACAGGAGATGCAGGCTGCCTTTATAGCCAAAGGGGCATGCTCCCGAGAGGAGCCGCAGCCAAAGTTGGTCTCAGCCACAATGATGTCCCCTGGCTTCACTTTGGTTACGAATTCCATATTGGCTCCTTCCATGCAATGTTTAGCTAGCTGAGCAGGGTCGGAGATATTAAGATACCTAGCAGGGATGATAGCGTCAGTGTCTATGTTAGCGCCGTATTTATGAGCTTTGCCCGTTAATTTCAATAGATAACCTCCCAGATAAACTCCAAAAATTTAGGATTTCAGTGAGTGTCAGGTCCCCAGACCTGACCCCACTAGGCAGAACCCTGCCTCACAATCAACCCGAATAACTGAGTGATCGCCAGAATTGTAATTCCTCGCACTCGAGTAGGGGTGATCGCTCGGACTATCCACCAGCCCTGCTTTTACTGGGTTATTGTGGATATAATCAAGCTTGGTTCTGAAAACCTTGTCTGAATACAATACCAGATCATCAAAGCGGTCTTCCCACACTTGATATTTTCTGTTCTCTTTGGGATGATGCATCTGAGCCATTTTATTGAAAATGTCCAAAATGTTAAACTGTTTTTCCTCTTTCAATCGCTGAATGATTTCCTTAGCAGTATATTTCTTGAAATCCCTCATAATCTCAGAGATGTTTCCTTTTAAGCCCGGCAGGATAATTAGGTGGAGATGATGAGGCATGATTACATATGCCAACAGTTTAAATTCAAACCTTTCACGATAGAAGTTTAAGTTACGAATGAGAATTTGGGCATACCTATCCTGGCTGAACAATTCAACAAACCCTGATAAGGTCGTAGTAATGAAATAGGCAAAAGCTTGGTTATAGGTTAGTTGCCGTTTTCGTTTCATCAATGCTGCTCTCCGATAGGATTGTCAGGTCAGGGACCTGACAATCACAAAATCACTTCTTTTCTTTAAAATCCTTCAGCGACTTCATAAAATCCTTGGTGTCGAGAAATGTGCGCATGCTTTCCACGTGGGTCGTGTACCATTTCAAAGCAACACAGACAAAAGCCACCAAATCCTCAAATCGCTTCCTAGGCGAAACACTAAGGTCATAGCTTGGCTGATAACTCATGATTGCTTGATTCACAGCTTGAAAGTTTTCATCACCCCAGTCTGAAAGGGTCTCGAATTCTAGGCTGTGTGCAAAATCGTTTCTCAACTTGCGAACAAGATCACAGTGGTGAAGAATTCGAGAAGGAATAAGATTGCAGGCTTGAACAATGTCTATCTTGAGAGAAAAGGTGAAATCTCTGTTTTCGTGCAGAATCTTTGATGCAGGAAAGAATGCATTTATCGTTCGGTCAAGGCAATCCTCGACGCAAAGAGCACCTACCAATATGACAGCCCGTTCATCAGCTAAATCCTTGTAATGTGCCCAATAGTCGTTCAATTCTTTTTGTAATTCTGCCATCCTATCAAGTGGGATCAACCATCTCAGTAAGCGCCTAAAGGTGCTTCCGCCAAGAGGTCCTTCGATATTTAAGATTTGTTCCGGGTTCGGTTCTTCCATCATAATCTATGTTGCCAATCTAATATTAATTAGTTAACCAACCTTTGATGCGTCTAGTCCATTTAGTGGGTGTCAGGTCCCAGACCTGACCCCATCAGGCGAAATCCTATCTCACTATCCCCTCAGGGCTGGCAATCCTTCCCATAATAGCGCTGGCAGCAGCCACGGCAGGGCTAGCCAGATAAACTCCAAAAATTTAGGATTCCTTCGTCACAAGGACCTTCTCTATCTTCTTTCCTCTCATTCCTGTTACTACCAGCTTCAATTTATCGTATCTTATTTGCTCTCCTTCTTTGGGTATATGACCTAATAGGCTGAGGATAAAGCCAGCCATTGTCTCATATTCCCCCAAGGGTAGCTCCAGACCAAGCTGCTCACGAATCTCTTCAACACGCATACTGCCATCAACCTGAAAGGTAGTGGCATCGATTGCCTCAAATTCTTTGTCTGACTTAGCTAGTTCATCTCCCAGCTCTCCTACAATCTCCTCCACTAGCTGATTCAAGGTTGCTATCCCAGCAGTGCCTCCATATTCATCGATGACCACCGCTACTTGATATCCTCCAGCTCGCATCTCAGTGAATAACTCACCGATACGCTTGGCTTCGGGAGCAAAATAAACTGGACGAATCAACTCAGTAATAGGATTCTCCTCGTCTAAGGAGTTTTGGGCTTGAGCTAAAAGCACGTCCTTTATAAAGATTATACCAATCACATTGTCAGGGTTACCGTCATAAACTGGGAAACGGGAGTGAGGATTTTGAGCATAGATGGAGAGGAAATCGGTTAATTTCGCCCCTTGCTCAATCCAGGCAACATCAGTCCGCGGGGTCATCACCTCGTGGACCGGGCGATCGCCAAACTCGAAAACCTTGTTCAACATATCAGCCTCAGCCTTCTCTACCACCCCCTCTTCCTCCCCCAGAGAAATAGCAGTGCGAATTTCTTTTTCGGTCAATAGCGACCTAGGGACAGGATGCTCACCTGCCAGCCCAGCTAGCTTGGAAGCAATCCAGCTTAAAGCAATTATGAATGGGGTGAAGGCTATGGAGATTATCTGCAAAGGTCTGACATAAATTAGAGCTAGTCGCTCGGCATGATGGGCAGCGATAGTCTTTGGCGTCACTTCAGCAAAGATTAGGAGCACTATAGTCACTCCAATAGTAGCTACAGCTGCACCCACCCTCTCACCCATAAAAGAAATCGCTATAAGAGTTCCCAGCGCAGCAATAGCTGTATTCGCGAGATTATTCCCCAGCAAAACATTGGATAGAAGCTTTTCAGGGTGCTCTATCATTTTGACAACCTGCGCCTCTTTCGTCACCCTACCACCCTCTAAGTGCCTGAGTCGAATTCTCGAGGCTCCAATAAAAGCCGTCTCAGCGCTGGAAAAGAAAGCAGACAACCCAAGAAATACCAGCAATAACACGATATATATGGTAAGTTCCATAAAATGATCCCCCCTTCCTCTTATTAACCCTCACTCATTATATCACAGGCAAGCGTTTTTCCTTTTGGCTCAGAGAGTTAAACCTCCTCAGGGCTAGCGATTCTCCCCAGAACAGCGCTAGCTGCAGCTACAGCAGGGTTAGCCAGGTAAACCTCCGACTGAGGGCTTCCCATTCTGCCTACAAAATTACGATTTGTTGTAGCTAGACAGCGTTCCCCAGCAGCAAGGACACCCATATGACCTCCGAGACAGGGTCCGCAGGTAGGCGTGCTCACCGCCACTCCTGCCTCGATGAAGCCTTCGATTAGCCCCTCCCGTAGGGCTTGGAGATAGACCTGCTGTGAACCTGGGATTACAATACAGCGCACCCTGGGATGCACTCGCTTGCCCCTAAGTATCTGAGCAACGACTCGCAGGTCCTCCAGCCGACCATTGGTGCAGCTACCGATAACCACCTGGTCGATTCCAACCTCGCCAACCTGACTGATTGGCTTGGTATTGGAGGGTAGATGGGGGAAGGCAACCTGAGGCTCAAGATTGGAGACTTCGTATTCAATAACCTTGGCATATTCAGCATTCGCTTGGTCATAGACCTTATAGGGACGCTTTGCCCGTGGCTGGATGTATTCTAAGGTCTTGCCATCCACCCCGAAGATACCAGCCTTAGCTCCTGCCTCAACCGCCATATTCGCCATAGTAAAGCGTGAGTCCATAGATAGTGCGTCAATAGCTTCACCACCGAACTCCATCGTTAAATAAAGAGCCCCATCCACCCCAATATCGCCAATAGTATAAAGAATCAAATCCTTACCCCCAACCCACCTCCCCAGCTTCCCATGATAGACGAATTTTATCGTTGGCGGAACCTTCATCCAGATTTCACCACAAGCCATAGCAGAGGCAATATCAGTAGAACCCATACCAGTAGCAAAGGCACCTAAGGCACCGTAGGTGCAGGTGTGGGAATCAGCCCCAATGACTACATCGCCAGGGAGCACCAATCCCTGCTCTGGAAGGAGGACATGCTCGATTCCCATCTGACCTAGCTCAAAGTAGACCAGCCCCTGCTCTTGGGCAAACTCTCGCATAAGCTTGGCTTGCTCTGCTGAGGGGATGTCCTTATTAGGCACAAAATGGTCTGGAACCATCACCACCCTTTGAGGGTTAAACACCCGCTTCACTCCGATGCGCTGGAATTCCCTGATGGCGATGGGAGCAGTGATGTCGTTTGCCAAAACAAGGTCAACCTTGACGCTTATCAGCTCGCCAGGGGTAACCTTATCTTTGCCAGCATGGGCAGCCAGGATTTTCTCAGCTAGGGTCATCTCTATCCCTGTGGGTATCTTTTGCTAAAATCCCAAATCTCCTTTGATTTTCTTGAACCAAGGATAAGTGATATCATCTATTCCCTGATGGTAGTTACCAAGCAGATCTTCAAAATTTCGGTTTCCTAAGCTGATCTCCTCCTCACATTCGGCAAGACCAGCAATCTCGTCAGCCACATCAACAATCTGAGCTTCTATACTCTCCCTATCACTGAACTCTTCCCTTAGTTGTATAAAGTGTGCTGCATTGATATTTGGTATGGAGTTATATGCCTCCCTGAACAAGTTGAGAGCCTCCTCTCTTATCCGCTGATGTAGCTCCGAGGTTGCGGTCTTAAAAGTATGCACTATGTCGCCGGAATAAGCCTCTTCCTCGTCATGCATTAGCGCCATATCAACAACCTTTGATGTATCAAGTCTTTCAAACCCTCTTTTATTTTTAAGAACTTCACAAATCCTGCGGGCAATTCTTGCTACATAGAAACTATGCTCAGCCACAGATTTCTCGTGTACTATAGGAGTAGTTCCCCAGCGGGAAACATGAGCAAGTGTCCTATCGGTCAAGTGGGCTCGTAGTTCCATATTACAACTCCTTTTTAATCAGGGGAAGAAGTGCATTTGCTCCTCTTACTCCTTTGTTGCTTTCTTAGCCGCCAGCAATCTATTGAGGGCGTTCATATAGGCTTCGGCGCTAGCCACAATGATATCAGTAGAAGCACCATAACCAAACATTAACGCGCCTTGGCTTTACGGCGCCGAAGCCAATAGATTACCAGCACAATGGGCAACCAGATAGGGGTAAAAATACCCACCCAGATGCCTATTTGTCCAATCACCTGTCCAGCAGTGGCTAAGCCATGCACTGCTGACTTAGCAATTCTGCTAGCGCTCCAGCCTGGCTCAACCAGAGGCTTGACCTGCTTCAGATGTATCTCGATAATGGAGGTCGCAGAACTGCGCTCTAAATATTGCATACGACCCTCGGTCTGCTCGATTCGGCTCCGCACTTCCGAAAGCTTCGCCTGCACTTTAAGAACTTCATCTACTGCATCAGCTCGCTTCATCAGTTCCAAATACTGGCTTTCGGTTGCCTCCAGGTTGCGTAACTCGGACTCCAGGTCAACATACTCCTCCGTCACATCTTTACTGTCACTGCTCTCATGGGTTACCTCTACTGCCAAATCACGCAGTGCCTTTATAGTTTCGTCGAACCTCTCAGCAGGCACGCGAATAGAGATAGTGGCAATACTCTCGCCCTCATCTTTACTCTCTATGGAGGAAGAGACAACCCAACCACCCATCTCGTTAGCCAGGTCTGCAATTCGATCCACACTTTCAACCACATTCTCCACCACCAAGCTCATATTGCCAGTTCCCACAACCACGCGTTCTGTTATAGTATCAGAATTGTCCTCTCCCGGTGGCCAAGCCTCTTCTTCCTCTTCCTCCGGCCAACCTCCTTCCGGCGGAGCTTCTTCTTCCATCCCAGCACAAGACGAGATTAACATCAATCCTACGATTAACAACAAGCTGATGATTAACCTTCGCATTTTTATGTCAAGTTGTAGACAAGGCATAGTTCACTCCTTTCCACTTTCCTTATTGTTTATCGAACCTGCGCCCTCCCCTTTTGGCTGCTAAGAGCCTGTTGAGGGCATTCATATATGCTTTGGCGCTAGCCACAATAATATCAGTGGAGGCACCTCGACCAGTGTAGGTTACGCCATCGCTCTCAATCCTTATCAATACCTCGCCAATGGCGTCAATGCCCTCAGTAACAGATTTAACGGTGAACTCGGTAAGTCTATTAGGCGCTTCTATTATGCGGTCGATAGCTTTGCATACCGCATCTACCGGACCTGTGCCCAAGGCAGCATCAGCCAGAACCTCGCCATCAGGAGCAACAAGCCTTACAGTAGCAGTGGGGATGCTATGGTCACCGCAGGAAACCTCAACATGGTCAAGATGGTAGATTTCGGAAATGGTGCGCATCTCCTGAGCCACCAGGGTCTCTATATCTCGGTCAGTAATCTCCTTCTTTTTATCAGCTAACTCTTTAAAAGCAAGGAAGGCACGGCTGAGGTCTTCTTCGCTCAAGGCATAACCCAGCTCAGCCAAGCGTTCCTTAAAGGCATGGCGTCCACTCAGTTTTCCCATTACCAGACTGCTGGCAGGTATGCCCACATCCCTAGGGTCCATAATCTCGTAGGTGATTGCCTTCTTTATCACCCCATCCTGATGGATTCCCGACTCATGGCGGAAGGCATTTGCCCCTACGATTGCCTTATTGGGCTGAACCACAAAGCCAGTGAGTTCACTCACCAAGCGACTGGTTTTATAAATCTGGGCAGCATTGATACCAGTGGTCAGGTTGAAAAGGTCTTTGCGGGTCCTTAAAGCCATTACAATCTCTTCCAGCGAGGCATTGCCAGCTCGCTCCCCAATGCCATTGATGGTGCATTCTACCTGCCTTGCTCCACGGCGTAATGCCTCCAGGCTATTAGCCACAGCTAGCCCAAGGTCATTGTGGCAATGAACACTGACCACAGCCTTGTGGATATTGGGCACCTGGTTAAAAATGCCTTCGATAAGGTTGCCGAACTCCTCTGGGATAGCATAGCCTACAGTATCAGGTATGTTCACCGTAGTTGCTCCAGCATCGATAACAGCCTCGAGGATTCTGTAAAGATACTGAGGTTCGGTGCGACTAGCATCCATAGGTGAGAACTCTACATCTTCCAGATAACCTTTAGCTCGAGCCACCATATCTCGGGAAGTCTCCAGAATCTCCTCTCGAGTCTTTTTTAGCTGGTAAAGGCGATGGATGTCCGAAGCAGAAAGGAATACATGGATGCGAGGATGCTTCGCCTCTTCAACTGCCTCCCAGGCTCTATCTATAGCCCGGGGGTTAGCGTGGGAAAGGGCGCAGATAGTGGGCTGGCGCATTTCTTGAGAGATGAGCCTCACCGCCTCAAAATCCCCCGGTGAGCTAATAGGGAAGCCAGCCTCGATAACATCCACCCCAAGCCTCTCTAGTTGCTTGGCGATCTCCAGCTTCTCATGTGGATTCAGCATCCCCCCCGCCGCCTGCTCCCCATCACGCAAGGTAGTGTCGAAAATGGTGACCCTATCTACACTTGCCATTAGCTTGCCTCCATAGTTAACACTATTCCTTAACTCGGTGATGTATAACCCAACACATCCACCACCTTGGTATTAACTCTATTCAATCTTAATGCTTTGTATCTCTTCTGGTAAGTATAACGCTCAAAGATCTCCTCGTTAATAACCTGAGAGACAAAATCCATACTTTGCTTATTAGTCTCAAATTCGAATTCAGCGTCTGAAGCTGCTGCATCACTAATATATTTAAATGTCAGATACAGCCTCATCTTCTCTAATTGGTCAACTTTCCGAATCAGCTTTTCAATCCGCTCCTCACTGCTCAGTGGGGGCGGCACAAAGGGATCAAACTTACCTCCTGCAGCAGCAATTAAGTCCTGTGACATTGTGCCCGGAACCCCTGAAATTATTACCTTCTTCTCAAACCTATTTCGCGCCAGTGTGACTATCCTGATGTAATCGCTATCGCCCGCCATTAGGACATAAGTGCCTATACTCGGTTGCCCCAGTAAACTCTCCACCATATCCATAATAATGTGAATGTCGGCAGAATTCTTTCTCTCATGCGGACCCACTTGACGCTTGGGAAGATTTACAGCCTCAATGCCTGTGGTATATAGCTGCCGCATAAACTTGGCGGGATGCTCAGTAGCAAAATCAGCGTATGCCTTTGCCAGCCTAACTGTGCCATAAGACTTAGCTTTCTCCATCAGAAGGCTAACATTCAGTTCCCGATGATAGGTATTACGCACTCCATAGCGCACATTCTCAAAATCCACAAATAGTCCTACTTCTTTCATCTCTAACTCCTCACCAAATTTTGAAAGAACTCTTCATCTATCTCGCTGGTAGTGATTGGAATTGTTTTTATACCTAATCCCTTTTCTATCATGCTGTCAACCAGCTTCTGTCCGTCAACGAGAAGTATTTTTACACCCGGCTGCTCAGCAATTTCTTTAGCCCCCGGCGTAAAAGAGCTTGTAGTTATAAAAATACCTCGCTCATACACTCCAATACTTCCCTTGAATTGCTGCATCAATTGTGTGCCTATAGTGTTTTGTGGCGTAAACCGTTTAGCTTGAAAGGCTACCCTTACCTCTACAAAGGGAACAACACAGTCGCCATCAATCCCGCCATCGTGAGAGCGACCTTTCACTTGTATTTCCCGAAATCCGTTGGTCTCTAAAAATGCGCCAACGAGATGTTCAAACTGAGTTGGACTTAACTGTAGCAAACGGGCAAGCAACTGAGAGGGAATGTCATCTGGCAGCGGAGGTGCAGGGGGTAGAGAAACAGGAGAGGGTGGTGTGACCACCTTCCTATGCCCTCCTCCTGGTGGATGACCTAGTGGACGAGGAGACATCAGCGGTTTTGGTCGCCACTTTTCTCCTAACCTTTGGGGTAAGGTTTGAGAGGAATTGATGAAACCTTCCACCGCTGATTCTGGCAATCCACGCTCGTGGAGTTCTGTCCGCAGACGCCTCTTGCCAAGCTCGGTTATCTCCCATATACCTCGCTCTCCACCATTTAGTTCGCCCTTTATATTCCGAAGCTTATTGCGAGCCCAGTCAACACTGTTCTCCCAGACACTAGCTCCACTCCTCCTGGTCAATTGCAGGTCTTCCTGTGTAAGGTCAGGGAAGTGCGATGCCACCCTAGAATAAAGCTTCCTCTTCGTGGCACGCCCTCCAAGCCTTTCCAACTCCAGTAGCAGAGGTAGCTCAATTTCAGGTTGGGCTGGTACAGTCATAGTACATCACCTCCTTACCCCTTAAGCCAGGGCATCATCTCTGTCTTCCGTATTTTAGCTTGGCACATAGGAGCGTAGTTACAAGGGTTGCCCCTATTGCGTTCCAAAGAATGACAGGGAATAATTGAAATAATATCCCATAGCCTAGCCAGCAAAACATGCCCACCAGAAGTAAAATGGTGAACAGCAGGCTTATCTCAACAGCGCTCTTAAGCCTGAATATCTTGACCAACTGTGGCACAAGAGCCATTGTCACCAGTGCTCCTCCGATGAAGCCAAAGACATCCTGCGAAATCAATTTAACATCGACTCCTTTCTATTTACCCTTCAGCCAGGGCATCATCTCCCGAAGTTGCTTGCCAACGACCTCTATAGGGTGGCTTGCCTCTTTACGCTTCAGGGCGTTGAAACTGGGGCGACCAGCTTGGTTCTCCAGAATCCACTCCCTGGCAAAACTACCATCCTGAATCTCATTGAGAATCTGCCTCATCTCATCTCTGACCAAATCATCAATTACCCTTGGTCCCCGAGTATAATCGCCATACTCGGCTGTGTCGCTCACCGAGTAGCGCATATAGCTTAAGCCACCCTGGTAGATAAGGTCAACGATGAGCTTCAGCTCGTGACACACTTCAAAGTAGGCAATCTCTGGCTGATAGCCCGCCTCTAGCAGGGTCTCAAAGGCAGTTTTTATCAGGGAGGAAACACCGCCACAGAGAACCGTCTGCTCCCCAAACAGGTCTGTCTCCGTCTCCTCGGCAAAGGTAGTCTCCAGAACCCCAGCCCTGGTGCAGCCAATACCCTTGGCATAAGCTAGGGCTACTTCTTTCGCCTTGCCTGAAGCATCCTGATGAATAGCCACCAGAGCCGGCGGACCTGAGCCCTCGGTAAAGAGACGCCGCAACATATGTCCAGGGCACTTAGGGGCTATCATACTCACATCGATGTTTGATGGTGGGATGATCTGCCCATAATGGATGTTAAAGCCATGCGCAAACATCAGCGTCTTGCCCGAAGACAGCCCCTTTTCTATTGACTGCCGATAGACTACAGGGTGCAGATTATCAGGAATAAGCATCACTATTATATCCGCCTCCCTGGCTACCTCATCGGCAGAGGCTACCTTGAAGCCAGCCCTCTGAGCGCTCTCCCAGCCTTCGCTTCCCGGAGCCTCAGCCACTACCACCTGGCAGCCATTATCCCGTAAGTTCTGAGCATGGGCGTGTCCCTGGCTACCATAGCCAATAATGCCGATAGTCTTACCCTCGAGTAAATCCAGGTTGGCATCCTTATCATAATAAATCTTGGGCATGGTTCCTCCTGTCTATAAAACCTCCAAATTTATTTCCATTACTCTACTTGTAGCACAAGCCATTGCACGAGTCAAATATGGCTCATTTAAGGAATATTAAATAGGGGGAGAAGCAAAAATAGCGCTAAGGCTCCAAACCTGGCTACTCTACGGTGACGCTCTTCGCCAGGTTGCGGGGTTGGTCTATAGGGCAGCCCCTTTCCCTGGCAGTGTAATAGGCAAGTAGCTGCAAAGCCACACCATTGAGCACTGGAGAGAATAACGGCTCAACCCTGGGAATCCAGATAACACGATCGGCAAGCTTCTCAACCTCCTCATTCCCCTCCTCAGCCAAGGCAATCAGTGGTGATTCCCTAGCCTTTATCTCCTTGAGGTTAGTGATTAGCGTTTCTTGAGTGTCATCCTGAGCAACAATGGCAATAACTGGAGTATTAGAGGTGAGCAAGGCAAACGGTCCGTGCTTGAGTTCACCAGCAGCATAACCTTCAGCATGAATATACGAGATCTCCTTTAGCTTTAGTGCTCCTTCTAGGGCTACAGGGAGATTGATACCTCGAGCAACAAAGAAGGCATTTTCATATTTGGCTAAACATTTACTACACTCAGCAATTTTCTCTTCCTCATTTAGTAGCTGTTGTACTTTATTGGGGAGTATCCTTAGCTCTGTGATTAGCCTCTCGCGGGATCTGGTATCGATTATGGCATAAGATAAAGCTAATAAGTATAATGTCACCAGTTGAGCTACGAAGCTCTTAGTGGCAGCCACACTTATCTCCGGACCGGCTCTGACATATAGTATCTGCTCAGCGATTCGAGTTACACTACTCTCTACCACATTGGCAATGGCTAGCGTTCTGCATCCAAGCCCCTTAGCTCTCTTTAGGGCTTTTAGCGTGTCAGCAGTCTCTCCGGACTGGGTGATGCCTATCACCCAGGTTTTGCCTAAAACGGTGTCATTATAGTTAAACTCGGAGGCTAGCTCTACCATTACTGGTACTCGGACAAGCTTCTCTATGGCGTGCTTACCTACCCAGGCAGCATAATATGAGGTGCCACAGGCTAGGAGAAGAATATTGTCAAAATGGGTTAATTTCCCTATTCCTAAGTCCACCACTGATTCTATGGCACGGATATACCCCCTGAAGCTATCCCGGATGACTCTAGGTTGCTCATGAATCTCCTTAAGCATAAAGTGCTCATAACCGGATTTCTGGGCTTCCTCTATATTCCAGGGGATGCGGTGCTTCTCCCTTCGCACTGCCACACCATTATTGAATATCCTTACCCCCTGTTTAGAGACAACGCCAATATCTCCGTCCTCTAGATATATCACCCTGTCAGTATGGTCTAATACTGCCGGCACATCTGAGGCTATGAGGTTCTCCCTGTCGCCCACGCCGATGATCAGAGGACTTTCATTTCTCGCTACTACCAATTCTTCGCACTCAGTGTGAACAACCACAATAGAATAGGAGCCATTTATATAACCGAGGGCTGCTTCTACTGCCTGGGCTAGATTCCCTTGATAATGCTTTTCGATGAGGTGAGGTATGACTTCAGTGTCAGTCTCCGAGAGAAATCTATGACCCTCCCCAACTAATTGCTCTCTTAGGCTTTGAGAATTGCTAATCACTCCATTATGCACTACGGCAATTTTGCCACTGCAATCCAGATGGGGATGGGCATTTATCTGCGAGGGTTTGCCATGAGTTGCCCACCTGGTATGTCCAATGCCTATCTTACTCTCCACTGGAGGCAGCATCTTCTCCAGCTCCTCCACCCTCCCTACATCTTTATACACCTCAATGATACTCCCCTGTAGAGCAATCCCACAGGAGTCATATCCTCTATACTCCAACCTTTTCAACGAGTTGAGTAAGATAGGCTGAGCCTCCCTATAGCCTACATAGCCTACAATACCACACATTGTTATACCACCAAGCTTCCATCCGGCATGCTTTGACCAACCACCTTCAGTGACCTTATTTGGCAGTAATTACCTATAACAACCCCAGGCTGAGCTATCACATTGGCGTCTATAATGCAACCTTCGCCCAGCATAGCCCCACAGCGAACCTTATGATATTCACCATCAACCTCGACTTTTGCTTCGCCACAATGAGCAGCAAAATGTGCCCCCAAAAGACAACCCCGGTCAATGATTGAGTCTTGAATATAGGAACCGGTGCCTATATGGACATTGCTACCAATGACGCTATTCTTAATCTGGGTAAACGGGGAAACAACCACATTATCCCCTAAGCTTGTGGAAGGCAATATACAGACGCTGGGACCTATGTCGCAATTCTCCCCTATGCTCACTGGACCAACTATATATGAATTTGACCTTATAATTGTGTCCTTGCCTACACAGACCAACCCTTTCATAGTAACACCCTTCTCCACAGTGCCGCCTACACTGGGGCGAATTTTACTCAGACCAATATCGTTTAACTTCAAAATATCCCAGGGGTATACCACATCCAGCCAGACACCCAGGGTTTCCCGAGCAGCTATACTATAGCCTTGTTCTATCATATCGTCAATAACACGTGGGAGGTCAACCTCTTTCTTAATGAATTCGAATATTGTCGAGGTAAAGGCATAGATGCCAGTATTAGCTAGATTGCTCGGGGCTTCCCCGGGTTTCTCCACAATGTCTTCCACCACCCCATCTCGCACCACCACCGCACCATACTTAGATAAGTTTTCTTGCTGTTTTACCAGCACAGCATTTGGCTTTGTCTCCACAAAGAAAGAGATAGTATCAGGCTCGATGATATTATCTCCTGATAGAACTAAAAAATCGCCTTTTACCAGGTCTTTAGCTTGCTTGAGGGCGTGGGCAGTGCCCAACTGCTGCTCCTGAACTAAGTAGCTGATTTTTACCCCGAACTGCTCTCCAGAGCCAAAGTAGTCTAACACCTGCTCCTTTCTATAACCCACCACCATTATCACATCACGCACCCCATTTTGAGCCAAAGCCTCAACTACATATTGCAGTATAGGCTTGCCAGCTATAGAGATCATCACCTTTGGCTTTAGCGCAGTAAATGGTCTGAGCCTCTGCCCTTCGCCAGCAGCCAGTATCACCGATTGCTCTATCCTTCTCATTTATCCCCTAGAATATCATTGAATTGGGCAATATCACCCCACTCACCACTGCTCCTGGACCGATGTAACTTCCTTCCCCTATGAGGCTGCCTACATTGATAGAAGCGTTAATCCCAGTTTGAACCCCATCCCCCACAATTGCCCCAAGCTTTTTCCTTCTGGTATTAATACCCATTACCTCTATATCCCTCTTATCCAATCTAAGGTTAGCTATCTTGGTGCCAGCGCCAAAATTACACCCAGCGCCAATGACGCTATCCCCAATATAATTCTGATGAGGGATTTTGCAATCATTCATAATTATGGAGTTCTTCACCTCCACAGCAGCCCCTATATGACAGTTATCGCCGATAGAGGTGCTGGGGCGGATATAGCAGTTGGGACCTATCTGGCAATTCTCCCCAATGCTTACCGGTCCCTCTATGTAGGAGTTTGCCTTCACTGCCGTCCCCCTCCCTATGGAGACCAAACCCTTTATTACCACATTTTCCTCCACTATCTCCGGGTCTCGTGGCTCAATGCCAGCCATAAGGGATTCATTTGCTGGTAACAAGTCCCAGGGGTAACTGAGGTCAAGCCAGTAATCGATGCTCAGGTAAGATAAAGGATAACCCTGGTCAATCAATACCTGCAAGGAATCAGTTATCTCATATTCCCCACGGGGAGAATTTTTTGTCTGGGAGATAGCAGGAAATATCTCCTGGGTAAAGAGGTATAAGCCAGCATTCACCAGATTTGATGGAGGCTTTTCCATCTTCTCTAGAATGCGCACCACCCTGTCCCCACTTACCTCCGCTACTCCTAGACCAAGGGGGTTATCTACTTCAATTAAACTTAGGCTGATTCCATTCCTGGAGCTTATTTCCCTTATATCTTCTTCTCGCACCAGCACATCACCATTTACCACTAAGAACCTCTCAGAGAGCAACCCTTCCACCATTTTCAAGGCATGGGCTGTGCCTAGTTGCTTCCTTTGGGTGATGTAATCTATATTAAGTCCCCAGTCTTGCCCGTTTCCAAAATAATCACGGACTGTTTCTCCGTGGTAGCCAATAACAATAATGGCGTGTTCAATGCCAGCCTTTCTCAATTCAATGAGCAGATTCTCCAATATGGGCTTATTGGCGATTGGCAGCATCACCTTAGGTCTGCTATAGGTAAGCGGACGCATCCTTACCCCCTCCCCCGCCGCCAAGACTACTGCTTCCATATTGCACCTAACCAACAATTAGCCATAAGGATAACACAACCCCCCCCTATTTTGCAACTAACCGAGTTAGAGGGCATTTAATAATGCAGTGCGAGGCTTCAGCCTCGCCATAAGCTACATCTCCTACTGCAAGAAATTTTGCCCTTATTCAGTATAGTCTTAAATCCTCCCCCTTATCCATTCCCAATCAGGATTGCCATGGTTGAAAAACGATTTGAAATTGTCCTTCAGCCACTCATAATCATCCTCCACATACTGGCAAAAAGCTTCAACCAGCCTTTGCTTCATGGAGTTTCAGACTTAGATACAGCGCTTTCGTAAGTCACCTTTGGTTCCAATAACCTGCTTTGTCGAGTCTGCTTAGATTTCTGCTCTTTAGCTTTACCCCTCTCATAGCTTGCCCACCTTGCAGCAGGACGAGCCTTCTCTTTTTGTGCCTCAGGTGAAATCGGCTTACGCATGATGAAGAGATACTTGAAGCCACGAAGATAGAAATTAAATCTTCTTGCTCTTCCATACCACAGTCCTGTATTCGAAGTCTGTCCCCTTCTTACAACGCAGACAACATCAACAGTGTCAAAATATTTGCATAACTGTTCATATAATTTAAACCCTACAGGGGTAAATCGCTTCTTGACCCATTGGTCTCCAATTAACCACCCCAGCACCTTACCAGGCTTTAGAATTCTGTGCGACTCTTTTATAACCTTCTCAAGCTCCTCAAAGAAGCGCTCATTCTCGCAAGATATTTTACCTATGCAATCAGGATGGTCTGAATATTTTACATTGTCAGAATACGGAGAATCTATGAAAACCATATCGACAGAATTATCATCAAGCGGGATATTTCTAGCGTCATTCTGAATAACATCGGGACGCACAGAAACTATGTCATACCCGATTACTTGCCTTCCCTCTTCCTTACACACATCAATAGTAGTTCCACTGCCACACATCGGGTCAACAACTAAATCGCCGGGTTCTGTATATCTTTGAACAAGATTCCAGATTATAAATGCTGGTGTTACGCCAGGAAATTTATTATTGCCTTTTGGCGTCTTCCCATAGCTTTGCGTTGAATAATCCCATAGCGTAGTAGCTCCCAAAGGAGGCTTCTCATCTTTGCGCTCACTATCGCCAGCCTTTTCCCTAGCCACGCTTCTCCTCTCTGCTAACTATCTTTTGCAAGTCTTCTATAAATTTGGGGAAAGCTTTAACTTTTTCACTTTCAGCCACCTCTCGGAGAGTATAAGTCCCATCCAACTCATGTTCGACAATAATCCTATTTCGGGATGGGTTCGTCATGCCCGCAACCAAATCGCCATCCTCATCCGTTGTAATGAAATATCCTTTTATATGCATGGTCAAAGGATCGCTTGAAAGCTTTAACTTCCAATATGCAGTTTGAGCGATCCTTTCCCGCAGTGTAATTTTACAAGACACAACCCCAACGACATTACAAGTTGCAGGCTCATATATTACCAAGTCTACATCAGGGAGTAATGCCCATTGCCCATATCTAACAAGTAAGTTGCGATATACTTTACTTAGTTCAGAAGAGAGTCTTTTTCTCCCTAGTTGGTTACCTGGAATAGCTCGGAGGTTAATAGATTGCAACTCCTCATCGATCATATGCCATATTACCTTTTCAAAATTCTTGCCTTTAAACGCCTTCCACGACTGCTCAGCATCTGGAAACTTACCCGCAGCTCGAATTTTTGCTGCCTTAGAACTTGCCAAATATTCCCGTTTATACTCCTCTCTCGCCTCCTCAAAAATCTCGGAAACATGAAGATAGGCTTTGCTCCCATACTGTCTTTTCTTATCTTCATATATTCTTATCAAATCACCAAGTTTCATTTGCCTTCATCTTCCTCCACGCCACTCCACCAATCGAGGTGACAAGCATATCGGATGCAAGAGCCTTGAAAGTTTAGCTCCTCATCTGCCTCAGCAACCCTTGCCCAGCCATGCGCTTCGGTTGTGCTTCCATAAACTTTTTCCATAGTTCCCCTCTCAGATTGTATTAAAAAGTGTCTCTGTATATCTATCTAAAAATAAATGATAATCTTCGTCAATTTCTTGACTACAAACGGAGCAGTATATTCGAGAGTCATGAGTAGGACAGTTAATTTGCTTTGTGTCGACTTTGTCTACGCGTCCATCCTTCCCTTGGCAAAAATAGTTATATTGAACAATAAACATTTGTTCACGGAAATCCTCAGTGTTACCGCATTTAGAGCATTTAATGATTTGCATAGTAGTTCCTCCTCGGACATTGCTTATTCTTTTGGCATGCCTAACAATGCTATCAACAAGGCTCTCTATAGAAAAATCCAGCTTGCTAAAATTCAGTTTCTTAAGCTCAAATAGAGGCAGGGATTCCCTTAGAATCGGAACGGAAAAGGCTTCGAAAAGCAAATTAACTATGCCCTCTGCCACACCAGGATTTGTTCTTACAAGTCTAAAGAGATAATCCTTGCTCCACTCCCTGTCAAGAGAGGTTTGAGGAAAGCTATCTTTGTTCACCAGCTTATTTAAGTCCTTATCATCAACGGTTCTTACAAAGGTGACCAACCTCAGCAAGAGTTCCTCAGAAATACCAGTTAGCGCCAGAACCGCAGATAATCCATCTTGTTTGCCGATTATAAAATCCACTACTACCCGCTTTCGCTCTTCGATAGACTTCTTTTCATCTAATCCACGCTTTAGAAGTAACAAAAGATTAGTGATAGAACTGATGTACGATTCCCACCCTTCTTCAAACTCTTCATTACGGAAGAAAAAGGTATTTCTTTCAAGTATAATGTTGAATTTTTCTTCTTCTGTCATTGCATCTGTCATAACTACCACCCCTTCCTCCACTGGTTTCCTACACTTATCATAACTCAGATGAGCCTCTATTGCACTATCCTTCTTACCGCTAGGCATTACCTCCCGCAGCACTTCTTATATTTCTTGCCGCTGCCGCAGGGGCAAGGGTCATTGCGCCCCACCTTTTTACCCACAGCCACCGCCTCCCCCTTGCGAGCAACGGCTTGCCGCTGTGGCTCCTTTTTCACAATATCCACGCGGTAAATGGTATACGCTACATCATGCTGAATGTTGGCTAAAAGGCTCTGGAAAAGGGCGTGCCCCTCTTTTTTATAGGCAATCAACGGGTCAGTATGCCCCACAGCTTGTAGCCCAATCCCCCGGCGCATCTGCTCCATCATAGTTAGGTGCTCAATCCACAGGTTATCTATAGTGCGGAGCATCACCAGACGCTCCAGCATTCTCATATTCTCCGCACCCAGCTCCTTTTCCTTCTTATCATACAAGGACTCAGCATACTCTATTAGCCTTTCCTCAATTTCCTCAGGTCTGAGCTGAGAAAGTGAGGCACGGCTCAACTCGGGGGATGGAGGAAGGATGCGGGCAGTCTCCTCCAGCAATCCATCTATATCAGGTTGCTCATCACCAAGACGGGCAGCTACCAGTTGTTGAAGCTCAGCTTGAATTATAGACTGGATGTTTTCCTTCAGGTCAGTATTGCTGAGGGTTTTCTTTCTCTCCCCGTAGATTACCTCACGGTGCTTATTCACCACATCGTCATACTCCACCAGATGCTTACGGACATCGAAGTGGTGACCTTCAACCCGAATTTGAGAATCCTCGATAAGCTTGCCTGCCATAGGGAGTGGGATAGGCACATCGTCCTCAAACCCAAAACGCTCCATAACGCTCTTTATTCTATCGCCTCCAAAACGGCGCACCACATCATCCTCCAGAGAGACATAGAATTGAGAACTCCCTGGGTCTCCCTGACGCCCCGACCTTCCCCGAAGCTGATTATCGATGCGCCTTGCTTCATGGCGTTCAGTACCGATGATATGAAGACCGCCAAGCTCGACCACCTTATCATGCTCCGCCAGCCACTCCTTCTCCTCCCTACCTTCTGGATTCCCCCCAAGGATGATATCCACACCTCTCCCTGCCATATTGGTAGCCGCAGTTACTGCTCCTGGCTTTCCTGCCTGAGCGATAATACTCGCCTCCTTCTCGTGGTGCTTGGCGTTCAATACCTGATGGGGGACCCCTCGCCGCTCCAATAGCTCGCTCAAATATTCCGACTTCTCGATTGATGTGGTGCCTATAAGCACTGGGCGCTGCTCAGCGTAGAGCCTCTCAATCTCATTGGCTACGGCATTAAATTTAGCCTTCTCGGTCTTATATATCTGATCCGAATTATCGATGCGAATCATTGGTTCATTGGTGGGGATGACTACTACCTCAAGGCTGTAAATCTTGTGAAACTCCTCAGCCTCGGTGGCGGCTGTGCCTGTCATCCCTGCCAGTTTCTCATACAAGCGGAAGTAGTTCTGAAAGGTTATAGTTGCCAGGGTAAGGCTTTCACGCTGTATTCGCACCCTCTCCTTAGCTTCAATTGCCTGGTGCAGCCCCTCAGAATATCTTCTACCAGACATCAACCTGCCGGTAAATTCATCCACGATGATAACCTGACCATCCTTCACCACATAGTCCCTGTCCCTCTTATACAGGACATGCGCCTTAAGAGCAGATTCCAGATAGTGGGTAAGGGCATAATTACTGGGGTCATAAAGGTCGGGCGCCTTGAGCACCCCTTGCTTTTTAAGCAACCTCTCCATCTTAACCACGCCAGCATCAGTAAGGATTACTGACCGTTCTCTTCTATCTATAGTATAATCCTCCTCCATGACAAGCTGGGGGATGAGCTTAGCGAAGGTGTAGTATTTTTGTGCTGCTTCCTCAGCAGGACCGCTGATGATGAGAGGAGTGCGGGCTTCATCGATAAGGATATTATCCACCTCATCCACAATGGCATAATTAAGTGGGCGCTGCACACACCGAGACAGGTCTACCACCATATTGTCTCTCAGGCAATCAAAGCCGAACTCATTATTAGTGCCATAGGTTATTTCAGCCTCGTAGGCTTGGCGGCGGGAAATTGGACGCAAGGATTTCCACCCTGGGTCTCCTGAATCATAGTCAGGGTCATATAAAAAAGAAGCTTCGTGCTGGATACTGGCTACGCTCACACCCAAGGCATGGCAGATAGGTCCCATCCAGTAAGGGTCACGCTTCGCCAGGTAGTCATTGACAGTGACCAGATGGCATCCCTGACCGGTGAGGGAATTCAGATATAAGGGTAGAGTAGCTACCAAGGTCTTGCCCTCGCCAGTCTTCATCTCAGCGATCCTTCCCTGGTGGAGGACTACCCCTCCCATGAGCTGCACATCGAAGTGTCGCTGCCCCAGGGTGCGCTTGGCAGCTTCACGAACTGCGGCGAAGGCTTCAGGCAGAAGGTCGTCTAGTGGCTCGCCATTTCGGTATCGAGCCTTGAACTCATCGGTCTTAGCCCGCAGCTCAGCATCGCTGAGTAGTTCAAAATCAGGCTCAAGGGCATTTATTTTGGATACCGTGGGCTGTAGCCGTTTGAGCTCTCTTTCGTTGGAATCAACTAGACTGCCCAGCCACTTGAACATTTTTACCCTTTTTGCCTAATTATCATGGACATTGTATTACCTGCTATAAAAATATGGCTTTAACTCTTCTTCGGGGACATATCTTAAAGCTTGCCTGAAGATAGCCCTCAAGGTGCCTTTATCTAGTTCTTTATGCAAAGGGATAGTGAGAGTTTGCTTTGTCCCCTCCGATAAAACCCTTCTCAACTTTACATGACTCCCCTTTTGAGAAGCAATTTCAAAACCAAATTGAGAGAAGATTTTGATAACATCCTCTCCACTAAGGCTTTTAGGCTTTGGCATGGATTGGCTCAAGTTCAAAATTAGCTAAGATAGAAAAATCAGGGAGAATATCCCACTCCTCCAGATTCTCTCCTTCGAGATGAAGGGCAATTGCTTCCCTTACATTCTCCACTACCTCATCCAAGGTTTTACCTTGAGTAACCACAGGTAAGTCAACGCACTCGGCAACATAATATTTCTCCCCTTTGTAGATTTTGACTTGGATGATCTTCTTCATAAAATTTAATCCCCCTTAAATTTTAGACACCGTTAACTTCTATCTAGTTTATAGGCTTTTTCAGACTAAGCAGGTGGCAGAGCACCTGCACTATGAACTTTCTTTCTCGCTTTCTCCGAGTGTTTCTTCCTTCCGCCGCTATTCAACACCAAGCTACAAGCCTATCCCACTCCTCGGGCTTAATTTCGATTTCCTGCCTCATCGTATTGAAACCACATCTTAACTCCACCTTCTTTTGTGAAGTTCGCCTCAATATCTGCTTCGGCACCCCACAGACTTACATACCGTGTAACTTTAATTGTTTCCATCGGCGCCTCCTTCTGCCAGCCTTTTAATTAAACCTCTGCTCAGATTTGAAGCCTCTTACTCAAACATCGCCCCAACAGATAGCCCGGTATGGATGCGATGAATCGCCTCCCCCAGTAATGGCGCTATAGGCAGGACTTTAATCTTATCTAGCTTTTTCTGCCCGGTAACAGGGATGGTATCGGTAACCACTACCTCTTTTACCGGGGAGGAGGCTATCCTTTGGATGGCAGCACCAGAGAAAACGGGGTGAAAGCAACAAGCGTAGACCTCTACTGCCCCCTGCTGATGCAAGGCATTGACCGCACCTATTAGGGAACCAGCAGTATCTATCTCATCATCTACTGTGAGGGCACGCCTCCCCTCCACCTCGCCGATAACATTGAGGGTCTCGGATTTATCAATATTTCCCACCCGACGCTTTTCAATAATAGCCAAAGGGGCATTTAGCCTCTCTGCCAGGTCACGAGCCCGCTTCGAAATCCCAATATCAGTAGCCACTACCACCAGATTATCCAGAGCCTTCTCTTGAAAGTAGCTACTGAGGAGATAAAGGACTGTCAATTCATCCACCGGAATCTGAAAGAAGCCCTGGATCTGAGCGGCATGAAGGTCTACAGTAAGCAGCCGGTTTGCCCCAGCCACGGTAACAAGGTCAGCTATAAGCCTGGCTGTTATCGGCACCCTGGGCTGGTCTTTCTTGTCGGTGCGACTATACCCATAGTATGGAACCACCGCAGTAATCCTGCCTGCTGAAGCACGCTTCATAGCATCAAGCATAATAAGCAATTCCACCAAGCTCTTATTGACAGGGGAGCAGATTGGCTGAACAACAAATACATCCCTCTCTCGCACATTCTCTAGAATGCGGACAAAGATATTCTCGTTGCTGAACTCAAAGACCTCTGCCTTGCCCAAAGGTATGCCTAAATAATCACATATCCCTTGGGCTAAAGCAGGGTGAGCATTGCCAGTGAATACCTTTAGCTCCTCAATCATTCCTCCTATGGGAAAAGAGGCTATACAAGCCCTTTATATCGCTCATTTACCTCACGAAGGCTAGCCGCATCTTCCCTTATCATAAAATCGAACGCGTTCAGCTTCTCTGGCTTATTAAAATCACCCTAGCAATATTGCCCTCTTTCTCGTAAATAATATTCTTGTAATCTTTCATAACTCTCCTCCTATCGAAATCAGCGTTCCCCCCACAGTTACCGCTATACTACTCAGCGCTAATAATGCCGCAGCCAACGCAAACCTCATCGTAGCTCTGTCCCTAGCAAGTGCAATATCCTGTTCAGCTACCCATTCCAACTCCTCCGGCGTTGGAAAGCTTGGTAACCTCACACCACGAAGACCCTGCCAAACTCGCCTCCAATCTATCCTCTCTGCTATTTCCGGAGCTACTTTCTCAGCTGCCTCCTTCAACCGCAACTCTGGTGGTGTCAATCTCTTACCAACTTTCTCCTCAACCCTCTTCCTAATCCACCATAAATCCAGGAGCCCAGCAACAAACCTCCACATCCCCAACGCAAAGCAAAGACCTCCTATACCTACCGCTATCCACCCTCCTAGCCACATTTTTCTCACCTCCTTTACATAACTCACCTCCCAAAGGGCATAGCTCTCCCTCCTTAGTTTGCCACTATATTTACCAGCCTATTGGGCACATAGATTACCCTTTTCACCTCTTTGTCCTTCAGATGAGCTTTTACCCGCTCTCGCCCAAGCGCCAGCTCCTGAGCCTCAGCCTCAGTGATAGCTACAGGAACAGTCACCCTATCCCTGAGCTTACCATTCACCTGAATTACTAAGGTAATCTGCTCTTCAGCAGCCAAGCCCTCATCCCAAGTAGGGAAGGATTGATTATGTATGCTGTAGGAATGCCCATTCCTTGTCCACAACTCCTCAGCTAAATGAGGGGCTGTAGGTGCCAGGAGGAGAACAAGGGTATCAGCCACCTCACGCCAACAAGCCCTATCCACCGAACTTGCCTCCAATATCTTGGCTAAGTAATTGGTAAACTCCATCAAGGTAGCCAACATGGTATTGAAACGGAAGCTTCCCAGGTCTTGGCTCACCTTTTTAATCACCTTATGGGTCATATGGCGCAGCTCCTTAGCTGCTCCTGGGTCGCCATTCTCCGGGAAGGTTGCCTCATCCCCCTGGAGCACCAGGTTCCAGACCCGGTTCAGCCAGCGACTTACTCCCTTAATCCCCTTGTCATCCCACTCCCCACCTTGCTCCCAAGGTCCTATAAACATAAGATAGGCACGCACCGCATCGGCTCCAAGCTCAGCTATGTACCCGTCAGGAGTGATTACATTTCCCCGTGATTTACTCATCTTTTGCCTTTGGGCAATGATACTTCCTTGGTTAAATAGGCGGGTAAAGGGTTCATCAAAGTCAACCAGTCCCATATCCCGAAGAGCCTTAACAAAGAACCTGGCATAGAGGAGATGCATTACTGCATGCTCTGCCCCCCCAGTGTATTGATCCACAGGCATCCAGTATTTCATCCTTTGGGTATCAAAAGGACCTTGATTATAGTCAGCAGAGGCATACCTCAAGAAATACCAGGAGGAGCACATAAAAGTATCCATAGTATCAGTTTCACGGCGTGCCGGGGCTTTACATTGGGGACAGGTGGTATTGACAAAAGATTGACAGTATTTAAGCGGGGATTCCCCGCTGGGCTTAAACTCAGCATCTGGGGGCAAAATGACCGGCAGGTCTTCCTCAGGCACAGGAACAATGCCACAGCGGGCGCAATAGATAATAGGGATTGGTGCCCCCCAGTAGCGCTGGCGAGAAATAAGCCAGTCACGAAGGCGGTAGGTTACCACACGCCTGCCATAATGGTGACTCTCTATAAAGTCGGCGATGGCTTCTTTCCCCTCCTCGCTAGGTAATCCATTGAACTGGGCTGAGTTGACCATAATGCCCTGCTCAACCCAAGCCTCCTCGAACTCCTCCCCAGACCAAAGGGGTGGAGCGATGACTACCTGAATAGGCAGGTTGAATCGCTTGGCGAAATCGAAATCACGGCTATCATGTGCGGGCACACCCATAACTGCCCCTGTGCCATAGCTGGGGAGGACATAATCGGCAATCCACAGAGTCACTGGCTCACCATTGAGCTTATTTATAGCATAAGCTCCAATAAATATCCCGCTTTTATCCCTCTCCGTAGAAAGGCGCTCAATATCAGTTTGGCGTCGTGACCGGGCAACATACTCATCCACCCTCGCCTTGCACTCAGGGGAGGTAAGCTTTTCCACCAGAGGGTGTTCTGGGGCGAGAACTAAGAAGGTGACTCCAAAAATAGTATCAGGACGAGTAGTAAATACCCCGATCTCCTTCTCCTCATGCTCCAGACCAAAGCTTATTTCCACCCCATCACTCCTTCCGATCCAATTCTTCTGCATTGTCTTTATCCGCTCTGGCCATTCAAGCTCGGAGTGGTCTAGGAGTTCATCGGCATAGTTAGTAATTTTGAAGAACCATTGCTCCAGGTCTTTCCTGGTAACAGGAGTACTGCAACGCTCGCACAAACCCTCCCCCACTACCTGCTCATTAGCAAGCACCGTCTGACATTTAGGACACCAGTTGACCGGAGCTTTGCCTCGATAGGCTAAGCCTGCCTTATAAAGCTTGAGGAAAAACCACTGCGTCCATTTATAATACTCAGGAAGACAAGTGATCACCTCCCGGCTCCAATCATAGATAGCCCCCATGCTCCTCAACTGGCGACGCATATTCTCTATGTTCTGCATTGTCCAATTATAGGGGTGAATACCTCGACTGATAGCTGCATTCTCAGCCGGCAAGCCAAAAGCGTCAAACCCCATAGGGTGGAGCACATTATATCCTTGCATTCGCTTAAAGCGGGCATAGACATCAGAAGGAGCCATAGCATACCAATGACCAACGTGGAGGTTCCCAGAGGTATAGGGGAACATAGTCAAGACATACCATTTGGGTCGGTTATCGTCCTCTTTAACTTCGTAGAGGTGATCAGCAGCCCACTTCTCCTGCCATTTCTTTTCGATTTCCTGAGGGTTATATCTGGCTACCATCTATCTCAATTATACCAAAATATGAGGCTAGTGCAAAGGGGGGATGTTTAACAATTGTAGGGAACGAACTCCGTGTCGTTCCCAGCCTTGGGTGGACAGAGACGTCCACCCCTACGGATGTTTATTATTCAACAATCTCGATATGAGGAGATTGGCAATGCAAGCCAGGGATACAAGGAGTGAAGCCCTTTAATATCGAGAGAATTTATCGCTGGCTTTTGTCCCTATCCACAGCGTTGCTGCTCGCACTTGTCTTATCCACCAGCCCAGGACCAGGGGGAAGAACATGCCTCTAGCGGTCTGGTAAGCGTTGTACTCCTCGCCGAAGAGCTGGATAAGGAGCTTCTCCTCCGATTTCGCTTGAAGATACAGTAAGAGCACTGAAGAGAGAAAGGTCAATAAAAAGAGGAAATCCTTGAAGAAAAGGAAAAGCCCAAGGTAGGCTATCATCTTTGATGCGTATTGAGGATGCCTAACATAGCGGTATGCGCCCGTCTTGACGAGTGCGTGACCTTGCTTTAGGTGGGCCCATCGTGGCTCGTTAAACTCGCCCAGAGAAGCAACCGCCCACCAAGCCCCAGACATCCCTACGAGCAATAGCGCCATGCCTGTTAACTGGATAGGGAAATCAAAATGACAAGAAAAGGGCAGGAATATGTCAGGGTACCCCCGCAAAAGGAAAAGGAAGGCAAATCCTATTGAGATAAGGATAAATCCCCGGTCCAGCACCCCGCTAGCGAGCGCCAGCGGCCTAGATGGCATAGGCATTTCAGTATCAGGCCTTCGAATTCTGCTAAGTCTTGTATATTTTACCCAGATGGCAAGGGATATCATCATCCCCAGCACTATGAAAACCTTCATCAAGAAGATATCTAACATTCTCTCCCCCCTTAATAAAACAAAAGCTTTCCCGGCGAACTGCCAAGAAAGCTAAGCCTAAAGCGGCAGCCCAGCCATCATAGTTATAAGAAACTTTAGACCCGAGGCTTTGCGTCCCCCGATTTCTCGGGGTTTGCCCTTTTCGCCCTCTATTTAGTTTTTAATAGGCTAAACTGTTTGGGCGCACCTTTCTGCAAGATAGCCTTAAGTTTGGCTATATTCCGAGCTGTGTCTTTTCTAGCACGACTTTCTAGCAGCAATTTATCAGTGAATCGACCCAGCAGCGAGCCGGGCAGGGTATAATCGGCAGTGTAGGTCGCTTTCGTGCCATTGCCTTGGGGCTCTAACTCGAAAGCCAGCAGCACTCTTCTCCCTGAGATTGCCATCTCCCAAACGATTCTGTGTGGTCGCTCATATTTGAGCACACGGCGACGGAATTCGATAGTTCTGCCACCCATTCTGGAGACCTGTGTCCAGCTTGTTCCCACCGCTATAGGTCCTTCAGGTCGATCCTTATTGGCAACAAAGTTGCTATTCCAGGCGGGCATGTTGTCTGGCTCAGCAATGTAATCAAATACATATTCCGCTGATGCCTTGGTATAAAAGCTCATCTTGATATGAGCCATCTTATCCCACCTTCCAAACATTAAACATAAGTTATGCACCAACCCGTAGGGACTGACCCCTTAACCTATAGATGATACAAGGCTAATCCGCCAGCTATCACCAAAGCTGTCACAACTGCGACTGTCGTCAGGCCCAGCAGCACACCGCCCAGAATAAATAAACCATCGTTGTTCGCCAGTCCAAAACCCATAAGGAGGATGGGAAAGGCGAGAATGGCATTGGTACCTGGAATAGGCATTAGCATAACAAGCCCTACAACAAGGATTGCCATGCCCACAAAGAATCTAAAAAGCCTTCTTTCACCCAGATTTTCAAGGCGCGGCTTCGAGAACTTCTCAATCCTTCTCAAGAAAGGAATCCCCCTCTTCTGGATGACGGCAACCATTCTTGGGCTTATGTTTTTGTTGCGAACTCTCTGGGTTATGAAAGGAGTGCTTCTACCCATCATTATCTGAAGGGCTAACAGAATAATAAGCAAGGTGAAAGGAGCAGTAAATCCGCCCACCGGAAAGAGAAACGCTGTCAGTAAAGACACTACTACAAGCAGGAAGCCAAACCCTCTTCCAGACATGGTACCCAGAAGCTCTCCCACCTTGATCCCGTTGGGGTTAGCAGCCTTGATGAGTTCTTCCAGTCCTAGGGATAATTTCTGCATCCTCGTGCCTTCACCTTCCTCAGCACCGTTTTTGCGCCTTACAAGAACTTGAGCCTTCTCACTGCTCCTTTTCCTTTCTCTTTTGGTCTCTATATTTTGTCAGACAGCTATGCCCACAGAAGGTAAGCCCATTTTCCACAAATCGTAGCCACCCTGTAGCCTTTTTGCCACATATGGCGCAGTAACTTGACCTTCCCGCCTCCCGGTCCTCATATTCGCGCACACAAGCCGAGCTACAGAAATAAAGCTCGCCCTTGCTATGTGTTATCCTGCCTAACTTCTTCCCACAAAGCGCACACTTCCCCACTTTACTTTCCTGACCCAGCCTGCTTGTGCATATAGCTCCTTTCTCCTCCAGGGGAAAGCTAGGTGAGTCTAAATTTTCGGTCATGTCTTTACTTTCCTGTAAAAGCTCCGGCGTAAGCACCTCGCTTGGCTAAGCCTTTTACACTGCTGCCAACTCTTTTCAATCCCTCGCCGCTGTTCTCCGAAGGCCTCTCGCCTCAGTACCTCCAGCTCCCACCAATGGTTTTGACATCTATGATAGCTCCTTCTCCATGTC
>SDBU01000093.1_pt1 | contig 115257 bp, 103 predicted proteins | sample 2277071 | NCBI WGS metagenome assembly SDBU01 (sample SAMN10397929, study PRJNA504765) | marine sediment metagenome | isolation source: marine sediment core GS08_GC12, 126 cmbsf | place: Arctic Ocean: Gakkel Ridge, Loki's castle | collected 2008
TTGCTGCTGAGCCTGCTCGTTATTTTCCTGGGCTGCAGATAGCAAAATTCGCCTTGCTGGCATTTCTGATGGGGTCCATACTTTCGATTGCAGGTGCTATTGCGCCCGCTTTAAAAGCTGCCAGCATGCAGCCTGTGGATGCCATGAGGACCGAGGAGTAGAGGGGTGCTGGTAGCGAGGGAACGAATCCGAATAATGTGGGCTGCTTCAAGGAACGGGGGCAAAGCATGACGGCAGAAACGTACATCATCCGCACCAGGGATGTAAAGAAGATCTATAAGATGGGCACCACCACGGTGGAAGCGCTCCGGGGAATTAACCTGGAGGTGAGAACCGGTGAATATCTGTCCATCATGGGACCTTCAGGCTCAGGGAAGACAACCCTTTTCAACATGGTAGGGGGGTTGGACAAGCCCAGCGAGGGCAAGGTCTATATCGACGAGGTGGACGTGGCGCAACTGGACGCCTACGAGTTGGCCTGGCTGCGCTGTCGCAAGATAGGCTATATCTTCCAGACCTTCAACATCATTCCGGTGATGACAGCTCTGGAAAATGTGACCCTGCCCATGGTCTTCGCCGGTCTTACCAGTGACGAAGCCCGAGACAAGGGTGTGGAGCTCTTGAAACGAGTGGGTCTGGGTGACCGCGTTCAGCACAAGCCTTTTGAGCTTTCCGGTGGACAGCAGCAGCGGGTGGCCATCGCCCGCGCCATGGCCAACGGCCCTGCCATCATCCTGGCTGATGAGCCCACCGGTAACCTGGACCTGCGTACCGGCAGAGAGATCATCGATCTCCTGAAACAGATGAACACCGAGTCAGGCGTCACCATCGTTGCCTCCACCCATGACATGAAGATGCTCAGTGTCTCCGACCGGGTGGTGTGGATTCGTGACGGCCGGGTGGAGCGCATTCAGAGGCGAGAGGAGCTGGAGATTTCGGTCGGTACCATCGACGGGAAGGAGGAGGCCTAGCGGTGGAACTGGCCTACGTGTTGATTACGCCTTACAGCATTCTCAAGAGCCGCACCGGAGGTATTATCGCGCGGCTGATGACGCTCACCAACCTGGAGCTGGTGGGCGCCCGCATGTATGCACCCAGTGATGCTTTCATGGATGAGTATTGCCTGACTATCCGCAAGAGTTCTCTGGCGGACGACCTCAAGAGGGCACTGGTAAATTACATTGACGAGAACTTTCGACCCAGGACCCGCATGGGCATGCCTAACCGCACCTTGCTGCTCTTGTTTCAGGGTCAAGATGCAGTGCATACCCTCAACGAGGACGGCGTGGGGCCACTGTCCCCGGAAGTGCGCGGGGATACGGTGCGGGCGACGTTCGGCGATTTCTTGAGATACCCCAGGGGCGAGATTAAGCACTTTGAACCGGCGGTGCTGACGGCTGATGACCCGGCCGTTAACCGTGACCAATTGGGGATTCTGGCGCGCTACGCGCAAACAGATGGGGGCATATTTGAACATCTCATCCCCTACCCCGAGGATATGAAGCCGGAAACCACCCTGGTCATCTTGAAGCCCGAGAACTTCCGGCGTCACAGCTCCCGTCCGGGCAACATCATCGACGCCTTTTCCAAGACCGGTCTTTATATCGTGGCGGTCAAACTGCTGCGGCTGTCGCTGAACCAGGGGGAACGTCTCTACGAACCCATCCGCTCAGTTCTGATAGAGAAGTTTGCCAGTGACCTCCGTGCTAAACTCAGGCAAGTCCTGACCGACGGCTTCGACTTTAGCGTTGATGCTGATACCCATGACCAGGTGGTGGGATTACTGAAAGAACCTTACGGAATGGCCGAGTTCAATCGCATTGTCGAGTTCATGACCGGGGTCAATCCGGCCTCGGTGACCACCCTCGAGGAGCGGGAGAAACCGGGCCAGGAGCGCTGTCTGGCGCTGCTTTATCAGGGCGAGAATGCGGTCAGCAAGATCAGGGAGCGTCTGGGCGCCACCGACCCCATCCGCGCTGCCCCCGGAACCGTGAGAAGCTCCTTCGGCTCCGACTTGATGAAGAACGGTGCCCATGCCTCCGATGCCGTCGAAAGTGCGGAAAGGGAGCGCAGAATCGTCGGCTTGTGGAATGAAGAAGAAACCTGTGACGTCACGGCCATCATTGAAAACTACCTCTCCCGGGCCTGACCGACCATTATCCCTGCTGACATCTCTTCCAACTTGAGTCCCTCCAGGTTACCGTAATATGATTCTGACGAAGCTGGTACTTACTGACTTCCAGAGCTGTTGTTACCTGCTGGCAAAAGATGCGGGAGGTGAAGCGCTGGTGGTTGACCCCGGAGGTGAGCCTGAACATATCATCGCCGCGCTCGAACAGGAACGCTTGACGCCTGTGTTCATCGTGAACACGCACGGTCATGCTGACCACATCGGCGCCAACCGAGAGTTGAAACGACGTTTCCCCAAGAGCAAGCTCTGCATCCACCGGGAAGCCCAGCACATGCTCCCCAGTCCCGAGGCGAACCTGTCGGCACTCTTTGGCGTGCGCCTGGATTCACCGCCTGCGGACGTGCTGCTGACCGACGGCGAACATATCGATGTCGAGGGGCTCAATCTCCGTGTCATTCACGTGCCCGGCCACACGCCCGGGGACATCTGCCTGTTTTTCGCGCAGGGGGTGGAGAGGCTGCTCTTCTCCGGTGACACGCTCTTTGCCTCCGGTCTCGGCCGCAGCGACTTTCCAGGTGGTAACCACCAGCTTCTGGTAAAGGGCATTCGGGAAAAGCTTTTCAGTCTTCCCGGCAATACCCGAGTTCTCCCCGGGCATGGCCCCGAAACCACCATCGCTTGGGAAAAGAAATACAATCCGTTTTGCAAGATAGAATAGGAAAGGAGAGTTACCAGTGGCAGCAACAGTCTATTTTACACCTGTGGAGGATGGCGCGGACATCGAGGTGATAGCGCAAAAAGCCGCCGCGCTTTTCGAGGCAGCGGGCTTTGCCTCGGCGATTCCGCAGAGTGGCTTCGTCGCCGTCAAGCAGCACTTCGGCGAAGGCGATAACCAGACCCACCTCAGACCGGAAATCACCAGGGAGATTATACGCAAGGTCAAAGAAGCAGGTGGCGAGCCTTTCGTCACCGATTCCAATACGCTTTACCGAGGCCGAAGAAAGAATGCCGTCGCTCACCTTATGTTGGCTTACGAACACGGTTTCAGCATCGAGAACCTGGGCGTACCGGTCATCATTGCCGACGGGCTTCTGGGGGTGAACCAGGTCCCCGTGGAGATCGAGGGAAAACACTATGAGAAGGTTAACGTGTCTGCCGACGCCTTTCATGTGCGGGGCATCGTGGCGCTCACGCACGTCACCGGTCATCCCGGGGTAAATCTGGCGGGGAGCATAAAGAACATTGCTATGGGCCTGTCCAGCCGCGCGGGCAAGCTCTCACAGCATTCCGCCCTGGTGCCTCAGGTGAGTGAGGAGAAGTGCACGGCCTGTGGCACCTGCGCCAGATGGTGTCCTGTGGATGCCATCACCGTGGAAGAGAAAGCCGTCATCAACGAGGAGACGTGCATCGGCTGTGGCGAGTGTCTGGCAGTGTGTCCCTTCGAGGCTATCACCTTTACCTGGGATGAGACCAGCGCCAACCTGCAGGAGAAGATGGCCGAACATGCGCTGGGAATCCTCCAGAACAAGCAGGGGCACCTGGCCTTCATGAACTTCATCATAAACGTCACCAAGGGTTGTGACTGCTTTGGCACGCCCCAGGACAAGAAGATGCGTGACGTAGGCATCCTGGCTTCCACCGACCCGGTGGCCATTGATGCAGCCACGCCCGCGGTCATCGCAGAGGCAATAGGCAAGGACATCTTCCAGGAGTTCCATCCGGAGGTCGATTACGAAGTACAGCTTCGCCACGGCGAGAAGATTGGACTGGGCAGTCGTGAGTACATTCTCCAGACCGTTTAGGACAGTCTTCTGCCTTGACCAACAGCGGTGCAGGCGAGCGCAATGAGAGGGGATGTCCCTCCTTTGTGGCTTCCGTTCTTCTGTAACCTGCCCATGTCGAACGTTCCCTGTTTGCGAGGCAAAGAAAAAAATGCAGAAATTTTATTAAAAAAGTGTTGACAAGGTTTCATAAAGTTATATATAGATGCATATGATTGCTGGCAGGTGCTAGTAGTTTATACATTATGTGGGGTTCAAGAATGCCCATATACGCAAAAGAAGTGGCGCGGAGATTAGGCATTCATAAGAGCACGTTACTGAGGTGGATACGGCTGGGCAAGGTTCCGGATGTCAGGCGGGACCGGAACGGGTGGCGCATTTTCGGCGAGAAAGACATTGAGGTCATTGCCCACTACGCCCATTCAGAAGCTTCTGCGCCGCCGCCGGTGGGGAAGGGAAAACCCAAGCTGCCAACCTTGTTTAATCGGCATCGTGACCAGGGCCCGAAGTAGGTGAAGCCAGGGGTAACAATACCCGGTTCTCGGACAGCAGGATGCGTATCAGAAAGGAGGTGGAAGCAACGCTTTATCGTATCGGGTGTATATCATTGGTTTGACTGGTTGCACCTGAAACATCCGTGAAGACGTATCCACAGGTAACGGTTGGGGCCACGGTGAATGGCCGGTGAGGACTGTCCGAGCGAGCTGGTTTGATATAGCTCACCACATGTTGTGGGAGCGAAAAAGGGGGTGGACGTCGTTTGGCTGTTGTCAAGGTAGTCAGTGAAGGAGATATAGGATATGGTTAGGAAAGCTGTGAGGAAGAAAGTGGCCAAGAAGAAGGTGGCAAGAAAGAAGGTGGTGAAGAAGAAAGTGGTCAAGAAGAAAGTGGTCAAGAAGAAAGTGGTCAAGAAGAAAGTGGTGAAGAAGAAAGTGGTGAAGAAGAAAGTGGTGAAGAAGAAAGTGGCCAAGAAGAAAGTGGCCAAGAAGAAAGTGGTGAAGAAGAAGGGAAAGAGGTAACCTCCGACGCTAGATGATAGTCGGAAATCAGGAGAGCCGTCGGTCCAGGACCGGCGGCTTTCCTTCTTTGCTTGAGCCTTGCTCTTCAGTCAGGGGTCAGCATTAAAACTCGACAGTGGGAGCCGCGCGCTCAGTTACATCCTCAATCTCGAAGTACTCCCGGGACTTGAAATTGAACATGCCTGCAATCACATTGGTGGGCACTTTCGCGGTGAGCACGTTGAAAGTTCTCACCATATTGTTGTAATGTTGCCGCGAAAAAGAGATGCGGTTTTCAGTGCCCGAAAGCTCCTCCTGTAAGGCGAGGAAGTTCTGGTTGGCTTTGAGTTCCGGATAGTTTTCCACCACCGCGAAGAGTTGGCGCAGCGTCTGGGTGAGCATATTCTCTGCCTGCGCCTGCTCCCCCACGGTGCCGGCAGCAATAGCGCCGGCGCGGGCTTTGGTGACGTTCTCAAACACCTCCCGCTCGTGCGACGCATAACCCTTGACCGTGTTCACCAGGTTGGGGATGAGGTCGTAGCGCCTCTTCAGTTGCACGTCAATCTGTGACCAACCTTCGTTACACCTGGCGCGTCCCCGCACCAGGTTGTTGTATCCCACGATGAGTGCGATAACCACCAGCGCAACCAGCGCCAGCAGAATCCAGAGTACAATCATCTTCAGTCCTCCTAATTACGGCACAGCGCTGCTCCCGTAATTGTCAGTTCTTTTTCTTACCTGCCCGCGCCACCACGACAACCACCACCGCAACCACTGCAACCAGTACCAGCACAATCTGAAGTACAGCCATCATCAGCCCTCCCAGTTCAAAGTAACAGTGCCACCGGTACGATTAGCCCTTTCGGTTATATGCCAGAATAACCACAATGGCGACCAGCGCCACCACCGCACCCAGCGCCAGCAGAATCAGAAATAGTGGCATAGTCGTCATCATCAGCGCTCCCGAGACAACATACTGATTATCTCTTCTCAACCGAAGTGCTGATAGGTTTTAACCTTCGTGCCAGGACCTGTCAAGCATTAAGCGCGTAAACACGACTCCTAATTGGCGTCTGTCTGAGCGCCGATGTTCACTTGCGCCGCTTGACGGTGTGGAAGAAAACCAGGTTGGCGAGGCAGGCGACAACGAGCACCAGGAACCCCCACGAGGAGGGCTTACCGGTGAAAGGGTTCTGGTGAAAATGAGCTCGCGCATATACGTACACAAGCGCCAGCGCCAGGTTCATACCCAGCCACAGCGCCAGTTGCCAGGGGCGCTTGAAATAATACACGGCCTAGTCCACACAGAGTCTCGTGCTCGGACAGACATCCTCGGCGCGCGAGGCGCTGATGACCCGGATGTCGCCACTTAGCAAAGCAGCCTACCAGAGAAACCGACTGCACCCTTATCCCAGGATTTCTTCCACCTCTTCTTTATCCACATCGGTAATCAGGGAAAGTCCGGTGATGCGGGCGGCTTCCGCCGTCAGCACCGCCAGGTCGTCCCGGCCGATATATTCGAGACTGAACTTCCGGGCCCCTGCCATCATCTGTCTGAGCCCCTGTGCTAACCGTTCGTAATAGGTGTAAAGACCGATGGCGGCGACAGGCAATTGCTGGAAGTCCTTGCCCAACTCCGCTCTTAGACTGGCGGAGAGTATAAATATCTCATCCCTGGTGGTGCCATAGCGTTCGATGTTGCCCGGCAGGTGTCGTTCGTCGATGAGCCGGCCTATCGTCTTGCCCACCATGGCAGCAGCCAGGGGAGCTCTACCCATACCCACGGCTTTAAAGTAGGGGGAACCCAACGCCAGGGCCTTGAAGATGTGGTCCTCGAGCGAGAAACCGCCGCCGATGATAATATCGGGAACGGCCTCACCCCGCTGGGCCAGCTTATTGACATACTTGTAAGTGAGAGAAGCAATCTCCAGGGTGGGGACGCCCCACTCATTCATCATGCGCCAGGGACTCATCCCCGTGCCTCCACCGGCGCCGTCCACGGTGAGCGCATCCACCCCTGCCAGGGAGCAGTACTTCACCGCACGCGCCAGGTCTGCGGGTCGGTAGGCGCCAGTCTTAAGGAAGATGTACTTGGCGCCAGCCTGGCGCAGTTCTTCCACCCTTCTCACAAAATCTTCTTCGTTGACCATACCCACCCGGGAATGTCTTTCGAACTCTTTGAATACCTTACGCTCGAAGGACTCAATAACGGTGGGGTCTGCAGGGTCGGGCAGCACCACGTATCCCCGCTCCTTGAGCAGTTGGGCTCGCTTCAGGTCCGAGATTTTGACCTCGCCGCCGATGTCCTTGGCGCCCTGTCCCCACTTGAGTTCCACCCCATCCACACCCAGCTCGGATATGCCATACTCCAGAACCCCTAGACGGGTGTCCTCCACGTTCGACTGTAATACTATGCCACCGGAATCATCACGCTGCCAACGCTTGAAGGTCTCCACCCGGTCTCTGAGGTCGGGGCTGTCAACCACCCGCCCATCCTTGACCTTGGTCTGAGGGTCCATCCCACAGACGTTCTCACCTATGGTAAGCAGTAGTCCTGAGATGGCGGCGCCGATAGCCAGCCCTTGCCAGTTGCGTTTGGCAATGTCGGTGGAACCCAGTCCTGAGATGACGGCTGGAAAGCGGAGCTTGATACCTCCGTTCTTGCCAATGGTGGTGTTCAGGTTCACATTGGTGAAGAAGGCTTTGTCACTGTCAGCTTCGACACCTACGGCGCCGACGGTGGTTCCCAGGATATTGATGTGGGAGAAATCGCAGGGGTATCTCTTCTGGCTGGCAGCAGTGACGGAGCCGAAAGGCTGAGGATAAAGCATTTCTGCGCCCCTGAGCGCGGACTGGCCGATCTCACAAAGCCCGGGACAGCCTTCAATGCAGGTGACGCACAGACCGCTGAAAGGACTGACTTCACTGCCTGTACGGTTTCTGGTCAGCGTGGCCGCGGACGCATTCGGTTTGCTTAAGGACATGGACAACTCCCTCCTCCAGAGTAGATAAGGATACCTGCTATACGACTGTCCAAAGTACACGATTCCGATTGCGGCTAGAGAGTGGGAAGATACTTGTCAATCTCATACGATGTCACCTGAACACGATAGGATTCCCACTCGTGGCGCTTGATGAAGATGAGGCGCTTGCAGATGTGCTCCCCCAGTGTTTGTCTCACCAGGTCGCTATTCTCCATCTCCCGGATGGCCTCCAGCAGGTTGATAGGCAGGGTCACCAGTCCCCGGTCGAGGAGCTCTTCCATCGCCATCTCGTAGATGTTGGGCTCCACGGGGTCCGGTAACGGGTACTTGTTCTTGATGCCCTCCAGCCCGGCTTTGAGCATGACGGCGAAGGCCAGATAGGGATTACAGGCCGGGTCGGGACAGCGAATCTCGGCGCGCTGCGCATGTTCGTTCCCTGGACGGTAGAGGGGCACGCGGATGAGTGCGGTGCGGTTGCGCTGAGCCCAGGAAACATAGACTGGAGCTTCGTAACCGGGCACCAGGCGCTTGTAAGAGTTCACCCACTGCGCCAAGAGCAGCGATATCTCCCGCGCGTGTTTGAGCTGACCGGCAATGAACTGCTTGGCCACCAGCGACAGGTTGCATTTGTCGTTCTTGCCAAAGAAGGCATTTCGCTTACCCTTCCACAGAGACTGGTGGACGTGCATGCCACTGCCGTTGACCCCGTAGATGGGCTTGGGCATGAAGGTGGCATGGAGGCCTGCCTTCCTGGCCATCTCTTTGACCAGCATCTTGATGGTGACCACGTTGTCCGCCATGGTCAACGCATCGGTGTACTTGGGGTCGATCTCGTGTTGGCTGTAGGCCACTTCGTGGTGGGAACATTCCACCTCCATCCCCATGGCCTCACAGGCAGCGATGGTGCGCTTGCGCAGGGAGTGGGTCAGTTCGTCAGGGGTGAGGTCGAAGTAACCGGCCGCATCCAGCGGGAGCGGCTGTTTGTCGTTCTTGAAGTAGAAATACTCAATCTCGGGACCCACTTTGAAGGTATAGCCCAACTCCTCAGATTCCGCCAGTGCTCGCTTGAGTACCCCCCGGGGGTCACCCTCGTGGGGGGAGCCGTCGGGGTTCAACACGTTACAGAACACCCGCGCCTCCCGCCCGGCATCGTCACTTTCCGGTATGATGCAAAAGGTGTCCGGGTCAGGCATGGCCACGATGTCGCTTTCGTGGGCCTCGGCGTAACCAGCCACCGAGGAGCCGTCAAACCCCTTGCCATGGTCCAGGGTATCGTCGAAATCTTTGACGGAGATGGAAAAGCTTTTCAGGTATCCCTGGATGTCGGTGAACCAGAGGCGCACATACTTGACCTGGTGGTCTTCCAACAGGTGCATGATTTGCTCACGGGTCATTTTCATTGCTTTATCCTTACTACGGGCGTGACTTGCCACTACCCAGCAAAGAGGTTACCAGCCAGTGACGGTAGAACGTCAACTACTCTATCCACACTCTCGGTGATGGTCAAGTAAGAACTGTCCCGGCGCCGGCGCGGGCGAAGCGTAGCTTGTCCATGTTCTCCCTGACCTCAATTGGATACTTGCCGGTGAAACAGGCGGTGCAGAACTCACCCCCGGGCAGGGGCATGGCCGCCAGCATGTCCGCCACGCTCTGATAACCCAGACTATCGAGGCCCAGGAACTCTCGAATCTCCGGGACCGACTTCTGGGAGGCAATGAGCTCCTCCGGGGTGGGGAAGTCGATGCCGAAGTAACAGGGGTGGCGCAAGGGGGGACAGCTTACCCGCATGTGCACTTCCCTGGCGCCGGCTTCCCGGAGCCTTCTCATACGCACGCGGCTGGTGGTTCCCCTGACGATGGAGTCCTCCACCACCACCACGCGCTTGCCCTTCAAGATCTCCGCTACGGGATTCAACTTTATCTTGACGGAAAAGTCGCGGATCAGTTGTGAAGGCTGGATGAAGGTGCGTCCTATGTAATGGTTGCGTATCAGTCCCATCTCGCAAGGGATGCCCGCTTCCTGAGCAAAGCCCAATGCTGCCACAACACCTGAGTCCGGGATGGGCGTGACGAAGTCCGCCTCCACCGGATGTGTGCGCGCCAGGTTCTCCCCCAGTCGCTTGCGCGCCAGATACACACTGTGCCCGAAGATATTGCTGTCCGGGCGGGCAAAATAGATGAACTCGAAAACACACATGGCCGGCTTAGGCCTCGGCTCCAGCCGCAGCGAATGCATACCACCCTCGTCGAAGAAGACCACTTCGCCCGGTTCCACTTCGCGCAGGTGCTCTGCCTCGATCAAGTCCAGGGCGCAGCTCTCAGAAGCAATCACGTAAGCGCCCTCGAAGGTTCCTATGCACAGTGGTCGCCACCCTTGAGGGTCGCGCGCCGCGATGAGCTGTTTCTCGTTCACGATGCCCAGGCTGTAGGCTCCCTGAAGGCTACTGAGAGTCTCCACCAGGCTCTCTTCGAGGCTTTCACGGCGGGAGCGCGCCAAGAGATGAATGATGAGCTCCGTGTCCATGCTGGTCTGAAAGATGGCACCCTCTTCTTCCAGCTTGCGCTTAAGCGTGGTGACGTTAACCAGGTTGCCATTGTGGGCGATGGCAATGAACCCCCGCGCATAATTAACCGCGAAGGGCTGCGCATTGGCTACATCAGAGAAGCCGGTGGTGGAGTAGCGGACGTGGCCCAGGGCCAGATGTCCTTTGAGTTCCCGCAGTCGCTGGGGGGTAAAGACGTCTGCCACCAGACCCATGCCCCGTTGGATGCAGGTGTGCTTGCCATCCGAGGCCACCATCCCGGCGCTCTCCTGTCCCCGGTGCTGGAGCGCATAGAGCCCCAGGTAGGTCAAGTCCACCGCCTGCGGATGACCGAAGACGCCAAAGATGCCACAGTTCTCTTTCAGCTTCCGGGAAAGCATCTTCCTATCCTATTAGCTGTGTTGCTGGCGGAAGACCGGGGGCAGCGCCCGCTTGTGCCTGGAGACCCGCATCATTGTCTCGACTCTGGAGAGCACCGCCTCGGGCACGGCATCGGTGCTGCCGTCTGCGATGGCCGAGAGGGCATTATCCAGGTCAGCGTAACTGAGTCCGATCTCCGCCTCGTCCGTCTGTCCCTGCCAGAGCCCGGCGCTGGGGGGCTGCTCCAGGATGCGCTCAGGGATGTCCAGTTGGCGGGCCAGCTCCCTCACCTCCGTTTTCAACAAATCACCGAGGGGCAAAATATCCACACCGCCGTCACCGTATTTGGTGAAGTATCCAACCGAAATCTCGCTCTTGTTACCTGTGCCTACCACCAGATAATTGAGGCTGTTGGCAAAATAGTACAGGGTAGTCATTCTCAGGCGCGCTTTCAGGTTTGCCCGCGCCAGGTGACTGCCTGCGGGAAGAAGTCCGACGAGCTTCTGGTGGATCTCGTCCAGTGAGATCTCCTTGCTGGGGATGCCCAGCTCGGAGGCAGCAAACCAGGCCAGCTCCAAATGTTCGGGAGCGGTCTCACAGGGCATGATGAGGCCAAGCATATTCTCCTGGACGGCTCGCTTGGAGAGCACCGCCACCACCGCAGAGTCCAAGCCACCGCTCAAGCCCAACACCAGGCCCTGGGCACTGGCCCTGCGTACCTGAGAACAAATCCACCCGGCAATCTCTTCTGGTAAGCCCATTCGCGGTGCTTCTTATCCCCAGCCAGGTTGCCTATCTGTTTGACAGATTCGGCAACAAACAAGAAAAGGCGTTTGGTGTGTGCAAACGCCCGCTCGGCCTATGAGCCTTTTCCGTGGACCAGAGAATATCAGTCCCTTACACCCTCAATCTCTACGTTACTCTCGAGCCAGGAGATGTCAAGCAAATTTCACGGCCCGATAGTGCCCGGTGAGGGCGAGGACCGAAGGGATTGTTCTGCCAGGTGATTGGCTGGCGGCGTTTCTGCCCGTCTGCAATGCGCAGTTCAAGCGATATAGCATGCAGAAGACTGTGAATGGTGGTTGCCGGACACGAAGTGCCTGGCTAGCGAGCCTGGCCAATGCCTTCCCACCAGGGGTCCCAGTGGCAACTGCTAGGGACGTCCATGCCTATCAGCCATTCGATGTCTTTCATGACATACATCATGTCGCTGGCGACAATCCTCTTCCATTCCTGGCTGCGATTGTAAAGCGCGCCGCAGCCACACAGGGCGAAGATCACGAGCACGAGTCCAATGGCCAAGAGCTTCCGTCGCATCGCGGACCTCCTTTTCAGCTTCAGCTTGGGAGTCCCAGGTGTCCTTCACTGGGCACAAAGCGACTGGCGCTTCATCACTCTCGCGACGCCAGCCTACTTCTTTTATACGCTGAATGGCCTGCTTGTCAACGAAAAAAATCGATTTTCTTTTTTAGTCAAGTGCCTATTTGTGGGAGTTGTCGAATCGCAAGCCCGCGCAGGTACACTAATACTTTCTTCGCAATCGGGAGGATGGAATCCCCAGTTCCGTGCGGTATTTGGCGACGGTGCGCCGGGCCAGGTTCAGGCCCTGCTCCTTGAGAATGTTGACGACCTGTTCATCACTCCAGGGATGAGACTTGTCTTCCCTGTCCACCAGGTCAACAATCTTCTGTTTGACACTCTTCCAGGATGCGAGCTGGCCATCCTCAGATTGTGTGCCTCCAGTGAAGAAGAACTTGAGTGGATAGACACCTGCGGGGGCCTGCACGTACTTGCCCGAGATAGCGCGGCTCACCGTCGAAACATGCACGCCCACTCGGTCCGCTACATCCTGCATACGCAGTGGCTTCAGGTGGGAAATCCCGTTCTGGAAGAACTCCTGCTGTACTTCTACGATAGCCCGGCTGACGCCCTCCACGGTGCGCTTCCTCTGCGCCACCGCATCGATGAGCCAACGGGCGGACTGAATCTTCTTCTTCAGGTACTCCCTGGTCTCCGGGGGCGTGTTGGGGTCCTTCAGCAGTCGGCGGTAGTGGGGACTGATGTAAAGCTGGGGGATGTGTTCGTCCTGGAGTCTGACGGCATAGCCGGATTCGGTTTCCTGGATGGTGATTTCGGGTCGCCCATACATGGCCGCTTCCTCTTTCTCGTTCACGAAGAGCGAGCCCGGATGGGGATTAAGGGTGCCTATAAGTGCGACGGCTTCGTTTATCTCCTCTAAACTGTGCCCACTCTGCCTGGCCACCAGCGGGAACTTGTTGGCCAGGAGTTGGTCCAGGTATTTGCTGGTAAGCTCTCTCTCGATGTCATAGCGCGGATCCTGGGGGTTAAGCTGAAGCAGGAGACACTCCTTCAGGCTACGGGCCCCCACCCCCGGCGGGTCGAGGGCTTGAACGAGCTTGAGCGCCGCTTGCGCTTGCGCCAGGGTTACCCTACCCTCCAGGGAGCTAGTAAGCTCCTCCAGTGGGTAGCGCAGGTAGCCATTATCGTCGATATTGCAAATGATGTTCTCAGCAATCTCTGCGAGTTCTTTCGGGGCATCGGTGAGCCGATACTGCTGGAGCAGATAGTCCTGTAAGGACGCCTGCCGCTCCGCGGTGTTCTGCATGGCTTCGAACTTGGGGTCTGCCTCGTCGGGACTAGGTCGTCGTCCGGAGGGGTAGAAGTAGTCCTGCCATTCTTCATCGAGCTGGTCCACACGGTCGAAGTCGAGCTCCTCTCTGGTGGACTCCGGGCGCTCCTCCTCAGCAGACAATTCCGGCGCAGTTTCTTCAGGTTCCTCCCGGATTTCCAGCATGGGATTCTCGGCCAGTTCCTGGTTGATGCGGGTCTCCAGGGCCAGCAGGGGAAGCTGGAGAATCTCCACCGACTGGATGATTTGAGGAGCGAGCTTAAGCCTTTGCTCCAACTTCGGTATCAGTCCCAGTTCTAACCTCATGACCATGGCACCAACTCAGCTCCTTATCTCCCGGCGCCCTTCGAGCGCATCACTGATGATGTCTTTGCTCACGTATTCCAGACTGGAACCGGCCGCCAACCCTCGGGCCAATCGTGTTAGCTTGACGCTCAAGGGCGCAAGTTTCTGGGTAATGTAGAGCGCGGTGCCATCCCCTTCCAGATTGGGATTGGTCGCCAGGATGACCTCCCGCACCTCTCCCTGACGCACGCGCTCGACTAGCTTAGCAATGGTCAACGTCTCCGGACCCTTGTTTTCCAGGGGTGCAATGTGTCCCCGCAGCACGTGATAGACGCCCCGATAGTCCCCCGAATCCTCAATGGCCAACAGGTCCTTGGGCTGCTCCACCACGCATATAACACTGTGGTCGCGACGCGGGTCGCGACAGATGTGACAGGGGTCCAACTCGGAAAAGTTAGCGCACACCGAGCAGTGCTTCACCTCTTCCTTAACTGTTTCGAGTGCGCGGGCCAGTGGCAGGGCCCGCTTCCCGGGGTTTTCGAGGACGTAATAGGCCAGCCGTTCCGCGCTCCGCGCGCCGATGCCCGGGAGCTTGGCAAACTCCTCCACCAACTTGCCCACTGCTTCACTATACTTGGCCACGAAAGCCATCCTTCCACGTGTCTATCGAACCAGGGGGTCAGAAAAGCCCCGGCAGGTCGAGGGGCAGCCCACCGGTGAGCTTGTCCAGTTCCTCCTTCATCATCCGCGAGGCTTTCTCCAGGCCCTGAGACACAGCTGCCAGCACCAGGTCCTCCAGCAAGTCCACCTCGTCCGGGTTAACCACCTCCGGGTCAATCTTGAGGGAGAGCAACTGGTGCTGACCGTTCACCTGCACGGTAACCATCCCCCCGCCGGCGCTGGCCTCCACCACCCTCTCCTTGAGCTCCTCCTGCACCCGCTGGAGCTCTTTCTGCATTTTCTGTGCATGCTTGAGAAGTCCACCGAAATCCTTAAACATTTTCACCTCAATTACTTTATGGTCTCTCCCTCGAACATCTGTTCGACCTTCCGGGCCTTCTCCTCCAGCCCTTGTAATTCGGGGCTGGCGCCTACACCTGGCTTGCTCTCCGGCTCGGCAGGTTCTGCTTCCACGGCAATCTTCAGCGCCATGGGAAAGCCCAGCACCTTTTCGCTGGCGCTCTTAAATGCCCTCCGGGCGTCGGGTGTGCTCAGTCTCTCTCGCAGAGAAGACCATCTGGCGGGAAGCACCGCCACGATTTCTTCCGACCAGACCTGTTGTGGGCGACATGCCTCCAGGGCTGGGGCTGTCTTCACATCGCTTTCGCGGACCTTGTCAATCAGCTCGTGCCAATGAGCTTTTACCTGGCTCAGGTCGGGCCGTGACCTGTTCTCCGCCGACACGGCGACGGCTCCCTGGTTCACATCAAAGAGACCCCGAGCCCGGGCCGACGAAGCCAGGCGGAACTCCCCTCCTGTGGCAAGTTTCCCTTCCAGTTTGTCCAGGCGGCCCAGAATCTCTTCCAGACTTGCCGACTGTCCGAGCCGTGCCAATTTGGCCATCACCAGCTCGACCGCAACCTGTCCGTCCAGGCCCCCCTGCAGACGGCTTTTGGCCTCCGCAAGTAGCCTGAGCATATAGAGCAAGAGGTCAACGTTGAACTGCTTGGCCTGCTCTGTGAGCTTCACCAGCGCCGCCTCTGAACGACGCAGGAGGATGGAGTCAGGGCCAGCAGAGACGAGGACCACCAGGTCTCGGAGATGGGCGACGAGGTCGCTCAGGAGTTCCCTGAGGTCCCAACTGTGCTCTGCCGCGCGCTCCACCACCCCCAGCGCCCCTGCCACATCCCCACCTATCCAGGCATCCACCACCGCAAAGACCTCGTCCTCCGGGATGGTGCCCAGCAGTTCCTGCATGTCACGAGTAGTGATGCGCTCCTGGGCAAAGGAGGCAAGCTGGTCCAGCAGGACCTGCGCATCACGCATGCTGCCTTGCGCCCGCCGAGCCAGGGCATCGAGTACGTCTGCTTCTGCCTCAATCCCCTCCTGGCTGCAAATCTCCCGCAGCCTGGCCACAATCTTATCCACGGGGACGTTGCGGAAATCGAAACGTTGGCAACGGGAGTGAATAGTCGCCGGCAGCCTCTGAGGATCGGTGGTAGAGAAGATGAACTTCACGTGCGGCGGCGGCTCTTCTAAAGTCTTGAGCAGCGCATTGAAGGCCTGCTGCGACAGCATGTGCACTTCGTCGATATAGTAAATCCGGTAACGGGCGCGGTTGGGGACGTAGCGGACGTTTTCTCGGAGTCTGCGCACATCATCGACGCTGTTGTTGGAGGCGCCGTCGATCTCGAGTACATCCAGGTCACTACCTGAGGTAATATCTTTGCAGATGTCACATTGATTGCAAGGTGTAGGCGTGGGGCCCTGTTCGCAATTGAGGGCCTTGCTCAGGATTCTGGCCATGGAGGTCTTGCCCACTCCGCGCGGACCGGCAAAAAGGTAAGCATGGGAGGTGCGGCCTCCGACCACCGCATTCTTGAGCGCAGTGGCCACTGCCTCCTGTCCCAGCACCTCCTCAAAGGCCTGAGGTCGATACTTCCGGGCCAATACCTCGTAGGCGGACATCTTTCTCAAATATCATCACAAGGTTTCAAAGTTGGCCGTGCCATCCTCTTCGAACTTCAGCTACGAGAACCGAACAGGCAGTTAGCTCCAATCAGGCACCCCTACGGCACATAGGGACAGATGCTTATGGCTGCTTCCGTCAGGACCTGACCAGGTTCACATCCCCCTATTGCATAGGACCCAACCTTCATCACCACTTACCTGCCAAGCAACCCGAAACTGCAGGCCCTCATGAGGACTTTCGACCCCGCTTAACCGGATTTCGGGTGCAGGGAACCGGTAACTCCCCATCTAGCACGGCCAAGCAGCTCACAATTTCCGCCGGACTATCCTCCTAGTCGGATGCCTCCTGTAAGGAAACCGATTCAACCAGGATAAGCTCCTGAAACTGACCCCTTGCGTCCACTTCCAGGGCAGCAATCTTTTGCACCACCTCCAGGCCCTCTGTCACCTGGGCAAAGATGGTGAATTCGCCGTCAGACTCGGGGATTTCTGTAGGACAAATATAGAATTGGCAACTGCCCCGGTCAGGAAATTTCGGACTTCTGAACATTCCCACGGCGCCGGGGATATGCTTGTGCTCGTTGACCTCGTCCTTGATGTAGTAGCCGGCATCAACCTCATCACTGTCAATAGGCAGTCCACCCACAATCCCCACTCGCTCATAGTGGGCGTAAAACCTGGTGTTATCGCAGAACCCATCCTCCGTCAATTTCTTGAAATTCTGCACCGCCTGGGGAGCCTCTCGAGGGAAGAACTTAAGCGTAATGTCACCGAAGTTGGTGTGCAGCACCACGCGCAGCTTTTCCAATTCTTGCTTCTTTTTTTCAGAAAGTCGAGGAAACTTCTCCACCACCCTGGGCCGACGCATGGCGCCTGTCTGTATGAGCCTTTCCTCCGCCGCCGTCACCGGAGCCTTCTTGTAGTTCTTCCTCCATCCCAACAGAAAGAGGACTAGCAAGGCGGCAAAGAATGACAGGAAGACCACCAATATCCGTTTGAACATCGGACTTGCCCCGATTAAAGAACTTGATGAATCTACCGGAAATCACTATCGCTATCGACAAAACTCATTATACATGGCGCTACCTGGTGGTCAAGTCAATACGGGAAGTGACATGAGCTTCCTTTTCGGGTCTGAGTCGCTACGATTGACAGCGCTATAGGAAGAGTGTTTGACAAGTCTGCCTCTTGGGTGTAGATAACACCTGCATCAGGTCCGTCTGATGGTGGTCGTTACCGGTGCTCAGGAGGGTGGTGTGATGTCAAAGAGGGAAATTGCAGCGCTGGCCTGTCGCATACTGGCGCTCTATGCGTTCATCCAGGCCTTGGCCAGCATTGGGTTCGTGCCCTGGATGATTGTCCGGGCTTCAGAGACGGCGGGATTGCTTAAGTCAGTTTTATACGTTCTTATGGGTGTGTTGCCTTTCACACTCTGCACTGGGGCAGGCATTGTCCTATGGGTACAGGCGCAGCGGATTGGCGGACGCATGCTTTCAGGCCTGGATGACCCGGAGGCAGAGATGAAGGTCGTCCCCTTCGACCTCCAGGTCATTGCCTTCTCCGTGGTGGGGCTGGCGCTGTTGGTGCAAACAGTTCCGCGGCTGGTCTCCACCTTCTGGATGCTGCTCTATGCTCGCGCTAAATGGCCCCCAGAGCTGCAGGAAATCTACCGTGTGCGTGTGGATTGGAAAAACGCTATTACGATGGTGGTGCGGCTGGGGCTGGGCCTGTGGCTCCTCCTCGGTGCGCGCGGACTGGTAGGTTTCTTGAGGAAGGTCCGAACTGCCGGCCACAAGAAGAGTGAGAGCAGCGAAGCCGACCAAAGGGAGCCCTAGTGAAGAGCAGACCGCCTTTTTTCTTTCCCTGATAATTCTTTAGACTTCCGCCGGCGTCGTGGATAAGCCCGGAATCTGCTTGCGGAAGTCCATCGAGAGAGCATGATGATCAGGAGGCAAAGTCGGCAACAACGCACCGGGCTGACACCGGCAATGAGAGAATTAAGCTGAAAGCCGCCAGCTCAAGTTTTTGGTCAGTATGGCCAATCTAGAGGAGGCTCCTCTTCACGCGCCATTCAATCTCTGAGGAACCTGGTTCGGCATACCTCCTGGTGTGCGCGCGTTGAACCCGTGCCGCCGACCACACCTCTTCGAGGAGGGGAATCCTTGCAAATTGCAGGCCACGGATTAACATCTTCAAGGGTTAGCTATCCGGAACGTGAGGAGGGATTCTGACTATGGGGCTGAAGATTGCGCTTGTGGGGACGGGGAGTGTGGCCAGGAATAACTACCTGCCTTTCCTCGCCAAACAGGAGGATGTGAGTCTCCTTTACTTCAACCGCACCCGTGCTAAAGCAGACGAGTGTGCTCGGGGGTTCGGTGGAGAGGTGCTGGACTCTCCACGAGAACTGGTAGCAGCCCAGCCGGATGCGATTTTCGTCTTGACCCGTGAGACCCAGCGTTACGAGGCTACGTCTATCCTTCTCGAACATCATCCCAAGCGCCTCTTCTTTGAAAAACCTCTGGTTGCTAAAGCGGGTCAGGAGCACGTGACGGAAGAGGATTTCTTCAGAGCCAAAGAGCTGCTCGGGCGCGCGAAAGCGGCGGGCACTGAGACTGCCATGATCTTTAATTACCGCTTCTTCGACCAGACCAAAAGGGCGCAAGCCCTCATCGGGGAGCGGGACTTCGGTAAGCCCATCGAGACCACCGCGCTGGTGCACTTCGCCTGCTGGAGCCACTGCATTGACCTCATTCACGTGTTCGCGGGGTCGGTGGCCAAGATGAGCGCCGTGGGAGGCGAGGTCGAGCACGGCTCGGCAAGCGACGTGGCGGCTGCATTCCGGCTGGAGAACGAAGCGGTGGGCACCATTCTCGGAACTCAGGGGATGAGTTTTGAGTTTCCGCTCTTCGAACTGACCTTGAATTTCGAGAAAGGCCGCATCCATCTCCGGGGCTTGGACGGGGAGATGGAGGTCCTGGATTACGGCAGCAAGGTTCATGAATCATACGGCCTAATCCGCAATTACTCGCGCTGGGACCAGTACAATGCGTCGTTTGAGAAGTCTGTGGGAGCTTACCTGGACTCCATCCGGAAGAACCTCCCGCCGCCGGTGCCGGGCATTGCGGGACTCAGAGAACTGCAGTTCGAGGCAGCGCTCCGCCGCGCTATAAAAGAGCATCGCACGGTCGAGGTACAGGAAGAGTTTCCCCTTGAGCTTTGAAGACTAACATGCGAAGTGTCAGATTAGAAGGCAATGGTGCCGTTCGGCTTGTCGAGGTACCCAACCCCGTCCCGAAACCCGGGGAGGTGTTGATTGAAACTGCCATCTCTGCGCTCTGTGGCAGCGAACTGCACACCTACCGCGGTGCCGGAATGAAGTCAGGGAACACCGGCCACGAAGGGGCAGGCGTGGTCGTCGAACTCGGGGAAGGGGTATCTCACTTACAGGTTGGGCAGAGGGTAGGCGTCAGCGCCATTGCCGGCTGTGGAGAATGCTCCTACTGTGAGAAGGGACAATATACGTGGTGTTCCCAGCGTCGCTTCTACGGGAACATGCATGCGGCGCGCTTTCTGGCTGCTGCTAATGCCTGTCAGGTGCTCCCCGACGATGTTCCCTGGGAGGTGGGTGTGCTTATTTCCGGCGACGGTCTGGGAGTGCCTTTTCATACCTCGACCAAGATTGATTCTCCTACGATACGAACCATTGCCATCTTCGGAACCGGCCCCATCGGTCTGGGCAACACCCTCATGCAGGCCTACCTCGGACGACAGGTGATTGCGGTGGACCTTTCCAAAGAACGGTTGGCACTGGCCAGGAAGCTTGGTGCTGAACATGCCTTGAATCCCAAAGAAGGTGATGTAGTCGAGCGTACAAGAGCGCTTACCGGAGGTATGGGAGTCGATGTTGCCATCGAGGCAGCGGGGCGTCCGGAAACGGTGAAGCAGTGTTTTGCTGCCGTCCACCCGGGAGGCACGGTGGTCTTCAACGGCGAACAGTCTACGGTCGAGCTTTCCCCCAGCGAAGATTTCATCCGCCGCGATATCACGGCGGTCGGCTCGTGGTATTACCATTACCACGAGTTCGATTCTATGGTGGCCCTTTACCGAGAGGGACTCCGCGTGCAAGATCTCATTACGCACCACTATTCCTTGGCGGAAGCCGACGCTGCCTTCAGGCAGTTTGCCTCTGCCAAGACAGGCAAAGTCCTCCTGCATGCGCGGGACTGCGGATTTCAGATTTCAGATTGCGGATTGTAGATTGGGGATTGTTCCAAACTGGATGGCATCTCTTGAGAAGGCAGCTTCAACCAAGAACCTACTGAACCAACATGTGCCGACTCTGCGGGAGCACCGCCGTTGGCTGGTGTCATTTATGCGCTACTTACCCATACGGGACTGGAGCAGATGCGGTCGGTGCTGACTTCGATGCGGTCACCACAGTCGTCCAGATTGTAGTCCGCGTAATTGTGTGGGTAGTTCTCAGTTTCCACCGTCCCGGTCTGCAATCCTTACCCCCTTCAAGCTAATCCAGGAAGTATCTCCTGAAGTTATGAGCCAGGAAAGAAAAGGCCGCCGAGCCGGTGCTGCCCCTATGACAATTCTTGACAATAAGGACAATGCGCCGTATAATTCTAATGGGAAACCTGAGCGGCTCCAACACTATTCTCGGACTGGTTGTAAGCGCCTGGCAAAGGAAGGTGGACGTTGCCTAGACTGGAAGTCATCAGGGGCTCTGAGCAAGGCCGGGTGTTCGAATCTGACGAGTTGCCCATTACCATCGGCCGTGCCGAGGACAGCGTTATTCGACTTCCCGACGACATGGTCAGTCGGTACCACGCGCAAATCAGCCTGGTCAATGGCGCCTACGTCATCAAGGACCTTGTCAGTGCCAACGGCACTTTTGTCAATGGCCAGTTGGTAACCGAGGACCCCCTTGCTCTGGGAGACGAGATACGTGTGGGGCACACCGTTTTAGTCTTTGGGCATCGCCGGGAGCAAGAAGGAGCGGAGCGGCGAGAGAGCCTCACCCCTGCAGGCGCTCTTGAGCCGCACAGTACTGCGGCTACCATCATTGCCACCGCGCGGGCCCCGGAGCCGACAGCACTCATCGAGAGCCTGTCGCCCACGGATGTGGAAGTGCTGGACCGGGCCCGGCGCAGCCTGCGCACCATCTACCAGGTCTCCGCCGTGCTCAGCGCTACCACCCACCCCAAAGAAGTGCTGGACCGGGTCCTGGAGATGGTCTATCAGGTGGTGAAGTCCGACCATGCGCTCATCATGCTGCGGGAGGGGACCAGCGGACAACTCGACCCCGAGCCTATCCGCCGACGAAGTGACCAGCAGGATGATAAGTACGTCATCTCCACGACCATCACCAGCCGGGTGTTGGAGACCGCTGAGGGTCTGCTCACGCGCAATGCGCTGCTGGATGAGCGCTTCCGCCGCGGGCAAAGCATTGTGGCAGGCAATATCCACTCTGCCATGTGTGCGCCGATAGGCTGCCATGACCAGGTGCTGGGAATTATTTACGTTTATAATGACAGCAATTCAGCCAGCTTCACCCGCGAAGACCTCGAGATGCTGGTGGCCATCGGCAACGAAGCCGGGGTGGCGCTGGAGAACGCGCGGCTCCTGGAGGCCTACGTGCGAGCCGAGCGCTTTGCGGCGGTGGGCAGCGCGGTGGCGGGGCTGTCACACTACATCAAGAACATCATCAACGGCATGCAGGCGGGCTCCATGGTGGTGCAGATGGCGATGGAAAGCCGGGATATGGAAGGATTGCATAAGGGCTGGGAAATCGTCAGGGGCAACCAGAACAAGATTCGCGACCTGGTGATGGACATGCTCAACTATGCCAAGGAGCGTGAGGTCCGTTTCGAACTGGTCAATCTCAACGATATTGTCGAAGACGTGCTGGAGATGATGACCGCTAAGCTTCAGTCGCGGGGAGTCACGCTCGAAAAGGACTTTTCTGCCCAGGTCAGACAGTGCTTTCTGGACCCGGTGGGCATCCATCGGGCACTGCTTAATCTGGTTTCCAATGCCATCGATGCCATCAAGCACAAAGAAGGTCAAATCGTAGTCAGGTCGGCATTGGATGAGTCCCGGAGGATGCTGGAGCTTTCCGTCCAGGATAATGGCTCAGGTATTTCTGCGGAGGTGTTACCACACATCTTCGAGGCTTTCTACAGCAGCAAGGGCTCTGAGGGCACGGGGCTGGGATTGGCGGTGACCGATAAGATTGTCAAAGAGCATATGGGAACCATCGAAGTAGAGTCAGAAGAGGGGAAGGGTACCACCTTCATCATGCACCTGCCCTACAGCACCGAGGCTCCTGTCCAGCGCACCTCCGCTCAGTAGGCAGCCTTTGATAGGAACCGGGAGAGGCTAACATGAAGGCCGGCGATAAGATAGCTCAGTACGAGTTGTACGAAGAGCTGGGGCGCGGCGGCATGGGCACGGTGTTCCGCGCCCGGGACCTGGACAACGGACGCCTGGTGGCGCTGAAGGTGCTTCCGCCCGAGCTGGCACTGAACGCCTCGCTCTTGCAGCGCTTCCGCCGTGAAGTGCAGACCATGAAGACCCTCGAACACCCGCACATCGTGCGCATCTTCGACGTGGGCGAAAGCAACCACACCTATTACTTTGCCATGGAATACATGGGGGGTGGCAGCCTGGAGAAACTGCTGCAGAAACAAAGTCGGCTTCCGGTTTTGCAGGCCCTCGACATTGTCATTCAGGTGGCAGAAGCGCTCGATTATTCACATCAGAAGAACCTGATTCACCGTGACATAAAGCCTGCCAACGTGCTCATGAATGAGGAGGGCGTCATCAAGTTGAGCGACTTCGGCATTGCTAAGGTAATCGAAGCCACCCGCATGACCGTGACCGGAGGTATCATGGGAACGGTCGATTACATGGCGCCCGAGCAGGCTGAAGGGAGAGCCATTACTGCCAAGACCGACATTTATGCGCTGGGAGCCATGCTATACCAGATGCTCACCAGTCAGGTGCCCTTCATTGGGGAGACCCCGACTCAGGTCATTCAGAAACATCGCTTCAGCCTGCCCGAGCCGCCTCGAAACCTGAACCCTGAGGTGCCTGAGAGCTTAAGCATGCTGGTGGAGACTATGCTCCAGAAGGACCCCTCCCGGCGCATCCCCACTGCCGCCGCCCTCATGCATGTGCTGGAAAAGATAAAGGACCAGGCTGCCAGTGGTGCCCCCGCGCCTGCGACTCCGCCCACTCCTGTCGTCACTGCCACAGAGCAGGAACCGGAGACCGTAGAAAAGCCTTGGACTTTCACGCCCCCCCCCACTCCCTACCCCAGGCACGCTCAGCGCAGCAGCCGTTGGCCACTGGTGGTAGGCATAGGCATCCTGGCGGGGCTGCTGGTGTTGTGGATGGGGTATGGCCAAATCAGGGAGATATTCGAGAGGAAGATATCTGCCACCGAGATGTTCGATGAGGCAAGAGAGGCCTACTTCGACCGAGGTGATGTGGATCAGGCGGGAAAGCTCTGCCTCAAACTCATCAGGCTTTACTCTGATTCTGAAGAGGCGGAGATGGCCAATCATCTGCTTAGAGAAATGAAAAGCGCGAAGAGATGGGACTGGGAACCGGCACTCAGATTCGTGCTCGTGAAGAACCGCTGGGAGGAGTGGGGTCGTTACGACAGCGATTGGCGAGAGCTCATCAAAGACGACCTGAACGTCATCACTAACCACTTCCCTGAACATCCAGCAGCGCAAAAGGCCAGAAACTTGCTTGACGAAATCTCAAAGTGGGAAACCAGGAGAGAATGAATCCCCAGCCTTGCAAGTAAAACCGGCCTCGACTTCCACCCGGCTCTTGCTCCCTTCACTTCATAGGGGCCTATGACTGTGGACAACAAGCAGGTCGCCAGGCTCCTCAATGACATCGGCGCCATCCTGGAGATCAAAGGTGAGAATCCCTTCAAGGTGCGCGCCTACACCCGCGCCGCCCGCGCCATCGCAGGCACCACCACTCCTGTCAGCGAGATGGTAGAGGAAGACAGTCTGCGGAAGCTCTCAGGTGTAGGGAAGGCCATCAGCAGTAAAATTGCTGAATACGTCACCACCGGAAAGCTCGAATACTACCGGAAGATAACCAAAGACATGCCCGGCGGCCTCCTGGAGATGCTCAAGATTCCCGACCTGGGCCCACGAAAGGTCAGTGTCCTGTACCAGAAACTGGGCCTTTCCTCCATCGCGGAGCTGCGTCAGGCGGCTCAAGCAGGCAAGCTCAAGAGCCTCACTGGCTTCGCCGCCCGCACCGAGGAGAAAATCCTGGCAGGCATCGAGGCACTCACCAGGGGAAGCGGTCGCACCCTCCTGGGCGAGGCGCTGCCCCGGGCCCGGGCTATCGTCGCGCAACTGGCTCGTTTGCCCTCAGTGGCCCGGGCTGCTTACGCTGGCAGCACCAGGCGGATGAAGGAGACGGTCAAGGACATGGACATCCTGGTGGCGGCAGCCAGGCCCAAAGAGGTGATGGACACTTTCACCTCGCTTCCTGAAGTTGACCAGGTGAAGGCAAAGGGGAGTACCAAATCCAGTGTGGTGCTCAAAGCGGGACTGGCGGTTGACCTCAGGGTCGTGCCCGGCAAGAGTTTCGGCGCCGCGCTGATGTATTTCACCGGCAGCAAAGACCACAATGTCCACTTGCGAGGCATTGCTCAGGGTGGGAAGCTCAAGCTCAATGAATATGGCCTCTTTCGGGGCAAGAGGCAGGTAGCGGGGAAAACGGAAGGTGACGTCTATGCTAAACTCTCCCTGGCCTGGATGCCTCCTGAACTCAGAGAGGATGCAGGCGAGATAGAAGCTGCCCAGGAGGGAAAGCTCCCTCAACTTGTCGAAGCTTCCGACATCAAGGGGCTGCTGCACGTCCACACCCGCGCCAGTGACGGTTTGCAGTCACTGGAGGAAATTGCCGACACCTGCGCTAGATTAGGCTACGAATACGTCCTCATCACCGACCACAGCGAATATGCTGCCTATGCGGGTGGTCTCTCGGCAGCAGAACTTGAAGAGCAGATGAAAGCTATCGAAAAGCTCAACCGGAAGCGAAGCGACATCCGCCTGCTGGCGAGCATCGAAGCCGACATCAAGCCGGATGGTTCCATCGACCTGGGTGATGAAATCCTATCCCGGCTCGATTTCGTGACCGCTGCGATCCATTCGAACTTCGGCATGAGCGAGAAGAAAATGACTGCGCGCATCCTCAAAGCCCTGGCCCATCCGCACCTCGATATGTTCGTCCATCCCACCGGCAGACTGCTCCTTTCCCGCCAGCCTTACCAGGTGGACATGGAAGCTGTTTTCGAGGCAGCCAGGAGATACAACATTATCCTGGAGTTGAATTGCCAACCGGAGCGCATGGACCTGGACGGCGCCCACTGCCGCGCTGCTCAGGAGATGGGCATCAAGATAGGCATCGGTATCGACGCGCACAGCGAAGCGCAGCTCGAAAACTACATGGAACTGGGCCTGGGCACCGCCCGCCGAGGCTGGCTAACTAAATCCGACGTGGTCAACTGTCTATCCGCCACCGAGCTTGTACAGTTAGTCAGGTGAAGCAGAGCCCTGACTGTCTGCCACACCATTCTGGAAGAGATGTGGGTGGTGAGCTGTGTCGCATGGCGGGCAAAACGCTTATCCCTGAACATCAAGGATTGTGACGCTCATGCCGATAAGTAACAGAGTAACAGAGTAACAGATGGATGTTGAGAGGCGCTGAGTCCAGGAGTACTGCTCGTGAGTAAAATGACAGGCGCTGGCGTCCCACAGGACCTAAAGCAAAGAGCACTGCGCAAGGTCACCTACCAGGGGGCGCTGGTCAACGTGGTGCTGGCGCTGGTGAAGTTGGTCGTGGGCTCCATGATAAACTCGCTGGCGCTGCTGGCGGATGGCATTCATTCCCTCTCCGACCTGGGCACGGACCTGGTCACCATCATGGGAGTTTCGCTTGCGGAGAAGCCTCACGACCGCAGCCACCCTTACGGACATGGCCGACTGGAGACCCTGGGGGCGCTGGTGGTGGCAGTGGTGCTGGTGGGCATCGGTGTGGGCATTATCTGGCAGGCAGCTCGTGCTCTGCGCCTGGGACTGCCCCGGCATCCGGGTGTGTGGGTGCTGGTGATTGCAGGCGTCAGCGTGGCAGCCAAGGAAGGGCTTTATCAGGTGACACGCAGGGTCAGCATCCGCCACCAGAGCTCGCTCCTCTATGCCAACGCCTGGCACCACCGCTCCGATGCGCTGTCCTCGGTGGCAGTGCTTATCGGTGGGGGAGCGGCGCTGCGCGGCTTTGGTTACGGCGACCAGATTGCAGGCCTCTTGGTGGGCTTGATGGTCATCCTGGTAGCCGTGAAGATTGCGCTGGGAGCGCTGTTTGAACTTTCTGAGGGTGCCGCCGACAGGCAAACCATCAGTGCCGTCGAAGAGGTGCTCGATCAGCACCCGGGCGTGCGCGGTTGGCACCTGCTGAGGAGTCGCAAGGTGGGCAGTGAAATCTTCATGGACGTGCACGTGCTGGTAAAGCCAACGTTGACGGTGGCAGAGGGCCATCGCATCACCAGGAGCGTCGAGGGCGCCGTTGCTCGAGCACTCACTAAACCGGTCAATATCCTGGTGCACATGGAGCCGGACATTGCCGAGGAAAGAAGTGCCGCTGAAGCTGCGGGCGCCGCGCTGTGAATTCCGGGGACATAATACCAATGGTGGTGAAATAAGCATTATGTGCTCCTTGCCAGCGTTGGGGATCCGGCAAAGCCCCGGTCCGCCAGCAGGAGGTCTTTTGCTCCCAGAGGGGACGGCAGAGGGCGAGAGGTGCGGTCTTCTCCCGGAGCGAAGGGGCCGAAGCGATAATCCAGGAGCAAGGAGGTTCCCACACACAAGAGCACCGCGAAGGTCGCCAGGGGGTAGCGCACCATGGTGGTGCGGGCGTGATGGGCACCAAAGTGGGCAAACAGTTGTTCTTCCCGGGGCATGCAGTCTTGGCTACAACGTCGCTACGGCAACGGTTACTCACTGACCAGAAGATAAGTATGCCGTGCCCAGAATTAGGGCTTTTTGACTTTACCTGGGCAGGCAGTTAGGATGCCAGCACACACAGGACTGCGGAGGTGGTAGCGCTGAATCTCCGGCATCTTTTAGAGAAGGAGGCAGGGAAATAGGTATTATGGCCCCGGATTTCTCTCGCTGGCTGGTGGGCGTTCTTTGCTGGGGCTGCTTTCTGACCAGTTGTGACCAGTCTCACAAACCAACTGGCGACACAGCGAGTTCAGAAACGGCCAAGTCCGCCGTCGTGCCCAAACCGCACATCGCACAAGAGGCGGCATCGACGCCTTCACCGATCGTGTCTGCGGCGCGTGCTCAAATTGGCAAGACAACCATCTATGACCCCTCTTACGTTGGGCTGGGATATCCCGGTGGCGACGTGCCTATCGAGAAAGGAGTGTGCACAGACGTTGTGATTCGAGCTCTCCGCGATGCGCTCGACATGGATTTGCAGAAGCTCGTCCATGAAGACATGAAGGCCGCTTTCTCCAAGTACCCGAAGATATGGGGACTGGAGAAACCGGACCCCAACATCGATCATCGCCGCGTTCCCAACCTGATACGATACTTCGAGAGGAAGGGATACTCGATCACGGTCAGCAAGAAGAAAGAGGACTACCTGCCGGGGGATGTAGTCACCTGTACAGTACCCCCAAACCGGCCTCACATAATGATGGTGAGCGACAGAAAGACAAAAGACGGCATTCCCTTGGTGATCCATAACATTGGCAGTGGCACGCAGGAGGACGACCGACTGCTTGAATTCCCTCTGACAGGGCACTACCGTATCATAACAGACGCCTCGAACAACGGGACCGACGCTGACGCGCAATAGCCGCGCGCTTGCGCGTCTGTTGCCTATCCGTGATTCTGGGCGTTCGGGTAATTCGGGGGACGCCATACCTGATTCTTGACTGCAAGTGTTGGTGCTGATAGGATGCGTGCAGGGCGAGGATTGCACGAGTAGTGGCGCCGGGTTTTCCGCCATCGTTGAGAGAAGGAGGCAGGGAAATAGGTATTATGTCCCGGGATTTCCCGGAAGGAGGGTGGAAATGGCTGCTGATGGGATGTGCAGAAGGTATGTTACTTTGACGGTTTGCCTGTGCTGGCTGGTGGTTTTCCTTACCGGATGCTCTAGCCTGGGGCAGAATAGCGGCGCATCTGTTCTGGCAAACTTGCGCGATTTTGATTCCCTCATACTTGATGAAATGACGCTTCATGTCCGGGAGGTCCAGCCACGCCCTATTGGGTGGATTACTGACAGTACGCAAACGGTAAGGGATGTCGTTGTCACAACAAGGGACGGGGTGTGGGTGAGCTGGGCCAAGTTAGATGAAAATATGCCGCCGCCGAGCTATCAAAAGTACGGTGAAGGGAGAGCCGGAGGGGCGTACACCCCTCTTGGCAACCTGCGGGTTGCTAGGAGAGCACAATTCGTGACCTTGTATGAACCCGATTTTCGGGGGCTGCATACTATCTATCTGAATTACGTAGTGAGCCCGGATGGGGAGGTATCGCAAGCAATGGGTGCGCCTATCGTGCACTTATATGATCCGGTGTGCGGCTTGGAGTCGTGGGACGTCTATATACCGGTGCTATCAGCGGGTCGCGGTTACTCGAAGCTCCTGGCTGAGATTACGGAGGTGTCCAAGCAGGACGATGGCTTGCTCCGCTGCAAGGCCATAGGCAGGCGCCCCGGCAGGCCGCCCGACGACACGTCCTTCGATTGGGAACTGCTGGTTGACCCGGACGCTGCTTACATGGTCAGGTGGGCGAAATGTGTGTGGCGAAAAAACGGGTCTGCGAATTTCATCATCGAAACCGAGGGGACGAGGTGGTTTGAGTGGGGGCCGCTCCCTGAGAAGGCCCGTTTCGTTTCCTCCCCTGAGTACTACGGCAAGTCTCTGGATGCTTTCTGGGAGATAAGCTTCAAGGCCATGGCGGCGCGGGGGGACGAGGAGCTCATTGCGAGTGCCAGAAAGCTCCTGCGGGGAGAATTCCCAAAGGGGACCAAGGTGTTTGACAAGCGGAAAAGCGCGAAGGTGCCCTCTTACACTGTGGGCGAGAGCTCTGAGTAAGAACGTCTCAGACAGGAGTCCAAGTAGCATGTGCCAAGCCTTCCTGAGGGTCCTCTTGGAAACACTAAGCCCGGATTAAGGCGGTAATTCCGGGGACAACTATGACCGACGGGAGGCGCTCCCTTGTCCCGTCAAGGTGGCGGAGAGAGAGGGATTCGAACCCCCGGGCCCCCAAGGGGACCAACGGTTTTCGAGACCGTCCCGTTCGACCACTCCGGCATCTCTCCGTGTGGTAAGATATGCTGCCATCCAGTATAGCACTTGCGCTCTCACAAGTCAGCAGTGATTCCCGCTCGCGCGCAAGTCCTGTGGTAGGCGCTGGCTGGCTCTCCGCCCCGCACTCCCAAGCCTGGCGCAGAAAATGCTTGAGCGCAGGGCTCGATTGTGCTTATCTTTGGTGGCTCTGAAAGCTGCCAGGGGAGGTCGGCGTCTGTAGAGACGCCGCCAAGGTTAGGAAACTTCACCAGGCACGTTGTTGCCATGAAAGCGAGGTGAATGAAGTGGCTGCCATCTACCAGAAGCCCTATTTCCGCGAGCTCTTCAAAGTCGCCTCGAAGAGGGAGGAGGCGGGGGTCGTCTATTATCCGTATGGGCCTGAGTTTTTCAAGCAGTACGAGGTGTTCCCTCTCTTCATACACGACGGGGGCGCCTTCTTCTTCATTACCGAGCACATAGGCGGCGCCAGCGCTTCAGACTACCTCGTGGCGCTGGACTCGAGCAAGCTATTCGAACCCTGGATGGTGGATGGGAAGCTCGAATGGGACAAAGCCTACGATGATGCGGTCGCCGAGGGCAGAAAGATTGAGGGAGAAAAGAACGTCTGGCTGAACAGGCTCTATTTTCTGCTGCCCCTGGCCTGGAGGTTCTTCCGCACGGGCGAGGAAAAATGGGCCAAGCGTTGGCTGGAGTATTTGAAGGATTGGAGTGCTGCGCACCCCAGGCCAGTGGGTGCTCCCTGGCTGGCTCATGGCAAGCACTTCTGGAGTGATATGCAGGTAGCCTGGAGGCTCCTGGTCATCATGCACAGCATCTTCCTCCTGGGAAAATCGACAGCCCTGACCCGGGAAGACTGGCGCTTTGTTTACGCGGCCCTGCTGGAACACAGCAATCATGTTTATGAAGAAGCGGTCGAGGGCCTCAAGGGTTCCGGGCGGGGAAATCACTTCCTGCAGAAGGGCTCGGCGCTCATCCAGGTGGGGACGCTTTTCCCGGAACTTCCCCTGGTGCAAGACTATGTTGAGGTGGGCCGAGGTGTCCTGCGTGACCAGATGCGGAAGGAAATCTACCCCGACGGCGGAAGTATCGAAGCCAGCCCCAGCTACAGCCACTTCATCGCGCGACTTTATCTGGATGCCCATCTCTGCCTGGAAGCTAACCACCATCCTCCCATACGGGGGTTGAAATCCTGCATCCAGCGCCAGTACGAATTCTTGCGGGATACCGCGTCACCGACGGGTTTGAGCTTGCCTCTATCCGACGCCTACCATCTGGATGCCCGGCAGGATTTGGAGATTGTCGCAAGACTGTTTCCCGTTTCCACCCACAAGAGTACCGTCAGTCAGGTATTCAAAGATAGCAACTTCGCGGTGCTCAGGAGCAAGCGTGTCACCATCTATCTCGACGGTATGCCCCTGGGACTTTGGCATCACCACCAGGGCAAGCCCAATTTGCTTGTGTACCTAGATGGGCAGCCGGTAATGGTGGACTCCGGCTGCTGTAACTATGACCTGGCAGCGCACAAGGGCTGGTTCGGCACCGCACCCGCCCACAACGTGGTGCTGGTGGAGCCGCTTGCAGGAAAGATTGTCTCCACCCAAGATAACGTGCCTAAAATATCGCTCGACAATTTCCGCGCCTCGCCAGAGCGCTCGGAAGTCACCATGACGCACCGCTACGATTCGCCTGAAGTCAACTACGTTTGGAAACGAACGGTCATCCTTTCTGAAGATGTGCTCGAACTTCACGACACGGTGCGCTCCTCGAAAGATGCACGCTGCACACTGGTCTTTCACTTTGCGCCTGCACGTATGCGCGTCAGCAACGAGGGTAAGCAGATTACGGTATCGAACGACAACTGGAAACTTGTCATGCGGGACCAACGCGAAGGTGCTGACGTCAGGGTGACACGGTCAAAAAAGCCGGCCTTCGACGAAGCCAACCGCCCCTACCAGGCGCCCATGCTTTTGCTCACCCGCACGGGCACGCAGGTCGAGTTCAAGTACCGCTGCGACTTTGCGTGAACGCACGCGTTGGGAGAAGCAGCACACGTCAGGAGATGACTTCCGGCTCCCGTTCGAGATTCGCTCCCTCGTCGAGGAGTGCCTCGCGAAGCACCTGATGCGAAATCTCCCGGGGAAGCTTTCCTTCCTGCAGGGCTAAGGCAGCAGCCAACCCGGCGGCCTGGCCGATGGCCATCACGATGGGAATGACGCGGATAGCGGAGTGCGCTTCGTGGGTGGCTGAAATACAGCGACTGGCAACCAGCAGATTATCAACACCCCGAGGCGTAATGGCACGGTAAGGTATCTCGTAACTCATCCCCGCAGGCACCTGGCGCAGCACCGTCCCCTCACCCGTAGGGCTGTGTATATCGATACCATAGTTACCACGGCAGACACCATCGTCGAACTTGCGGGCGGAGACGATGTCCTCCTCGGTGAGCACGTAATCGCCCATGATGCGCCGGGACTCCCGCACCCCTATCTGCATGGCAGACTTGTTCAGATATGCATTTTCGAAACCAGGCACCTCGTCTTTCAGGAAGCGCGCCATCTGCCACACCTGCCGACGTCCTTCCACTTCCGCCTCGCTCAATTCCTTGGCATTGATAGCAGATTTCTTGATTACGCGGGTGGTATTGAAGTGAACCACGTCAGGCTGCATGGTCGCAAAAAAGAGCACGTCCTGTCGGGGCACATCCAGCTTACCTTGCGCCTTTGCCTTCACAAAGAGCTTACTGATGTCGGCGCGGGTAGGCATACGTGTCGTGTCCACCTTCGCCATCCGAAAGCACAGGGTCATGGATTGACACAACCCATCACTTGGGCGACCCACTTCAACCTCGGCACCCGCCCTTGCTGCCAGGTCGCCGTCACCGGTGCCATCGATGAAGACCCTGGCTTCGATATTGTCTCGCCCGGATTTGGTCTCGAAGTGCGCCTGACAGATGCGCTTTCCCTCAACCGAAACATCGGCCAGCCAACTGTGCAGGAGTAATTGCACCTTCGCTTCCAGGACCATCTCATCAAGGACGAACTTCATCACCTCGTCATCAAAGACGGAACCGTTCTCTGCCAGTCCGCCGTGAGCTCTCAGCCTCCCCAGGAGTTCCGCAAAGATGCCTTCAATAATGGGCTTGCCTTGCGAGCGGTACGACATGAAGGGATTGACCAGCCCGGCTGTCATGCTTCCACCTAAGAAACCGTAGCGCTCCACCAGAAGCACCCGCACCCCAGCTCGCGCTGCTGCCACCGCCGCCGTCACACCACCGGTTCCCCCACCAACGACCAGGACATCACAGGCGGTTGCCATCAGCCTCTCCTTCGAAATAATATGTTGTCGGGCTTGCATAATCACCAGAAAAGAGTAAGCTATTACTTCATAATTCGGGACAGGTGTCAAGGGACTATCCACGGTGGTTTGCTCAGAGGTTGGGCAGGCAACCAAGCAGCGAGGTAGTCGATGGGCGCTGAAGACATGAGCGTAGTGCTGCCCGGTGAGGGGGAAAGGCCCGAGGAGCGCTATCATCAACCCCAGGACGGCGCCTCCTACGACCTCATCATCATCGGAGGCGGGCCGGCAGGCATGACCGCTGCCGTCTATGCTGCCCGCAAGCGCCTCAGCACCGCGCTCCTGAGCATGGACCTGGGCGGGCAAATCCTCGTGACCTCCGACGTGGAGAACTATCTGGGCTACCACTACATCAGCGGCCGCGAGCTGGTGGATAAGTTCGAGACCCAGGTCAAGCAGTACCCCATCGACATGGGCCTGGGGGAGGAGGTCGTGCGTGTTGCGCCCCTCGACGGAGGCTTCTCAGTCGAGACTAAAGGGGGCAATAAGTATCAAGGCAAGGTCATCATCATTGCCACCGGCAAGCGCTACCGCCCCCTGAACGTGCCTGGCGAGAAGGAGCTTGTCGGCCATGGGGTGAGCTACTGCGCCACCTGTGATGGGCCGCTCTTCAAAGGTAAGAACGTGGCCGTCGTTGGTGGAGGCAATTCTGCCTTCACTGCGGTGGCAGACCTGCTTCCCATAGCCAACAGCATTTATGTCGTCAATATTGCCGCCGCCTGGCAGGCCGATGCGATTCTTCTGGAAAGAGCAGACAAATCGGACAAGGTCGAGACCTTCCTGGAACACCAGGTGACAGGCATCCAGGGGGAGGCGCGCGTCACCGGCATTACCATCCAGCCCCTAAAAGAAGGCGCTGAAAAGACCCTGGAGGTCGAGGGCGTGTTCGTAGAGATTGGACTGCTGCCCAACTCCGAATTCTTGAAGGGTGTGGTGGAACTCAACTCATTCAACGAGGTCGTCATCGACTGTGATTGTCACACCAGTGTGATAGGCATCTTCGCCGCCGGTGATGTGACCATGGTCCCGGAAAAACAGATTATCGTGGCCGCGGGCGAAGGCTCGAAGGCAGCGCTGACCGCCTACGACTATCTCTTGAGAAGTGGGCTCCGCCTAGGCAGCGCCAGCAAGTAGAAAGGAGACACCGATGCCATTCCTGGATGCAAAGGCGCAGGCAGTGGTGAAGAAGGAGTTGACGGAGCTCAAGGACAGCGTCAAGCTCGTCGTCTTTACCCAGGAGTTCGAGTGTCCTCATTGCCGCCAGAACAGCAACCTCGCTCGGGAGGTGGCAGAGCTTTCGGACAAGCTGGAATTGGAGCTCCTTGACTTCGTTGCTGACAAGGAGCGCGCTCAAGGCTACAATATCGACAAAATCCCGGCCATCGTGGTAGAGGGGGCGAAGGACTTTGGCATCCGGTTCTTCGGCGTGGCTGCTGGCTATGAGTTCATGTCGCTCATCGAAGCCATCAAGCAAGTTTCCAGCGGCGAGTCCGGGCTTTCTTTGGGGAGCAAACAGGCGCTGGCCCTCCTGGAAAAGCCGCTGCACGTCCAGGTCTTCGTGACCCTCACCTGTCCCTACTGTCCGGGCGCGGTGAGACTGGCGCACCAGTTGGCAGTGGAAAGTGAGCTGGTGCGCGCAGACATGGTAGAGGCCAGCGAATTCCCACACCTGAGCCATAGATATGACGTGTTTGCGGTGCCCAAGACGGTGGTGAATGAGACCGTGAGCTTCGAGGGCGCGCTCCCCGAAGCCCAGTTCCTGGCAGAGGTGATGAAAGCTACCAGGTAAGCCGTCACGTGAATCTGTTTCTCTAAGGAGACTGTAGGGCAAGGGCTTCCAGCCTTCGTAGCCCGCCGTGGCGGGCGAAGTAGGCACTATGGTGGAGTCGGCTTGTCCCTTGCCGCCGACGGCGATAAGATGATTTGCGTTTTTGTGAGACTGATTTGAGAAAGGACGGGACAATGAACATTGCCTTCAATGCTGACGAGGTATTTGAGATTGCGATGGACATCGAGGAGAATGGCGAGGTCTTTTACGGCGCTGCTGCTAAAGTCACGGATGATGCCGATGCCAAAGAGATTTTCGAGGCGCTGCGCATAGCGGAACAGAAACACTATCAGGTCTTCAAGAAATTGCGGGAAGAGCTTCCCACAGGCATCACCTTCGCAGCCGTCCACGACCCTGAAGGACAGGTTAGCCTGTATCTCAAAATCCTTTCCGAATCGCGCGTCTTCGGCAGCCCCGAGGAAGCTCGGGAGGTGGCGGGCAAGGCTGCCGATGCGCGTGAGGCGCTAAAAGCTGCGCTGCAATATGAGAAGGATACCATCCTCTTCCTCCACACCATGCAGGAACTGGTAAAACCGGAATGGGGCCAGGACCAGATTCAGAAGCTGATAGCAGAGGAGCAGACCCACGTCCGCGACATCTCCGCCGCCCTCGCCGGACTCGATTGAAAGACGTGGTCTTCAACTACTAACGTCGAACATCATAGGATACAGTTACACTAGCAATCCTATGGCGGCGCTATGCAGCGTAAGCGTTTAAGAGTTGGCAAGTAAGCAGATGAGGCGGCTTATCTTGGTAGCTTTCAATAACTGAGAGTCTGCGTACCACGCTATCTGAATACCCACCAAGCTCACCTTCTGTGGTTCCAAGACCTTGCCCGTTGTAAGGGGTGGCAACGTCCACACACCAGATCCACTCATTCCCTCTGGGTGCGTAACGTATTCTTCGGAATTTCGGTCCACCTTGAAATCAAGCAGGAAGTGACGGCGCGAGTGAAAGCTCGATAGGTTTTTGCGCGCCTTCTCGATGGTGCACAGCTCAAAATCATGGCTGAAACGAAGCTCACCTCTCCTGCAACGCGCGAGTTCTCCTGGGAATCCCGAAAGCATCACTGTGGTGCCAGCTCTTGGTGTTCTGGATACAGCCTCTCCCACTGGGAAGAACCTCATTCCCCTATCTTGCGGCCGTGCAATGCATACCCGCAGAGCTGCAAGGTCATCTGCATAAGTTGAGACCCTCTTGTCCAAGATATGAAGCCGCTTCAGTTCCTGTGCGGGGGTACCCGGCTGCGCTTCCATGCGCTCGGAGAGTTCGCGCTTCCGAACGCGAATAATGCTGCCTCCAGGCCTTCCCGCGAACAGCAGATCGTTCGGATCTTCGTCTTTCAAGAAGTGCCTTGTGCTTACAATATACTGCCGCTTTCGATACATGACAGGCACTCCCGTGCCAACAACTCTCTTCCGTTCTGAGTAGATGGACACACACCGCCACGCGATTGATTCCTGGATAGCACGGATCCATTGCTCTTCAAGGTCTCTGCTCGCAGGCAACATGTTACTCCTCCCACATCGTGAAGTTCACAAACTCAGCTTATTAGCCCCGGTCTGCGCCACCATGGTGTTGGCACGGAGTAACGAATCGAAGGTGCCCGCATCCGTCCACCAGCCTTCAAGCACTTCGTAGGTGAGGGTGCGCTTTTCGATGTAGGCATTGTTGACGTCACTGATTTCCAGCTCGCCTCTCTTTGAAGGGACGAGTTCGCGGATGATGTCGAAGACGTGTTCGTCGTACAGGTATATGCCTACGATGGCAAAGGAGCTCTTGGGCTTTTCAGGCTTCTCTTCAATAGCCACGATGCGCTCATCTTCAAAGACGGGTACGCCGAAGCGCGCGGGGTCAGGCACCTCCTTCAAGAGAATCTTGGCGCCCTCGGGCTGCCTGGCGAAGTTTTCCGCTGCCTGGCGGATGTTACCTTCGATGATGTTATCGCCCAGGATGACGACGATGCGGTCGCCTTCCGCAAAGTCCTCCGCATAGGCAAGCGCATCAGCAATGCCCGGGCGGTCCCCCTCCTGGTAAGTGTAGCTCAGTTCCTTGAGCCCGAACTGCTTGCCATTGCCCAGGAGTCTTAAGAAATCGCCGGCGCTCTCCCCGCCCGTGACCAGCATCACCTCCAGGATACCCGCATTCACCAGCGCCTCGATGGGGTAATAGACCATGGGCTTATCATAGACGGGAAGCAGATGCTTGTTGGTCACCTTGGTCAAGGGGTAGAGCCTGGTACCGGCGCCGCCTGCCAATACCACACCCTTCATCGGTTTGACTACGCGCACCAAAGTCAGCCTTCCTTCCTCTGCCAATCGTAGGGAATATCGTTCTCGTAAGGGTCAATCCGGTATTCGTCGGGGTGTTCGCGGTCGTAAGGTTCGGTCACACAGTTGATGATGAGCACCTCGTGGTCGCTGATGCATTTGAAGCCATGATAGACTTGAGGAGGAATGTGAATGAGCAGGGGATTGTGCGCGCCTATGAAGAACTCGTTCACCTCACCTCTGGTGGGAGAACCCTCACGACCATCGTAGAGAGCCACCCTGGCCATACCATATATTGCCGTCAGGTTGTCGGATTGTTTCTTGTGCATGTGCCAGGCTTTCACCACGCTCGGGTAAGCCGTGGTGATATAGACCTGTCCGAACTTCTCGAAAAGCTCATCGTCCGCACGCAGCATCTCCATCACCCGGCCGCGCTCGTCGGGGATGATTTTCAAACGCTTGGTCTTGACACCTGCAATCATGGCTTCACACCTTCAAGTTTCATGGTTCGTGGGCAGCATCCTCTATCACCTTATCGATAATCTCGTCAATGGTCAAGGTGGGCTGAAAGCCTATCAACCCTTTAATCCTGCTGATGTCAGGCACACGCTGCTGGACATCCTCGAAGCCCTTCTCATAAGCGCGTTCGTAAGGCACGTGGACGATTTCGGCTTTCGGGTTAACCTTATCTCGCACTTTGCGGGCTAGCGCCTCAATGGTGATGGCCTCCGCTGAGCCGATGTTGAGAACCTCCCCCACCGCCTGCTCGCTGGAGGCCAGCTTGATGAGCGCCGTCACCAGGTCGCCCACGTAGAGAAAGGAGCGAACCTGCTGGCCATCGCCGAAGACTTCGAGAGGGCCGCCCGTGAGTGCCTGCTGAATGAAGCGGGGCAACACCATCCCGTAAGCGCCTACCTGTCTGGGTCCCACGATATTGAAGAACCTGACGATGACGACAGGCAAGCCCATCTCCTTATGATAGGACAGCGCCAGGAACTCATCCACCGCCTTGGAGCAGCCGTAAAGCCAGCGCGCCCTGGTGGTGGGCCCGAAGACCATGTCGTCCTCCTCGCGGAAGGGCGTGCGCGCGCCCTTACCATAGACCTCCGAGCTGGAAGCCAGTATGACCTTCTTGTGGTGTTTGGCCGCCAGCTTCAAGACCAGCTCCGTGCCATGGATGTTGGTCTCGATAGTCTCCACCGGGCTTTGCACGATGAGCATCACCCCCACCGCCGCTGCCAGATGAAAGATGACGTCCGCTTCCGCCACCAGTTCTCCCAGCACCGGCTCGTTGCTGATGCTGTCGATGATGCACTGGAAGTTGGGGTTGGATTGCAACCCCTCAACGTTTTCCGCGCGGCCGGTGGAGAGGTTGTCGATGACGGTGACCTGCTGCTGCTGGTGGAGCAGCGCCTCTGCCAGATGCGAGCCGATGAAGCCGACACCACCCGTAATCAGATACCTCACAAGACTAACCCTTTCAGACGAGCAGTAATCAAAAGCACCCGGGTTGCGGGCGCACTCTTATATAAGAACCTGACGGTCGAGATGCAACCAAAAAGCATGTCGGCGCCACCGGTGAGCAGCGTAAGACCTGTTGCAAACAGCAATGCGGACGATATAATGAGCACACGAGGGATACTTGCAAATCAGGCGCTTCATAGGAGTTGGTGACATGATTGAGGATGTGAAGAAAGAACTGGCACAAATCCAGGACACGCTCGTCAAGCTCTGGGACTCTCTTTGACCTCACGAGCAAAGAGAAGGAAAAGCAGCGCATTGAAAAGGAACTTGCGCGCCAGGACTTCTGGGCCGATAGCGACCAGGCTCAGGAGACCATTACCCAGCTCAAGCAACTGACCGCGCTTATCACACCCGCGCATGAATTGAAAAACCAGATGGCGGACCTTGCCACGCTGGTGGAGTTGGCGGAAGAAGGTGAGGATGAGGAGCTGGCGCAGGAAGCCGAGGAGGAACTCGCCAAACTCAAAGAGGACCTCAGCAAGTTTGAGACCGATACCCTGCTCTCGGGCCCTCACGACCAACGGGGTGCCTACCTATCCATCCAGGCCGGCGCAGGAGGCACCGAATCCTGCGACTGGGCCCAGATGCTCTTGCGCATGTACACCCGTTACTTCGAGAATGCTGACTTCGAGCACAGTCTGGTCGAGCTTACGCCCAACATCGAAGCAGGCATCAAGAGCTGTCTCATAGAGGTTTCAGGCGACCGTCCCTTCGGCCGGCTCAAAGGGGAAGCAGGCATTCATCGGCTGGTGCGCATCTCGCCCTTCGATGCTGCCGGGCGCAGGCATACTTCCTTCGCTTCCGTGGATGTGATACCTGTCTTCGCTAAGGATATCGAGGTCGAAATCGACGAAAACGACCTGCGCATCGATACCTACCGCGCCAGCGGGCCGGGCGGGCAGCACGTCAACAAGACCTCCTCCGCGGTGCGCATCACCCACGTTCCCACGGGGCTAGTAGCACAGTGTCAGAACGAGCGCTCGCAGCACCGTAACCGCGACACCGCTATGAAAATCTTGAAAGCTCGACTCTATCAACTGGAAGAGAAAAAGCGCCAGGAGGAGTTGGAGAAGGCAGCCGGGGAAAGGTCCGACATTGCCTGGGGACACCAGATTCGTTCCTACGTGATGCAGCCCTATACCCTCGTCAAAGACCACCGCACAGGCGAGGAGACAGGCAACGTCTCCGCAGTGCTCGATGGCAATATCGACAACTTCCTGGAAGCTTACCTGAGATGGCAGAAGGGAAAGCAGAAGTCCTAAAGCAGCTTGAGCTTGCAAATCCTCCTACGCCGACCGAAGAGCGGAGGACATACGCGAAGTGAGAGGAGGGCTGAGGTATGCAAGGGAAACTCGTGCGAGAAGAGAACTTGCCCAGACACATTATTCTTGCCGAAAGGGGTCTTGTGGATGACAGCGTGTGGGAGCCTGTTCTGAGCGGTTACCCTACCGACCTTGTGCGCTCAATTCGGAAGAACCTTATCAAGCTGGTTCCGGATTTGAGGGAGAAGTTCAACGCAAAGCAGCGCTATTTCGGATACAAGAAGGGATTCGGTCCTGACACAGCCTACATCTATGTCCAGGGGAGCAAGCTCGTAATAGACCTACGGGTAGACCCAAAATTCGCCGAAGACCTTCGCAGAGATGGATTTGCTGTACTTCCCAGAGAGAACTTTCAAGGTCGCGCAGGTTGGCTTACAGGTTGGCAAGTGCCACATTCGGCCCGTAAAGCGGCATACATCGCACAATGGTTTCGCAAAGCATTGAGCGGCGAATGCTGGGTCTGATGTGGAAGCTGTCGGGCGAAGCCCGGCGGCCTAGGTGTCGTGCCTGGCCTGGTTGATGGCTTTGAGGGGGTCGAAGAGTTCTTGGATGGGCGCCAGGTGGGTTTCCAGTTCGCAGGGCGGTTCGTAGGTGTCGAAGGACTTGCGCGCACCCAAGCCTTTGATAAGCTCCACCATGTAGAGGAAGTTGCCGAGCGGTATATCGGGCGGCACGCCATGGTCCACCGTGGGGATATAGGTGCCATGTCTTAGCGCCGTGCGAAAGCGCTTTACCACCTCAGCCCGCACCTGCGCTCGTGAAAAGCGCAGCTCGCGCTTGTCAATCCCCCCCATAATGAATAGTCCCGGATACTGACTCAGATAACGCTCCGGGTCGTTGTTGGCAGCTATCTCCATGGGTGAAATGCCATCGATGGCACGGGGGTAGAAGACGGGGATGATTTGCCCATTGTGGCCGTCGGTATCCATCTCCACGCAGGTAACGTGCTTGTCCTTGAAGAAGCGGTAGAGGCGCTCATACCGGGGCAGCATGAACTCCCGCATGTGCGCCGGTGAAATCATGGCAGCGGTCTTGTATGCCATATCCTCCTGCAGGACGATGCGTTCCACCTGGATGTGGGTCAGGAGTTCGTCCAGAAGCTCGATGAGGAACCAGGTCCAGTATTCCATCATCTCGTGCACGAGCTTGGGGTCCTGGACAAACATCATGGAAAGCCCCTCGAAGCCACACCAGTCGCGCGCAGTCCAGTAAAGGCTGGGGATGGCAAGACCCACTGGCAAGTCGCTGTGGTTACACAGTTCCACGCGGTCACGCCAGCACTGGGTGCCCTGGATGACACGATAGCCATCCGGGTTGAGGGTTGGCCTTTCGTTCTCGCCGGTGATGGGCCGGGTGCGCTCAGGGCTTTTGGGATTGAAGCGTTCTTTGATGCGCTCAAAGTCAGCAAGCGTCTTGACGGGAAATTCCAGGTACTGTCGGGTGGCAAAGCCTGTAGTAGGCTGATTGATGGCATCGAGGCGCTTTACGCCCCAGCCATCCATCCAGAGGCGGACGTTGCCTCGCTCCTCCAGGATGCGTTCCTCGAAGGGAGGCACGGGCCCGGTATTGAGCTTGCCTATGCCTATGAACCTATCGGCGCCGATGAACTTGCCCCAGTTCTTCCGTTGTTCTTCGGACAGCCCCTGTTTGCGCCAGGCTTGAAAGGTGCTCACCCGGGGCCCACCGAAGAAGTAAGGCAGGCGGTCCACCGGCTCCCCATGAACCACCTTGCGAAAACGTTCTCTGGATGTCATCAAGGTTGGCTTTCTGCCTGAGCTTCGCCGCTCTTAACGATAGCATATTTGACGAAGAGTGGGCCGACGAGTTCCAGGACCAGCACGGTGGCAGTGACCAGGTTGATGGCGGCCAGCCCGTATCGCGCTGCCTCCGCACCCAGTTGAGAAAGCCCATCGCAAAAGGACATAGCCAGGCCGATGGCAACGCCTGCCTGACAGAACAAGCCGAACCCCAGGTAACGTCTCACGGAGCGGTGAGCGTGCGCCCAGGAGGCACCCAAGAAGCTCCCCAGCCATTTGCCTGCGGTGCGCATCAAGAGGTAGGTCAGCCCCAGGAACCCCAGGGCCGGTAAGGCAGCAATGTTCAGGTGGGCGCCGGCCAACACGAAGAAGAGCACATAAATGGGCGGCGTGAAATTCTCCACAGCTCTGAAAGCGCGCCTCCCGTGAACACCAGCAATGTTCGTGAGGGTGACACCCAGGCTCATGGTGGTAAGGATAACGGAAAGGTGCAGCGCGGGAATGCGGGCGATGCCACAGGTCGCCAAGATGGCGCCGATGGTGAGGATGAGTGTATCCTGTGGCGAATGAGCCCGCCGCAGTAGGAGATTGGTGACCCATCCCACCGCCACGCCCACAAGCACGGACAGGCCCACCTCTTTCAAGGGCAAGAGTACAAGCCACAAGAGTGAAGCCTGCTCTCCGGCACCCAGGAGCAACTTCACCACCGGCCAGGAGAAGCCGAAGAGGATGAGGGCGGCAGCATCGTCTAAACCTACGACCGCGTAAAGGGTCGTGGTCAGCGGGCCCGAAGCCCGGTATTCACGAAGCACGGCAAGGGTGGCTGCGGGTGCCGTCGCCGTCGCCAGGGCTGCCAGGATAAGCGACAAGGCTAAATCACCACCGCTGACGAGGAAGGTGCCGACACCCACCAGGAGATAGGCGCCCAGGGCTTCGCATGCGGTAATGAGGAAGATAGACTTCCCCAGACGCTGAAACACCTGCCTCCTGAGTTCCCCTCCGATGCCGAAGCCGATGAAGCCCAGCGCCACGCCGGTGACGATATCCAGGGCCTCGATTTCCTGACGCAGGAACTTGACGAAACTGCGCTCCGAGCCTAGAAGAGAGAAGGCCAGGCTGAAGAGGAACCCCACGACCACATAGCCCACCACCCGGGGCATGTGCAGTCGGCGCAGCAGTCTGCCGCCGAAAAAGCCCAGGGTCAAGGCCAAGCCGAGCAGCAGCAGTGCTATCGCTTCTTGCAGCGCATCCATTTCTTAGAATCTTCTCACAACGGGCCTAAGGCCCTGCCTAACTATGCTAAGTTAACCACGCACCCGAACTCCAAAGCCAGGCCCAGCAGTGCGGGCACACCATCGCGCTACTGTAGCAATACACCTGTGCCTTTGCAATGTGGAAACACTGGAAAGCAGCACCAAGGCAACTATGAAGAGTAAGGCTGCCGCGGGGCCTCTAGCGCACCAGCCGCATGCGCGTCAAGGGCCACCATACCACCAGGGCTTTGCCCAGAATCTCCTTCCTGGGAACCAGCCCGAAGCGGCGGCTGTCGCCACTGTTAGGGCAGGAATCGCCGAACATCACATATTCGTTCTCGCCTGTCTGGAAGGCATGATTGTCAGGCGCGGGCAGATAGTAGATATCGCGATGGATCATAACCGCTTCGACCAGCAGTGATAATCCCTGGCTGCCTATCCTTATGCCGCTGTGGCTGGTGGAGGTCTTGAGTTTGTCAACGCCAGGCCAGCAATCGTAGCTTAGAACCTCTTTACCTTTTATCTTCAAGCGCACCAGAAAATCCGCCTTGGAAAACTCAATCTCAGTTGGGACGCCGGTGCAGAGGTAAGGAGCATTGCTCGCCCATGCCACCTCTCTGCTTCCTACCTCAAGGGTCACGGGTGAGGTCGCCTCCACAGGCAGTCGGCAGCGGAAAGTCTTGTCGCCGCCAGCTATCTCCAGTATCAACGCTCCGTTACCGGAACGAGGAGTCACGCGCAGAGTAAGTTTAAGGTCTCCCACCATATTTCTGCCGGAGTTAGGATAGTAGGCATAGAAGTCGCGTATTTCGGGCAGATACCGAGTGAAGCTGGGGGGCCGCTCACCTTCAGGGGACTCGACCTCCAGACCGCCATCGGTCCTCTGCCAACCTCCGTCCAGGCTCCATATCGGGATATCATCACTGGGCACAAATCGACCGTCGTGAACCAACATCCAGAGCTGCTCTTGAACCAGGGGAGGCTTGCGGACGATACGGCCAGCGACCAGGAGGTTACCCGCGACGATGGCAAGCTCTTCGTTTGGCAGTCCCACCACCCGCTTGATTAGGTTCTTCTCGATGTTCTCAGGACTCTTGAAGACGATGATATCCCAGCGCTGAATTGGAGAGAACTGGTAAAAGGCCTTGTTGACCAGAATCTTGTCGCCTCCCTTAACCCGACTCAAGGTATGAGGCTCGTCGCCACAGTTCGGGCAGCGCGGCCCCGCATAAGGGGTGCCGGTGCTGCTATTGATGCCCACATCGTATTTCCGGTTGCAGTTCGGACAGTTGACGGTGACGTGCCTGCCATAGAAGGTGGGCGCCATGGAACCGGTGGGTATGACAAATGCCTCCAGCACGAAGCAGCGTATAATCACTGCCAGGATCACGGCCTCGATAATCCATTCCAGGTTCTCGATGACGCTGGCCTGCCAACGTCCACGATGTTCCTTTTGCGATATTGCTCTAGAACTCATGATGCCCATATCTCTTGCGCGTATTGAGAGTGGCAATTACCAGTTGCAAGAGGACAAGGTCCAAACCGGTAGGTGGTCCCTCAGACCTCACAGCAGCATTCCTTCAGCGCCCGTCCCGCGGCGCCGATGAAGCCAGCATCACCTCCCAGGTGAGCGAAGACGACCTCAGCCGTAGTTGCAATCTCGGGCATGGCGCGCTGGCTGATGGTGTCGTTAATCGGCTTCAGGAGCATCTCGCCCGCCCCGATCATCCCCCCGGAGAGAACGATGAGGCTGGGGTTGAGCGCGTGCAGGAGGCTCACAATCCCCACCCCCAGAAACATGCCCGTCTCCTCGACCTTCTCGCGTGCCAGCGCATCGCCCCCGACTGCCGCCTGATGAATCTCCTCGGCCGTAATCTCTGCACCCGCTTTGAGCTTCTCCCCGAGAGATGAAGTCCCTCCCGCTTCGACAGCGCGGGTGAACCGTCTCACCAGCGCCGGGGCGGAGGCATACGCTTCCAGGCAGCCGCGATTGCCACAGCCACAGAGCTCTCCCTGGTAATCGATGATAATATGCCCAAGCTCGCCTGCAAAATCGCTGCTGCCGTGGACAATCTCACCATCCAGGATGATGCCGCCGCCTATCCCTGTACCCAGGGTGAGCAGTATCATATTGTCCACGTGGCGGCCGGCGCCCTGCCAGTACTCTGCCCAGGCAGCCGCATTGGCATCGTTCTCCAGCACCACAGGTTTACGAAGCTTCTGCCGGAGAAGTTCAGTGACAGGCACCTCCAGCCAACCGGGCAGATTCGGAGCAGTCATAACCACGCCCTTTCTTGTGTTGACCGTGCCCGGCACCCCGGTGCCCACAGCCAGGAGTTCGTCAGAAGAGATGTTTGCCTTCTGGCAGACGAGAGTTACGCTTTCACACATGCGCGCGATAACCACGTCCCGTCCGCGCTCGGCTTCGGTGGGAATGCTCGCCTGGGCCAGGACCTTTCCCTCCAGGTCCAGGAGTCCGACCTTGATATTGGTGCCCCCCAGGTCAATTCCCGCCACATATTTTCCCACCGAGTTGCAACTCCTTTCCTGTTGAAAAGTCCTGGGCCCCATCGGGATGAATCCGGGCTCAAGACATGGGGGATTCTGGGGTAGGTGGGGAAGAAGGTTTGGGAGCTTCAGGCTCCTTGTTGCATAGGTCTTCTATGTCCCTGATCTGCTTGCTAGTTTCTTCTCCCCCGAGATTCGGGTCCTTCTTCTTCAGCTCTACCACATATTCCCTGACCTGGGTGTATTGCTCTTTAGCACACATGTCCTTGAGCACTGCTAGCAGGCTCGTCCACGCTTCCGCTGACCCCGGAATCAGCTCCAGGTATTGGTTCATTGCCTGGGTGGGTCTCCCTAATTGCACGTAACAGCTTGCCAACTTTGATCTGCTCGCAAGCACAAGTTTTTCATGCTCAGACAGGGGGCTGAACTTCTCGATCAGCAACGCGTAGGCCTCCCTTGCACGTTCCAACTGGTTCTGTGCCATCATGTCCCCGGCAAGCTTCGCCAACTGCCCCGGATGTTCTTGGGTTATAGCAAGCAACGCCTCCCAGGACCTGTCCTGGACGGGCTCGTAGGGGTCGTCCTCCAGGGCCTCCTGGAGTGCCGGCACCGCCTCCAGACTACCAATCTTTCCCAAGGCCAACGCACAGGCCGGGCGAACGCCCTGGTCCTTATCCGCTTTCAGCGCCTGACTCAGGGCATCGACGACAGCAGTTTTGTCCTGGTCAGTAAGCTCGGGCAGAACAGCCAGTCTGCCAAGTGCTTCCGCCGCCTGATAGCGAACCGGCGCCTGCGGGTCTTCCAGCAGTTTCTTGCAGATGGCGGACAGGGCACTGAGCTCACCTATCTCCGCCAAGGCTTTCAATGCCTCCGCCCGTACACTCCCGCCAGGGTCCTCCTCCAGGCGTGCCAGAAGCTCCTGGGAAGCTTCCGCGGCCTTCAACTTACCTAAAGATGCGCAGCTTGCCTCCCGCACGGTCTCGGCATCATCGCCAAGCAGTCTCACGAGCTCCTTAACCACCTCGGGCCCCTTGAAAACTTCCGCCCCCAGAGCCTGGGCCGCCGCCGCCCGCACCGTCACGCGAAGTGAGTACAACTGCTTCAGAAGCGGCTCTTTAGCTGTAGGGTCACCTATCTTGCCCAGGGAGGTACAGGCGCGCGCCATCACGTCGGGGTGCACCTTGAGGGAATCGCCCACACGTAGCAGCGCCACTAGCACCTCAACCACCTCCTTAACCTCACCACTTAGCTTCCCAAGCTCGTCGATGGCATAGAGCTGAAGCTGCGGCAGGTCATAGCGCCTGGCACCCTCAATGAAGGGCTTGGGGTCTTCGGTCACGTCGGTTTCTTCTTTTTTGAGCTGGTCTATGAGAAGCTGGGAAAGCTCGTCCTTAAACTTCCGAAGCTCCTCATCGATCTCTTCCACCTTTTTTTTGAGCCCCTGAATGACCTGAACCAACCATTCTTCCCGGGACTTGTCCTTGTTTTCCTCCCACCACCTAATCCAGGCTTCAGGCTCGTTGGGGAGGATCTGGTAGGTGATATTCCGCAAGATGTCAAAGACTACCCGCTCCAGCTCGGGCACGTCATCCGCCAGTACCAGCAGCAAGGGCACGACCACTTCTTTCTCGGCAATACCACCCAATAGCTGGGCCGCCCGCACCCGCGCCGCGACGGTCTTGGTCTTCTCAAGCAGGAGCTCCTTGAGGGGAGTGAGGATCTTCTCACCCTTGAAGGAGGCCAACGCCTGCGCCGCCGCCCCAGCCACTTCCTCCTCCTCGGCCCCCAGCATCCTCACCAGACCCTCGAGATAGCGCTGGTCGTTGGCAAACTGGATGGCGGCAGCCAGGGCAATGCGCGCATTAGCAGACCCGTCGGTGAGTAGTTCATTTACCTTATTGACCGCATATTCATCCTGCCGGGCGATGAGGCTGCCGGCGGCAAGAGTACGCACCCTCGCGTCTGCATCTTCCAGCTTGACAATCAGCTCGTCAACTTCACTCCTGTCAGATGTTGAGCTGGAGGAAGCAGCTTCGGCAAACGCGCAGTGACACACCATCAAGAGGGCAAACAGCAAAATGAAATTCTTCAGCTTCATCGACCTTCCCCGTGCGGTCCTTCATCCTTCCAGCATTATAGGTTATGCCTCCCGCAGGTCAACCCCAAAGGTGCTCCGAGGCCGGATGGACCACATCCTTATAGACCCGGGGCACGCGTTTACCCAGGGCGCAGGTAAGCTCGTAGGGAATCGCATCCAGCATCCGGGCAATGTTCTCCACCGAGTTAGGGTCCTGGCGCCTGGGACTATAGACGATGACCTCATCCCCCCGACTCACAAAATCGACATCGGTGACATCAATCACGGTCTGGTCCATACAGACGCGGCCCACGACGGGTACCAACTCGCCCCGCAACTGCATCTGGGCGCGACTGGAAAGCGCCCGCGGGTACCCGTCTGCATAACCGATGGGAAGACATGCCAACACCGATTCCCGCTGGGTCACAAACGTCCGTCCGTAGCTGACCGGGGTCCCTGCCGGGACCCGCCGCAGATGCACGATGCGGGTCTTCAAGGTAAGCGCAGGCTTAAGCACCACCTCAGGACGGATCTCGGGTGACGGATAGTAGCCGTAAAGCGCAATTCCGGGCCGCGCCAGGTTGAAATGGGATTCGGGAAGTTCCATCACTGCGGCGCTGTTGGCGGCATGGCTCAAAGGCGGTTTCTGTCCCCGCGCTTCAAGTTCGGCAAGAATCTCCTTGAAGTGCTCGACCTGCAAATGGGTGAAGCTCTTGTCCTCTTCGTCCGCAGAGGGAAAGTGCGTAAAGATTCCTTTAATCTCAATGCTATTGAGCCCGGTGATGTCGGCAACCGCACTCACCGCTTGCTCGCAGGATATGCCTATACGCCCCATGCCGGTGTCAATCTTGACGTGCACCCTGACTCGCACATTTCTCTTGCGCGCGCTTTCGTCCAGTTGGCGGGCGAAGTCCAGGTCCGCAACGGTCAGCGCTACACCCAGGTCCAGGGCGGCAGTAATGTCTTCGGGCAGGATGGCTCCCAGAATCAGGATATCGGTCCCGATTCCTGCCTGACACAGCTCACATGCCTCCTCGACACTAGCCACGCCCAGCATGCGTGCGCCCACGTCCGCCAGTGCCTTTGCCACCGGCGCCGCTCCGAGGCCATAGGCATCTGCCTTGACGACCGCCAGCATTCCTATACCCTCGCCCAGCTTTCGCTCGAGGGCAAAAAAGTTCTCCCGGATGGCGGAAAGGTCAATCTCTGCCACTGTGGGTCGCGCCATCAGCCTTTCCTCATCTCTCAAACTTATCTGCGGGCCACTACTTCTCCAGCAGACTTCCTCTCCTCACCACTTGTGGGCCGAGCTTGTCGCGGATACGGTCGAGGGCCTTATCCAGCCGTTCGCGCTTGGCCTTCTCCTCCTCCTGAAAAAGAAGCAACTGCTCTGCCGCACCCTCCGAGAGGTGAGAGGCAGTAACACCCAGGAGCCTGAGCTTCCGTTTGCCCGGCTTCACACGGTTGACCAGCAGCCACACGACCTGCTTATAGATTTCGTCACTGGCGCTCGTCACTTCGTCAAGGGTGATGTCGCGCGTAAGGGTATGGAAGTCGGCAAAGCGTGCTTTGAGGGTGACGGTCTTTGCCTTCAGTCCTGCCTCCCGCAGCCGAAACGCCACCCGCTCGGATAGCTCCAGCAGCACCTTCTTCAGGGCTCGAGCCTCAGCGATATCCTCCGCAAAGGTGGTCTCTGCGCCCATGGACTTGGCCTCTCTATCCGCAGACACAACGCTTTCGTCGATGCCTCGAGCACGTTCGTAAAGCCAACTGCCGGCTTTGCCGAACCGCTGCTCCAGAAACCCCTTCCCTAACTTTGCCACTTCTCCAATCGTTCTTACGCCCAGCTTCTCCAACTCTTTCTGGGTGACTTCACCCACCCCCCACAGCCGCCGAACAGGCAGGTCGGCAATCCTTCGCTCTTTTTCTTCGTCACTGATTACCACGAAGCCGTCAGGCTTTTCCAGGTCGGAAGCCAACTTGGCCAGGAACTTACTTGGTGCCACCCCCACCGAGGCCGTCAGTCCCAACTCCTCCTTGATGCGCGCACTTATCTCGCGGCCAATCCTTTCTGCGGACCCGAAAAGCCGTTGGCTTCCGGTCACGTCCAGGAACGCCTCATCCAGCGATATAGACTCCACCAGAGGCGTGTAGGTTCGGAAAATGGCAAGTATCTCTCGGGAAACTTCGTGGTAGCGCTCCATGCGCACCGGAAGGATAATAGCTTCGGGGCAGAGCTTCTGCGCCGTGCGCATGGGTTGCGCCGAATGCACGCCAAACTTGCGCGCCTCGTAGGACGCGGCTGAGACCACCCCGCGTCCTTCGGGACTACCTCCCACAATCACGGGCTTTCCCTTGAGCTGGGGACAGTCCCGCTGCTCCACGGAAGCATAGAAGGCATCCATGTCCACGTGGATGATGGCACGCGCTTGACATTGGTGGGACTTACGCGAATGCATATTGCCGCTCTTTGGCGCCGACATCGGAATCACAGGAAGCCTGGGAGTATCATATCTGAGCACCCGATATGATGCAATCGAATTTGCAAAACGGCTTGACAAGCCCTGCCTGGTATGATGTGGTATCGCCTCGGGTCCTGAACGAAAAGTCATAGGTTATCCCATCGTCCCTGGTGCAAGGGCAATCGGCCGCGGTTTTCTGGGCGAAAAGATGCAGCACAATTCGCGAAAATGTGATTGGGTAGGCTTGGTCGTGCTTGCCCTCATCATCAGCACCAGTGTCATCTGGTCGCTCACCCGTGTGGGGCTTTGGCAGGCGCCGGAGCGGGACGAGGGACATTACGTGGTGCTGGGTTGGCGGGTGGCTGCAGGCGAGCGCCTCTATGTCGATTTCTACGACGGCGCTCAGAAGCCTCCGCTGATGTACTGGACCCCCGCCGCCGCCGTGAAACTGCTCGGCCGACGCGCCCTGGTCTTCCCCTGTCTCAGAGTCATCACTATCTTTGCTAAGATAGCCTCAGCACTGCTCATCTTTTCTGTGGGCAAGATGTTGGCCACCAGGCGCGTGGGGTGGCTGGCGGCAGCATTTTTCAGTTTTCACGCGCTGGTGGCGCGGGTGGGCAATCAGGTGATGAGTGAGCCCTATAGCACCTTGTTCGCCCTCCTGGGACTGTGGGTTTTCTTGAAATCACAACAGTCGCTCGCCGAGGCAGATGCAACCGGCAGCCCTGGCACGTCCAGGAGCCGTCCCTGGGCCTGGTGGGGCTACTTCGCCTGCGGCTTTCTTATTGCGGTAGGCATATTGTATCGCCCCACACCACTGTTCCTGGCAGTCCCCATGGGCATTGTGATATTGGCAGGAAAAAGCAGGTGGAGGCACAAGCTCAGGGTCCTGGGCACGGTGATAGCAGGGGGACTAGCGGGATTGATGCCTCTGATTTTGTACCTCGCCTTCAACCACGCCTTCGAGAACTTCTACGTGATGGTGGTTCGGTTCATGTTGGCATATCCAGCGGAGCCCTATTCCCTGCGCAGCCGACTACAGGACCTCCAACTCAGCTTCTTTTCTCCTGCCGCCTTCCGCTGGCTCATCCCCCTGGCGCTGCTGACAGGACTCGTCCAGGCCCTGAAGCAGAAAAGCTCGGCCTGGCTAATGATGGCCGGCTGGTTTGCTCTACAGATGGTCATGGTGTTCAAGCTCAGGCGCGTGGAATGGCACTACCACTACGAGTTTCTGCCTGCCTTCGTGCTGCTTTTCGCGCTGGGCTTCGAGCGCCTGTTAGTTTCAGCGAAAGCGCTATATGCCAATGCGGAGACGGGCAGTCGTGCCCACTGGCTGCTGGCAGAGGGCAACCTCATTCGTCTCATAGCGACCATACTGCTGCCACTTGCCATCCTGGTGGTGTTCCACAACCTCCAGTGGGCAGCCATGGAATGGAAGGCAGGGATGAATCCCGGGGGGGAACTTGCGAAGGCCATTTGGCCCGCGGTTACGGCACTGCTGGCAGGGGGCTTGCTTGTCATCTGGAAGGCCCCCCGCAAGTATCATCTATTTCTGGTGGCATTGTGCATCTCGGCAGTCGTGCTTCTGCTCTCTCCGCGGGGAGGCAAGATGTGGCAATTGGCTTCAGGACCAGGTATAAGCCTGTGTTTCACCTTTGCGCTGGTAGGGTGGCTTTGGCAAGTGGCGCGAGTTATACAGCATCGAGCCTCCGGGTTATCGGAAGGGCCGCTGAGCCGCCTGGCGGCACGCGCTCTTGCCCCGGCTCGGAACTTCTTGACTGTTGTGCTCTGGCTTTCACTGGTCTGGATTCTTCTGGCACAGGCCCATATACTTGTCAAGAAGGGCCCGCTCAAGACCAAGCTCAGGGATGCCGAGCGCGCGGCGCAGTACGTGCAGGACAATTTGGCTGCGGGGAATGAGGTGCTTTCTACGACCGGCGAGTTAATCTTTCTGATGGGTGAGCGACTCCCCACCTACTGGGGAGAGGACCACGAGAAGGTGGCCGCAGAGATTGGCATTGCGGAAATGGTGGGTCGGGAGTTAGCGGATGTGCCTGCGTATTGTGCCAAACATCGTGTCCAGTTCGTTGTTTTTGCGCGAGGTGAGACCCTCTCACGAATGGGACAGCAGGGAGAAGATTACATTTCTCAATATTTCGAAAGCGCCAGGTGGATCGGACCTTATCTCATCTACCAGCGCAAGTCCAGCAACAACGCCTAAAATCAACCTGCCTGGGTGAACCCTGATTTCAACTCCATAACCCTTGCTGATGAAACCGCTGACGTTAATGAATGAGCCTCCACACCGAGCGCACCGGTCAACTTACCTTGCGTTCTTACTCATTCTCACTTGCACCACGGTCTGGTCGCTTACACGCGTGGGGCTTGGGCAGGCACCCGAAAAGGACGAGGGCCATTACGTCTTCGTCGGTTGGCGGATCGCTCAGGGCGAACGCGTCTATGTCGATTTCTACGAGGGGGTGCAGAAGCCCCCACTTCTGCACTGGACGACAGCAGCCGCGGTGAAGCTCGTCGGCAGGCATGCGTTTGTCTTTCCGTTTCTCAGAGTCCTATCACTGCTTTGCAAGCTCACCACCGCACTCCTGCTCTTCTCCATTGCCCGGCTGCTCGGCCCCCCACGGGTGGGACTGGTGGCAGCCGTGGTCTTCACTTCCAGTGCGGTGGTCGCTTTCGTAGGCAATCAGATTATGACCGAACCTTATTGCACCGTGTTAGCCTTAGCAGCGCTCTGGGTCTTCATGAAATCTCACAACATCTGCCCACAGAGCTGTGGCACTGCCGCCCCGCGCTCCGCGTGGCAGAGGCGACGCCTGGGCTACTTCCTGGCAGGGCTTCTCATCGGTGTGGGGACATTGTATCGCCCCCTGCCCCTGGTGCTGGCGCCGGGGCTGGCAGTGGGAATACTGGCAGGTAGGACGACAGGGAAGGCAAGGTCAAGTGGATTGCTCATGGTGGCGCTTGGCATCACTGCGGGATTGGTCCCGCTGGCAGTTTACCTTGTCCTGACCGGTGCCTTCGAGAACTTCTATCTCATGGTGTTTCGGGTAAACGCCCATCTTCCCCGGATACGGTTTCCCACTGAGGTGCACGTGGGTCTCTTGCGCCGCACCTTCTTCTGGCCGCCTTACTACCGCTGGCTGATACCCATAGCCTTTGCCGTAGCGGCAGTGCATGCGTTCAGGCGACACTTTACAGGATGGCTGTTGATTATGAGCTGGTTTGCGCTGCAGTTAGCAACCATCCTGGTGCTGCGGAAAGTCTATTGGCACTACTATTACGAGCTAGCCCCCGGCTTTGCGTTACTCTTTGCGCTGGGCTTTGAGCGCTTGTTGGTATTCGCCAGGAAGCTCCGGAAGAGTCTGGCGCTCCGTCCTGGGCAGAGGCTCTATCGACTGCTGGAAAGGGGAGAGATGTTTCCCTGGGGCGCCGCTTTGCTCTTGCCTCTGCCCATATTGCTAATTGCAGACAGGCTCAAGGGTGTGGTGTTTAGCCTGCTCGTCAATCGGAGCGCGGCAGGCGATTTGCGGGCAGCAATTTGGCCTCTTGCCACCTTGCTATTGGCGGGCTCACTGATATGGAGGTGGGACAACCGGAGAAAGCAAATGCTGTTGCTGGCTGCCTTACTCTGGTGGACAGCCTTGCTTTATAGCTCGTCCACTGGAGGCCATATTTGGTGGGCAGCTTCCACCCTGGGGGTGAGCGCCTGCTTCACCTGCGGTCTGGCAGGCTGGTTCTGGTGTGTCACAGGCGCAAGAGCAGATAGGCTTTCCAATTTAAAAAGGCGCGGGCTACCTGAAACCAGGAACTGTTTCGTCATCCTTCTCTGGATTGTCTTAGGCTGGCTGCTGCTGGGGCAAGCCCCGCGCCTGGTGAGGTTCGGCCCCCTCAAATCCAGATTGCAGAGTGCCCAACTTACCGCTGATTACCTTCGCACCCGCCTGGGCCCGGGGCAGGGATTGCTTTGCTATCGTAGTGAAATCACATTCCTGCTCGGTGCGCGCATTCCTTCCTACTGGGGAAGCGAACACGAGAACGTCGTCGCCCGTCTGGGGATTGCCCAAAGGACCGGTAGAGAGCTGGCCGATGTGCCTGGCTATTGTGAAAAGTATAAGGTCGAGTACGTAGTCCTCACGCCTGACGAAGCCCCTGAGCCAGGACGAAGCAGGGAGGAATATTACATTTGTCAGCACTTCAAGCTGGAGACGCGCTTCGGCAATTACGTGATTTTCAAGCGCCTTTCCGAGCCCCCGGCGTAGCCACCTCGAAACTCACCGGTGCGTGGGTGTGCCCACAATCTTTTCCACCAGGTCCTTGATGGTGATGATGCCGATGGCATTACCGTGCTCGTCCGCGACCACGCCTAGGTGCTGTCTCGCCTGCCTCAGACGAGTAAGGGTGGGCTCAACGCGGAAGCTGCACGGGAACATTACCACCAGACTCATGAGGCTGGCAATATCAGAGGCGCTCTCCCCCGGCGACAGGATGTCCAGCACGTTGATGACGCCTACCACGTTGGTGGCCTCACCATCATAGACCGGGAAGCGAGTGAATCGCTCCTTCCCCAGTTCCCTTAAGTTCCGCAGGTTGGCATGGAGAGACACCGAACGACAGTCTCGGATAGGCACCATCACCTGCTCCACCGTGGCGTGTCTCAGCCTCATGATGTTGGCTATCATTGTCTGCTGATACTCACTGAGCACGCCCTGCTTGGTACTCACGTCCAACACGTGCCTGAGCCTACCGCGACTGTAGAAGGTGGTGCTGGCGGTACGCTCCGCGCGAAGCAGCAGCATACAGGAGCGGGAGAAATGTTTCAGAACCCAGACCATCGGCGCAAACATCTGTCGGAAAAAAGCCAGGCTGCCGGATAGCGCATACACTAACGTCTCCGCATGTCGCTGGAACAGATGTTTAGGCAGGACTTCAGCAAAGATAAACAGTATCGGCGCCATGGTCAACGTGCTCGCGAGTTCGATACCCCAGTGATGATGTGGAAGCAGGCCAACGTAAACAGCCGTGCATGAGGCAGTGGCCAGATAGATAAACAGGTTGGTACCCATCAGGGTGGTGCAGATGAGCCCCGGTCGGTCGGAAAGGAGCCTGTCGAGCACCCGCGCCCGCTTGTCATCGGAGGTCAGCTTCAAGCGCAGCCTGAGCGGACGCACCCAGTAGCTGCCCGTCTCCAGACCGGAGAAATACCCGGCAGCCACCACGGCCAGGACCAATACCACCAACAAGATGACCAGTTCAGTTCCCGTCATGGCTTCCCCGACCCGCTATCCCACCAGGCGTCTCCCCGGGCGAGGCCCCCTCCTCACCGCCGACGTTATTGTTATCGAGCACCGCCAGCACCACCTCTTGCACCCGCCGCCTCGACATCTTCGTCACCGTAAGAGTGAGGTTCCCGAATGACACCTGCTCACCCGTCCTGGGCAGGTGCCCCAATAGACTCACCACCAGCCCCCCTACTGTGGTCACGGCAGTGTCCGCCAGCTCGACCTCAAAGAGCTCCGCCCAGTCCCGGATGCTGAGCTTCCCTGAGAGCATGAACCGCCTCGGCCCCAGCCTGCGGACCGGCTCCTCCACCTGGTCGTGCTCGTCCTCAATCTCTCCTACAATCTCCTCTACCAGGTCCTCCAGCGTCACCAGCCCGGCGGTGCCCCCGTATTCGTCCACCACGATGGCCATGCGGGTGTCGGTGCGTCTGAACTCTGCGAGCATACTCTCCACCGTCTTGGTCTCAGGCACGAAGGGCACCTTCCTGATGAAGCTCCGCAGGGGCCTTTCCGGGGACATGAGAAACTCCTTCGTGTAGATGATGCCCTCTATATGGTCAATGTCGCGGGTATAGACCGGCACCCGAGCGTGGTGGGTCTGCTGGATGAGCTTTAGCAGTTCTTCCCTGGATTTTGTCAACCCAAATGCGCCCACCTCCACCCGCGGCACCATAACCTCCTTTATGCGGGTATTGCCGAAATCCACCACCTCCTGAATCAGCTCCTCCTCTCCCCGGTCGATGATGCCTCGCTCCTCGCTCATGTCCACGAGCATCTTCAGTTCCTCGAGACTGACCCTGGTGGCAGGCGAACTGCTCAGAGGAACCAGTCTCAGCACCAGCTTATCGATGCCCAATCGAATCGGCGCAATGAGCCGCGCAAACAAGGTCAGAGGCAGGGCTGACACTTTCGAGACCTGCTCATTGAAACTGACAGCCAGCACCTTGGGCGTAACCTCACCGAAGAGGATAACGGCCAAGAGGAACCCGGCGCCCGCCAGCCCCGCCCACAGTGACCCATGCCCCCGACCGATGTCAAAAACGATGACGCTGCTGGTGGCAAAAAAGAGGACGTTAACCACCATGTTGCCGAAGAGCACCGTGGTCAGTAGCTGCTGGGGATGTTCGAGAAGGTGCGCAACCCTGCGCTCCAGACGGTTGGAGCTTTGGGCAAAGTGGCTGACCTTGAGCCTGTCCAGACTGAATAGAGCTGTCTCCGAGCCGGAGAAAAAAGCGCTGAGGCAGAGCAACGCCATCATGACCACCAGCAGCACACTTACTGCCATCACACCCACCTCCTGCATCGGTAGATAAAGGGTGAGGTGAGCGTAGGAGCGGACGTCTCCTGAACCGTCTGGATAGGCGCGCTGCCACTCCGATGATAAGCTCTGACCAACGGGGAAATGGAGAGATAGAATGGATGTGTAGCATTTACCAGACCCAGGTAACTCGGTAGAGGTACTTCACCTCCTGGGTCATCGTCTGCACTCATTTTTGCAAGCACACCTAATGTTACAAGACGCGCTGAAAATCCAAATCAACACCAAGCAATCATCTATTGATTAATACAATCAACCGGCCCGGTTGTCAAGTTAAATCGAGCGCAGCTATGACCGCGCTTGACAGGGCTGGCCACCGGCGCTAATCTACCTCCAATTCTTGCAGCGGGTCGGGTGCGAAGGGAGCTCGGAGGTGTTAACCCGGAGTGAGGTTGTGAAAGCCCGCCAGAGAGCAGCCAGGATGCTGGCCCGAGCGGGCATCGTTCTCACACCTGACGAACGGGAGAATATCGAAGTCGCCGACTTCGGCCTGGGCCGGCTGGAGCAGGAGGGCCTGGAAATTGTCACCTACGTCAATACGGACCGTTACTGTGCCAAGGAACTGGTCCTCTTCCCGCGCCAGACCTGCCCCGAGCACAGGCATCCGTCGGTCGCTGGCGAGCTTGGTAAGATGGAGACCTTCCGCTGCCGATGGGGCAAGCTTTGGCTCTACGTCGAGGGTGAAGCAACTTCCCGGATACAGGCGCACCTGCCCGCCGGCAGTGAGGCACACTACACCGTCTTTCACGAGGTTGAGCTCCTGCCTGGCGTGCAATATACGCTCCTTGCCGACACGCGTCACTGGTTCCAGGCGGGAGACGAAGGAGCCATCGTATCGGAGTTTTCCTCCAGCAGCCGCGACGAGGCGGACGTTTTCACCGACCCCCGCGTCGAGCGCATCACCAAGGTCGTAAAGGACTGATCGTGCCGCCCGATGCTGTCGGAGTTGGTCTGCCATATTAATGGGAAGCTGTGCATAATCGGGAATGCCTCGAGATCATGCCAATGACCTGATGGGAGAGATGATGAAGACCCTGGGCGTGGGGGTTATCGGTTATGGCTTTATGGGTAGGACTCACACCTTTGCCCACAAAAGCATCCCCTTCTACTACCAGCCCGAACCTGTCCCCTGCCAGCTCAAGGTGGTCTGTGAAGCAACCGATGAGCTTGCCCGCGCTGCTCGAGAGGAAGGCGGCTTCAAGCGCTGTACTACAGACATGATGGACGTCATCAAGGCCGGCGACGTGGACATCGTCCACATCTCCACACCCAACCAGCTTCACTTCCGCGCGCTCTCCGCGGCCCTCGAGGCAGGCAAACACATCTACATCGACAAGCCCGTCACCGCTAACCTCCAGGAAGCCGACCAGATTGCCACCGTGCTTGCGCAGTATCAAGGCACAGCCCAGGTGGTCTTTCAATATCGTTTCTTCCCGGCGACGCTGCGGGCCAAGGAACTGGTGGACGAGGGGTTCTTGGGACCGATTACCCACTTCCGCGCTGCCTACCTGCACAGCGGCAGCGTCGAGCCCAACAAGCCCGTCAATTGGAAGTCCACTGCCGCCGCTGGCGGTGGCGTCATCCGGGACCTGGGCTCACACGTTCTGGACCTGCTCACGTGGCTCATCGGCCCCTTTCAAGCGGTCAACTGTACCAGCCGCATCTGGGCTGCCCAGCGTCCCCGCCTGGATGAGCCAGGCGTCATGATGGACATTGACGTTGAGGATGCTGCCCTCATGCTCCTGCGCGCCGCTGACGGCGCTATCGGTGCGGTCGAGGCCAGCAAGATTGCCACCGGTACCGAGGACGAGCTGCGCTTTGAGATTCACGGACGGCACGGCGCCCTGCGCTTCAACCTCATGGAACCGAACACCCTGGAGATCTACGACGCCCGCCTGTCCGAAGGCGTTGGCGGGGGCAGGCGTGGTTGGCAGAGAATCGCGGCCGGGCAGAAGTATCCCCCGCCTGGAGGTAAGTTCCCAAATCCCAAGTTCAGCATCGGCTGGATGCGCTCGCACATCCACTGTCTCTATGCGTTCTTGAAGTCCATTGTGGAAGGCACTGAGGCACATCCCTCGCTGGCGGAAGGCATTCATTTGCAGCGGGTACTGGAGGCAGTGCGGGCCTCTGCCGAGATGGGTAGCTGGGTGGACTTGCCACCACCAGACTGAAACTGCGCACAAGATGAGGAGCTTGAAATGAACGGTGTGGGACCCATGCGACCGAAGGTAGGCCTATTGGCACTGACGCTGGAACTCTACGAAGCCCTGGCGCCCGACCTGCGGGAAGAGCGCGAGCAGTGGCTTCGCCGCCAGGTGCTTCCAGAGCTGGAACCGTTGGCAGACGTTATCTTCGACCGGGCTGTCTATGAACGTGAAGAGGTGGAGAGAATAGTGTCCAGCTTCGAGACACAGGGAATGGACGCGCTCCTGGTGATGCTCCTCACTTACTCGCCCAGCCAGATTGCGCTTCCCGCCCTGAAAGCAGCGCGCCTGCCCATCATCGTCTGGAACACCCAGGAACTCTTTGCCATCAACGAGCACTTCACTTCCACCCAGATGACCTCGAACCATGGTGTGCACGGTACCCAGGACCTCTGTAACGTGCTGCTGCGCAGCGGGGTCAAGTTCGAGTACGTGACCTCTCACATCTTCGACGGGAAGGCGCTGGCGAGGCTCAGCGATTTCTTCCATGCAGCCGCGGTGGTGCAGAGGCTAAAAGATGCGCGCCTCGGCCTCCTGGGGTATCCCTTCCCGGGCATGGGCGACTTCGCCCTGGATACCACCCACCTGACCGCCACCCTCGGCTGCCAATGGACGATGCTTTCCATCGAAGATTACATCAAACGCGCCGCGGAAGCAGGCCCGGAGTCGGTGGACGACATTCTCTCCGATTATCGCACTAGCTATGACATCGCGCCGGACATCACCGAGGAGGACCTCGAAGCCACCGCGCGCGTGGAACTGGCGCTCAGAGGCATGGTCAACGACTACCAGCTCGATGCGCTCACCTATCAGTTCCTGGCCTTCGGCGAGGACGAGCGCACACCCACGGTGCCCTTCGTGGCCGCCAGCCGACTGTTGGCGGAGGGCATCGGGTTCGCAGGCGAGGGGGACTTGATTGCAGCAGCGGGCACGACCTTTCTGAACTGGCTCAATCCCCCAGCCAGCTTCTCCGAAATCTTTAGCATCGATTTCGGAGGCAACTGTGTCCTCATGAGTCACATGGGGGAGGCCAACGTAGCTATGGCCAGGAGCGACCACAAGGTGCGCCTGGTGGCGCGGCCTAAGCCCATCACCAGGACGCGCGGCAGGCAGCTGGCGCTGGCTACGAGCTTCGAGCCAGGACCGGCAACGCTGTGTGCGCTTACCCTGGGCCCTAACAGTCGCTGGCGTCTGGTGGTCTCGCTGATGGAGATTCAAGACTTCGGGCCGTTAGATACTATGCGGGTGCCTCATTTCAAGCTGGCGCCTCAAGGTGACGTTCGCGATTTTCTCACCGCCTACGCCAAAGCCGGTGGCCCTCATCACAATGCGGTCTGCTTCGGCGATGCGCGCAGTCGGCTGAAGTTAGCTGCCGACCTGCTCGATGCCGATTATTATGAGGTCTGATACCATGTTGCTGGGTCTGGACCTGGGCACGACCAATATCAAGGCAGTTGTCACCGAGACAGACGGAAGCATTGTAGCGCGGGGCTCGGCGCCGGTGAAGCTTCTGCACGTTGATAGCGAAGGCATCGAGCAGGACATCAACGAAATTTGGTCAGCGACGCTTCAGACCATCAATCAGCTCGCAACCAAAACGGACGTATCCGGCATGAAAGCAATTGGGGTCTCTGCGCAGGGCGGCGCGCTGCAAGTGTTGGACGAAGCTGAGCATCCCCTCGGACGGGTTATCAGTTGGCTGGACGGGCGTGGCCGACCCTACAACAAGGCACTCACGCAACGGCTTGGTCGCAACTGGTTTGTCCAGCACACCGGCCATGGACAGAGCGGCATCGCTGCGGGACAACTGCTCAGACTGAGAGAGGATTGCCCCGCTCTGTTATCCCCGCCTAACCGCATCGGCTTCGTTGGGGATGTGATTGTGAAGCGGCTGTGCGGTCGCGCCGCGCACGATGCGACGTCGCTGTCCATTGCGTGGCTCTATAATCCGTCCCTGCGCACCGCGGACCCCGACCTGCTGCGCGAACTCCAGCTCGCCGAGGAGCAGTTGCCGGCACTGATTTCCGTGCGCACCCCTGCCGGCAGCCTGCTCGGAGAGGTCGCCGAGCGGACTTCACTCCCCAGCGGTATTCCGGTCTCAGCGGCCGTTCACGACCAGTATGCGGCAGCTCTTGGTGCAGGTGTAATCCATGCCGGCGACGTGATGTTCGGCGCTGGCACCGCCTGGGTGCTACTGGCTGTCACAGCCCAACTCACTGAACCGGTTGTTGATGCCGCCTTCGTCTGCACCCACGTGGTGGAGGGGCTTTACGGGCAGATGCTGTCGCTGGTGAATGGGGGTTCGTCTTTCTCCTGGGCCATGAATGTCCTGGGGCTGTCAGATAAGAGCGCTGAAGAAATTGATGCCATCATCGAGACAGTTCCACCGGGCTGTGAGGAGCTTCGCTGCTGGCCGCTCTTGGCGCCCGGTGGGGGAGCAGGTCTGCGGCCCGGCACCCGGGGCGGATTGACGGGATTACAACTCTCTCACCGAGCGGCGCACATTCTGCGCGCGGTGCTCGAGGGACTGGTGCTGGAATTAGCACGGTATCTGCAACTGCTGAAGGAGGGAGGCATACAGTTGGCGCGGCTGGTGATGTGTGGCGGCGCAGCAGCGAGTCGGGTTGCACCTCAGATGGTTGCGGATGCAACCAGCCTGCCTGTGGCTTGCGCCACGGAAAGCGAGATCAGCGCGCTGGGCGCAGCGATGATTGCGCGTGGCCTGGGCGAACCCCGTGCCAGCCTCGCTGATTTATCCAAAGCCATGACACCTCCGGTTCGCGTTTTCGACCCCGGCGCAAATCATGCTTTCTATCACAACCTGCTCGATGAGTACATAGCCTCCTTGCCCACGGCAGACTCCTGAAGGAGCTCCCATGGAACCTATCCCTTTGCATCACGTCTGGAGCTACACGGACGTGGACCGTGCCTTCTGGAACCAGCACCTCGAAGATTGGGTACCACACCGTATAATTGATGCGCACACGCACATCGTTAATCCCGCGCTCCGGGTTGAACCGATGACCGAGGAGAAACGACGTCAGTACTGGGTATCCGAGGTGAGTGAACCCATGGATGCGCCCACTGCCGACCACTGCGATGCGCTCACCTTCCCGAATCGCCAGGTCACCCACATTGCCATGGGCTCCGCTAACCTTGCCTTTGACCTGGAAGCCAGCAACGAATACCTGCGCACGGAGTGCCTAAAGCGAGGTTGGCACAGCCTCGCGCTCCTGCGTCCCCAGTGGTCGGCTGAGCGCGTGGCAGCGGAACTGGACAAGCCGGGTATCATCGGCGTCAAGCCCTACTATGCGCTGATTAGCTACGACCCCTGCACCCGCGATAGGCACCTGGAAGCAAGCATTTTCGATTACCTCCCCCACCACGCGCTGGAGGTGCTCAACGAGCGCCACGCCTGGGTCACCCTGCACGTGTCGCGCGCTGAGCGCCTGCCACGTCCGGACAACCTCCGTGAGGTGAAGGAGATTCGCGCCCGCTATCCCAACGTCGTGCTGGTAATCGCTCACTTTGGCCGCTGCTATACCGAACCCCATGCGCGCCAAGGCCTGCCCCCTCTCGCTGACGATGCAGGACTGTACTTCGATAACTCCGCCGTCCTTAATCCCGCTGTCCACCGCATTGCGCTGGAAAAGCTCGGCCCCGAGAGAATCCTCTACGGCACTGACAATCCGGTGTTCTACATGCGCGGCCGTCGCCAGTGGCAGGGGCGTAAATACATCAACCGCACCAACTATCCGTTCTACTTCAACCTGGAGCGCGAGGCGCCCGAGGTGGAGGCCAATTACACACTCTATATGTACGAGGCGCTGCGCGCCCTCAAGCGCGTTTGCCAGGAACTGAGGCTCAGCCGCCAACAGGTGGAGGCAATGTTCCAGGGCAACGCCCAGCGACTAATTGAGTCCGTCCTGGCCGCCAAAGGCAAAACACATAGAACATAAAACGAGGAGGGAAACCATGCCTGTGCTTGAAAGGCTGAACGTGGGTATCGTCGGTGCTGCCGGTCGCGGCCGGAGCTTCAGAACCGCACTCGAAGACAACGGTGCCCGCATCCAGGCAGTGTGCGACATCCGCGCCGACAAACTCGACGAATGCGCCGCCCTCTTCGGTACCGACGAGAAATACACCGACTATGCCGACATGCTCGAAAAGTCCGACCTCGATGCAGTGGTCATCGGTACGCCCATGCAGTTCCACGTGCCTCAGTCTATCCTGGCACTGGAAAAGAACCTCCACGTCTTGAGCGAAGTGCCCGCAGGCGTCTCCATCGAAGAGTGCAAGAACTTGGTCAGGACCGCGCACGAGTCCAAGGCCATCTACATGATGGCCGAGAACTACACCTATCGGAAGACCAACGTGCTGGTGAGGGAACTGGTGCGCCAGGGGCTTTTTGGCAAGGTCTATTACGCGGAGGGTGAATACCTGCACGAATTGAAAGGCTTGAACGAGATTACCCGCTGGCGGCGCAAGTGGCAGACAGGCATCGATGGCATCACCTACGGCACGCATAGCCTGGGACCCATCCTGCAGTGGATGCCAGGCGACCGGGTAGTGCGGGTTTGTTGCGAAGGCACCGACAGCCACTACAAAGACCCGCGTGGCGAGCACTACCATCAGGAAAGTCCGGTGGTGTTGTGCAAGACCGCCAAAGGCGCGCTCATCAAGATACGTGTCGATATGGTCTCCGACCGACCCCATGCCATGACCAACTACCAACTGCAGGGCACCGACGGCGTCTATGAATCGAGTCGAGGCGGGCCTTACGACCGGGACAAGATTTGGCTGCGCGCACTGAGTGAGAAAATCAAATGGCAGGATGTCAACTCGCTTCTGGTCTCAAGCGAGTTTACCGATAAGTACCTGCCTGAGATGTGGCGCAAACCGCCACCGGCAGCACTGCGCGCGGGGCATGGCGGGGGTGACTACTTCGAGGTGCGCGACTTCATCAATGCCATCCGGGGAAAGGCGCCTTGTCCCATAGGCATTCACGAAGCCATCGACATGACGTTACCCGGTCTTGTTTCACAACTATCCATCAAGCAAAATGGCGCCTGGCTTGCAGTTCCGGATTCACGCGAATGGGTGAGCGGCCGCCCAGAGGGACAGTTGAAGATGGCCTGGCCAGAGCGTCTTTTGGACTCGCCGCCCACACCTCAAGTGCCTGCGGGCTACCGCTTACGCTGTTACCTGGATGCGGACGCAGCCGCATACCTTGAACTGATGAAGAAGGCAGGTTTTAGCGAATGGGGGCACGAGCGGCTGCAGCGCGTACTCTCTCGAGCTCTCCCTGACGGGCTTTCCCTGATTGAACACAAGCCCACAGGCAAGCTCGTGGCTACGGCCGTCGCCCAGCACCATGCCACCGAACAAGACCCCTTTGGTGGGGAACTCGGCTGGGTAGCAGGCGACCCGGAGCACAAGGGCAGGGGACTGGGCCTAGCCGTCTGCGCCGCGGTGACGGCGCGCTTCATCCAGGCTGGCTACCGGCGCATCTACCTCTGGACCGACGACTGGCGCCTGCCCGCGCTTAAAACCTATCTGAAACTGGGTTACGAGCCGGTGTTTTATAAGGAGGACATGGCCGAGCGCTGGCAAGAAGTCTTTGCCAACCTCGGCTGGAATCGAAAATGAGGAATGGAGCGATGGATTATGACAGCAAGTGCTGAGGCGTTGAACTGTCGAAACGTCCTGGGAGCCAAGGCGGTGGAAGCTCTGGCGCGGGCCGGCAAGTTCCTCCAGGAGCACAGTACCGAGGAATTGCTCGAACTGGTGGGAAACACTGTCGATTCCCTGGCTTTCACCCACTCGCCAGCGGACAAACGCTCCTTCCCGACATCTTACGGCGGGCGCAAACCGTGCGATGATGACCTCCTTGTCGGCAGAGGAGTCTTTTACATCACCCAGGCAGGTAAGGTGATGCTCGACTGCACCAGTGGCCATTACCAGATGACCTGGGGTTACAATCACCCGGAACTCTCGAGAGCTGCGCTGGAAGCGATGAGGCTGGGCGTGGTCTGGGATAATCACTCCAACACCCCCAGCCTGCCCGTGAAGCTGCTGGCTGAAGAGCTTATCTCACTTGCCAGCGATGCCTCCCTCGACCGCGTGCTTCTGGGCGTGTGCACAGGCAGCGTGGCCTGCGCCGCAGCGCTCAAAATCATGCTGGCACGATATTTCAATGATGCAGAACGCATGCACCTGGGGCTGCCAATAGTGATTGCGCTCAAGGGCAACTATCACGGCACGGACATGGTGGCGCAGACCCTGCGCGGGATGTGGCCGGGGCTGGTGGGAGGCATGGAGCCGGTGCAGATTGAGCCCAACAGTTTGGCGCAGCTCAAAGATGTCTTCACGCAATTCGGCAAACGCATCGCGGGTTTCTGGGCAGAGCCTGTCATGATGAACCGGGAAGCCATGGTAGTGGACGATGACTTCCTCAAGACCGCGCAGTCTCTCTGCAACGAGCACGATGCGCTGCTGGCCTTCGACGAGATTCAGACCGGCTTCTGGTATCCGGAAGTGTTCGCCTTCCGCACGATTGGCTTCGCCCCTGATCTCCTCATCGTAGGCAAGGGGATGACGGCCGGCTTTCACCCCCTGGCAGCGCTGCTTTACCGTCAAGAGCAGGATATCCTGGAACAATACGATGCCATCAGCACCAATGGCAATGCGTCGTTGGCAGCCCTTATCGGGCTATGCAACCTGCGGATGATTGCGCGGGACCGTGACCGGATTGGAGCACTCGCTGAGCGCCATTACAAAGGGCTCTGCGACCTGGTCCATGAGTTCCCTGAACTCATGGAGCAGGTCAATGGCAGCGGCTTCCTGACGGGGCTGAAGTTTCGTGACCGAGAGGATGCGCTGGGCTTCCACAAGACTGCTGTCGAGCGCGGGCTCTGGCTGCGGGTGCATGCTTATCACGAGGGCCACAGAACGGTGCTGACCAAGTTTGCACTGGTCGTGGACGAAACGGTCATTGATTACTTTCTGAAAGTTCTGCGGGACCTGCTGACTGCCACGCCCTGGCGCTGATGGTTGCGCACCGGTGAGTGCAGGAGCTATGGAGGGAATGTCCGATTTTTCACAGGGAGCCTCGGAATGTCGATTGGGGTCGGCTATCTGTACGATGAGGATATGCACGCGGCAGCGAATGCGCGGGGGGAGAACTACTGGTATTACTATATTGAGGAGATCCTCGACGAGCTGGGTATTCGGGCTGAAGCACTCCCCTTCTCCGCCCTCCAAACTGACCGTCTTGAAAGCCTCCGCGCCCTCTTCCTGGGTGACTTCGATGCATTGCTTCTGCCCGCCCAGGCGGGTGAGCGGCTGTGCGCCTGGGTGGAGTCGGGCGGCACACTGATAGGTTTCAAGACCACCGGGCTGGACGGCCCAATCGCCGACGACTGGTTGCCGTTCTGCTGCGCGGGCCAGCCCCCTGCTCAGACTTCGCTTCTCACATTCACCGCTTGACTCCCCACCCCGCGAGAGCTAAGATCGAATGCGTGAAGAGCCTATAGAGGGTAAGTATGCCGATGATCAAGAACGTGCCTACAGCCCATGACTTCGTCGAACACGGGCTCATGTTTCTGAACCTGGCATGGGACACCGTCTTCGGTCTGCTGCTCGACTTCAAGGATGCGGAGGAATGGAGCGCGATCGTGGATGATGAGGAGAGCGAAAACTATTGGAAGGCTGCGAGAAGGCCGCTGTCCATCGCTCACGCGCTTGGTCAGCAGGGGGCTGAACTCACACTGAAGTCCGAAATTGCTGCCGTGTCGCCTTTCCTCTTAGTAGCCGCTCCACCAGCAGGCTGGCCTCAGGGATGCGAGACAACCGATACCTCCTTTGCCGACTTCCGGACTATTGATGCTCAAGACCTTGTCCGGGCGTGCAATGCGGTGCGTGGCTCGACATTGCCAGAGCAGTTCGTCACAACCTTTGACAAGTTCCGAAAGCAGAGAAACGCTCTATTCCACACGGTTGATGAAAGATTGGAGTTTTCTGAGAAGGAGATCATCCGGTATATACTCGGTGTGGCGCACTTGATCAAGCCTGGCCAGTGGTCACGTATCCGCAAAGAGCATCTCCAGGAGACGCCTGTCTTCATGGTTTATGCCGGAGAGCTTGTGGCGAACCAACTGTGCCGTGAGATGGACATCATGATCGATCTGCTGGGACGCGCTGAGCTGTGGGAGTGGTTCAAGTTCAACAAGAAGCAGCGTCGTTACATCTGTCCGCGCTGTTACTGGGACCTCAACCATGACGCCGCCCCGCCTTACCCAAGGACCGCGCAGCTACAGCCGAACACGGCCGAGTCCAAGAACCTGCACTGCTTTGTCTGCGATAGCGACATCCCCGTGATCCGGAGAAGTTGCCAGGAGGCGAAATGCAAGGGCAACGTCATAAATGGCGCCGACGACTGCGAGTGCCTAACGTGCTTTGAGGCCCAAACAGAAGCGTAATGGCCATCAAGATTCTGTTCAACCCGAACTTAACTAGCACGGCGCGGCTATCGACTCGATAGTCGAACTCTTTGACGGCCAGGAAGTACGTCAGACCAACTTCACGGTCACACCTTTAAGGCACGATCCCCAAGCCGCTTTGCCGGGGATGGGAAATGACCTGCGCATACGGAACCGGCAAGGGGCACCCTTCGCCAGACACACCCCCAAACCGCCGGGACGCAAGACCGGCCATCCAGCCGCCTTCCATGTCACACCGCCGTCCCGACGGCAGGAGCGACCTGGAAGTCATGGTTGAAGAGTTTGCCGAAAGTGTTCGCAAAGACACCAAGCCACCCATCGACCTCTACGAATCCCTGGACATGACCCTCCCGGGCATCATCGCCCATCAGTCAGGGTTGAAGGGAGGTGTCAAGCTCGAGGTGCCGAATTCCCGCGCCTGGCACTAAAGCCCGCCTGTCGGGAGTGTAATTCTTTCCAGAGTCAGGCGGCCTCGATACTAATGGTGCGTCCACAATGGCGGCATTTGACGAAACTGGCGGCAAAGGCAGGGCTGAGTTGAATGGTCTTGCCACAACTACAGCGGAAGGATTGCCACTTCTTACCCCGCCGACGGAAGACCAGTGGTTCCGCTTCCCGAGCATCAGCTTTCGCAGCCCGCTCTTTGACCGCGGCAGGAGCCGTCTGGGGTACCGTATGTCGGCGGGAGCAGCGAGGGCAGTGAAGGGTCTTCTCCTTGTAGGTGGGAGGAACTTTAATCTGGAGTCCACAGGCACAGCTCAGGAAGAGGAACCCCGACAGGCGGTGCAGGATATCGACGGCGCCGCGGGTGCGCTCCAGCGGGCTCTTTTCCGGCGCCGCGCTCGGCGCGCGCGCCTCCAGCGTCTTGCCCTTGCTCAAAGTGTCGGCACCAATAAGTTTCTGGCCCGTCTCCCGCGAGAAAGCCCGCTCATAATTCACATAGCCAGCGCCACCTGCCATGGAGCGCAGGATGTTCACCCGCTCACTGGTAGGGGGATGGGTGCTGAATAGCCCCACTGCCGCCCGCTTGCGCTGGAGTGGATTCACAATATACATGGGCGCCGTCACCCGGTTGACCTTCTGCATCTTGCCCGCACCGGCGCTGATCTTCTCCAGCGCCGAAGCTAACCCTTCGGGGTAGCGGGTGAACTCCGCGGCGCAGGCATCCGCCAGGTACTCACGCTTGCGCGAGCAGGCGAAATACATCAACTGCGCCAGGAGCGGCGCCAGAATGGCCAGAACCAATGCCACCAGCATGAAAACGATCATGGCCTGGCCGCCGCCCTTTGCTGAAGACCGACGACGACCGCGGCCGGAGTAAAAGGCAGTGAGCAAAAGCACGTCCGAGAGCATCACGATAGCGCCCAGCATCACCCCTGCCAGCACCATGAAACGCGTGTCCTGATTGCTGATGTGTCCGAGCTCGTGAGCCACCACCCCCTGCAGCTCGTCACGGTTCAGCCGCATCAAGAGGCCGGTGGTGACGGCAATGGCGGACTTCTTCGGCGTGCCCACGGCGAAGGCATTGGGAACGTCCATATCCATGATATAGACTTTGGGCTTGGCGGGCAGACCGCTGGCAATGGCCATCTCCTCCACAATGTTGTCGAGACGACGGTTGTCCTCGTGTGAGATTTCCCGTGCACCGGCGGAGGCAAGCATTATCTCCGATCCCCCGGTGGCTGCCGTCGCCCACAGAACCCCCCACACGAGCATGGCCACCACCACGCCTACCATGCCCCACTCCGGGTCAATAACGAAGCCAATCCCGTAGCCCAGCATCACCAGGACTGCTGCCATACAAAATACAACCAGGATGGATTTGCGCCGATTGGCCTGAATCTGCTCCCACATGGTGCGCCTACCTCAAATCGCCGCCCTTGCCGCCGCTCTCCCTGCTCTCCGGCTCCTTGGTAAGGTCGGCAAGAAATTGAGCAAGGACGTTATCCGCTCCTCCGCCTGCTGACTCGACCACCGCAGGGAGTTCCCCACGGTCGAACCAGAGTCCATGCTGGCGCGGGCAGCGGTCCACCACGATGGGAGGCTGCGAGTCGGTCTCGACCTCCACCAGCTTCCTCCGACACACCGGACACCGCCGCTTGCCCGCTCTTGGGGGCGTGCCTGCTTTGGTTTCCAGCGCGCCGAGCAAATCCTGCTGGAGTGCGCCGGCGCGCTCACCTATCATCTCCAGCTCGCCCGAGTCCAGCCACACACCCTTACAGGCATAGCAGAAATCAATCTCCACGTGCTCGAACTCCAGCACGAACATATCCACCTTGCACACCGGACAGAGCATCCTTGAGCCTCCCGAAACTCATCGATATCCACGCGCATGATAAGCATAATCCCTGCGGCAGAAATGTCAACGGGTTTGTGCCACTCAGGGATGCACCAACTGGCTGAGACAAGCGATGTGTCTTGCAGTTTACCCTCACAATCGCTATCATGCGCAGCTCTCCAGAACACGAATGCGCTTTCGAGTTATTGTGCAGGCTGGGGTTTAGGCCAGGTCGTCACTGCGTTTTCACACGTTATCAGGACATAGCAATGGGAACGGTATTTGCCATTTTACAGGTGTTGATACCGATAGGGCTGGGGTTTGGTCTGAGAAGCATCGGTCTATTCAGGGACAAGGAAGGGGAGGTGCTGCGCGAGTTCTCCATCCACCTTGCCATCCCGGCGCTGGTGTTTTTCTCCTACCACGACGCGCAAAGGGTGACCCTAGCGATGGCGCTGCCCATGATGGCTGCATTGATTTTGCTCACCACTTTGCTGTTCCTGCTGGGCTGGTTTTTCAGTCGGTTCGTCACCGGCGCCGAGCGGAAGGCAGCGGTGCACCTCTGCATCACCTTTGGGAACTATGGCTGGATGGGATTCGGCGTAGCGCAGGCGCTGTTGGGAACTGAAGGCGTGGTGCGCGTCGCCTTCTTTATCGCCCCCTGGTGGCCGGTCTTCTACGGCTTCGGGCTGCTCAGCGGCATTATCCACGTGCGGGGACTGAAAGGCGGCGTGCCCTTTGGCAGGGTGATAGGCATCGCCAGCCCCATCTTCGCTTGCATGGCAGCAGGGATTGTACTCAATCACCTCGATTGGCAAATTCCGGAATTGCTTTCAAAGACCTTCAGGCCCTTCGGCAACGTGGCTGCGCCTCTTATCCTCGTGAGTGTGGGCCTCATGCTGGATGTGACGAGAATGCGAACCGCGCTCAAGCCTGCGCTCATGATTACGGGGGTCACGCTACTGGTGGCGCCGGCGCTGGGTTGGTTAGTCGCAGGACTGGTCGCCCGCGACCCGGTCTCCTACAAGGTCATCGTCCTGGAGGCTGCCATGCCTGTCGCTTCTATGACACCCATCTTTGCCGATAACTTCGATTTGGACCTGGAAATCGTGGCCACGGCCATCGTGGTGAGCACTGTCCTGTCGCTCGTCACCATCCCGGCGGTGGCTGCGCTATAGGCATAAGTGCAGGCCACTGGTTACGCCTCAGGGTTCTTTATCCACGAGCCCCCGCTTCTCTTCGACCAGCGCCATGAGGTCCGCTTCCTCGACCGGGTCCAGCTTGCAGTGGATGGTCAGCACCTCGCTGAACTCAAGCTCCGTCTCGCCCAGTTGCTGCGCCACTAATACCCCTGCCGCCAACCCGTGCGCATAGATTTCCGGACGTATCCCCTGCGCGATGACGGTGTGGATGCCATAGACCATCCGCTCCCAGGGTTCGAGCTTGCGCATGGTTCCTCGGATGCCTCGCGCAATGGTGTCACACAACCCGGGACAGGTAATGCGGCGGATAATGGAGGGCACATAATTCAGATAGTAGTTACGGTCCAGCGCCGCGCCGTGCTTCCGGAAGAGCGCTTCCCCTATCTCCTCCAGCAAAAGGTCGCGAGCCATGCGCATGAGATGAGCGTCTTGGCGCAGTTGGGGATAATAGGTCTTCCCTCGCAAGTATCCCAGGAAGCCCAGGAAAGCATGCAGCCCATTGTGGGCCATGATTTTCACGTCCTCCAGCGCCGCGAAGACGGCAGCGCTCACGGGCTGGAAGGCCTCACCCGGCTGCGCCAAACCCTCCAGCGCCTCCGCCCGTACCGGTATGCCCTGGAAGCTCTCCACCACCACAGCCCAGTCCAAACCTGAGGCCACCGGATGGAGAGGCGCTTCAACCGGGGAGACGGTCTTACACATCCTTCCCATGACCGTATCCCAGGTGCGCGCCCGGCGCTGTAATCCCTCACCCAGTTCCTTTTCCATGAGCCTTGCCAACTGGCGAGCTATCTCCACGCCGTTTTCGCTGCAAAGAATGCGTAAGGGGTTATCGGGTGTGCGACGAGCCGCTGCCCGCGCCAGCGCCGGCGCAACGGCGGCCAGATTCGCTTCACCGACGGCAGTGAACACCAAAGTAGCCCGGTCAAGCACATCATCCGATTCCCTGTCACCCTCAGGTGTCCCGATAACCATGCCTGAAACACCTGTGACTTGCACTGAACGGATCGAGGGCCCAGCCTCGTTGATGACATAGCGGCCGGTGTGCTTGAGCGCGTCGAGGAAATTGGCTCTTACGGGGAGGTCAGCATAGACCATCCGATAGGAACTGGAAAGTTCCGCTCCCAGAAATCCCAGCCCCAGCGCTCCCGCACCGAAAACCAGACAAGTCCGTTCACCTTTCGTATTCAAGTTCTCCTCACCATATTATCGCACGGGGTTTTCCAGTATCCCTATACCCTCCACGCTGCACTGGACGAGGTCGCCGCTTTTGAGGAAGCGGGGTGGCTTGCGCGCAAAGCCTACGCCCGGCGGCGTGCCCGTGGCCACGATGTCTCCGGTCTCCAGGGTCAACACACAGCTCAGGTACTCGATGATGTCCGGGATGCGGAAAATCATCTCGGCGGTGTTCGAGTCCTGCATGGTCTCACCACTGACCACACAGCGGATATCGAGATGGTGAGGGTCAGGGATTTCGTCCGCGGTGACAATCCAGGGACCCAAGGGTGCGAAGGTATCGAAGGACTTGGCCAGGAACCACTGCCCACCTGGCTTTTCGCGTTGGTAATCGCGCGCACTCACATCGTTAAGGACGGTATAACCTGCCACGTGTTCCATAGCGGTCGCAGCAGGGATGTCCTTGCCCGATTTACCAATCACGAAGGCCAACTCCGCTTCGTAGTCCACCTTGTCGGAGGCAGCGGGCACCAGAATAGGCTCGCCTGGCCCGATGACGCTGGTGGACGCCTTGGAGAACACGATAGGCTCTGAAGGTGGCTCAGCACCACTTTCTGCCGCATGGTCGCGATAGTTCAACCCCAGGCACATAATCTTGCCCGGACGGGGGATGGGCGCCAGCAGCTTTGCATCGGCAAGAGGCAGGGAAAACCGCTTGAGGAAGTCTGTGTCTTCACACGCGTGCTGCGCCAGTTCCAGAGCGGACGTCAGCGCCTCAGCAGAACCGAGAATCTGGATGAGGTCACGCGGCAACCGTCCACCTGAAGCAGCCTGAATGTCAAGGATGCGGTCTTCCAGCACGATGCCAGCGTGAGGGGTTCCTCCCCTTTGAAAAGTAACCAGTTTCATGGATTCTCGCGCCTCCTGCTCTAACAAAGTCCTCTCGCCTATTCCGCGCCAGCGGTCCCTGCGTCAGGCATCATGTTACAAGACATCTCTCAACTTGTTAAGTATTTTCGTCGCCGCCTGCTTCCAGCGGCGCCGGGTCAAGCTGCCACGGCAAGGGACAAGCCCTTGCCCTACCTGCACCCGCGCTATTCCAACCACTCACGGAATCAGCCTTGACCCCGCGGAGGTATTCGGCTAAGATGAAATATGTTCCTGCCGCTTTACCTGTTCTGCTTTACTGGACTGCTTGCTACGCTGCCAGAATCTTCCTTGCAAGGGGACGACCGTGAGCAAGTCAACTTGGCCGAGTCGGAGGCGCGCCAATCAGCCCGTATCCATTGAGTCCTGTTTGGAAAGGAGATAAACCCGGTGATTATCCAGAAGCAAAAACCGTTTGAGGACATCCTCGAAGCCCTCCAGGACGATAAGAGCATCTTCATCGTGGGCTGCTCCGAGTGCGCTACCACCTGTAAGACCGGAGGCGAGGAAGAGGTGGCTGCTATGAAGGCCAAGCTGGAGGCTCAAGGTAAGACCGTCACCGGCACCGCCGTCTTCGACACCGCCTGCCTGGCCGGGGAGGTCAGGAAGCGAGGCGAGGAGTTCGAGGAGGCTCTTGCAGCCGCGGATTCGGCGCTGATATTGGCATGTGGTAACGGGGCGCAGACGGTAGGGGATCACCTGGACATCCGCGTGCACCCGGGCTGCGATAGCCTCTTCATAGGCGAGGTGGTGCACCTGGGTAAGTATCAGGAAAAATGCAGCGCCTGTGGCGAGTGCATCCTGGAATATACTGAAGGTATCTGTCCGGTCACCCGCTGCGCCAAGGGGCTCCTCAACGGTCCCTGTGGGGGCTATACCAAGGACGGCAAGTGCGAGGTCGATCCGGACAGGGACTGTGCCTGGGTGCTTATCTACAACCGGTTGAAGGAGAGAGGCAGGCTGGACAAGCTGCGCGCACTGAGGGACCCCAAGCCCTTCTCCCTCGCCAGCACGCCCAGGAGTTATACCTGGCCCAAGCGTCGGCCTGAAAAGAAGGAGGTAGCCACGAGATGAGTCTGCTGCGGGAGGCATTGAGTTCAGGTGAGTTCGTCGTAACCGGGGAGGTGGCTCCCCCTAAAGGTGTTGATATTGAGGAGGTCAAGAAAGAGGCAGAGCCGCTCAGGGGACACGTCGCCGCCGTCAACGTGACCGACAACCAGTCCTCCAACATGCGCCTGGGCTCCCTCGCTGCCTGTGTGAAGCTCGTGGGATGGGGCTTCGAGCCGGTGTTTCAAGTCACCTGCCGCGACCGCAACCGGTTGGCCCTGCAATCCGACCTTTTGAGCGCCTATGCGCTGGGCATTCGCAACGTCCTGATTCTCACCGGCGACCACGTCGCACTGGGTGACCACAAGGATGCCAAGGCAGTTTTCGATTTGGATTCGGTGCTCTTGCTCCAGGCGCTCTCCACCCTGGAAGCAGGCCAGGACATGGCCGGTAACGAGCTTAAGGGCTCGCCCAGGTTCCTCAAAGGCGCTATCGTCACCCCCTGCGCTGAGCCTGTGGAGCCGCAGATTATCAAGCTGGAAAAGAAGGTCGCTGCCGGCGCCGAGTTTATCCAGACTCAAGCCGTCTATGACCCCGCTGCCTTCGAGGCCTTCATGAAGCAGATTGCGCACATCAAGGTGCCTGTGATGGTGGGGATTGTGCCTTTGTATTCAGCCGGGATGGCAAAGTTCATGAATGCCAACATTGCAGGCATCAGCATTCCCCAGGCCCTCATCGATGAGCTGAACGTGCCCAAAGAGGAGCGTCCGAAGAAAGCGGTCGAGATTGCGGGTAGGCTCATTAAAGAGATGAAGGGGATGTGTCAGGGCGTGCACCTCATGCCCCAGGGCCGCACCCACTTCGTCCCCGACATCCTGGCCGCAGCCGGGCTGTGAGCACTTAGAGAACCTGGCGAGCGTCCAAGCAGAGCGTTTTTGAATGCACGGGGGGCACGCATGATAGGAGTGCCGGATAATAACCTTCTGCTCGCCTTGCACAAGTACGCATCAAGGCAGGACGAGAACTTTCTGACCGAGGCATTTGCGCACCTCCTGCGACATCTAGCACACTGCGAGCCAAGAGCTGCGGCAAGCATCTTGAAAAAGCTTGCGGGCGGCGTGGTGACTATGGCGCCAGATGAAACTGACAGGATCAGTATCACCACTCAGATTGTTATCTCAAGCGGCCGACCGGACATTGAAATTAGGTCCCGTGATTGGCTCATCTATGTGGAAGTGAAGGCCGAATCCGGACTCGGCGAGTCTCAACTTAAACGGTATCAAGAGGCCCTCAAAAACTCCGGTATGGATAGAACAAGCCTGATACTTCTGACCCGCTATCCTGTACTTTCTGAGAAAGAGACGCAACTCGCAGACGCAGCTATTAGGTGGTACCAGGTTGCACAGTGGTTGGAAAGGGAAAAGGTCGAGAAGCCTGAAAGCACCTACCTGCTGAAGCAGTTTCTAGAATTCCTGAGATCAAGGGGTATGACTATGGAGCGCGTAAGCTGGGAACTCGCTCGGGGCGTCAAGTCCCTCCGCAGCTTGATTGAGATGGTTGGTGAATCACTTGCGGCACTTGAAATCTCATCAGACTCAAACCGCACTTGTGCCTGGGAATGGATAGGTTATTACCTTGAGTCCAAGCCCAGGCGTTTCTTTGTTGGAATCAGTTATCAACATCCAAATCTGCTCGAATTTGACACGCAGGACTTCAAGATAGACAAAGCCGCCTACGAGGAGCTGGGCATCGGTAGAATCCAGAAAGATCAATATTTTGGGGAGATATGGGTTAACGAACTAGACCTAGCCTCGGAAGAGGTTCACTTTTTTGCGCTCTCTAAGACCACTCAAATGCAGCGCGTGGAAAGCTTCATCAAACAGAGTCTGGATGCTGCAAGACAAATTGAGGCCGGTCAATAGCTGGAAGGACACCCACGAGAGTCCAGCCTGCATTTTTTGCGCAAAAGCAGAAGCAATAGGCACCAAGAACGTTACCGCTTGGGCTTCCCGCAGTTGAGGAGTTCGAGCAGGATGTCGGGCCAGTCGGCAGCGATGAAACTCACCAGAGTGTTCTGCGGGTGCTTTTGCGCCCGACCTCGCTGACCAATAACCAAGACGGCGATAGTCCTCGCCACCTGCCAGCTAAGCCTGTGCCTTGGCAGTTTCGACCGTGTTGAAAAGCAACATCGCTACTGTCATCGGGCCCACGCCGCCGGGCACCGGGGTGATATAAGAGGCAACTTCCTTCGCTGCTTCGAAATCGACATCGCCCACCGTCCTCATCCGGGGTCTTCCCTTCTCGTTGAGCTCCGGATTGCCATCAGCATCGAGAGCGACAGGGATGCGGTTGATGGCGACATCGATGACGACGGCGCCGGGTTTTATCATATCCGCGCTGATGAGGTAGGAGAGGTCAGGCAGTTCGGGTTTGGCGACCTTGTCCGGGTCAGCATCGTGCTTTTTCTTCTGGCTGCGGTAGCGCGACCAGAGCGCCTGTGATTTACCCGCTGCCACGATTAAGACCTCCGCAGTCTTAGTATGATAGGCTAAGTCTTTGGTGAAGATGTGCGCGACGCGCAAGCTGGCATTAGCTGCCAACAGCAGTAGTGCCAGGGGCTTACCCACAATCTCGCTGTGTCCGACGACGGTAACTTCCTTACCTTCCAACTTCACCTCGATTGAGCGCAGTAGCTCCATTACCCCCACTGCGGTGCAGGGCCCGGGCCTGGCCTCGCCATAGAGGAGCTTGCCCAGGTTGGCGGGGTTCATCCCCTCCACGTCCTTGGCGGGCGCAATGGTGCGCTGCGCCAGGCGCGCATCCAGTGGAGGCGGGACAGGCATCTGCAGGATGATGCCCGTGGTGTCCGCATCCGCATTGAGCTTAGCGATGTGCTCGTGCAGCGCGTCCTGGGTGGAATCCGCAGGCAGTTCGTCCAGGGTGTAGGAGATACCCAAGTTCTCGCAGGTCTGTCTCTGATTACGGATATAGACGCGCGATGCCGGGTTCTCACCGACCTGGACGGCGCGCAGGTGAGGGACTTTCCCCTTTTCTTTGAGCGCCACAATCTCTCCCTTGAGCTTCCGCGTAATCCCGTCTGCGATAGCTTTGCCATCGATAATAACGGCTGCCATCTTCCCCGTCCTTTCTTTCAAGCTTCGTAGCGCTGATAAAGTGGAGCATCTTAACGGAAGTTGAGATTATATCCCCTGCCTTCGCCTGTGCAAGCCCAAAAGCAGTGCCCGGGTTCACCGTCGTTACTTGTTGACTTGTGGTGAGCGCAGGGCTACCATGCGGGCAGCGCAACAATTGCGCCCGGGCTGGCATCTACGAGGAAGGCCTGGCACGAATTGCTCGAGAAGTTAAGGCGCGGCGGCAGGCATGGGCTACTGATGGTCTTTGCCCTGGCGCATGTCGAGCGCATGGGAGAGCGCAGGCGCAATAATCTGGAAGCATTCTACCGCACCCCTGGGGCTGCCTGGGAGGTTGACGATGAGGGCCTCTCCCCTTAAGCCCGCCTCGGCACGGCTGAGCAGCGCATTGGGTGTTACCTCAAAGCTTTTCATGCGCATGGCTTCAGCTATTCCGGGGATACGCTTATCGATGACTTGAAGCGTGGCCTCGGGCGTCACGTCCCTTTTGGTAATGCCGGTGCCACCGGTGGTGAGAATCACGTCAACTTCACCTGAGTCTGCCAGACTTCTTAGCGTCTCGGCAATGGTGTCCCTTTCATCGGGAAGCAGTTCCCGACGGGTAACCTGGTAGCCTGCTTGCGCCACTGCGCGCGCAAGTGCAGGGCCGCTCACGTCTTCGCGCTCGCCTCGGTAGGAGCGGTCACTGACGGTTACGATAGCTACTCTCATCGACCTTTATCTCATCCTGGGCGCGGATGATGCCCGCGCAAAGCACCCGCGCAAACACGCCCTCCCTGGGCATCACGCAATCGCCCCACTGCTTGAAGATAGCGCAACCCACGTGACATTCCTTGCCTATGCGACTGATTTCGAGAATTACTTCATCGCCCACCAAGAGGCGAGTGCCTATGGGAAGCTTCGCAATCTCCAGCCCTGCGGTGGTGATATTCTCGGCAAAGCTACCAGGCGCCAGGGCAACTGCCGGCTGCCTGGCTTTGGGACAACGTTGAGAATTACTGCTCTTCTCCGCGCGGGCAGCAAAGGCACGTTTCTGGCGTTCAATACTTTCCACTGCCAACAGGCTCACCTGCCTCTCACCGGGGCCGGCATGGGCATCACCCTTGACACCCAAACCCTCTTCAAGTGTCACCTCTGAGACAGGCTCCTTGGGAACGCCCTTGGTCACACTTAGGTTCACCGAAACGACCTTACCCAGCGCTCTTGCACCGTTTCCAGATGCCACTTTTACCACCCCTTTTTTCTACTAGCTCAATATCGGTTATGGATGCGCTTCGACAGACAGCTTTGACCATATCGTAAACGGTGAGGGCGGCGACTGAGACCGCAGTGAGTGCTTCCATCTCCACGCCCGTGCGAGCGCGGGTGCGCACCCGGGAGCGGATTTCGACGGAATCTTCTGCCAGCGAAAGTTCGATATTGACATCGGTAATGGGGATGGGATGACAGAGGGGAATCAGCTCGGCGGTGCGCTTGGCTGCCAATATCCCCGCAATGCGTGCGGTTTCCACCACCCCGCCCTTGGGCAGAGCCTTGTTCTTGATGAGCTCGATGGTGGGCGCATCCAGGAGGACTTTTCCGCAGGCAATTGCTTCTCGGAGGGTCTCGCCCTTAGCAGAAATGTCCACCATCCGCGCACGCCCAGATGAATCAAGATGGCTGAGACGCTTTGTCATAGAGCTATCCCCCCACTCCACGCATGGCCACCTCCAGCATGCCTCGGTGCCTGGCAGGCTTCATGTGCGCTGCCTGGTGGAAGGCATGGGCTAATGGTTCTTCCGAGTTCGACTGTGCAAGTACAGGCAGGAGGTCAACGCCCCACCCCCTGGTCAAACAGGGACGCAGACATCCGTCTGAGGTCAGCCGCAACCGGTTGCAGCTTCCGCAGAATGGACGGGTGATGGGCGCGATGATGCCCACCTGGAAGCCATCCGGGAGGGTGTAGTAGGTTGCGGGGCCACCACCATTTCCCCGCGCTCCAGCGGGGTCCTCAGCAGCAGACAGCTTATCCACAATATCTGCCGCCTTCACCAGCCACGGTTGGCGGGCGCCTCTGGTAGGCATATACTCGATGAAGCGAGGCACCAGGCCACGTTCCCGAGCGAAGGCCACAATATCATCGACCTCGCCATCGTTGATGCTTTTGAGCACCACGGTGTTGGTCTTTATAGGCGAGAATCCCACGCGTCTGGCTTCTCCGATACCAGCTAAAACCTCAGGCAGGCGCGCTGCGCCGGTGATGCACTTAAAGGTAAGAGGATTCACAGAGGGCAGACTTACATTGAGGCGCGAAAGCCCTGCCTGATGAAGCTCGGCAGCCAACTCCTGCAGCCTCAATCCGTTGGTGGTGAGCGAGAGGTCGACGTTGCTGAAACCTGCAAGTCGGCGAACGATCTCGAACAAATCGTCGCGCGTCAGGGATTCTCCACCGGTGAGCCGAAAATGTGTAATGCCCAGGGGCAGGGCGCAAGTTGCAACCTGTTCGATGGCATCCGGTGAAAGCTCCGGGCGCATGGGCTCAGTTGGCGCCGAGCAGTAGGCGCAGGATAACTGACAGCGGCTGGTAACCGATATCCTCAGGTAGGTGATTTTGCGCCCGTCAGGCGTAATCAACATACTCAGCACTCCAGACGAATTACTTTGACTTCAGTTCCTTCAGGTAGCGCATCGTTCCCACGAGGAATAATTGCCCACCCATCGGCGCGGGTGAGCGCGGCTAAGTCTGCGGAGCCGTGATAGGCCAACGGACGAGCGCACAAACCCGTCTTGCCATCGTCCAGCCGGACAGGCAAATAGGTCCGCCTATTCCTCCTCTTGGTAATAGAGCTGACAAGGGTTGCGCGCGTTTCCTCGGGGCCCAAGCGGGTGTGACCTGCCAACTTGCGCAGCGCCGGTTCCACCAATATCTTGAACACCACAATGGTGGAGACAGGATTGCCCGGGATGCCGAAGACGATTCTTTCTCCCCGGGTGGCAAAGACGGTGGGCATGCCCGGCTTCATGGCCACCCTGTCAAAGTGCACCTCAAGTTCGAGCGCAGGCAGGATATCCTTGACAAAGTCGTAATCACCCACACTCACGCCTGCGGAAACCAGAAGGACATCGGATTCCAATCCCTTGCCTATCGCTGCTTGCAACTCCTCCTTTTGGTCCCGAGCGACACCCAGGCTTTTCGCCGGGAAGCCAGCGCGTCTGCAGGCTGCCAACAAGCTGTAGGTATTGGCATCCCGAATCTCACCCAGCTCTGGAATCTCCGTAATGCCCACCAACTCATCGCCGGTGGCCAGCACCGCCACCCGTGGGAGCCTGTGCACCCAGACCTCACTGGCGCCCACGCTGGCCAGCAGTCCTATCTCAGGTGGGCGGATAGAGTGACCGGTGGCGAGCGCTAAGGCGCCCTCTTGCATATCCTCGCCTCGAACACAGATGTTGGTTTTGGTGACGGATTTCAATATGTGCACGCACTCTTCACTCACTAACTCCGTGTCCTCCACCATGACCACCGCATCCGCACCGCGAGGGACGGGCGCACCCGTCATAATACGAGCGCACTGGCCAGCTTCGATACTTACGGTCGGCGCTTTGCCCGCCGGGATGTCCTCGACAATGGTCAGCTCGGCAGGTACCTGCTCCACATCCGAGGCGCGCAGGGCAAAGCCATCCATCGCCGACTTGTCAAAAGGGGGCAGGTCCATGTCAGAGGATACGTCCCGTGCTAACACCATTCCGGCCGCCTGGGTCAGCTCGACACGTTCGGGTGGCAGAGGACGTATCCGGTTGAGAACTATGCTTCGTGCATCTTCGTACGGTATCATGCTCATTCCCTCGCTCAAGTTACTTGCTCTCGAGCAAATGGGGACAAAGCCTACCTTCCACGAGCACATAAATCTGGTCTGCCAACCGATCGGCCTGCTGGCGGTCGTGGGTGGTGAGGACCACGGCAGCGTTCTGTCTGCTCTTGAGCTGGGCAAGCAGTAACTCCACGACGGTCACCGTCCCCTCATCCACGTTAGCGGTAGGCTCATCGAGAAAGAGGATTCTCGGCTCCAGCACCAGTGCTCGAGCGATGGCAACCCGCTTCCGCTCACCCCCGGATAAGGTGTCCGCTCGTCTGTGAGTGAAGTCCGCCAAGCCCACCCGCGCCAGCATCTCCTCCACCTTGCTCTGAAGCTCTTTGTGCGGGAGCCGACGAGCGCGCAGCCCGAAGGCGACGTTGTTGAAAACGGTCGTATGGAAGAGATAGGGGTCCTGCATGACCAGCGTCACCTGCCTCATGACCTTACGCCTGAGGGTGGTGCGAGAATTGAGCTTATGTCCCTGGAAATAGATTTGTCCTGCATCGGGCACGTCCAGGAGGCTGAGGAGTCTGAGCAGCACCGTCTTGCCAGCGCCGTTAGGACCTACGATGGCACACATCTCGCCAGCTTTGAAGGAAAGCCCATCCACCTCCAGACTGAAGCCGCTGGTAAAGCTCTTCCTCAATTTTTCCGCGCGCAGAATCTCGGTTTGCATCTACAATCGTGCCCTGCGAAGATAGTAGAAAACGACGTTAACCATCAGCGCCACCACTAAGAGCACCATCCCCAGTGCCAGGCCCAGCGCAAACTCGCCCTTGCCGGCGGCCAGCGCAATAGCAGTGGTGACGTTGCGGGTGTAGAAGCGGATGTTGCCTCCTACCATCAGCGATATACCCACCTCCCCGAAGACCCGCCCAAAGCCGGCAATCACCGCTGCCATCAGCGGATAACGAAGCTCCCTGAGCACGGTGCCGGCGGTGAGGAAGCTGCCCGCGCCGAGTGTGCGCGCCGTGGCCAGGATGCGCACGTCCATGCTGTGGATGGAGGCATAGGATAGAGCCGCGATGATAGGTGTGGCCAGGAGCACCTGGCCCAGCACCATTGCTTTCTGAGTGTAAAGCAGGTCGAGACTCCCAAGCGGACCTCGCCTGCAAATCAGGGAATAGACCAGAAGCCCCACCAGCACCGTGGGCAGCCCCATAAGCGTATTGAGAACGAGCACCAGAGGCGCTTTCCCTTTGAAGTGGTTCACGCCCAGCAACAGGCCGACAATTAGACCGATGACCAGAGCGATAACAGTGGAGGTCAGCGCCACTTTGACCGAGACCCACACGCACTGCCAGACCTCCCGGTCCAGGCTCAGTAACATCCTTGCGGACTCTTTGAAACCGTCAAGCAGGTAGTCCAACTCAGCTCCTTTACTGCCGGTCTCCTACTCCGCTCATAGCCAATGGGTGAAAAAGCACTTCGCCATTCTTCCTGAAGTTCGCAATGATGCGCTGCCCGCGCGCTGAGGTCATCCAGTCGATGAAGGCGAGCGCACAGGCATAATTCACTTGCGGATGCCTGTCAGGATTCACTGCCAGGATAGCATAGGGATTGTGAAGCTCCTTATCGCCCTCACAGAGCACGACCAAGTCAAGATTGCCAGCAAAGGCAAGAAAGGTGCCCCGGTCGGTCAGGGTGTAGGCCTGCTTCTCGTCTGCCACCGTGAGAGTGGCGCCCATAGCCTGGCCAGTCTCCAGATAACCCCTGCCTGTAGGCAGGACTCCCACTTTCTGCCAGAGCTGCTTCTCCTTCTGGTGTGTGCCTGACTCATCCCCCCGGGACACGAAGACCTGTCCCTGCCTGGCAATCGCCCGCAAGGCATCGACGGCGCTCTTCATGCCCCGGATGTGGGCGGGGTCGGCAGGTGGTCCCACAATCACGAAATCGTTATACATCACCGCCCGCCTACGGATGCCGAAGCCAGCCTCCATGAAGGCTTTTTCCGCTTCCGGCGCATGCACCAGCACCACATCCACATCCCCGTTCTCCGCCAGCTTCAAGGCTTTGCCGGTGCCTACCGCAATCACATCAACCCTGATGCCAAACTCCTTCTCAAAAGGTGGAAGTAACTCATACAGCAGTCCCGAGGTTTCGGTGCTGGTGGTAGTGGCGAATTTGAGCCTGCCAGGTGCGGAAGCACTGGGAGTTAGCACATTGGAACCGCGGGCCAGCAAAGCATAGCCTGCGCCCAAAACCACCAGGAGCACCGGAACCCCGAATAGCCACCGTCTCATAACTCATCCCCGGAAGCGATGCCAATCCTGGCAGCCTCAGATGTCAGTGTAGCGACTTCCCCGCGCTATGTCAAACCTTACATAACGCATCCCAAAAAATACTTGCGCTTACCCAGCTTCGAAGACCTGCTTGAAGCGGGCATCCACCAGTTCATTAAGCCCATCGCGAAACTCGCGATAACGCTCCAGGAGTTCCTCACCCGCCGGGGTGAGTGCGGAGCCACCACCAGCTTTCCCACCTGCGTGCCTTGCCACCAGGCGAACGCCCAGTCTTTCCTCCATCTTCCTGAGTCTCCCCCAGACCGCGCGGTAGGACATCCCGACCGCCTTCGCTGCCCCACTGATGCTGCCTCGCACCTTGATGGCGGCCAGGAGTTCTGCCTTACCGTCACCGAAGACAGGAATACCCTTGAACTCCAGCCACACTTTAGTCCGGGGACGAAGCTTTCTTAACAGTGCTTTCCTCAACAGGTTTCTCCTGCAGCATCCCCTCTACCAATGCCAGGTCACTGACCGTGTTTACGTTACGAAACCTGCGTCTGGTCTCAGGGGAATCTTCCAAATCCACGTAGGCAGGACGAATCCGTTCCAGTAAGCTGTGCATCCGGTAATCCCTTGCTTCTATCTGCTGACGAATAACCGGCCGAAGCATCCTGGCATAGAGAGCGCACAGCGGCTCCACCTGAGCTCCGTGTCGGAAGACCACTGCCGCCGCTGAGCTCCGAACTTCCAGAAGCCTCGAGATAAGCTCGGGCGTGAGCAAGGGCATGTCGCAGGCCACACAAAGAGCACGGGCGCGGCGAATCGCCCCCAGCCCCGTGTATAAACCACCCAGCGGTCCCACACCCGGAATCTCATCCTCCAGTATTCTTATCTCGCCGCTTTGGGTGTGACTGAGCTCTGGCACGCCCCCCACCAGCACAATATCATCGAACAACGGAGAGATTACGTCGAGCACCCACTCCAGAAGTGTCTTGCCCGCCACCTGCACCTCGGCCTTGTTCTTCCCGAAGCGCCGCGACTGGCCGCCGGCAAGGACGATGGCGCTGGTGGGATATGCTCCTGCCATGACTACTCCGCATTCTCAAGACCCAGCCGCCAGGGGGCGGTATAGATGTTCATGTGTCGAGCCCGCGCAAACCCCACCACGCACATCCCCAGACGGTCAGCAAGGGCAAGGGCGCGGTCGGTGGGCGCCGAGCGGCTGACCACCAGAGGCACACCCACGCGCGCCAACTTCATCACCATATCCACGGTGATGCGGCCACTGCTCAGGAACAGCAGCTCGGCAACGTCCAACCCCTGTCGCAGACAGGCGCCGACCACCTTGTCCAGCGCGTTATGCCTGCTGATATCCTCTGCAAAGAGCAACAGACGCGAGGCATCAGTCGCTGCTGCTGAGTGCACGCCTCCGGTCAGACGAAAGAGGCTGGATTGCTTCTGGAACTGCCCCATGCGCGCGGAGATGACTTCCGGTGCAAAAATTGTCTCGCTCTTCACCGCTTCGAGAGACGCTTCCTCTCCTCGTGACAGGCCCCCGCCGCAACTGGAGGTCACGACTGCCTTCTCCAGAAAAGCGACCAGTGCATCGATGTTGACCTGGGCCTCACATTTGATGCGCGCACCCGATTCATCAATGTCAATCCTGGACAGGTCCCGAGCGGCGGTCACTATCCCTTCGCCAGCCAGGAAACCCAGTGCCAGGTCCTCCAGCTTGTCGGGAAGACAGTAGAGGCGGACCAGGGACCGGCCATTGAGTGTTAGCTCGACCAGCGCCGCCCTGACCACAGGTTCGCTGACCCGTTGCACGACGCCTTTGTTCCATTTCCAGGCTGGGACCTGGTGCACCAGGTCGGTGGTCTCGGTTTCAGTCACCTTGCACCTCCACCCAGTCGAGAAGCTCCTTGATGATGTTGGTCATGCCCAGCCCGCTCATGCAGGCATCCACACAGCGCCCACAGCCCACACAGCGGTAGTGGCAAAGGGGTGATTGGGGGCTTTCCAGTTTGTGTTCATAGCGGCGGACACAGCGCTGATGCTGCTCGGCACGGGGGTTATGACCGCTGGCCTCACGGGTGTAACCGGCAAAGACGCAGGAATCCCAGATGCGGACGCGCTCACCCTTACCCGGCGCCGCCACCCGGTCATAGACCTCGAAACAGGTACAGGTAGGGCAGAGATAAGCACAACTGCCACACATCATGCAGCGTGCCGCCACCGACTGCCAGAACTCCTCGAGGTCCGTGGAGCCCCGGACGAGCTCAGCCGCGCGCTCCATGTCCAGTTCAGCGGCGAACTTGGCTGACGCTTGCTTCCGGAACTCCGTCAGCGCGTGCGCGAAATCCCTTGGCGGCTCTTTGAAAATATCGGCTCGCTCACTGACGAGCTTCTCACCCGCCTCGGAACCCACCGGCACCAGGTAGTAGTCCCCGAAGTCGAAGAACTGTAGGTCAAAGCCCGCCTCCGCGACGGGGCCACCTCCTGCCGCCTCACAAAAGCAGGTACTTTCAGGCTCCCGGCAAGCCCCCACTATGAGGATGCTATTTTGGCGACGACTCAGGTAATGCGGGTCCTCGAAGTTTCGGGTGAAGAAGTCATCGAGCAGCGCCAGAGCCCGCGCATCACAGGGACGCAGCCCGAAGACTATGCGACGGGTGGTGTCGTAATGGCCTTCAATCTTGTCCTCCGCAAACTCGAAGATGGTATCACGCTGTGGAAAGAACAACCGTCTCACAGGCTCAGTCAGTCGCCCGTAATCCAGGGTGAGCTTCTCCGGGTCAAAAGGTGCCAGCACCACGTCTTCGGCACTCCGCGCCATGGGTGCCCACACCTCCACTTCACGGGCCAACTCCACGAGCCAGTCAGATACACCTGCCTTGTCAACCCACTTCACTGGCATTTCTCTATCTTCGCTGCACATACTTTAAGCTCCGGTATCTTGGCTATGGGGTCGAGCGCCGGGTTGGTCAGCAAGTTTGCTGCCGCCTCGTAGAAATGAAAGGGGATGAAAAGCACGCCTGGCGGCACGTCGGTGGTGACCCGTGCTTCCAGTTCAATCTCACCTCGACGGCTGGCGACTTTGACCCGCTCCCGCTCACGAATCCCCAGTCCTTTAGCATCCTCGGGACTGACCTCGACGAAAGCACTGGGACTCTCCCTGAGTAGCACCGCTGTGCGCCGGGTCATGGAGCCGGTGTGCCAATGGAAATAGACCCTGCCCGTGGTCAGTATGTAGGGATACTCGTCGTCAGGGACCTCGGCCGGCGGCTTGTACTCGGCCGGGATGAAACACCCTAATCCACGGCTGAACTGGCCTTTATGGAGGTAAGGGGTGCCAGGGTGGTCCTTGCTGGGACAGGGCCATTGCAGGCCCCAGGCTTGAAGGCGCTCATAGCTCATCCCGCCATAGATGGGTGTCAGGGAAACAATTTCGTCGAAGATGTCAGAGGGTGAATCGTAGCTGAAGCCGTCGTAACCGGTGCGCCTTGCCACCTTCGAGAGGATGCGCCAATCAGGAAGGCTGTCGCCCACCGGCGCCACCGCCTGTCTGACGAGCTGCACCCGCCTTTCCGTGTTGGTGAAGGTGCCTTCCTTCTCGGCAAAGCTGGCGCCGGGTAAGACCACGTGTGCCAACTGGGCGGTTTCGGTGAGGAAGATGTCCTGCACCACCAATAGCTCCAGCCGGGAGAGCGCCTCCTCCACGTGGCGGATGTCGGGGTCGCTCACCATGGGGTTCTCACCCATGATGTAAAGTCCGCGAATCTCACCCCGGCCTGCCGCCTCCATAATCTCCACCACGGTGAGCCCGGGTTCACCGGGCAGCGTCACCTTCCAGGCAGCTTCGAACTTCTCTCGGGCTTCAGGGTCCGTGACCTTTTGATAACCTGAATAGACGTCAGGCAGCGCGCCCAGGTCGCAGGCGCCCTGGACGTTGTTCTGTCCGCGCAGGGGATTGACACCCGTGCTCGGTTTACCCACGTTTCCGGTGAGCATGGCAAGATTGGCACAGGACCTGACGTTATCCACGCCTGTGGTGTGCTGGGTGATGCCCATGGAATAGACGAGCGCTGCCGCTTTCGCCTGCCCATACATCCGTGCAGCAGTTACGATGTCGTCTGGTGGTATCCCTGTAATCTGTGCGGCTCTTTCAGGTGGATAGTTCGCCACCACTTTCTTCAACTGCTCGAAGCCCTCAGTGCGCTGTTCAATGAAGTCGCGGTCTTCCAGTCCTTCACGCAGGATGACGTGCATGAATCCATTGAGCCAGGCGACATCGGTGCCCGGCGCCTGTCTGAGGTGCAGATGCGCCAGTCGCGCCAGGCGGATGGCGCGGGGGTCAATGACAATGAGCTTAGCGCCCTTGCGCAAGGCGCTCAGGATGCGGGAGGCCACCTGGGGATGTTGCTCGCTGGTGTTGGAGCCAGTCACCAGGATGCAGTCCGAATCCTCCAGCTCAGCTATGGAGTTGGTCATGGCGCCGGAGCCGAAGGTTGATGCCAAACCCACTACGGTGGAGCTGTGACAGAGGCGGGCGCAGTGGTCCACATGATTGGTCCCAAAGACGGCGCGGGCCAGCTTCATCATCAAGAAGTTCTCTTCGTTGGTGCACTTGGCCGAGCTTAAGAAGGCGATGGCATCTCTACCGTGTTCCTGCTGGATTTGCTGCAAGCCCGTCACCGCCCGGCCCAGCGCCTGGTCCCAACTGGCGCCTCGGAAATGGCCACCCTCCTTCACCAGCGGATGGGTCAGGCGCTCGGGACTGTGGACGAACTCGAAGGATTGCCAACCCTTCACACAGAGCTTGCCCTGCGACACGGGATGTTCCCGGGAAGGGGATACACCCACGAGCTTGCCCCCCTCCTCCAGCAAGTAGAGATTGCAGCCACAGCCACAGAAGGTGCACGTCGTCAATACCTGGCGCACTAGAGTGCCTCCGGAATATCCTTAATCTGACTGTAGAGAAACACCGGCCCGTCAATGCAGCAGTAGTAATCGCCTATGGTGCAGTGTCCGCACTTGCCTACCCCGCAGCGCATCTTGCGCTCGAGGCTGAGCCAAATGGCCTCCGGCGAAAGTCCCTTGGCCTGCAGTTTCTCCACGGCGAAGCGGCACAGCACCGGGGGACCGACGACCACCGCGACCGTGCGCTCGGGGTCAAGTTTGAGGGGTCCGCTGAGCGTGGCTCGGACTCCTAAGAGATGCAGGTCGAAATCGAGGGCCTGGCTCCAGGCGGAGAACTCCCCACGGAAGAGCAGTTCGGAAGGGGTCTTGGCCCCGTGAAGCAGGGTCAGCCTGCCGAAGTCGCTACGGTGCATGAGGCAGTGTTGAATGAGTGCGCGCAGGGGGGCTAAGCCGATGCCGCCGGCAATGAAGAGCAGATCCTTACCTCGAAGCAGCTCCAGGTCGAAGCCGTGGCCAAAGGGGCCGCGAATGCCTATGGTATCACCTGCATGTAAGCTATGAAGTTTGCTGGTTACGGAACCAAGTTTCCTGATGCACAGTTCAAAGTTGGCACTATCGGGAAGTTGGGCAGAGCATACCGAGATAGGCGCCTCTCCCACTCCCAGGAGGCTCACCTCGACAAATTGCCCGGGGTGGTGAGCCAGCCTGGCACTGTCCTTAAGGTGAATCCGGAACAGGGATTCAGTGGCGGTAAGGGGAACAACCCCGTCTATCTGCGCGGGCCTCGGCAAGTAGAGGTCAAATTGCCCGTGGGATGCAGCCTCTATCTGCGTCACCTTTTCCTTCCCCCAATGGCGTTATCTTCCTGACGCGCTTCTGCCCAAAGCTTTCCGAGTGGCATCAGCCGTCGATTTCTCCACGCACTTCATTTACTATCTCCGCCATGCCTTCCAATACGATGCCCTCGCCCAGAAGCTTCTCCCCGTTGGTAGAGACCCTCTGTATCTCCGGGCTCGAAGGCAGGAACCAGGTCTTTGCGACATCCAGTGTGCGCAGGAGTTCGCGCACGGCACCGCTGAGCTCCTCGGCGCCAGCCCCGTTAATCACCAGGTGCATCTTTCGGATGCGCCCGCCCAGCTTGTGCGCAATGTCGATGATGCGCGCGGCTGTGCGCACGCCCAAATAGGTCGGGTCGGACATCACGAACAGGTGGTCCACGTCTCTGGTGGTGCGCCGCGAGAGATGCTCCATGCCCGCTTCGTTGTCCATGATGACGAAGCAGTAGGAGCGAGATAGGCCATCCAGATATTTTCGCAACAGCATGTTCACGTAGCAGTAGCAGCCCGGGCCCTCCGGGCGCCCCATGGTGATGAGGTCGAAGCCGGTCGCTTCGACCAGACATTCGTTTATCTCCTGTTCGATGATTATGTTCTTGGGCACCCCGGGTGAAAGCTGCGTCTTCCTATCGACCATATCTTCGCGTATGTCGCCGATAGCCCGCTCGGGAGCCACGCCCAGCATGAGACCGAAAGTGGAGTTAGGGTCGGCATCCACAGCCAGGATGGGCTTTTCCCCGGCAGCCAGCAGTCCCTCGAGCAAGAGAGTGGCGAAGGTGCTCTTACCGGTCCCGCCCTTCCCCGATACTGCCACCGTCTTCGCCATACTTAAAGCTCCTGCAAAGCAGACAACCTGCTGCCAGACTACATTTCCACCAGTAACCAGTATAAGGCAGTGTGCGTTCCTGTGCAAGTGTCTGTGTGAAGTGTAGATGCTCACACTCCCGTAAGAAATAGGGAAAGTTAATCTCGACAGTGGAAGCAGATGGGCGCGGGACGCTGCCAAGGAGCAGGACTGAGGTCGTGCAAGAGGCTGGAAGCAGCAGGATTGTGACTGGGGCATCTCGAAGTTTCTCCAAAAGTGCCCGGTAGGCTGCCCCCTGATTTCACTCGTTTTTCCTTTTTTTGCAAAATTAGAAACAGTTCTCCTGAAATCTGAGGTTAGCAGTTGACATACCTTCACTTACGTACTACACTAGGGTTTGCGCGGCGGGGTGTTTTCTTGTAGCCGTGAGCCATGCCCATCAAATACTCGAAGCCTTTATCAGAAGAGCTCTGTCAGAGCGTCTTTGAGAGGGGTTGGCTGTATGAAACTTGCCATCACTGGCAAAGGAGGTGTGGGCAAGACCACGCTGGCGGTGTTTCTGGCGAAGTACCTGGCCGAGACCGGAAAGCCCGTGGTTCTCATCGATGCGGACCCCGATGCAAATACGGCAGCAGCATTGGGGCTTGCGGAAAGCCTGCATCCCGAGCCCATGTCTGAGCTCAAGGAACTGATTTTCGAGCGCACGGGGGCCACGGGGAGGGGTGAGGAGTTCTTCACCCTCAATCCCAGGGTCGATGACATTCCTCAAGCGTATGCTGTCCGCGTGGACGGCATCAGACTGCTGCGCATGGGCCGGTTGGTGCATGGCGGCAGTGGCTGTTTCTGTCCCGAAAATGCATTCCTGAAAAGTCTGTTATCCTATCTGCTCTTCAAGGATGACGAAACCGTCATTTTGGATATGGAGGCAGGTATTGAACACCTGGGCCGGGGGACGGCTCAAGGTGTGGATGCCATGATTGCGGTGGTGGCGCCCAATCAGCTCAGCATTAATACCGCTTTTGCCATCAGAGACTATGCCGCCGACATTGGAATATCCGAGATTGCTGTTATCATCAACCAGTATCGGTCTCAGGAGGAACTGGAAACCGTTCGGGAAAGACTAAAGTCCCTTCCCGTGCTGGGCCAGCTCCCTTACGACGAGGAAATTGCGCGCGCTTCGCTCACCGGCACCTGTGCCTATACCGGTTCCGAAGAGCAACGGCGCCAGGTGGCCCAGACCCGGGCGGCGATAGAGGAGTTCATAGAATGCCGAAAAACCTCGGCGAGGTCGTCTGAATAGAATTTGGAGGGAGGCATGTCAGATAAGAACAAGAAAATAACCAGTGTGGACCCTGCCTCGCAGGAAATGATTGACCACGCGCGCACCATGGGTTACGAACTGGCCTGGGACCGTTACGAGGCGCTCCAGCCGCAGTGTGATTTCGGGATTCTGGGGCTGTGCTGTAAGAACTGTGCGCTCGGCCCCTGCCGCATTGACCCCTTCGGTGAGGGAGCACAATGTGGCGTGTGCGGCGCTACCGCCGATGTCATAGCTGCGCGCAACCTTGCCCGCCACACCGCGGTGGGCGCTTCTGCTCATTCCGACCATGGACGCGACATCGTGCATACGCTTTTGTTAACTGCCGAGGGCAAGGGTGAGGGCTGCACGATAAAGAACGAGCCCAAACTGCGCCGCCTGGCCGCAGAGCTGGGCATCGAGCAGGAAGGCAAGGACCTGAAAGATATTGCTAAGGGAGTGGCTGAGGCGGCGCTGGCGGATTTCGGCAGGCAGGAAGGCAAACTGAGCCTGGTTAAGCGCGCTCCTGAGCCTCTGCAGAAGCGCTGGGAAGCACTGGGTGTGACACCCACCGGCATAGACGCCGACATCGTCAGAGCTCTGCACACTACCCACATGGGTGTAGATAACGAGCCCTACCATATTCTCAAGACCCTCATTCGCGTGGCGCTTTCAGATGGGTGGGGTGGCAGTATGTACGCGACGGACATCAGTGACGTGCTATTCGGTGGTCCGGAGCCTATTAAGGCCCGCTGCAATCTGGGTGTCATTGACCCTGAATCTGTCAACGTTATCGTGCACGGTCACGAGCCCACCCTCTCGGAGATGATTGTGGCCGCCTCACATGACCCGGAGATACTGAAGAAAGCCAAGGCCGTCGGTGCCAAGGGCATCCAGATTTCAGGCATCTGTTGCACCGCCAACGAGATACTGATGAGGCATGGCATTCCGGTAGCAGGCAATTTCTTGCAGCAGGAATTAGCGCTCTCCACGGGTGCTGTTGATGCCATGATTGTGGATGTGCAGTGCATCATGCCTGCCATAGCCAACTTCGCCGGATGTCTGCCCACTCGCCTCATTTCCACCTCTCCCAAGGCTAGGTTCTCAGGAGTAGAACACATCGAGTTCAAGGAAGAGAAGGGCCTGACTATTGCCAAGCAGATTATTGAGAAGGCTATCGAAGCCTTCCAGGAGCGCGATCCCTCCCAGGCCCACGTGCCGGATGAACAGGAAGAACTGATTGCCGGCTACACCGCGGAGAGCATTTCCACTACCCTGGGTGGCTACTATCACTCCATGTACCGACCGTTGAACCACGGCATCATGGACGGACGGGTCAGGGGTGTAGCCGGGGTGGTGGGCTGCAACAACGTGAAGATCACTCACGACTGGGGACACCTGGAAATGGTCAAGGAACTTCTGCGTCACGACGTTGTGGTGGTGCAGACGGGGTGTTCGGCCATTGCCTGTGCCAAGGCAGGGCTGATGAGGCCGGAGGCAGCGGAGCGCTATGCGGGCAGGGGTTTGCGCGAGATATGTGATGCGGTGGGTATTGCGCCCGTCCTGCACGTAGGCTCCTGCGTTGATAACAGCCGCATACTTCTGGCCTGCTGTGAGATGGTGAAGGAAGGGGGCATTGGCAATGACCTCTCGGAGCTGCCGGTGGCCGGCGCCGCACCCGAGTGGATGAGCGAAAAGGCCATCTCCATCGCCATCTACATCGCGGCCAGCGGGGTATTTACGGTCTGCGCGGAGCCCTTCCCGATGATGGGTGCGCCCTGGGTGAGGCAGTATCTCACGGCGGGCATGGAGGAGGACTTGGGTGGCAAGCTGGCCTTCGAGCGGGACCCCATAAAGGCAGCTCAGTTGATGATTGCACATATCGATAAGAAGCGCGAAGCGCTGGGACTTGCGGAGATGATGTACGACCCGATCGAACAGGTTATAGCCGAACTGGCGCCGCAAGCAGCAGGCTAGACGGTATCAGTTCCCGATTGCCGGGGGAGGCGATATATATGGAAAGACGAACTCCAACCCGAATGATTGCGGTTGACCTGGAGCGCTGCTTGTCGTGCAAGAGCTGTGAGCTGGCTTGCGCCAAAGCACACGCGGGTTTTGAAGACATCGTGGAAGCCATATTGGCCGAGGTGCACCTGGTTCCCAGGGTGCGGGTGATAGCGGCAGCGGGCAAGGCAGTGCCCATTCAGTGCCAGCACTGTGAGGATGCGCCCTGCGTTGCCATCTGTCCTTCGGGTGCCCTGTATCACGATGAGGAGCGAGGCACAATTAGCGCTGCACCGGAAAAGTGCATCGGCTGCAAGAATTGCATTCTTGTCTGTCCCTTCGGCGCCGTAGATTGGGAGCGGGAGAGCGCCTCGGTAATCAAGTGCGACCTCTGTCAGGACCTGATTGCCCCCGGTGAAGAGCCTTTCTGTGTAACCGCCTGTCCCACCGGTGCCCGCCGCCTGGTGCAGGTGGAAGAAGTCTCCGCCAGCCGCCGCCGGGAAGCGGCGGAACGTACCGTCTTGCTGTTGCAAAGTCAACAGCAAAGTTCCGCGCAATAGCGGAGGTCAAGGAGTGAGGGATGCCTGTAGTAGCGGCTGAGCGCGCCATTGCCAGCGTCGATGAGGTCATTGCTGGCTATGGCAGCGCCAGAAGCAACCTGATATATGTGTTGCAGGACATTCAGGAAGAGTTAGCTTACCTGCCCAGGCCAGCGCTTCGCAGGGTCTCGGAGAGGTTGGACCTTCCCCTGGCGGAGGTTCTGAGAGTGGCGACGTTCTACGCCGCCTTCAGCCTGGAACCGCGGGGCGAGCACTTGATCTCGGTATGCATAGGCACCGCCTGCCACGTGAAGGGAGCCCCGCGCATCCTGGATGCGCTCCGTCGGGAGCTCGAGCTTCAGGATGGCAGACAGACGACCGAGGACATGAAATTTACGGTCAAGGGCGTGCGCTGCATCGGCTGCTGCGGACTGGCCCCGGTCATCACCATTGACAGGGATACCCACGGGAGCCTTATGCCCGGTCAGATTCCGGAGATTCTTCAGAAGTATGAGTGAAACAATTCCCCTTGTCTCCAGAAAGGGCTTGAGAGCTGAGGAATGGAGGTCTTAGTTGTCGAGCACAACACTGAACAAGATTGACTCTCCTGAAGCTCTCCAGGAACTTGCAGAATTCTTGAAGCAGAACTCCGGGACCAAGTCGGTGGTGAGTGTTTGCAGAGGCACCGGTTGTGCCGCCAGCGGGTCAGGCGGAGTTTACGCTGCTCTAGAGAAGGCCTGCGAGGAGCTGGGCCTGGCAGAGGAAGTGGAAATCATGGGGACCGGGTGTCACGGCCTTTGCCAACTCGGCCCCCTCGTAGTAGTGCGGCCCCAAGGAATATTCTACAACAGGGTTACGCCGGACGACGCCCACGAGATACTCGAGAAGACAGTCAAATCCGGTGAGCTGGTCGAGCGGCTGCTATACCACGCCGGGGATGAACCGATAGTCCGTGAACAGGACGTGCCCTTCTATAAGAAACAGCAGCGCATCGCTCTCAAGCTTAATGGTCTAATCGACCCCATGAACATCGAGGATTACATCCGCGAGGGGGGCTACCAATCGTTGGCAAAGGCACTGTTTCACTACACCCCGGAGCAGGTGATTGAAGAAATAACCGCCAGTGGCTTGCGGGGCCGAGGCGGAGGCGGCTTCCCGACGGGGCGCAAATGGACCTCCTGCCGGAATGCGCCGGGGGACGTCAAGTTCATCATTTGCAATGGCGACGAAGGTGACCCCGGCGCTTTCATGGACCGCTCCATCATGGAGGCCAATCCCCATGCCGTGATAGAGGGCATGATTATAGGTTCCTGTGCCATCGGTTCCGAGGAAGGTTTTATCTATGTGCGGGCTGAATACCCGCTGGCCGTCCGCACCCTGCAGACGGCGCTGGCGCAGGCCAGACAGATGGGCTTCCTGGGAGAAAACATCCTGGGAAGCCTCCACAGCTTCGACATTAGTATAGCCCGGGGTGGGGGCGCCTTCGTCTGTGGCGAGTCCACTGCACTGATGGCGTCGGTGGAGGGCCGCGTGGGTGAGCCCCGCGCCAAGCACATTCATACGGTGGAAAGCGGGCTGTGGGAAAAACCAACCACCCTCAATAACGTGGAGACCTGGGCTAACGTGCCGGTCATCATCTCGCGAGGCGCCGACTGGTTCAGCGCCATCGGCACGGAAACGTCCAAAGGCACCAAGGTCTTCAGCCTGGTAGGTAAGGTCAAGAACACCGGCCTGGTCGAAGTGCCCATGGGCATTACCCTCCGGGAGATTATCTACGACATCGGGGGGGGCATAACGGACGACAAGCAGTTTAAGGCAGTACAGACAGGAGGACCCAGCGGTGGGTGCATCCCGGCCCAGCATCTGGACCTACAGGTGGACTTCGACCGCCTGACCGAGGTGGGTTCCATGATGGGCTCGGGGGGGATGATCGTGATGGACGAGGATAGCTGCATGGTGGATGTGGCCCGCTATTTCCTCGACTTCCTCCGGGACGAGTCCTGTGGCAAATGCACGCCCTGCCGCGAGGGTCTGGCGCGCATGTTCCAGATACTGGATAGAATCTGTGGCGGCGAGGGGGCCGAGGAGGACCTTGAACTGCTGGAGGACATCTCTGACCTGGTCAAGAACACCTCTCTGTGTGCCCTCGGCAAGACCGCCCCCAATCCCGTTCTTTCCACACTGAAGTATTTCCGCGGCGAGTACGAAAGCCACATCAAAGATAAGCGCTGCCCGGCAGGGGTTTGCAAAGCGCTCATCAGCTTCGCCGTAGATGCACAGCTCTGCATCTGCTGTGGCAGGTGTGCCAAGAGCTGTCCGGTTAGCTGTATTTCGGGCGTAATTGGCAAGGCGCCTGCCAAAGCCACCGAGGCCGACAAAAAGAAAGGTAAGGTAGGAGAGCCTTTCCGCATTGACCAAGAGACCTGTGTGAAGTGCGCCACCTGCTACGACGTTTGTCCGGTCGGCGCCGTGAAGAGGGAGTGATGCCAGTAATACACTTCACCATTGACGGCAAGCGGGTGAGCTGCGAGAAGGACTCCATGCTGCTGGACGTGGCGCGAGCAAACGGGTTCGACATTCCTGCTCTCTGCCACCACCAGGCGGAGCCGGCCTACGGCGCCTGCAGGCTCTGTCTGGTTGAGATCAGGCAGGGAGGCTCAAGCTGGGTGGAGACGGCCTGCAACTACCCGGTCAGGAACCAGGGCCTTGAGGTCGAGACCGATAGCGACCAGGTGCGTCGCTACCGTCGGCTGAACCTGGAGCTTCTTCTGGCCCGCTGTCCGGAGTCTGAGGTGGTCAGGCAGATGGCCCAGGAACTGGGCGTCGAGCGGGTTCGTCTCCCCCTGGACGGCGAGGATGAGTGCATCCTGTGCGGACTGTGCGTGAGGGTGTGCCACGACCTCATCGGTGTGGGCGCCATCAGTTTTGTCGGCCGCGGACCCCGACGCCGGGTGGACACGCCCTACGGCGAGTCCTCGGAAGTGTGCATTGGCTGTGACGCCTGCGCCGAAGTGTGTCCTACGGACTACATCAAGGTGGTGGACGACCACCGGGACCTGACCCGAGAGATACAGCCGTTTCACACTAAGCACAAGCTGGTCGCCTGTCCGGAGTGCGGGCGGGGCTACGTCACTGAGAAGCAACTACAATACCTGCGCGAGCAGCTTGGTGATAAAGATTCCATACTTGGCGGCTGCATCCGTTGTCGTACCCGCAAGCGCGCCGAGGAACTTCTAAACTTGAGCCAAAAGCAATTGACTACACCCATTCGGAGGAGGTGAGAATGTCACGTCAGGTCTTTGCCGCCATCATTCGTGGTGCAACTAAGTTTGTCGAGCAAGCCGAGAAGCAGTGGGAGGAAGCCGTTAAGGAACATGGTGAATCGGCTCCCCTGAAATTCCCGGAGACGGCATTTCACCTGCCCATGGCCTATGCCCTTACCGGACGTAAGGTGACCACCCTGGCGGAAGCCAAGCCCCTGCTCGAGCACTGCCGACGCGACCTCCTGCACCCGGTGCCGACTGACGATGTCTGGCTTCCCTATCTGGGTCACGGACTGGACGCTGGCGCCGCCACCATGTTTGCCCAGGAGATATCCTGCGCCATTGACTATCTGAACGACTACACCCCGGGTGATGGATACTACGGTTTTCTCACCGACACCATCATGCGGGAATTGGGCATCCAACTGGTGGACGGGCGCATGCCTGGATTTGCCGCCGTCCTCGGTCCTGCCCCCTCTAACGAGATTGCGGTCAAGGTCATCAGGGAGCTGCAGAAGCGCAGCATCCTCATCTTTCTCTTCGCCAACCGTGACGGACGCAGCCTCAAGGACCAGCTCGATGAGGAAGGGATAGATATGGGCTGGGACACCTACATCGTGCCCGTAGGCAAGCGCACGCAGGACGGCATATTCGTGCTCGACTGGGCGGTGCGCAGCGCCCTCACCTTCGGCGGTCTGAGGCCCGGCAATTATCGGGAGATTCTGGAGTACTCCCGTGACCGGGTGTTTGCCTTCGGCATCACCTTTGGCACCATTCCGGACGACTGGTATGCGGTGGGGGCGGCGGCCATTCTGATGGGCTACCCGGTCATCAGCGATAGTGAGGACACCCCCGAGGTGCGTCCCACGGGGGTAACCACCTACGAAGCGCTGGTGCGGGAGACCAACTACGACAAATTAGTCCCCACCTGCATCGAGGTGCGGGGCGTCAAGGTCAAGGTGGAGGAGGTCGACGTACCGGTGGCCTTCGCTGCCGCCTTTGAAGGTGAGCGCGTGCGCAAGGAGAACTTGCAGGTGGAGTTTGGCGGCAGGCACGCCCACTGTCTCGAATACCTGTACTCGGTGGACATGGACGACATTATCGATGGCACCATTGAGCTAGCAGGTGAGGACATAGACGATGTCCAGCAAGGTGAGGCCCGCAATCTTGGCATTGAGGTCAAGGTGGCTGGCCGTGAAATGCAGGAGGACTTCGAAGGCATACTGGAGCGGCAACTGCACCGCTACATGAACCATGCCTCCGGCCTCATGCACATCGGCCAGCGTAATATCACCTGGCTGCGCCTGAGTCAACAGGCCCACCAGCAGGGCTTCCGTCTGGAGCACATAGGCAGGATTCTCCACGCCAAGCTGCACGATGAATACAGTGGAATCGTGGATAAGGTGGCGGTGCGGCTCATCACGGAGCAGGCTGAAATCGACAAGCTGGCCGAGGTCGCCGCGAAGACTTTTCAGGTGCGCGACGAGAAGATTGCGGGCATGAAAGACGAGGATGCGGATGTGTTCTACTCCTGCACTCTCTGTCAGACCTTTGCACCCAATCACGTGTGTGTGGTCAGTCCCGAAAGACCGGGACTGTGCGGGGCCTTCGACTGGCTGGACTGCAAGGCGGCAAAGCAGATAAATCCAACCGGTCCCAATCAACCCATCGAGAGGGGCAAGACCATCAGCGCCGAGCGCGGCGAATGGAAAGGCGTCAATGAGTTCGTCTATGCCAACTCCAACGGCGCCGTCTCCCACTACTGCCAATACTCGCTGATGGAGAACCCCATGACCTCCTGTGGATGCTTCGAGTGTATTCTCGCCATCGTGCCGGAGGCCAACGGGGTCCTGATTGTGAACCGCGAGTATCCAGACATGACCCCCATAGGCATGGAGTTCAGCACCCTTGCCGGTCAGGTGGGAGGTGGGGTGCAGACGCCCGGCTTCTTAGGGATAGGCCGACGCTATATTGTCAGTGGCAAGTTCATCAGCTACGAGGGTGGTTTTCAGCGCATCGTATGGATGCCCAGGGAACTGAAAGAAGATGTGAGGGAGATGCTCGAACAACACGCTGATGAGCTCGGCCTGAACGGATTTGTGGACAAGATTGCGGACGAGACGGTGGCCGTGGATGCGGAATCACTACTGAAGTTCCTCCAGAAGGTGGAGCATCCCGCGCTGAGCATGGCGCCCCTGTTCTAAGCTCTCGTCGATGCTCTCTGGTAAGAACCGTATCTGTTGGAGACTCCGAATGCACTGGCCTTGTAAGAACGAAAGGAGCCCAAGGAGTGGCCTTAACCGGGCTGGAAATCTACAAACATCTTCCTAAGACAAACTGTAAGGACTGCGGCGTACCCACCTGTCTGGCTTTTGCCATGAAAGTTGCCTCCAAGCAGGCCGCCATTGACGAATGTCCCCATGTGACCGAGGAGGCAAAGGCGGCCCTCGGCGCGGCCAGCCAGCCACCTCAGAAGCTGGTGAAAATCGGTTCCGGCGAATCCGACCTCGAGATAGGCAACGAGACTGTCATGTTCCGCCACGATGAGCGCTTCCATCACCCCTGCGGTGTGGCAGTGCTGGTGCGCGATACCGATGCGCTGGAGGACAAGGCTGCCCGGATTGAGGCGCTGCGCTTCGAACGTATCGGCCAGATCATTGCCGTGGACACGGTGGCGCTGGAATGCGCCTCCGGTGATGGGGAGAAGCTAAAGGAAGCAGCGCTTCTCATGAACGAGAAGCTCGGACTGCCGTTGGTCCTCATCGCCAACGAGGCCAGCCACCTGGAAGCTGCGGCTGCGGCGCTGGCGGAGGCGCGGCCGTTGCTCTGGGAGCGCGGGGGACCTTCGCAGGCCCTCATACAGTTGGCAGCGCCACACAAGTTGCCTCTGGTGGTGGAGGGCGACCTCCAGAAGTGTGATACGGACACCCAGAAGGTAGGAGAAGCCGGCATCCAGGAGATGGTCCTCTGCCCCGGAGAGGTCTCACCGCGGGAGGCCCTGCATTTTCTTACGCAGACGCGCCGGGCGGCGCTGAAATCAGCCTATCGCCCCCTGGGCTATCCCGTCCTGGTGCGCGCCTGGGCTGAAGACCTCTACCAACAGGCCCTGGAGGCCGCCGGTTACGTGTGCAAGTATGCCGGTATCGTGGTCCTGGAGACAGACAGCCCCGAGTATCTGCTGCCCCTGCTCGTTACCCGACAGAGCATTTACATAGACCCGCAGACTCCGGTGCAGGTGGAAGCCAAGGTGCACGAAGTTAATGAGCCCGGCCGACAGTCGCCCCTACTCGTTACCACCAACTTCTCGCTCACCTATTACAGTGTCTTCAGCGAGGTGGAGGCGAGTCGCGTACCGGCCCGCATACTGACGGTGGATACGCAAGGCACGAGCGTGCTTACCGCCTGGGCCGCGGACGAGTTCGGTCCCGAACAAATCAAGAAAGCAATACAGAAAAGCGGCGTGTTGGAGGCGCTCGATGAGGGTTATCGCCAGCCCATCATCCCCGGTCTGGTGGCTGCCATCAGCGGTGAGCTGGAGGACGAAATCGGCCAGAAAGTCCTGGTGGGACCGAAGGAGGCGAGTGGCATCCCTCGCTACCTGAATAATGAATGGCCCAAGCTGTTAGGCTAATTCCCATGCCCCAGGTTATCTTTCAACCCGACGGTGCGGCGATAGAGGTCGAGCCTGGCATCCGTATCCTTGAAGCGGCGCGGCGGGCGGGAGTGCACGTCCGCAACGACTGCGGGGGACAGGGCGTGTGTGGAAAATGCCAGGTGGAGGTGCGTCGGGGCGAAGTGGAAAGGCTCGGCACCCAACACCAGCTTCCCCCAGGGCGGGACCTGGCTTGTCGCACCCTGGTGACAGATGCCAGCGTGGAGGTTTTCCTTCCGCCGGAAAGCCAGAAGCTCCAAGCAGAGGTCTCCCTTGTCCAGGAGCAGCCCTTTCCGCACAACTTCCCCCCTGACACCGCCCTCGTGCAGCGGGTCAAGCTTCAGCTCCCCAAGCCCAGCCTCGATGACAACCGGGCTGATAGAGAACGGCTGCTGGAGGCGCTGGAGCGCTGGCGGTCCGGTAGCTATCACATTCCTTTGCACGTCCTTCGCCACCTGCCTCAGACCCTGAGACGGTCACGCTGGCGACCGCAGGTGACCCTGGCTGTCGGCCCTTCCGGGACGGACGTATTGGGTTTCGGCAGCCGTCAGAAGCGACCGGTTATTCTTGCCGTTGATGTGGGCACCACCACCATCAAGGCCAGACTCCTAGCCCCGGGCAATCCCTGGAGCGCTTCCTGCTTGAACTCACAAGGTATCTACGGCCCCGATGTCATCACCCGCATCATCTACTGCGACCAGAACCAGGATGGGCTGGCCAGACTCCAGGAACTGGCCGCCAGCGACATCAACCGACTCCTTCAGGCGCTGCTGGAAAAGTCGGAGCTAAAGCGGGACGATGTCTGGGCGGTGGTGGTCAGTGGCAATACCACCATGATGCATCTGCTCCTGGGTTTAGCACCCTCCTGGATCAGGCGTGAACCCTACGTGGGCTGCACCTACCAGCCTCCACCCGTCCCCGCAGGCGAGCTGGGCATCGACATCAACCCGGCGGGTGTGATTGTCTCTTTGCCCTCGGTGAGTGCTTACGTGGGCGCCGACATCGCTGCCGGTGTGCTGGCCACCAGCTTGCACGAAGCGCCCCGTCCGCGTATGCTTATCGACCTGGGGACCAATGGTGAGATTGTCATAGGCAGCCGCGACTTTATGGTGTGCTGCAGCGCCTCGGCAGGTCCAGCCTTCGAGGGCGGGGGCAGCTCCTCCGGCTCCTGGGCTCGACCGGGCGCTATCGAATCTGTCTGGGTTGACGATGAGGTGCGCTGGCGCACGCTGGGCGGTGCCAGGCCCATAGGCATCTGTGGAACGGGCTACATCGACCTTTTGGCAGCATTGATGCAGACGGGCGTGATTGATAAGACCGGCCGCCTCCAGCAGGGCTCCTCACCAGCACTGCGGACACGTGAGGATGAGAGCACTGAATACGTGCTGGTTACCCGCGACGCGACGGCAACGGGTCTCGACATCGTGCTCTCACAGGCCGATATTGACAACCTGATAAGGGCCAAGGGGGCCATCTACGCGGCCAGCCGAGTGCTGCTTAACAGCCTGGGCATGGACTGGAACGACCTGGACCGAATTATGCTGGCAGGCGGCTTCGGAGAGCGCATCGAGGTGCCCAATGCTATCTCCATCGGATTGCTGCCCGATGTGGCAGCGGACCGAATCGAGTTCGTGGGTAACACCTCGCTCAAGGGCGCTGTTCTTGTCGCCGCGGAGGTCGAAAACTACACCAAGATTAAAGACATCACGAGTGGGATGACTTATCTTGAACTCTCTACGCGGCCCGAGTTCATGGAGGAGTTCGTGTCGGCCTGCTTCCTGCCCCACACAAACATGGAAGACTTCCCCTCGGTCGCCTCCCCCATCAAGTCGTAAGAAAGGACGTATCTACTCTTTGAGTTTGAAACAGGAGTTCGACAGATGCCTATACCCGAGGTGACAGAGAAGTTCGCGGGCCAGGTTAACGAGATGGTCATCGGTGCCACCAGTGAACAGGGAGGCTCCCGCAGCCGCGTGGTGAAGATTGGGGGGGAGACGGGACTTCCCCTGCTTGACTTTGAAGCCGCCTATCCTAACCTCCCCGCCTTTGCCCTTGAGATTACGAACGCAGGGGTGGAGGATTGGCACTCGGAAGCCAAGAAGCACGTGGAGGATATCTCCGGCGACCTTGCCAAATGGGCGGCCAGGTGCGAGGAGTGGGGGGCTGACCTCATCTGCTTGAGCCTCGCTGGCGCACTCCCCGAGTTGGGAGGGAAAAGCCCCGACCAGTGCGCCGACGATGTTAAGCGGGTCTTAGAGGCGACCGGACTGCCACTCATTATCTGGGGCACCGACGATAATGCCATCGACAACACGATTCTGCCCAAATGCTCGCAAGCCTCCCAGGGAGAAAACTGTCTAATGGGCACCGCCAAAGAGGGCAACTACCGCACCCTGGCTGCCTCCGCCCTGGCTGACGGACATAAGGTCATTGGTGAAGCTCCCTGCGACGTTAACCTTTCCAAACAGGTGAACATCCTCCTGAGCGATGTGGGCGTTGACCTCAACGACATCGTCATGCACATGACCACGGGCGCCCTGGGCTTCGGGATGATTTACATCTATAGCATGATGGAACGGGCAAGGATGGCGGGACTACGGGGCGACAAGCTCGTGCAGCAGCCCATCATCGTCAATCTGGGCAAGGAAATAAGGCGGGTCAAGGAGGCCACCAGCCCCCAGGAAGAGGCTCCCGGATGGGGCTCTCTCGAAGTCCGGGCCAGGCTCTGGGAAGCTGCTACCACGGCAAACTTCCTCCAGAGCGGCGCCGAGCTTTTCATCCTGCGAAGCCCCGCCGCCCTGGAGACCGCCAAGGAGGCAGCAGCGAGACTTCGCCCCGCATCAGCTTCCGGTAACCAAAGTCGAAAGGACAGCTCGTCATGTTCGTAATTGGTGAACGTATCAATGGTATGTTCAGGGACGTGGGCAAGGCCATCGAGGCCCGTGATAAAGGACCTATAGAGGAGCTGGCGGTCAAGCAGATTAAGGCTGGCGCCGATGCGCTGGACCTGAACGTGGGACCCGTCAGAGGCAGTGCCACCGAGAACATGCTCTGGCTTATCGAGACCGCTCAAGCTGTGACCGAGGCCCCTCTCTGCATCGATACCGCCAAGCCTGAAGTGATGAAGGCCACGGTGGAAGCCTGTCAGCATCCCCCCATCATCAACTCGTCCAAAGCCGTGGAAGAACAGTTGGCAGAATATGTGGCGCTGGCTATGAAGACAGGTGGGAGCCTGGTGGCGCTCACCCTCAACCAGCGTGGTGTGCCTCACGATGTGGACGGTCGCGTCGAGATGGGTGCGACCATCGTTACCAAGGCCATGGAGGGCGGGCTGAACATGGAGCGCCTCTTCATCGACCCCGTTATCCTCCCCATGAACATAGCCCCCAAGCAGCCTCAATTTGTGGTGGAAGCCATCCGGCAGATGCACATGCTCACCGACCCCGCGCCCAACTTCGTCATCGGCCTGTCGAACGTGAGCCAGAACTGCCGCGAGCGCTCCATGCTCGACCGATACTACGTCGCCATGGCTATCGGCGCCGGGCTCAACGCCGCCATCATGAACGTGCTGGACGAGGAACTGATGAAGGCTGTCATCACCGCTGAAGTGCTGATGGAGAAGCAGCTCTACTGCGACGATTACGTTACCGCCTATCTGAGCAGCAAGTGAGGACGCCTGTCCAGTCGAGACACGCGGATGCCAGAACGGACGACCCATGACGAAGAATACTGATTCATCGTCGGAAGCTCCTCAGTCAACGAGGCAGGGCGCCTACGAAGCCGCGCGTGAAGCAGCTTTGCAGCGTTTGCGCACAAACTGGGACCGAACTCGACTGCAAGGACTGGGCGTGCGCTTCCAGGAACCGGGGAGGATGGAGCTGGACTGCCTTGCCTGGAAGTTCAAGCTGGATGAAGAGATACTCCTGGCGCGCCTCTTGCCCGAGGGACGGGAGCTCTCCACGACCTGGCAGATATTGGTGCTCGAATACCTCGCCGCCCCGGTGCTTGCGGCGCCCGGCAGGATGCTGTCCCTGGCGGATTTTAGCGAAGCCAGGGGCTATGCCAAGCCCTTCGAGGGTCGCGTCCTGCGCCGACTAAGCTCATCCGTAGGGCGCGGTAAAGAGTGCTTTATCCAGGCAGCCGCAAGCTGTGGTGGCGTTTGCGTGGGCGAGGAGCCGCTGCAATACCGCTTCCGTTTCTTTCCCCGCTTCGAGCTCGCGATTGTGCGCCATGCAGGCGATGATGAGTTTCCCCCGGCGTGTAATGTGCTCTTCCCCGACCATCTGCTTGCGCTCATCAGCATCGAGGGCGCCATCGTGGCAGCGGAAGGGCTGGTTTCCAGTCTGAATGGGAAAAAGCCGACGAAATAGTCCGTTTGCGCTTGCCTGGCGACCGCTGTCACTGTGAGCCAGGGCAACTTCTGAAGATACACGAGCAGTTACGGCAAAGGCACCATTACTCTGGAATGAGAGGAGAAGGAGCGTTGCTAAGTGACCTGGAAATTGCACAGAAGGCTAAACTGCGTAAGGTGGAAGAGGTGGCTGCTGGAGTCGGCATCTTGCGAGACGAGATAGAGCTCTACGGCGATTACAAGGCCAAGGTCAAGCTGGAGATACTTGGCCGGCTTACCGACAAGCCCCAGGCCAAGTATATTGACGTCACAGCTATCACCCCCACCCCGCTGGGCGAGGGCAAGACCGTCACCACCATCGGCCTCACTCAGGCGCTGTGCGCCATAGGCAAGAATGCCATAGTCTGCATCAGGCAGCCCTCCCTGGGACCGGTATTCGGCATCAAGGGTGGCGCCGCTGGTGGAGGCTACAGCCAGGTGGTGCCCATGGAGGATTTCAACCTCCACCTCACCGGCGACATCCATGCCGTCAGCATTGCCCACAACCTGGCGGCGGCGTTCCTGGACAATGCGCTCAAGCGCAAGAACCGCCTCCATATCGACCCCGAGGCCATCATTTGGAACCGCGTGGTGGACCTGAACGACCGCTGGGCACTGGAGGAAGTGGTTATAGGACTCGGCCGCGGCTTCGTGCGCAAGAGCGGCTTCGACATCTCGGTCGCCAGCGAGCTGATGGCCATCCTGGGATTGACAGCCGGCTTGAAGGACCTGCGCCAGCGGGTGGCCCGCTGTGTGGTAGGATATACTTACGACGGGGAACCGGTGACCTGCGAGGACCTGAAGTGCGCCGGTGCCATGACGGTGCTGCTCAAGGACGCCATCAAGCCCAACCTGATGCAGACCCTCGAAGGTGGTCCCGCTCTCGTCCATACTGGCCCCTTCGCCAACATCGCCCATGGCAATAGCTCCATCCTGGCAGACGAGATTGCGCTGAAACTGACTGACTACGTGGTCACCGAGAGCGGCTTCGGAGCTGACATCGGCATGGAGAAGTTCCTCGACATTAAGTGCCGCATAAGTGGACTGGTTCCGGATGCTATTGTATTGGTGGCCACCATTCGGGCGCTGAAGATGCACAGCGGTGACTTCACCGTGGTGGCGGGAAAGCCGCTCGACCCCAGTCTCACCCAGGAGAACTGCGATGCCGTTGCGCGCGGCTGTGAGAACCTCGCCAAACACATCGAGAACATCAAGCTCTTTGGCGTGCCCGCGGTGGTCTGCGTCAATAGCTTCACCACCGATACCGAAGCCGAGATTGCAGTGGTCAAGGAGAAGGCTCTCGAAGCCGGCGCCTCCAAGGTGGTGGTGAGTAACGTCTGGGCCAAGGGGGGCGAGGGTGGAAGAGAGCTGGCGGAAGCAGTGGTGAAAGCCTGCGAGGAACCCAAGAACTTTCAGTTTCTCTACCCCGATGATGCCACCATCGAAGAGAAGATCGGTGTCATTGCCACCAAGATTTACGGCGCCGACGGGGTAGAGTACGCACCTCTGGCCAGGCGCAAGATTGAACAGTTCACTAAGCTGGGCTACAGCAAGCTCCCCATTTGCATGGCAAAGACGCACCTGTCACTCTCCCATGATCCGACCCTCAAAGGACGACCTACCGGCTTCACCCTTCCGGTAAGGGACATCCGTCCCTCGCTGGGTGCCGGGTTCCTCTACCCGCTCTGTGGCGATATGAGAACCATTCCCGGCCTGCCCACTACACCGGCAGGGGAAAAGGTGGATATTGACGAAGAGGGCAGAATCGTGGGGCTATTCTGAAGCCGTCGCCAAAGCGCAGCGCCTGTGGGGAGTTGACCATGTCACCAGTTACGCAAACGGTGCTTCCCCGTTGGCGGGGATTCAATCTGCTGGAAATGTTCTCCTGCGAAAGGCACCAGCCTTTCCGGGAGGACGACTTTCGCTGGATAGCCGAGTGGGGGTTCGACTTCGTGCGCCTGCCCATGTGCTACCTGCTGTGGACAGGCGACGACCCTTTCACCACCTCGGAGGAAGGACTGGCGGAGGTGGACCGGGCAGTTGAGTTTGGCCATCGGCACGGACTTCATGTGTCTCTCAACTTCCACAAGGCGCCGGGCTACTGCATCAGCCCCAGATGGCAGGACCCTTTCGGACTCAACCTCTGGAAGGATGAACGGGCGCGGGAGGTCTTCTGCTTCCACTGGGAGGTCATGAGCCGACGTTATCTAGGCATCCCCTCAGAGGAACTCAGTTTCAATCTGGTGAATGAACCCCCTGCGCCCAGTCAAGATGGGATGACCGGCGCTGACCATACCCGTGTCGTCCGCGCTGTAGTGGCTGCCATCAGACAGATTGACCCCCATCGTCTGATTATCGCGGATGGTGTGTCCGTCGCCACTGCCCCCTCTCCGGAACTGGCGGACCTCAAGGTCGCCCAGTCCTGTCGGGCTTACGTGCCTCCAACCTTGACCCACTACCAGGTGCCCTGGGGAAAGAGGCAGGAGCTGCCTGAACCAGTCTGGCCAGGTGTCCTCTGGCAAGGAGAGGGCTGGGACCACAGGCACCTGGAGCAACACTATGCACCCTGGATTGAGTTGGCGCGCCAGGGCGTTGGTGTGCACTGTGGCGAAGGCGGCGCTTACAGCCGGACCGCGCACGAGGTGGTGTTGCGCTGGTTGCGCGACGTTCTGGAAATCCTTACCCAGCATCACATCGGCTATGCGCTCTGGAACTTCCGGGGAGCGTTCGGGGTGCTCGATTCCGGTCGAGAGGATATAGCCTGCGAGAACTGGTATGGTCACCTGCTGGACCGCAAACTGTTATCACTTCTGCAGGAGTTCTGATGCTGAGCTTCTCCAACCCGGGCAGCTCTGCTGCTGCGAACCGCCATCCCCAGACTGATGCCTACCTTCTCCCGAAATCGCCTGCTGAATGGGATGTCCATGACCAGTAATTCTGGGGACATAATACTAATTCTTAAGCGACGCTTGCGGATGGCTACTACCTGGAGTATCTTTACGATGATGCGCATCAACTCACCAAGGAAGAGAGGAAGAACTCGGGGGATACCACCCAATATTACAACCAGTTCTTGTATGATGATGTGGGGAATAGAACGAAGCTTTACTATTATGATGGCGCGAGTACGCTGTCCCCGGAATTGACTCGGAATTGTCATCTTTAGACTTGTGGAATGGGGCTGGAGCTAGTGTCCGTAGAACTTTCCCCCCTTGCTCTGTAATTCCGCATCCACGTTGGTGGACTCGACCTCGAGCACTCGATAGCGAGAATATACCTTGCCCTTGATAACCAGCTTCTTGCCTCGCTGGGTTCGCATCAGCGCCGGACCCTTGTGGTGATGTTGCTTATCGGTATTCTTGAGGTAGTGAAGCACCCAGCCCTTCGTAGCGGGGATTTCCTTACCCTCTTTGTCGGTTGCTTTTGTTACCCAGAGGGCATGGAAATGGCCGACGCTGAGGCAGTCGCCTTTAGCGCCCTTCTTCTTGAGCGTGCAGGCAACACAGAGGTTAGTCCCTTCCACGGTGGCTTCCACCATACCGCCCAGTTTGTCGGTAATCCCCTTAAGTGGTTCGAGGTTCTTGCTCGAGGACTCCATGGACTCCACTTCCAAAACTCTTTCGGCAGGGTACACCTTACCTTTTATGATAAGCCCTTTTCCTATGTGCCCGTGGTCTTTGAACTGGCCTTTTCTCTGCAACGTCCAGGTCTTCGTGGTGAGCAGGTAGTGCAGCACCCAGCCGCGCATCTCCGGTAGCTCCTTGCCATCCTCCCCGACGGCCTTGTGCACCTCCAGCGCGGTGGCATGGCCCAGGCTGCAATAGGAATTGGCGCCGTGCTTCTCTTTCAGCTCGCAGCCCAGGCAGAAGACCCTGCCTACGACCGTAACCTTGATTCCCGCCTTGGGCTTGGGGGTATCTGCTTCAGGCTTCCTGGCACCCTCCTCAGCTAAGCTAACCGGCGATAGGCAGAGCAGGGCAAGCCCCATGACAACCGTCAGCAGAGATAGGCGGCAAACATTTCCTACTCCAGCCATATCACCTCTCCCTTTTTTTGCCAAAATTGTGCGTTCGGAGACGGAATTAAAGACGCTTCAGCGCCCGTTAATCCGGGTTGGCAACTTTGAGGTCAGCACCCAGTTCTTTCACCACCTTGGCGGCAGCATTGAAGAGCTCCGCGGACCGTTCTTGAGGACATGAGCTGGCATCCACAAGATAGTTCGAGTAGCCCCACAGCAGCGCGCGGGTGCGGACGTTCATCATCTCCTCATATGCCTTGACCGCTACCTCACCCAGCCGCGCGCGCAGGGCTTCCTCGGTGAGGGCCTGCTCTATAGCAATCCTGGCCTCGCACTGCTGGACGCCCTCGCGCATCAACTCAAAGCGCACCGTGGAAAGCGCCCCCTCCGGTCCTGGTGCCAACACCCGGGTCCAGATGTTCACCTGGAACCAACTGCTCAAGGGATATCTGTTGCCGGCTATGGGTGCCGGCCGTCTTCCCCCCAGCACCGGCCAGAAGTCAGCGCCGATGCGCCCCAGCCCGCGCCGCTCCGTTTGGATATTCCACTCAACAATCTGACGGTGCTCGGTCAGGGGCAGGTCAAAATTAAGGTTGCGATGAAACTGGGCATAGATGTGGGGGTTCTTCCATCCGTAGGTGCGTCCGAACATGGGGTCCCGGGCAGCTCCTACCCAGGTGGGAGCCTGATAGACGACGGGCGCAATGTCGTAGCACATCCAGCCGCGTATGGTGGTGTGGCCCTGAAAGGCCCATCCGGCTTCCGGAAAGAAGTCCTTCCAGAGCTGGACGGCTTCTTTGAAGGGGCCCACATCACAGCCCAGGCCGATGGTAAGTTCCTTGTCAAGCCCCCGCGCCTTCATAACCTGCCTAAGCTTCTTGGCCACCGGCTCCCAGAATGCCTTGATGTCGGGGTCGGTGTAGAGCGGACCCTCCATGACGTCCGTCTCGCCGCTGGCAGGATTGACTACGGTTACCAGAGGACCCAGCAGTGCCATCTGGATGGAGCCGGCGTTGGCAACGTTGGGAAAACGTTTGCCACTGTTATAGACCTCCCACACATAGGCAATAACCAAGCGGGGCTTGAGGTATTTCTGAGCCAGGTCCAGATAACGCTCCAGAATGCTGAAGTCGTATTCATAGGTACCGTCGGGCTGCTGGGCCCAGCGCACCATGGACTGCTCGTTCCCCAGGTTGGTTCTGGCGATGAGGGGCAGGTAAAGCACCTGACAGCCGATGGAGCCCATCAGCGCAAAAGACTTCTCCATAAGCTCAAAATGCTCATCCGACCACAGAGGCACCTCATATTGCAACGCTACCGTATCGGGTGACTGGATAAGGTCAACGAAGGAACGGTAATCACGGGGGTCGGGCAGCGTAAAGTCACACACCTCGAGCGCAATGGGCACTTCGAGCGGAGCACTACCATCCACGTGCATGGTGAGTTTCCCATCGTATTTTCCCACGGCAGCATTCGCCGGCACCGCAATCTTAATCCAGACAGGCTGCACGGCGCCGAAAACAAACGTCCCCTTCTCCAGTTTCTTGGTGCGCACGGGAACTTCGGCAGGTGGGGCTTCAGCCAGCACGTCAAAACGGGACACCCCTTTCAGTTCCGGGTACTTGGCGGAAATGCCTTTTTCCCCTCCCCCGGGAAGCGCATACAAGACCTTCACCCGGGAAGCTGGAATAACGCTCTTACCAGCCTTGTGTTCGAGGGCGCTCACCTCAGCTCGGAGTCCTTTTATGACCTGGCCAGAGCTTACCACCACCTGTCCACAGAACGTGCCCCGGCGGGCACCTGCCAGAGAGATGGGACGGAGTGTCTCGTTGGGGTCGCCATAATCCACGTCATAGACCCCCTCGGTGGGCGCCGCATTCCATACTTGCAGTCCACGGGGTCGCAACACGTTGGGGATGATACCCTCACCGGAAGCTTCAAGCTCAGCCTGCAGGAGACCGCTGGTGGACCAGAACTGCTTGCCAAAGACTTTGCGCTCGTCGTATGACGAACCACCTGTGAGCAGGTCTGGATGGGAGGGCGCCGGATGTATCTCCAGGGCCAGGACATTGGTTCCTTTCCGCAGGAGCGCGCGGGGAAGGGCAACGTCCTCGATGGAGCGACGACGCAGTTCTAATGCCGCCTCCTGCTTAGCCACGGAGAAAGTTGCCTCCCGGGGATAGGCGTCGGCCAATGTCTCAAGGCTGATGGCGCCCTCGGGCAGGTGGCTGCGCGCCACTTCCTTCCCGTTCAGATAGACCACCATCCCTCCCCGGAAGAGAGCAGAAAAAGTCAGTCTATTGACCTTCTGGGGGTCGGTGATGCTGAACCTGCCCCGCACACAAAGCACGGCCGCAAAGGGTGCTCCTCTTTTGGGCACGTTCATTTCCAGGGTGTGGCCGCGGGCACGATACCAGGCGCTGTCGTCAAATTCAGGCTGCATCCAGTCAGGCGGTGGCGCAGGTGAAGTGGGCTTGAGGTAACTGCTCCTCATGAGTTCTCGCACGGTGGCCTCCCGGGCATCTGCGTTCTCTTGAGTGCCGAAACGGGGCCCTCTCAAGGTCACGTGCGCCCGCCAGGTGCTCTGCATGTCCAGGATGGTTCGCTCTTCGTCAGCAAGCGCCGGAGAAGCTGCCAGAACGAGCACAATGATTAATGCCAATGCCCCTGCCTCCCTGGTAGCATCCGAAAGTTGCTTCATCTTTCACCTTCACTTCTCGACCAGGAATCTACCGCTTAACCCTTGCCAACCGACGAGATTTGCGCCACATTATAGTCTAAAGACATGCCCACCGTTTTGCAATACCTACTGGCTATTTCTGGGCCAAGCCGCTACTTCCTTCCAGGATAACAGCTATCCTGGCGGCAGCGCTGTACAACTGCTTAGAGCGTTTCTGCCAATCGGAACTCTTGAACCAGTTTAGCCCCGCGGCTTCGCGCCTTAATCCTTTGCCCCAACTGTGGGTGCCGTGTTTGGGATAAGCCGCATAGAAGGCGTAAGCAGCGGCGCGGGTGCGCTCGTCCAGCAGTCTTTGACATATTTGCGCCAGCCCTTCCCCGACTTTCGCGCGCAGCGCCTCGTCGGTGAGCGCCTTTTCGATGAAAATACGTGCCTCACATTCTTGCAAGCCCTCACGCATGATTTCCAGGCGCACGGTGGACAGCGCACCCTCCGGCCCCGGTGCCAGGAGCATTGGTCTTTCAAACCCATAAGTTGCGAAGAACTTGCCTATTGCGGTGCCGGGAGTGGCTGCCAGGAACTCGTCGTGAGCGCGTCTTCTGTCACGGTCATTGGTGATGTTACTGGGGAAATTATCTGCTGTCATATGGCTGAACCCGCGCAGGTTGGATTGCAGGCACATCTCCCCCAGGGTGCGATACTCAATGAGGGCGCTGCTCGCCGACAGACCCCGGTAGAACTGCAGGTCCAGGTCCGGCCTCTTCCACCCGTAATAGTGCTCACCCTCCGGGTCGCCGACGGCGCGGAAGGCGACGTGCGCAGCACAGCCGGTGGGGTTCCCGTAGAGTCGTGCCGTCTTGTAGTGGCTCACGCATTTCCACCCGTTCTCGGGAATTAAGTCCTTCCAGAAGGAGACGGTTTTCTCAACTGGTCTGAGGTCACCAGCCATCCCGGGCATCATGACCTTGTCCAGTCCGCGCGCCCGCAAGTGTGCGCGGACTTCTTGGATGAGCGACGCCCAGGGCTGCCGCGACCCAGCCTCACCGTACATGGGAAGCTGCATCTCTTCAAGCTTGCCCGTAGCTACATCCAGCACCGTGACCCAGGGCCCCCGTTTTTCCTGGGCCCCTTTGTCGGTGAGTCGATTCTTCGGGTTTTGCCAACCCTCCTCCTGGTAGAGCCCGCCGATGTAATGGTCCCAGATTTGGAGACAAACCACCGCGGGCTTACCCATGTGCTTCTCGGCCAGGTCCAGGTAGCGGGCCATAATGCTCAAATCGTACTTGTAAGTGCCGTCGGCCTCCCTTATCCAGCGCACCATGGAATGCTCGTTGCCGGTGAAGGTCCTGGCAATCAGGGGAATATACACCGTCTTGTTGCCAATGGAGCCCAGCAAGTCAAAGGATGTGGCCAGCAGCGCAAAATGTTCCTGGGACCACATGGGCACATCGTAGCGCCAGGCCAGCCGGTGGGGAAACTCGGTGGCATCCACGAAGGTGCGGAACTCCCTGGGGTCAGGCAGTCTGAATCCACACACCGTTAGTTGCACAGGCACCTCAATCGACCTGGTATCCTTCGCGCTAAGGGAGAGCTTCCCTTCGTACTCTCCCGGGGCTGCGTCGGCAGGTACCTGGACTGTGACCCAGAGCGGTTGGACTGCTCCGGAGGGCTCACCGGTCGCCGGGATGATGGCCGGAGGCATGTCCGAGAGCGCATCGAACCTCGGCCCGCGCTCATTTGCAGGCAGAGGATAACGAAGTCGCACACAGGAAGAGGGAATAGTTCCGCTTCCGGCTTTCCGCGCTAGAGCGCTCACCTGCGCCTTCAGGTGTTGGATGTCATCTCTGGAACTAAGAACTATCTGTCCTGAGAAAGCGCCGCCACGGGTTCCGATGATGCGAACCGGGTGAAGGGGCTCATTAGGATTTCCCCAGCCACCCTGTTCGGCCTTCTCCACTGCCGAAAGATTCCACACCTGGAGACCTTTCGGGCGAGCTGTGTTAGGAACCACATCGACAACGCCCACCCCTTGCAGCTTCACCTCCAGTAACGCGGCCGCCGCCCAGGCACCAGGCGAAAAGGTATCCCATCCCTTCCTGAACTTGGGTAGGCGCGGATGGAAAGGAGCGCGGTGAATCTCCAATCCCAGAACATTGACGCCCTTTCGCAACAGGCTTCTGGGTAAATCAACCCCCCTCAGCCTCCGCGCCTGCCTTGCGACGAGCTCCTCGAAGGCTTTGTGCTTGGCGGTGCGCGGCTGACCATCGGACATAAAGAAGGCTTCTTCGGGATAGTCCTCGGCCAAGGTCTCGAGGTTTATCCTGCCCTCGCGCATGTAGCTGCGCGCCACCTCTTTCCCGTTGAGATAAACTACCAGACCCCCGTGGAAGGCCGCGGAGAACTTCAAGCTTCTCACTTTGGCAGGGTCGCTGACCGAAAACTTCTCTCTGAGACACAGTAACGAGAAGGTTGGATAACCGGGAACGGGTCCTCGGCACCGATGCCAACGGCTGTCGTCAAATGTGGGCGCCATCCAGTCTGTAGGGGGCAGTGGCGATTGGGCTAGGACATTCGACCGGGGGTCCGGATGGGCATCTGTTGACGTGCCGAACACCGGTGTCCTCAACGTGTAATGGCAGCGCCAGACACCATCCGTGTCCAGAAGGACAGTACCTTCCAATTCCGTGGAGGCTTCCGCGGCTGGACTCGGCAGCGCGAGTAAGGGCGAAATCAACAACCCAAGATACAGTACCGCCAACCAGCATCTCAATCGGTAACGCACGTCAGCTCATCCTTTCCGGGTGTGCATTCAGCTCTCGGCATTTCCATCGACCAGTCCTTCAAAGGTCCGTGAATCACTTATGGCACCTTCCTGCGAAAGGAGAGCCTCCACGAAGACGCTCGGCGGATTCGGTACTCCGAATGTATTTTCGCAAATCTGCGCGCAAAATCAAGATGGAAAGTGTGTGGTCAGGTGGCAGGTCATCCGGAGAGTGACGACGCGCGAAAGGACTTACGGCTTGCAGAACCGGACAGAACCTGATACGCTCATGCGCGCATTGGCTTTGAGACCTGCGAAGAAGAGGATGAGGAAAGATGGCAAGAAAGTGCTGGTCAGAAATCGAAGAGATTATCCTCGCAAGCGGTGCTGCTGATACGCGCAAGATTGACCCCCGCCAGGTTCCCACAGGCGAGTGGGTGAGGCTCAAATGCCAATTCGGCTGTGGGGGCTTCGGCAGGTGTCTTACCTGTCCACCTTATTCGCCCACGCCCACCCAGACGCGCCGGGTGCTCGATTCGTACTCGGTGGGATTTCTTATCTACTGGGGCGAGAAGAACGGTGGGCGCCAGGCGCTCTTCGAGATTGAAAGGCAGGTTTTCCTCAAAGGATACTATAAGACATTTGCCTTCGCCTGCGGGCCCTGTGAGCTGTGCGCCGAGTGTGACCTGGATGGAGCCTGCCGCTACCCTCAAAAAGCGCGCCCGGCTATGGAAGCATCCGGCATCGACGTCTTCCAGACCGCCCGTGATGCCGGCTTCCCCCTTGAAGTTGTGACCAGCCACAAGGATACGCCCCACTTCTACTCGCTGCTCCTGGTAGAGT
>SDBU01000094.1_pt1 | contig 115127 bp, 137 predicted proteins | sample 2277071 | NCBI WGS metagenome assembly SDBU01 (sample SAMN10397929, study PRJNA504765) | marine sediment metagenome | isolation source: marine sediment core GS08_GC12, 126 cmbsf | place: Arctic Ocean: Gakkel Ridge, Loki's castle | collected 2008
GTTAAACCAGTTGTTGTTGCGATTTGCGTTTGACCCGATAATGTTAGTGTACTTCCAGTTAACTGCTTAAATTGGGTATTGTCAAGGTTTGGTCTTGCGAAAAATGCACACATATTATTATATTTTAAATTTCAATATTATTTTCTAATACGTCAGAAAGAACATTTCTCTCACCGTATTTAATTCGCAATAACTTAATATCATTATCCTTTGCGAAATTTGTTTTAATTTTATCGTTATTTCGAATATATTTCAAACCGTTTTCACCACCAAAAAAATTTATTGGTTTATAATGTTGTTCTCCATCATATTCAATTAACATATTCTCGTTAGATAAATAAAAATCGAATCTCAATAATCTTTCATTTTTACATTCACTAAACGTTTTTTGTTTTTCGAAATTAATTGAATGTTGATTTAACCACTCACCAACATATTTCTCACCAAACGATTTGTTTCCACATTCTGGACATCCCTGTCCCGAAAGATGATTATTAGGTTTCATCCTAAAAATACCGTGTTCGGAACAAATGATTTTAATTTTGGTTTGAGAATTGATGTAGACACATTCAGAATAATCATATGTTTTTCCCTGTAATAAAACTGCTCTCTCAATAAATTCATTAACATCTAAAACAATACCACCATTACATGATGGACAACCATCGCCTGATAAATGTCTTGTGGGTGTTTGTTGAAACATGCCATGTTCAGGACAAATGATTTTAATTTTACTTCTATTATTAACATAAATAACATCAGAATAATCATACTTATCACCATGAACATTTTTAACACCAGTAATAAATCTCCCAATATTACTCTTTCCCTTCCCAACGCAAACTGGACATTCTTGATTTAAATAAAGATGATTCTTTGGTAGTTGTTCAAAAACACCATGTTCACGACATACTATTTTAACCTTAGTTCGACCATTCAAATATCTAACTTGGCTATAATCATACCTATCAGCATGCATTTTATTTGCCTTTCTAATGAATTCTATTGTCGTTAATCTTCTCATAAATCTTGTATCTACTACACCGTACAGTAAGTTACCAAATCCGAACGTCTGTGTTCGGATATATTTATAATAAATACAAATGAAATGGATTAAAAATCGGGCAAAACAAAAAAACCCCGTAAGTTTTCACCTACGGGGTTCATTTTGAAGTAATTAATATTTATTCAAGTGCTTTCTGCATGTTACCTTCTTCTTCCAAATAATTGCGCAGATGTACTATTGCTAATCTGTTTTTATCTGCCGTGAGATTCCCACCTTTATTATAAAGAAGTGTCTCAACAATAGCCGTAATACCTTTCTTTAATATTTTTCGCTCACTCTGTAACTCACTCATCAAACTTTTCAATTCTTCGTGTTCAGTGTTCTTATCCACACCAAACAATTCCTTTAACCATTTCAACCCGGTTTCACTCACTCTTGTTGGTTTACAAGAAAAGTAACCTTTCTTCACGTATTTCAGAAGTGGTTGGTTCTTAATATCAACTATTTTGTGATGATACAAAATATTGTAAAGAGAATTCCTACCAATCCTACCAAAATAATCTGTCAAACTAAGACTCATTGCCGTTTCTGACATACTATATGAAATCACTGACTTAGCTTCTTTCAGTTCACGAAGTTCTTTTTCCGCAGCAATAAAATATTGACGTGCTTCCTTGCCTTTTGCATTATTTTGAATCATTGCGAGTTCCTTGGCACAATCCAAAGTTATCGCATATTCAATCTTATAAACCCTCTGTGTCCCTTTGATACTCAACTTGCCATTTTTGGCAAGTTGAATTCTTTCACCGTTTTTTGCGTAAAAAATGGTGGCGAAATCAACATTTTCAACAAACCCATATTTATCAATTCTATCCTTAAACCAATTAGCAAACATTTTACCAACACCAAGGAATTCATGTAAATCTCTTGCACTTACAACAGGATTACCTGTACTATTACTCTTACGTATTTTAATCAGTTCTTTCATGATAACTATTTTCATTAATTAAAAATCAAATATAATAAACATACATCATAAAAACTAATTGTTATAGGAAAGTTATTGGAATATGTTACACTTAAAACAAAAACCCCATAAGTTTTCACTTACGGGGTTAAAAATTAACCATTTAGACATTGTAATTATGTGAGGCTCTTCTTGGAATGAAATTTATCAGTTTGCCAGCCTTTTCATGTTCATCTAAATTCAGGGCACATATCCATTTATTATTGACCCTTTGATTAATTTACTCTTAAAGAACGTACACCTCGAAGTATGTGTTGCCACAGGGACAACGAGGAATTTTAGTAGCGGGAGAGGGATTCGAACCCCCGGAACCGGACTTACCGCCTTCAGATTATGAGTCTGACGAGCTACCTGACTGCTCTACCCCGCAATATTCTATTAAACCCCATGCTTCTCTATATTCATGAGATTTTGGTTTTCTTTGTCTGGATACTCCTTCGTGTAATGTTATCGCACCAGCATAAGAATTAAATTCATTAACTGGTAACACATAAAATACATTTAAGTCTGAAATAAATATTATACCAAAATCAAAATCAGTGTCGGAATATTTCTCCCTCTTCATTACTCGTCTATTTGTTTTTGTTTTTCTAACATCAACAATATAAACACCATCTTTTTCTGAAAACCACGCAGATTTAACTTGTATTTTAATGAAACTTCCATTAACAACAAAAACTAAATCATATGGTAATCTATCACCAACGGGAAGTAATACATCCCAACCTAATTTAAGTGCCTTCAATTGCACTTCCATTTCAGCAATATCACCTTTCAGTTTTGTATCCATAATTCAAAGAACCAATATATTATAAGTGTCGGGAGTTGTTAAACATCTCCGCTCGTAACTCGCTAAAGCGAAAAACTAACACTTAATATCTTAAAATTAGCTTCTACCTCTGAACCATACTACGCAGTAACTTGTCGGGTATCTTAACCTGATTCGGCAGCTAACTTATATTTTAAAGAACGTGTTGCAAATATAGTCATTTCTAATTTAAATGCAACCCCCTTGGGAAAATAAATACGAAAATAAATTAAAAAGGTTACGGTTTTAGTTAAAAAAATTTATTCTTTTTTTCTAACTTGCTGATAATCACGTTTTTTCACTAAGAACTCATATATCCCTTTATCTTCACCCTGTGGTTCATCCGGGTCAATTAATTGATTTTCGATGTCAATAAAATTTCCATTAAGTTCTGGTGGTGGTGTTTTAACAATTAGTGGTAGTTGAATCTGTGGTTTTTCAAACAGTTTTCTTTCACCTTCAAAATTATCAACATAATCCCCATCATATTTTATACCTTCCACTGATTTTTTTTCAGGCACAGGTATTTCCTCTGGTTCATTCACGATTTCCGTTGTGGTATCACCACTGAAGTCCAAGACCTTTTCATCTTTTACACCATCACTTACACCCTCATTTACACCATCACTTGGAGCATTAGTAACATCTCCATCAAGGATTAGAATCTCTTCAGTCACACCTTCAACTGCGCTCTCACTTTGACCATCAAACCCGGTGTTCGGTTTTATTTCTTCTTCCGGGGCAGCATTATCCCTCAATCTATCATTGATGGTTTCGCTATTAAGTTTTTCAACAATCGCACCTTCGGTATGTGTGCTAATCGCTGCATGTATTTTGGCATCAGAAGACTTATCATTTAACGTGTCGAGCTTATTTTCTAGGTTCTGGACATCGGCTTCATCATAGTGTTTGAGGTCTTTGTAGGTCTTGGTAAATGGATACCTGTCATCATTAATAATGATTTTCATGGTATCATTATTGAAAACACAGTCATCAAACGTCTGCCCGTCTCTTGCAAATCTGGCTTTAATAATTCTGATGTTAGCAAAATTAGCTTCTTGTTGTGCCGGAGTTTTAGCTATTGACATGAAGAAATGAGCTTTCTGCATCCTCTTAATGCTACCACCAGTCTGTTGCGCTTCAACGTATTCAGCACCGATTCCCGAACGATTACTTTGAATAGCTGTCCATGCCGGGATATCAAAATCCGATGCAAGTGCCTCAAAACCTTTAACAATTGTAAGTTCTGCTTCAGTTCTATCTGGAGATTTCTTATGGCTTTCCAGACAATCAAGATAGTCAATTACTAGGATATCAAATTTGAAACCCCATTTCTTTTCGTAACCAATCATCCAATTCCTGACATCTCTAATCGTTGTGTCTTCCTGACTAAACCTTTTAACCAAGAGTCTACCCTTACCTTCTAAAGATTTGGCTTTCTTTATTGCAATATTATATACTCTATCATGCTCTTCATCTTCATTGAGTCTACTCAACGCAGAATCTGCCCAAATCACATAGTGTTTACGTTTAATTTGGTCTTTAGTGTCTTCGAAAACAATATGAGCGACATTCTTTTCCTGTTCATAAGCAGTATTGGCGATAATTGTAAGCACTGTTGTTTTACCAACCCCGGATGGAGCAAGTATTACACCAATTTCACCCTTTCCAAGACCACCATCAGTAAGAGAATCAATAACACCGATACCTGTTGGTATGGTTTGTCTAAATTCCTTACGAAGTGCTTTTTCAATACCCTCGGTTAATGATTCACAATCGTCTTCTTCCTCACCAATGTGTGAGATTTTTTGGAACTTTTCTTCAATAGCAGCAATAGTGTATTTACTTTTTATTCCACCATCCTTTACTTTGGTTTGAATATGTTCTGCAATTTTACGATATTCTTGTTGTTTAATGAATTGGTTTGCTGACTTCTGAACAGCATCACCATCATAATGCATTTGCTTATTAATGATTCTCTCGTTCCAAAGTTCAATACGTTTGATAACAGCAAATAACGATTCTTCCTCAACTACGTTATTTGGTGTCTTATAGGCATGGATTGCTTGATGTATGCTCTGATTCTGGAGATTAGGAACTTTCTCAAACTCATTGAAATACTCCAATATAATAATGAACAACCTCTTCAGGTTAGGGTCATCAAAATATTCAATTGCTAATTCAGGTAATATTTTTTCCGCAAACTCCGGTTCAACTAACAACTGCCACATGAGGCGTTGTTGAAATTCTGGTCCTAGATATGCTGATAATGTGTTTTCTGTTTTTTCACTCATTTCTCAAATATACTGATACGATATTATTGCAGGTCATGTGACCTGCAATAATGTTATTTAAAATGTCTCTCTTAGTTCCGTCTGAGTCTTCTCAGCATTTCTGCACGTTTAGTGGGATGGAGTTCTCTGATTTGATTTATCGAAAGTCCTCGATAATTAATTAAATCATAGTCATCCCACATATTCTTGATGTCGTTCCTCTTGATTTTTGCTTCAATTATTTCAGCGATATCAGTCACAATATACATAACATCGAGAGACACCAATGCAACGGGGTTGAATCCGTCAACAAAAAATTCTCGTTCTACAATCGGATTCTGGTTAATGTATAAACCAATCTTACATGGAACACCACGAATTGTTTTTTCTCCGATTTGTTGTACGATTGATTGAGGATTATAACGCATTTCATTTCTATATCTTTTAGGATAGGAATTTATCATTTGCTGTCGATAACCAAACAAATCATAACCCTGCATTTGCATTTCAACTTCTTCTTCAAGAGTATCAACGTTTGATACATCCACTCTTCCCACATCGGCATGCACATCATAACTCCGTCTCGATAACGTTTTTTGTATTCTAGTAATTGAACGTGGAAGAATATCTCTCACGTCAATCGCATACCGGGTAAAAGGATTAAATTTATCAGCATCAAACATCGATTCACATAATAAAACTTCACCTTGATGCAGTGAAAATCTAAAAACGTTAGTATGTTCCTTTTCGTTCATTTCAGTAATTTTTAAATTATTAATATACAAATACAAATATAGCTAGAATCCCCCGTAAATAAAAGGAATTTTCATTATCTCAAACTATATTTTTTCTTAAAATCTTCAAGTAAATGTTTCTCATGTGCTATAACAGTAAAGAATGGTTCAACATATTGGGTGAACGTGCTCCCATAGATGGTCAAGAACTCGTCACTCACCATCATTTTGTAAAGATTTGCGCTATTTCGGTCTTCATCGGAGAGCGGTATTTCGAGTTGTTCAAGTTCTTCAACGGCTTCATCATTTAACATTGGTTCTCTGAGGTTAACTAATTGAAAGTTAGTTCTGAGTCTCGGAACACCGTTTACAATATTTTCAAGTGCCTGTAACGGCTTCATTTTATTCTGGACTCGTTCCTCATTAATCGCATCTGCTTTTTTGCAGATATCCTTAACCGTATGGGTTTTAAATCTGAGTTCGGGGAAAAGTTTCACCAGACCCTTTTCTTTAACGCCACCAACACCTTTAACATTATCTGCATCATCACCACAAATAATTTTCATTATTAATGCGTTCGTGTAATGATGATTGAAATACATCATATAATTGGTCTTGGTTACTGGCTGGTCGATATTCGGGAAAATGATTGTGAGATTCAGGTCAAGTAGTTGTGCGAAATCCCGGTCATTAGAATATATGAAAATTTCTTCCTTGTTATTATGGTCAAGACAATATGCTGCAATCAGGTCATCGGCTTCGATATCATCGACTTCAATTTGTCTCACCCACAGTTCTTCAGCATACGCTTTAATTCGCTGTCTTTGTTTGAGAATCGATTCTTCTTTTGCTTTTTCTCTACGGAGTTCAGCAGCATTCATTTCAATTTTAGTATTCCATTTCTTCGAAGCACGATTGGCTTTGTATGCAACATCAATGCGATGACGATAAATTCCACCACCTTCACCATCCCAAACCAATACGACTTTGTTAATCATATGGTCTTTAATCATTTTCCTGAGAGTGGTCATGAAAGAGTACAAACCACCAATATGTCCGTAACTGGTGGTGTGCACATCTTTTGCTCCATGAAAGGAACGCTTTAAAAGATTTGGTGCATCTACTAAAAGTGTTCTATTCATTATTCTCTGATTCTTCGGTTCCCGGTGCTTTTTCGATAAGAACACCGCTTTTCTTTATTACATTCCCCTCGTCATCCATGTCTTTGGCTTCGATTGTTATGTCATCAACAGTTAGAGTCTGGTCTCCAAGTATATTACGGAAGTGCAGTATATTCTTCTTCTTATATTCCTTAATACCAGCCTCATCAGTATATATAAATCCATGTGGTGTCGAGCCAATTCTACCCTCTAATGAAATACCACCTAATGCACCATCAACGTGGTTTTTGGCTATATTAACCTTGTTTTCAAAACCGTAATTAACATCACGACTCTTACTAGCTGCTGTCAATCTCTTAGTTCCGTGGGTTATGATTCCACCGAAGTTATAAATCATTCGTGCTCCGAACCACCAAGTTTCACCACCTTTGTGCTTCACAACTTTATTCATGCTGTCATACCAAATTTTCTGAACAGCAGCAATGGTGTTGGTATAGGGACTATTAATTTTCCGACTATTTGGAATGGTGTTGTTTAGTATTGACATGAACGCTTTTTCATAAGCACCAGCATTCCACATGTTGTTCTGTGATGTCTCTTTCACAAGAGCATCAATCGTTGCGATACAATTTAGTGTTCCAATAGAATCTATTCCAAAGAACAGGTCATATGGTAGGTTCCCCGCATCTTGCTGGTCAATAATATAATATACGGCTTTTGCAAGGTCTTCAATAGCTGCTTCTTTTCTCTCTTTATTTTGATGTTTTCCAAAATTATCGAGAAGATATTTGTTATTAATTAAGATGTAATCTCCATCCCAATCAAAACCCATTAACGTCAATCTCTGATTTCCTTCATCAATATTATTCTCGGTATCAATGATAACGGGTAGGTCACCCGCTTTTTGTGCATTAACAATTGAACGCATTAATGCCGTTGATTTACCAGTATTACTATATCCACGGAAAAGTGTTACATATCCCTTGGGTACACCGGGCATACCAGTTGCTTCAGTCAATGCGTCATCAATTGGTATCCATTGAAGTGGCTTTGACGGTACTTTCTCAGCACCAATTTTCTTCTTGAAATTATCTAGTGAAAAGTTTTTCTTAGGGGTAGGTTTTCTAACTTCGTTTGACGGTACACCGTCACTCTTTTTCTTTGCCATTATGTGATTTTACTTAAGATAAATAATTTTTATTTCTTCAACATATTGTAAGTGTTTCTCTTTACTATCCAAAATCTGACCATTTTTGGTCGAAAATATTAGTGTGTACTTATCTAATCTTAGATACCGATGAAGAAATCGATGAAACATTCTATTAAGAATTATAATATCATCAATAAAATTATAATTCCAATGATGAACATTCTCTTCTGACGTTAATTTTAATTTACGAGAGAGATTTCTATATTGACCATTAATATATGATTTAGATTGATTGATTTCGTATTGTCTCTTACCATATTTTAATCGATGATATTTCTCCTTACTTCTTATTCGCTCCTTCTCACAAAACTCTGGGTTCTCACGTAATTTCTTCTCTCTTAAATCAGCCACTTCTTTACAACAAGTCTTACATTTATTTAAATGTCCATCCCGCATTTGGGGATGGACATAAAAATCCTCTGGTTCCTTATCAATTCCACATCTAATACATTTTTTCATCTTGTGGTAACTAATTGATTATGAGGGACATCAAAAGGGGAGGTCATCGTAATCCGAACCCGGACCATCACCCTCTTCAACAGGTGGTGCTACTTCAGGAGCTTCCTCTTGCTGCTCAACAGTTGTTGTAGCTGCTGGAATAGTCTTAGGTGTTGTGGTAGCTGGAATAGTCTTAGGTGTTGTGGTAGCTTCAGGAGCAACATTTGCTACAGCATTGCTTTCAGCGAGTGTTTCCTTACCAATATCACTTGCGTCATCATTGTAAGTACCAACCTTTTCCTCAGTAATATTAGTGATTGTCACACGTGGGGTTTCCTGTGTGGTTAAGTCACTGGCTTGCTCAAAGTTCTTGTCATCGCTGTCGAGATTCATTGTGCGAGTATTAGCTTGTTTTTCCAAATCTGGGTGACCCGGAAATACCCAATGCTTGTTATTCTGGTCAGTATCTTCCCAATAAGGAGTTGTCTGTTCCACACACATCTGAAGATATTCATAAGGTGTGATATTCGGTGCTTTCTTGGGTTTGAACACGTCTCTCCAAGTAACATCATCATTAAGCCATGCTCTCATAACGGCTGAGTCGGCATGCAGAACTGTTTTACCACGAGCGGTAATTGCAGAAATCTGCTTGTAAACGTGACCATTAAATTCGGCATCAGTCATGATAATATTTAAATCAGTACCCGTCTCAGCATCACTGAAATCAGCTTGCTGGTCTGTCATGTACATTTCCAAAATAGGAAGAAGTTTATCAAGTGTTCCCTGATTCTTGTAATTGTGTTTGAATCTCCAGAATTTAACACCGTCTTTCTCCAAACCTTTATCAATACCACGAACGATATAGAATTTCTTGGCATCCCATTTATTGGCTTCGGTAAAAATTTTCCTATTACTTTCCCAAATTACTTTTTGTATTTCAGTCAGGTCATCCTTCTTAATCCCTTTCAGAGACTGGTCTTGAGTTGAGAGAATTCTCTTGTACTCAGCACATGCAGGACATGGTGCTGGAACCATAAATGGAGCACCGTTATCATCTGCTAATGGTTTTCCATCAGGTCCGTGTTTCTGTACTAAAGCGTCATTCTTAGCAGGACAATAAACTATGGTTCCATGCTTGTTCCCACCACCTGCTGCATTAGTACTTATCACATGGAAGAATGCTTCATCGATGTGTTTTCTACCTGCTTTTGGGGGGAGGATTCTGAAAATCTCTTTTGGCTTTCGTGGAACGAAATACTTTGCTAAGAGGTCTTCACGTGATTTTTTGGTTGTTGATTGTGATTGCTTTTTTTGATAGTCAGCAAACATACCTTTTAATTCTGACAGGTCTTGACCCGTCTGCGTTTCATTACTCATTTTCAATAGTTTTTACAGTAAAGTTATTTTTCAATTATAAATTATGCTACAAATATAGCCTTCATCTATCATAAATACAAGGGTTTTTTAAAAAAATCGTAAGTATTTCGATTAAATTGGTAATAAACTGTTAGAAACGACTGTGAACGATAAAGTCTGTTTATTTTCGTAATAATTTCCGTTCTTCAATCTGATTTGAAGTTTGTAATCTTGTGCAATTAACCACGATGTATCGAGATTAAATTCATATCCGTTACTTGTTCTATCAACTTTCGTGAATGGAATAACATCAATCTCATATTTCTCACCAACTGTTGTGAACAGTCTGTACTCAATATCTAAAGGTAAGAAATTGTTTTGATTGGGGTACAGTTCTTTTATTGTTAGCTTGACTTTTCTCACATTACCCGCAGTAATATTTTCTTTCTCTCCGATTCCCCAGAAATAAAAGAAATAGTTTTCGAAATTAATTTGATTACTCTGGTCGAATGTGTAATATTTTTTACCTGATATCAAATAGAACTCACCTTCATGTACACTATTCCTACCATTAATGGTTACATGCCATTGGTCTTTAAATAAAACGGCATCCGGGTATGTCTGAGAATCGATATTTAAACTGACCTTGTAAACGCCTTTGCTTACATTTACAATTGAATCTCCACTCAAAACATCAATTAAGACATCCTCATGGTCATAAATATCAACAGTATTCACGTCAATATCCTGTTGAACCCCACCAATATTTACATAAAGGTACAGGTCGTTGTCTTTATCTTGATAGAAATAATTTCTGTCATCAATAATGGTATCATCAACCTCTGTTTGTATGTAGGGTTCATACCAAGTATTGGTGTTCTTTGCGTGAAACGCTACGGCTTGAGTAAATTCGGTTATCAGTTCCTCATATTCGTCAGGAAATTTGATTCCCAAACCAAATGAGCTTCCAGTATACCCGGTTGTACCTGTGAATCCGGTTCCAAATAATCTCTGATTCACGTAATCTGTTATGTCAATGTCAAGACTCTCACTACCGTTTTCGAATCTCTGCGTGCCAATTATCTGTGTTGTACCACTATCATAAGCACCCTCTACCGCCCACTTAACATCAGTTTTTCTATATTTCCAGTTAGATGCTTGGTCTACGATATCTGGATAGATTATGTCATTATATATGAAATCATAACCACTACCCTCATCCCAATCCTCATCAATATTAAAAATCTCTAAATCAAAACTATTGGCTCTCTCAATGGCATCAGAATACGACTTCTTCCCAAGATACTGCTGCGCATAACTAATGGTATTGGTCATATGTAGAGTATGTGTTATCCCGGTAGTAGGGACAATCATACCTTCGTTGATTTTATCCACTAATTCTGAGAGGTCGATATCAAATATGAATCGACCAACCCATTGGTTCAACGAACCATAGTATACTTCAGTTACAGGATTTTGAGAGTTGTTGGTTAGGTTATTACTAATCAACGTATTGTTCTTTGAGAAATATGACCTGAATATCGACATTAATCTTATTTTCCTATAAATACTCAGAAACAAAAAAGACTACTCGTGGTAGTCTTTAAATTGCTTGAAATATTGATTTTAATTATGTTTTTTTGAAAAACAACAAGTCTGATGTCGCTACTTCTTTTTCACCTGCTTGTCCTTGAAGCGTAACACCACCCTTTACCTTATTCCTAACAGTAAATTCGTTGTCATTCCCATCTCTATAACGGTCACCAACATCTCCCATGTACTCAGTGAATCCTTCTTCTTCAGCAACAATTTCTTCTGTTCCAACTGGTGTTTCCCTAACCCAATTTTCTTTTTTTGTATAATCTATTCCTTCAGGGAATTCAAGATATGGTCTTGGACTCCCTAATGCGTTATTAGATACAAGCACAAAATCTGTTTTGTTTTCTGGTCCACTATACTTTTCTGAATATCCTTGAGGTATATTCCAGCCAATATATCCTGCTTCAATTTTCTGAGTTCTTCTATCTACCAAGTAATTTAGAATTCCTGTAAAACCTCTTTTAATTGCTTCTTCGAAAGAACGTACTTCCATATTTCCCTGTTTTTCACTATGAGGAAATTCTGATTCTTCAGCAAGGTTCCGACCTTTCTCACCAGTATTGGTTTGAGATAAATCGGCTTCAGTACCGTCAGAATCCAAGGTATCAGCTAATGGATGCTTCTTTTTTTCATCAACCCCATCACCAACATTAAGTGCCTTGAACCCAAGTAATTCGTCAGTTAATTCCTCGTCTTCCTGCTTTTCTACATCGCCTTGCGCACCTGCCTTTGAAGCAGCTTCCGGGTCTTCATCACCTTCACCATAATATTTAGGGTCTTCAACAAGATGGTCCATTACGATTTCAATTGCAATTAATGGATTGTCAGTGTGTTCCATTTCAACTTCAATTCCTTTTGAAACCTGCTTGGGGTCAAATTGACCAATATCAGCATCATCACCTAACCCACCCTGTAGAAAATCACCATCTTTTTCTCTCTCGGCTCTCACAACATCATCCAAACCCATTTCAGGTTCTTCTTCAGTTAGTTTCACAACTGTTTGTGGCTTTTTCTTTTTCTTAGGTATTTGCCTCTTAGTTTTGAATCTCTTACCTAATTGTTTTGGATAGGTTTCTTCGTCTTCATTCATTTGAGATACATTATATTGTAAACCAATGTAATTAAGTGGAAAATTCCATGACATTATATGACCATCCTTTTCAAATGTCTGGTCACCTGAACCATGTCCTAATTCAGCACTACCCATGTGCTGACCCGGTTGATGCCACTGCATCAGATGTTGAAGTGCAGCCTCTTCACCTTGAGTTCTTAGGATTTCGAGTGCTTCATCAGCTTCTTCACCCTGCATGAACACAACGTCTTCATATTTATCTTGGTCTGTTGACTCATTCACCTCTGCTGCACGTCTTTGATAAACTATCAACGCCAGTTCTCTTACTTTTTGGAGATATTCTTCTTTTGGCATTTGGAATTTCATCACCCCAAGTTGCATTGAAAGTGCTTCATCTGCTCTCTGAATTATCATAGCTTTCACTTCATCTGGAAGAACAGCATCATAACTCTGTGAAACCACATCACCGATATTCATATCGTTAACGGTTGCATCACCACGACCTTCCCAGAATTCTTCACCACCACTAGGAATTGCTCTGGTTTTCTCAATAGGTCTTACGGTTCCTTGTACTCTATCAATCTCAGCCATAACATCATCACTTGTTGGACTTGGGTTACCAGCTTGTATGAGATTATCGTATGTTTGATTAATCATTGCTGCTTTTTCTGGACTCACTTGTTCCACGGGTTCATTACCAATATCTGTCATAACATCATATGGGTCAACTCCCGTAGTACCATCATCATCGGTAGCCGGAGGTAAATCACCAATACCATATTCTGGAGGCATAGCTAATGGGTCTTCTTCCGGTGTTTCGTCTGGAACATAATCTTGAACTTCTTTTACAAATTGATTTAGTTCCGGTGATTGAACCCTAACATCGGGGTTAGTTGGTTTTTCGTCACCATATGCCTGACTGGTTTGAATCTGCTCAGTACCCTTCTTATATGGTACTTTATCAATGAATCTCACAGCATCTTCATACATTTCATCACTAACATCGGTATCGCTAACCGATTCGAATTCAACGTATTCACTAATTGCATTAATCATGTCTTGCTGGCGATTTGCATTTAGGTTCTGTAATGAATTCTCATCAGATTCTTGTCCATTAATACTAGAGCTAATTAATTTCACAGCATTAATCTGATTCACATCATCTTGGTCGGTTTTGCTTGAAGCAACACCGAATTTGAATACTATATCATTCCCGGCTTCATCTTTAGCAGCAAGTTCAACAATACTTTCATCACCATTGACTTGGTTATTAACTTGTTCAATATTAAGTTTTCCGTTTACCAGTGCATCAAATGCTGCTTCGAGAGGGTTTATACCACCAAACGCTTCCTCATTTAATTTTAACTTATTGACACCCTGATACATTTCAAGGAATCTTTCTTTACTACCGATTGGCTCATGTATTTTCATATCCTAAGTTTTTATTCAAAAATTATTGGGTTTGCTTTACCAAACCTTCTCATTATCACTGCTGCTTCAGCGTTTGCCTCATTCTCTATCTCGCTACCATCATCACCAGCACCAACATAAAGTCTGCCTTCCAGTTGTTGCTTACGATGCACTAACTCATGCGCTAATGTTCTCAGGACATCAGCTAAATTCCTGTTTGTTGCCACCACCCTTATTATTCCGGTACTCGGTGTTTGTTTACCAAAGGATTCCATTTCAGCAGCTTCAGTAGGGTCATATGATATCTCAATACTTACATCATCTGGACCCAAACCCAGATATTCACAGGTTTCAGCAATAAATTTATCAATAACTACCTGTTTCTCTTCTTCAGGAAGAATTTCTTCGGTTATCATTGCTGGCGCAACCTTTTGAATCATTTCAAATAACCTCTCCTTTGAACCATATGGATGATTAATTCTCATTATTAACTTTCTGGTTCTCTACCTCTCATATATGGTGCTTCACTATCGTATCTATCATTACTTGGTGCTGGAAAATCATCCCATTTAGATTTAACTTGGGTTATAAATTCCTCATATGTGGGAATATTCTTACCTTCCTCAATATCAAAAAACGGAAATGGAGAACCATTATCAAACCAAACACCACCAACATTATTTTTTAACCTATTTAATTCATCCATTGACATAAATCCTTCTCGTGGGTCAGTTAAATCACCAACATTATAATCTTGTTTTCCTTCCGTATTACCCACTAATATCTCATAAATCGCTCTCCAATCAATTCTATCTAATCCAACATCACCGCTTTTAAAATCAACAGCATTATCATTATATTCTGGTTCAGAAGGTTCGGTATAATCTCTGAATTGTTGATGTGTCATATTAGGTTCACCAGCATCATTAAATACATCTTCATTTAGTTTTGATTTAAATGTTGGGTCAAGTCTTTCCATGACCTCAAATAACCTTTGTCTGTTGTCTTTTTTCATTATACCAAGTCATTAAAACTATCCTGAACATCAATTTTAGATTTCTGTGGTAGGTCATCGAAATCCGCAACATATGTTCCGTCAGGCAATTCTTTCACGCCTTTATCTTGTTGGGTTTGACGTTGCTGGTCAAACCAATTGTCTTGCCAAAAATCGTTTAGATTGAAATAATAAGGATAACTCACATTGCTTTGATTCATGAGTTTTTCAGAATCCGTTGGTTCACGAACCTCTTCAACATCAGCATTTAATTCTACCATTTTCGCATTCATAGCTTCGAAATTATCATTCATACCAGCTAACTGGTCATGGATGTCTTTCATGGCTTCGATATTGTGTTTGATTATGTCATTCTGAAGGTCATCAACCTGATTATCGGGTTCAACAGGTACTGCCATAGGGTCTGGTGGTATTGCCATTGGGTCTGGTGCTCCGGGGTCTGGAGGTACGTTACCAGCCACAGGGTCACCTGCTGCCATAGGGTCTGGAGGTACTGCTCCGGGTACTGGTGGAGGCACAGCACCAACATCAGGGAGTGGAACATCTGTCATCGGCTGGTCATTTGAGGGTGCTAGTGGCTTCATACCAGCTATCTTTTCAGCATCTTCTTGCTCACCAGCTTCATTAGTTAGTGCGGGAACTTCATCGAATTCCTCGGTAGTGCTCACTAATGAGCGGTATTTAGGAGTCTCGTTTACCACGTAATTAACACGGTATTTGAACGCCTCAAGTCCTTCTGTGACGTTCTGTTTCTTTTCATTTCCCATTGTCTAATGAATATTAGTATTGCTCTCTTAATAATTGTTTGCCGTCCTGCGTTACATAGATTTTATCGAGTCTTTCGATAAGTCCTTCTCTTTCATTAAGAACAATTTCTTTTGCATCTTTTTCTTCCTGAACTTCTTCAGGTTCATCCACAAAATTACTAAGTGCTTTTTTCATATTATTTTCCATAGTACTATATTTATTTACTATAAATACTATGGAAGTAAGCAAATTTCAAGAATCATTTAATATTCTTCTTCTACAACCAATTCCACCTGTTTTCTTTCTATTTAATGGAATCCAACCATCTTCAATATATCTCTTTAAATATTCACCCTCTAATAATATCGCATCATCGACATTAACATAATCGCTTAATTGTTTTCTTATTGGTTGAATGCCTGTAGACGATATGTGTTTAGTAACTGCATCATTGGGATTATTAACCCTACATTTTTCTCTTAAATTCATATCATATGTTAATCCAACATAAACAGAATTATCTGAAAATTCATATGAATAAATACATTTATTATATCTATCACCAATTCGTGTCATATGTTTGCAGACATAATCGAGCCAATTGTTTCTCATCGAAATATTATAAACATATTGTTTATTATTTGAAAATTCAGTTCTCGTTTTATATTTTAATGCTTCCTTTTTACAATTTTCAATATTTTGCCAATAGTTATGTGGTAATCTCTCACTTTCCATATGAGAACATGCTTCATTAAGCCAATTATTCTTTCTCAAAACTTCATATGCTCTCGGTGACCCAACACTAAATAATTTTCTTTTGTTATAATGTAACGCTTCTTTTTCACAATTTTCTTTTGTCCAATAATTTCTATTTTGTCTCATACTTAAATTTAAATACTAAACAATTTAATTGTAATATTTATTTTGACAAAATGGTAACGAGATATCTTTTTAGATATTCGAAATTTGGAAAGATTTTGTAATAGGATTGGTAGATTTCAGCATCTAAATCCTCAGATATTAAGAAGATGGTTCGTTCTTTCAGTTTCTCTAATATTGTGGGGATGTCGAACTGAAAGAACTCATACATTTTTAAATCAATTCCCCAGATATTGTTTTCACGAAGAATATACACCATCTCATTCTTATAGTTATACAGAGAATCGATTTTTTTTGGCAATACATCCATGAAGTCTTGAATATCTTTTAATTGAAAGAAAACCGGGCATAAATTAGTGTATGTGTATTGGGGTTTGAAGTAGAATTCCGGTACGAGACCCGCAAATTTATCAACACCTTTGACATGAGATGCCTTACTCTCTTGAAAATTGAACTCCCAATATAGTTCATTTGTTACTATTTTCTTCTTGAGAATGTCAGCGTTTTGGATGAATTTATTCGTGGGGTTACAGGCTTTCATGAATGACCAACCAACGAATAATGTTGGAAGACTGGTATCCACATCCTCATAAGTAGTAGATTTATTAATATAATTAACGTAATCTACTTTTGTGTGATTTACCAGTTGTTTTTCATGAATGATGTTACCGATTTTCATTTTCTAATTGTTTAATATATAAGTCAATACCTTCCTCCAACGTTTTAAAACCACCCCACAACATCTGTTCGTTCAACTTATCCATCTTGGCTCTGGTATAATATTGGTAACTATCCCTGATTTCCAGAGGGGTATCAATATATAAAATTTTTACTGGTTTTCCCAGACTTTTAAAAATTGCTCTTGCTAAATCATTGTAGGTTCTGGCGGTTCCGGTTCCCAGATTATAAATATCTGAAGGCACTGATTTTCTGAAATTATATGCCCAAATCAGAGTCTCCACAACATCATTGACATGAATAAAATCACGTTTTTGAAAACCGTAACCACACCAATCAACATGTGAACGGAATAACTTTACTTCCCCGGTTTCCTTAATTTGGTTATAGAAATGCCAGACAACCGATGCCATTGCACCTTTATGACTCTCATGATTCCCATAAACATTGAAGAACTTGAATCCGAACCAGTGTGGTGGTGCATCATTTGTATGACTTAGTGCCCCACTGATTGCTTGAGTAGCAGCATACATATCGAAATAATGTTTATAGCAGCCATAAGGGTTGAGAGGTTCTAAATTGAGAAGATGGTCTTCATCATCGAAACCCTCTTCACCATCACCATAGGTTGCAGCACTGCTGGCATAAATCATTGGAATTCTGGCTTCAGCACATAAATTCCAAATGATTTTACTGTAATTCAGATTCAGGTGTTCAAAGATTTTTTCATCCTTCTCTGCGGTATCGGTTCTGGCTCCCAGATGGAAAACAGCATCAATATCATATTTATTGAAACCAAGCCAGAGATAGGAATCTTCAACAGTCATATATGTGAGTTTTTGACCACTCCCACGTCCCATTACGGAACAATAATGATTAACCTTATTATCAATAATGATAATATTATCATATCCCAAATCCAATAATTTTAGAACCAAGTTCTGACCAATAAATCCTACACCACCTGTAACCACTATCATTTAAGTAAATTTTTATAATAATCGTATGTTATTTTTAAACCCTCTCTGAGTTCTACACTTGGTTCCCATCCTAATTCACGTGTTATTTTATCGTGATTAATTGCGTAACGTAAATCATGACCTTTACGGTCTTCAACAAATTGGATATAGTCTTGATATGTTGAAGCATATGGAGCGTCTTTGCTATCAATTAAATGAATCTCAATTAAGTCCTTCACAATATCAATGTTTCTCACCTCACTATCACCACCAATATTATAAGTTTCCCCAACTTTTCCTATGTGAAAAATAGTGTTTATTGCTTTCACATGGTCTCCAACATATAACCAATCCCTGATATTTTGTCCTGCACCATAAACAGGAATTTTTTTACCTGTAAGTAAATTGGTTATGGCTTTGGGTAGAAGTTTTTCTTTGTGTTGGTGTTCACCGTAGTTATTGCTGCAATTCGAAATCACAACAGGTAATCCGTGAGTTTGGTGAAATGCTCTGACGAAATGGTCTGAACTGGCTTTACTTGCCGAATACGGTGACCTTGGGTCGTAAGGTGTGTCCTCTCTGAATGCCGGGTCATCTAAACCCAGATGCCCATAAACCTCATCAGTACTGATATGATAGAAAATATTGTCTTCAGTCGGTTCTTTCCATCTCTTTTTTGCTGCATTGAGTAAATTCAGTGTGCCCATCACATTGGTTTCAACAAATATGTTTGGACTTTCAATGCTATTATCTACGTGGGATTCTGCTGCGAGATGAATCACAGCATCAATCCCATGTATGTTCATCACATTATGACAATCATTTGAATTTCTAATATCGCCTTTCCATGTAATAACATTTTTATATCTTCCATCAGCAAGTTCTTTAAAAAACTCTTTATCTGCTGCATAGGTAAGGCTATCCATAACAATAATCATATAATCTGGATATGTTTCGGCAAAGAATTCAACAACGTGTGAACCAATAAAACCTGCACCACCTGTAATTAATAATTTCATAAGTTCTTAATTTTTTCAATAACATCGGTGCTGGACTTCTCGTTCTTGGGGTAGTAAATCACCCCGGACTTCGTGCACTCCGCACCAATAATTAATTTATCCCGGTAATCATCACCAATAACCATATAATCGATTTCAAATTCCTTGATGAAATACCGGAGTTCATCATCATCATGAAACATAACAACACTATCAATCATCGTGAGATTACTGAGCATCTTTACCCGGTCATGGACACCATTAATTGGTCTACCTTCGCCTTTGAGCATCTTCACACGGTCATCGGTATCGACACCCACATGAAGAGTATTGGTCTCCATAGCTTCAGGAAAAGTAAGTCCTTCGGTCCCATATAGTCTGGCGAACCAAAATAAATTCATGTGTCCCGTATGTAGGATGTCAAAGCATCCGTTTACCCAGATGTTCATATTTCTTCGATTCGTTTAGATTTGTCGTCAATTAAAAGGTCGAAAGCTGGTTTCTGTCTAAGAATCACATCATGAAACTTACAACCCCACTCAACTAACTGCATTCCCGTCAACTCAGTCCAATCCTTGCCCGTATTACCGCCTCTGGCTGTCCAATAAACTATTATATTTCCTTCGTCATAGAGTTTGTTCACTTTATCGATATTCGCCTGTATTGGCTTCGCATTGTCGTATCCACCCTCTGTGTGGCAAATCGTTCCATCTATATCACAGTAAATCAACATTACTTATAATCTGCTCTAACAAAATATATTATAGTCTCAAACCAATCATCTTCATTTGGACCATTTACAATTCTTTCATTCACGGCTTTAATCTCGTAAAGATATGTGACATTAGCACCTTTGGCTTCCATCATACTGAGATGAGTAAACCATAGTTTCATTCCACCATCGACTTCAGCAAACATATGCGTATCAACACACTATTTTTCGTTAGGGTATTGCACGTCTTCGGGTTTCGTGAACTCGTCCTGTGCTGGTCTATTTACTGGTTTAATTATCATTTCTGACTATCTCCTTCTTTTATTCTGTAGCTATCATCATTAAAGTGTTGGGTGCTGATTTCAAAAATCTCACCAGCAGTTGCTGCGAATAACTGATGTGGTTGTCCCGGTGCGATTTCAATAATATCACCAACTTTTAACCCGGTCTCGTATTCCGTTGCGTTATTAGTATTATAATGCTTCAACACGAAACTACCCTTAACCACATACCAAGTTTCTTTTTTCTTCATGTGAAAATGCATGCTGAACTGAGCACCCGCATTGAATCTCAAGATTTTCCCACAATAATCTTCGTCATTATGGATTACTATTTCTTCACCCCATTTCTTGGGAACAACACAGTCTTTGTTTTTTGCATTTATAATTCCTATCATATCTTCTCTGGATTGATTGTTACCACACCCTTTTGGGACACAACCCATGATGCGCAACGATTCGCAAACCGGATTGATTCACAAATATCGTCATTTTTTATGTAAGATGCAACAAGTGCTGCAAGAAAAGTGTCACCAGCACCACTTAGGTCTCTGACCTCATGTTCGACTTCGATTGGGAACTTCTCACCAAGATTCAGATAAGCACCATTTTTTCCTTCAGTAACTATTAAATTAGATGCCCTAGTTCTTCGAATCTTATCATTTTCAACAAAAAACTGTAGATTTTGATTAAATTCTTTTTGATTTATTTTTATGAATTTAGCACCAAATGCCCATAACCCAAATTTCTTCTTTGAATCCATAAAGACCAGTGGGTGTGTATTGGTGATATGTAAGATGTCTACAGGTGTCAAAAAACCCTTGTCATAATCACTAATCACCACAGCATCGTAATCAACCAACCTGCTTTTATCGATTAAATGTACATCAATTTGTTTAATCTTTTCGGCTTCATCAACCCTTAATAACACCTGATTACTGATTTCATCAACATACCGGGTCTTAACGGGTCTGATGTCATTGGTGATGATATCGACTTCGATTCCAAGTGCTTTGAGGTTCTCAAACACGTTTATTGCCATCCCACCATTACCAGTGGTTTTTGTCGGGTTCATTACAGGTACTGGTGCTTCAGGACATAACCTATCACATGTACCGTATCTGAACACGTCCTCACAACTATCTCCTATTACTAATACTTTCATTTAATTTCATTTAACAATATCTTCATTATTTTTTCGGCACTATGTCCATCACCAAATGGACAATCATAATCAATTTCGTAATCCTCAACATGTTCTTCAAACATACCACTTAATTCTGCTGGACTTTCTACCATAAACGTGCTTTGACCCTGTGCTTCTGGACGTTCCGTGACTTTCCTACATGTTAAGCATTTTTTATTAAAAAAAGAACATTCTTCCTGAATCCCACCACTATCGGTAATTACCAATCTGGTTTTAATTAAAAGCTCTAACATTTCATCATAAGGTAATGGTTCAATCACCGTAACATTCTCAAGAAAATGTTTATGTTTTCGTACATTTGGATTGGGATGTATTGGGAGGATGAACTCATATTTGGGATATACTTTAGCAAGTAAATCAATTGCGATAAACCATTGATTCATCCAATGATGATTCTCACGTCTATGCATGGTCACAAGAATTTTATTTGTATATTCACATTTATCTTTATAAGGGAGTAAATTATCTAATATAGTATTGCCAACAACATATTTATTTCCATTAATTCGTTCATTTATTAGATTTTCCAAACTTAATTCTGTTGGACACAAATGTATATCAGTAATTTGTGATACCAATCTCCTATTAACTTCCTCCGGGTATGGATTTGCTTTATCATACGTGCGTAACCCGGCTTCAAGATGAATCACCTTAATACCGTGATGGAATGCCGATAACGCAATTGCCATTACAGATGTCGTGTCGCCTTGCACCAAAACATGAGTGGGAGTGAAAAAGCGAAAACATTCCCACATTTGATTCATTATTGAACCAATGATTGAATCTAATCTATTAACACCGTCCTTAATATCTAAAATCCAGTCATATGGAAATGCTGCAAGGTCTTTATGTTGTCCAGTAAACAGAACCCTATATTCAAATCCCTCTTTATCGAAGACATCGATGACTGGTTTAATTTTTATGTATTCTGGTCTGGTTCCATATGCTAATAGTATCATTATTTTTCTTTTCTTTTCGCCCAACTAATTTCCCAATCTTTGAAATCGGCAGCAAGACAATCTATTTTATAATCTTTTCTACCACCGTTTATCTCCTGTATTTTATTTTTTGCAACATTTCGAATCCCATTCAATCCGTGGGTTAGTTCAAGATTATTCCCATCTTTTATACCTTTTCGATAATTTGATTCGTTATACCAGATATGTAAATTCATTTGAGCCAATACAATGATTGCCCGAATTGTTTCAGCATCAACCTTACCATCATTTTGTTCTAAAATGAGATTAATGTCGTGAATAATATCACCAATTTCTTCACCATATTCTTCTTTATGTTCTGGAATAAACACTTCTTTTAATTGTGCAATTGATAATCTATCGATTAATTCCGATAATGTAGGTAAATATTTTCTTTCCATCTTATTTAAAAATCATATAATGTAATTCAAAAGTATATTTTATTCTCGTAGACCAATTGGTGTTATTTAGAATTGGTGTATTTATTTTTTTCATACCATATTTTAATATTAATTCATCATCCCATCCTGCTTTAGTTTTAACATTACAATGGACATTCGAATCACTGTATGACCAATCTGCTGCACTTGCAATTAGCACTGTATTTTCATGAGAATGTTTCTTAATATTATTGATGAACACATCAAAAAATTTGGGTTCGATATGTTCGAAATGTTCGAAACTACAAATAACATCAAATTTAATTATTTCATTGTTTTCATCTATAATCGTATAATCTACATCAGTTCGTAATAAAAAATGTTTATCAACATCTATTAAAGGACTGTTAATTGTTTCCCGATTTCCATCAATTGTTATTACGGTTAACTCAGATTTATGTTCAAGTAAAGTATAAGCGAAATTACCAGCACCACTTCCTAAATCCAAAAATTTTGTTGCTTGTGGATACAAATCCAAAATATCTTTTGATAATGATTCAAAATTGGCTTGTAAAATCCATGACGGACTTGTATCATCAAAAAGTAAACCATCTTCATGTTGATAACCTGCCGGGACATCAACATCCAAATAAATACCTGTATTATCCTTATTTAATTGCTTATACATCTAACTATATATTAGTAAATCTTCTATTATTTGAATTGATTATCATTTTATACCCATTTATAAGTTCAGAAATCCCATCGTCAAGATTATGCTCTGGTATCCAACCTAAACTTTCGAGTTTTTCATTTGAAACAATATAATCACGCTTATCAATATCTTTTCTAAATTCTTCTGTTTTGATAACTAATTCTGGTATGTGTTCTCTAATCTTCAATGCCAACTCCATTTTACTTAAATTAGCTGAAGATAAACCAGCATTATATACATTACCACACATTTTATCATAATTTTCAATTGCAAATAAAAACGTATTTGCTATATCTCGAACATGTATATAGTTTCTTTTAAACTGAGACTCAAATAAAACTAGATATCCATCAACGATTGCTTTATAAACAAAATCATTTACTAATAAATCGGTTCTCATTCGTGAAGATGAACCAAACACTGTTGCTAATCTCAAACAAACACCATTTTTATGTGTTAAAATATAATTTTCTGCATCACATTTTGTTCTCGCATAATGGGTTAATGGTTTAAGTGAACTTTCCTCTGTAATAATGTCATCCGAATGACCATATTGGCTATTAGTGTTGGGCATTATTAGTTTTTGACCACTACTTAAATTATCAACAATATATTTGATTTGATGAAAATTTAATTCGGTTGCTAAATTTTTATTTTTTTCACACGCTGATGCCCCAACAATAGCAGCTAATGGAATAATCACATCAAACCCACTAATGAAGTCCTTGTCTGTAACATATTTCATCACATCATCATGTATTAATTTAAAATTCTTATTACTACAAACATGTAATAATGATGTTTGGTCGTACATCAAATTATCAACAACAGTAACATCATAATTATTAAATAACAATAAATCTGTTAATGTTGACCCTATATATCCTGCTCCACCTGTAATTAATACTTTCATACATTTTCTTTTTTTACTTTTTCAATTATTTTTTTTGTAAATGCCATATCTTCATCTGATAATTGTTTTCCAGTATATTCAGATATATACCAATACCTACTTAATGTCATGTTACCATACCTAAATAGATGACCCACATCTAAAACATGTCTACCTGTTGTACCCAAAAGGATAGCACCATCATTTTTTGCAACACTTCTGGTTTCCCACTCCCAATGACCAGCACCTAATTTACAATATTTTTTAAAATATGAAGTTCGCCATATTGATGGATTTAATGAAAGTCTGTATTCAGCATCTTGTGGTACAACTCTATATTGAAAATCCCCTCTATCCTCAAAAACAGGATATTTCATATATGTTGGTCCAGCAGCAGACGTTATATTAATCTTCATTATATCTGGATTTTTTTTCATCAGGTCTTCCATATCCTGAAGTAATCCCAAATCGATATGATTTAACATAACCCCATCATCTCCATGAAATATAAATAATTCATCTTCAAAATCTTCAAAAAATTTCCAAAGGTCATGACTAAGATTTTGAGGTCCGGTATCAATCCCCAAAGACAGAAATTTCCACGACCCAATATCAAAATTCGGTTCTTTAAACCCCAATATCGTCACATCAAAATCCTTACCACCATATTTATCAAAAGTATATTTACTTGCTTCTAATACATTTACGTATTTATCGCACGTTGGTATAATCATTTTCATAATTCATCTATGTTTTTCTTATAATAATTAATAGCGTTTTTAATTCCAATTTTATAGTCAGTGAATCTAAAATTGGGGAAATGTTCATTAAATAATTTAGAACCAAGTATTTTTATTGGTGCACCATCTTGTTTTGTTGTATCGTAAACAATATCAACGTCATAATTTAATTCTTCCTTTACCATTAATACAATATCAGTTATTGATATCCCATGTTCTTGACCAAGATTTATTGGATTGGGTAAATTATATTGTTCATTATCAATAATATGATTTATTATTCTACCAACATCAGGCATATAAATCCATTCTCTTATTGGTGTTCCAGTACCCCAAACAACAAATTCTTTATCACCATTTTTCATCGATTTTATCATTCTCATAATAATACCATTCATAGCATGTGTTTTTTCCTCATTGAGATAATCATTTTCACCGTAACCACCACCCAACATTAAATTAATTGTTTTGATTTGGTGCTGTTTTCTATAACATTCTGATAGTATGTATGATGTTTTTTTTGACATCCCATATGATTCAACAGATTCATGAATTTTTCCATCCCACCACGAATCCTCATTTTGAATATCTATAATACCGGGATATGAACAATTAGCCAATGGATTTATTATAATGATATTTTTATTTGCTTCTAATACCGCTTTATAAAGATTTAAATACATTTGTATATTATCATTTATAACATCAGCAGCATAGTTCGTCACATAATTAACTGACCCAACATTTGCTGCTGCGTAAATAATCACATGAGGATTTATCTTATTTAATTTTGTTTTTAATTGTTGAAAATTCAGAATATCACAATCAGTTCTTCTACTCTCATTAAATATTTCGTAATTTACATAATCTTCCCAAACACTATTAATGGTTTTACCCAAAAACCCAAAACCACCTAATATCAAAATTCTTTTTTTCATTATCTTAATCTTTTATTTTTCTCATTATTTCTTCAACATCCAAATAATTTGTTGTATCACATACATCCAAATTAACTTCAGGCGTAGCATCCATTAGTAAAATCCCCCTTGCTGCATCTTCAGGGGTCATATACATATGATAACCTAACGTTTTTACGTGTTCTGGATGGTCATAAGGTAGAGTTAAATCTCTACCATCATATGTCATCAATTTCAACATCATATATGCTTCATAATCATCAGTTAAAATCATTCCACCCTTTCCAATTGGAATTCTTTTCTTAAATTGAAAGGACAACACTTGTAAAGCATTATTCCCGACATACATCCCTTTCGTCCATCTTGTCGCACCATCCCAAACCCTTGTTGGTTTTAATTGATAAACCCCGGTCCATTTATACTCTTCAAAATCAACAGAAAACCCCGCATGTTTTATTTGCATCGGTACTGATATATATGTTCTATTTGGAATTCTAATTGATTGAGAATTATCAAATTCATTCAGTTGTTGTATATATTTTAATGATAAAAATAATCCATGTGAACAACAATCTGTAGTAATAGCATATCTACAACCAGCAAATTCTGCAACCTTCTTTTCAAAAATGTCGATAACTTCTCTGGCATCATCAAATTCATAACCTAATTCTTTAAGTTTGTGGATTTCCGGTCTCTGTTTTTCAATCGGGACTTTTCCCAATATATGTGCATTATATTTGTATTTTGATGTCATATTTTCTTTATAAAATTTTCGAATCATTTAACATTACAATAAATTGTTCTTTGGTTATATACTTATTCAATCCCTTTGCGTGTTGAATTGGATACACCACGATATTTTTATTTAAAAATGCTGCTGCAACACTAAATGATGTTTTCCCAACAACCAATACTTTTGAAGAAGCCATTTTTTTAAATAACACATAATCCTCTATTTCATCATCGTAAACAACATTCCAATCAGAATATTTTGTTGAATCGAAACCTGAACGTTGGGTGTGAACCGTTATATTATATTGATTTGTATGTGGTCTCAATGCTTCTAATATCTTGAGGTAATAGTCATCTTCAAGATATCGTATATCACCATAAAGTATTGCGTCTTTACGTCTAATTTGTAATATAATATCATTATTATCTTCATTATCAATAAATCCAAATTTATCTTTTATTTCGGAAATATATTCACCCACCATATTTATATCAAAATGTCCTGAATTAAACTCCTTTTGTAGATATTTAACAATATATAATTTATTACTTATATTTTGTTTTGAAATATCATTAAATAACTCCCTCTTCCCAAAACTCATAACATCAATAGTTTCAATATTATTAAGTTGAATTTCGTTAATGGTTTTTCCAATATAATTCATGTGTTTATCCCAAAGCACTGCTCTTTTTAAATACCCGTCACGTTTAACTTCACCATATGGGTCACCGAAAGGATGATTACATGCTGCTCCCCTTTCCTTCTCATATAAACTAAAGTCTTCACCAAACCCTTCAAACGAAAATGGAGTATGTACATATTCAATATTAATATTAAATTTATCTCGCACATAAAATGTAAACGCCATTATATTTATTACCCTATGCATTCGAGCACCAAATCCATCCTGTGTAACACCATTAGTTATATACGCAACATTCATATTATTATCTTTAATATCCCAATTCTTTTATTGCATCCAATACAGATTCTTTATCCCTAATACCAATTGGTTTTGCTGGAGAACCAACATAAATTATCCAAGGTTCAGTATCTTTTATAAGTAATGAGTTTGCTCCAAGTACCGAACCTTCAGCCAATGTAACCCCCGGTAAAACCACTGAATTAACACCAATACAACTAAACCTCTCAAATTTAACTGGTTTATTAATCACATTCCTATACTTTATAGGTACTAATGGATTTAACAAACCTTTAGTATAATCATCACCAGCACAAACCACCTTACAACCAGCAGCAATTCCAGTAAAATCTTCCATTGTTAATAAAGCATCCTTACCACCAATAATACATACGTGAGGTGCTATATGTATATAATCACCAATTATTGCTCTCACAGAAATATAAACACCCATATCAATTCCAACATGGTTTCCAATTGTAACCAACTCTGGTCTTACAATTTCTGACTTATTACTTATTCTAACATCAATACCTTGTTTTTTTAAAACAATTTTAATATAATCCACCATCTATTTTTAAATTAATCCCACAAACATATTCATTATCAACAATATAATTAATGGTATTATATAATTCCTCAATACTACCCCATCTCTTAAGACCAATTTTTTCAAGTGCCATCTTTTGATATTTTTCTTCTATTTCAAAACACATTCCACCATCCCAATATCCTAATTGTATGGAATTACATGTCACACCATATTTTATATTTTCTCTATTAGCAACACCTATCAATCTATCGATAAATGCTTTAGAACCGGAATATAATGCTGTTGATGGAACATTTAATATTGAAAGAATTGATGAAATTGAAATAATTCTCCCCCATTTTTTTTCTATCATCTTAGGTAAACAAGATGCTAATATATTAATATTTCCTTTTATGTTAACATCAAGCATATCTGATATTGCTTCGACATCATCTTCATTAATTTTACTTAGAAATGCATCATATTTTTTACCACTCATATTTAATACGATATCCATATCATTTTCTTGAAAAAATTTTTTGACTTGTTTTAAGTCCGTTATATCAACATTTTTACTTCCCAAAGAAATGACATCATATTTTTTTTCAAGATATGGGATTAATTTCTTCCCTAATCCACCAGTACCACCAAAAACAACAATTTTTTTCATTTTATTTATAATATTTAATTATCGAAACACCCCAAGTCCAACCAGAACCAACTGCTGGCATTACTAAGATGTCTCCATTTTTTAATTTATTTTTTGAATATAGTGCATTTAATGCCATTGGAATTGATGCACCAGCAGTATTTCCGAAATTTTCCATGTTTAATACAACCTTTTCAACAGGTAATTTGAGTATTCTTGCGGTTTCTTTTAAAACATGAATACTTGGTTGGTGTGGAATTAACCAAGTTATGTCATCAACAATTAAATTATTTTTTTTCAAAGAATCAAATATCGTATATGGAAGAATTTCTGTTGCGAAATCATATACTGCCTTACCATTCATTTGATATTTACCGTCATAATAACACGTAAATATTTCTTTCCCAGCCCCATCACCATAAATATCACTACTAATCCACCCACCATTTGTTTCTGAAATAATAATTGCACCAGAACCATCCCCAAAGAAAACACAGTTTCTATCACTCCAATTTGTGATTTTCGTATAGGTCTCAGCAGCCACTAATAAGATATATTTATATTGTTTTGTAGTAATTAAATTTGTTGCTAATTGCATTCCATATATAAAACCACTACAGACTGCATTAATATCAAATGCAGGACATTTAATTCCCAATCTCTCCATCATAATACACGCAGTTGATGGTGATATTCTATCAGGACTACTTGTAACCATTATTATTAAATCAACATCTTCTTTATCAATATTAGCATCCTTAATGGCATTAACTGCTGCATGATATGCTAAATCGGACGTATTTTCCTTTTCAGCAACATGTCTTTCAGAAATACCTAATTTATTTTTTGTCCATGCAGCATCAGTTCCAACACCCATTAAATCAATATCTTTATTGGTTAAAATTTTTTGTGGGGCGTATGAACCGATACCTTTTATTCCTACATTATGTATCTTCATATTATTTTATATTGTTTAAATATCTTATTTGTTGTTAAATCCCTATATCCACCATTTTCATCTAAATCCGGTACATATCTTGAATAATTCTGCATTAATGCCAATCCGTGTGCTGCTTCCTGTGGAGTCATATACATATTCCAGCCAAGCATATCAACATCATCTTCATCATAACTTTTCTCAGACCTTCCCTCATATCGTGCTTTTTTAAGCCATTTAACAGCATTAACATCATCACTGAGAATCATTCCACCTTTACCAATTGAAAGTGATTTCTTGATATGGAACGATAGACACATAAAATTTCCGGGTATATACATATCCGAAGTTAATCGCTTTGCAGCATCATAAATATTATATGGTTCTAATTTATATATTCCCGACCAATCATTCATTGATACGTCAAATACTGGTTCAAACCCCGAATGTATTATTGACATAGGGACGGATAAATACGTTTTTGATGGAATTCTTATTTCTCTTCTTTTTTGTAATTGCATTTCATGTTTTTTATACATTAAACACAAGAAGAGTGCGTTAGTACAACTATCGACAGCAACAGCAAATGGTGCGCCAGTGTAGTCAGCAACTTCTTCTTCAAACATCCTTACAATCTTATATGGATTGTGTTTATGATAGTCTCTTTGATTTTCTTCGAATTTACCCATATCATTATAAATTTATCTCATCCATCCAACCATGTAAGGTAACCATGAATTTATTAGGTTTGAATCCTACTTTCAAATGAGACCTAAACACAGCAATATTATCTCCTAAAACATTATGTTCTTCCCAATCAAAACCATTGGCAACACCCCATTCTAAAGCAGCGACATCAATATCGAGGAATAAACCTTTTCCCCTGTGTTCACTACTAACTGCCCCAATAACACCAGCAGCATATTTACGTTCATCTTGAGTGAATTCTTTATATGCAATATAACCTACGACCTCATTATCTTTTTCAGCAACAAATATTTTACTCGCAACATTTTTATTAACACAAGAATTATACGCCCAATCACAATATGCATCTAAACAATCTTGTGGTTTTAATCTATTATCCATACCATAATGTCCATAATTACTGAAAGACATTCTAGTTATATTTTCAATCATTTCAGTATCTGAGGGTTTTGATTCCCTTATAATATATCCATCATCTCTTTTTATTGATTTAAAAAGAAGATTTCCATTCCCGTCTTTGATTGGGTGATGTAATATATATTGTGTGTCTTTTAAAGTAAAACCATACCTTTCGAGAGCATTAATTATGTCAAGGCGACTATAATCGATTCTAGCAAAAATTAATTTAAATTGGTTCTTCATAAAATAATCAATACCATGCTCGACAATCATATTATCAAAAAAACCTTCTGTGATTTTCCCAATTTTAACTCCGAATCTACTACTATCTATTTCACTAAATATATCCATAATCTACCAAATACATATTTTCCTATTAACACCTTTTAAATATCCACGAGTGATATCAATACCAAAATAATTATTTAATATAGTACCAATATCAATATAAGTATTTTCTTTTTCTCCTGCGAGAAATAATTTATGAATTATAACTTCACTTAATGAAGACGCTGAAAACAAAAATAAATGGTCTTTAATTTCATTTTCTTTCACCCAAGCAATAACTTCATCAGATAAATTAAAATTATTAATCATGCAATTTTGTCCAACCCTAAAATCTTTCACAACTTCGAATGGTAATTTTGTGAGGTCCATTTTTTCATTCCCAATGAAAACCACCTTTTTCTTATTAAACACAGGGAGCATTTCTTCCATGAACCTATCATAGTTCCCATTAATTAAAAGATTTGCCCATGTTAGGTGTTCATCATCACCACCCCTTAAATCAACTTGATATTTAAAATTTTCTTCACCGACACAACATCTACAACTAAGACCAACAAAATAATTCTCATCGTGATATTGAAATGCTGCTTTCAATGCATCAACAAAAAATTTATTTTTTACCGGGTCAACGTCTTTAAAATTTACGGGGTCATAGAAACCTTGTTTCCTAACACCATCAATTTCATACCATCCATCACCAAGTTTGGTGTGTTTGTCCATTAGGATATACATTTCCCCATCACTAAAACGTAAATGTGCGAAATTCTCACCAGCTTTTAATTTATCTAATAACAGATTAAAATGTTCTACAAAATCTTTCATTATTTTATATTTCTTACTGTTTTCCAACCCTTATTTATATAGTCCACACAGACTTCACCCCTGACATTAAGATGATTACTGACTCTCCATGATGCATTAATATCTGAACCAACGGTTTGTGCTGTCATGTAGTCAGTACACCATAGAGTTTTATTGTCTTCGGGATGAGGGGGTACGAATGTGTTTATCCCACCATACTTCTGTGCTAGATAAGAGAATGTAATATCTTCACCATTTCCCCAAGTATATGGTTTTTCATACCATATATATTTCATCCATTCTTGTCTGAAAAACCATGCATGTCCAACTAAATCAACTTGTTCGGTTTTATTTGAATGACAACCATTCCAACCGAACTTATTATGTGGCATATAACCTCTACCGTGAATAATAACCCCACTACCACCAAGAATACCATTTGTTTCGGGGTTTTCTATGGTCTCCATACAATTCTTGAACCAGTTTTCTTGTGGAATAATGTCATCATCAAACATTGCAACATAAGGTGTTCTTAGCATTAACGGTATCGTAAATCTGCCCCAAAACTTGGTGTTCCAATTACATGAGTACGTTTTAATATCCTTATCTGCTGGAAGATATTGTTCAACATCACTCCTATTGAACCAGACGTGAATATTTTCACTTTTGATTGGGATTGATTGACTCATTATTGCTTGAATTTGTTTCTCAAGCATGTGCGGTCTTTTATATACGTTTAATATTACGCTAATTTCATTCATTTTCTTTTTCTCCTACAATCATAAACGAGTCGTTCAGGTCTTTTTCTCCAATAAAAATGTTGGTGAAACCCTTGTGTTCCATCCAATCTCTTATTATTTCTGATGTAAAAATATTTAAATGTTTTCTATTATTCCAAGGTTTCCAATATTCTTGGTTATAATGTGGTAGATATAAAAACAGTACTCCACCAACTTTCAACTTTTTCCACCAATACTCCAAAACCTCAACCCAATTATCAATATGTTCCAAACAATGACTTGAAAAAATATAATCCACAGTGTCTCCGGGTAGATTAAGTGCCTCATATTCATCATCAAATGAAATATCTATTGGGATTGCTCCGGGGAATGCCCATTCTGGTTTCATACAACCAACATCATATCCAATACCTTTACAATAATGTTTAGCATATGGAATCGCAAATTGTGCTGCATTACCAACTATTTGATGGTGTGGATATTTCTTCCCGTTATATTTAATCGTTTCTATCATAAAATTTGTTTAATTTAATATAAGGTTTAAAATCTACTGACTCATCCGGGTTAAAATTATGTTTCATCGAACTATCCATCCCAATATGTTGAGCAACGCTTGGTACGGTACAAATTATATCACAACCCCCATTAGATGCTTTTCGTGTTGCTGCGGTATCGAAAGCAGATTTCCTTTTTCTCCCATATTCAGTTAATATTTCTTTAAAATATTTATTATATAATTTCTTATTCAAACCCAAACATGGTGCACCACTCGTCTTTTTCTTAACATAAAACTCACCATCAAAAGTTATTGGATGTCTCGGCTCACCATTTTCACCCGGAGTTAATGTATTAAAACCGGAAATAATATTATTTGGGAATAATTCTTTAAAATATGTCATTATATCGTAAAAATAATTATTCACAACCATATCCGTGTTTAAAATAATCACATATTCATATCCCATATTAAAACAATCTTCAAGTGCTGTTAGTAGAGAATCTGAAACCCCCAGATTCTTTTTCTTAAAAACATGTTTTAATACACAACCCTCTATTTTAAAATTATTAATAAGACTAATTGTTTCGTTATCCGTTGACGCATCATCGATGAAATATAAGAGAGTATTTTTTTCAAGAAATGTCTTATATAGACTTCCCAAACATTTTTTTAGATATTCGGGTCTATTATATGTTGGTAGTATTATTGCAATATTATTAATCATGTCTTATATAATTTTTTTTGAAAAGATATTTGGTTTTATAAAACTCCTTCTCATTTCTTGAATATATGTGTATTTCATTAGCATTTAAATTCAAGGTTTCTAACATATACATTATTGATGTGTTTACTGAATGAATATTGATTGCAGATTCAATAACACCACTCCAATCCAATAAATTATATCCCCAAATACTTTCCATTTCAACATTTCTCAACCCATTATTAACATCGATTTTTCTATACCCATTATCATACGAATGAAAATGTTTATTAATTAAATTATATTCTTCACCATTTTCAATTCCAAGACGTTTTTTCAATGCATCTTCCTTATATCTATGTCTCAACCAAGTTAATTCTCTCCATTTTTCCAAATCAATATCAACCATTTTATATTTTTGGCGCATAGATGGAATTGAAAATCTAAGTGGTAACACTAATAAATTATCGGTTTTAATTATTTTTCTTTCCTCATAATCAATATCATATGAATTCATATCAACAACCTCAATATATGGAAAATTGGATTGGATGTCCAGATACCTTTTAATTACTGGTAAAATGACATTATAACCATTCTGGAAATAGTATCGCATTATTGGTTCAATAAATAATATATCACCAATGCCAGCAAATTGATTGATAACACAAGTTTTTTTTGTGATGTCTTCTAATATTTTAGGTACTTCTGCTGTTTTCTCTGGAATAATCTCTTGTTTTCCAGTTCTAATCTCATTTCTGGTAACCAGACTCACATCAACTGATTTTGGTTTCCCTGATGTCCTCAATAAATTTCTATAACTACTATTACTCATTATTTTCATTGGTTTCACTGTTTGAATACCTACTTTCCTTTTAATTTGTTTTTTAATTGAACGTTCCACTTTTTTCATAACCAAGTTTCATCGATAACTTCATCATATAAACTAAATACTTTCTTAGCTGAAAACTCACTACTGTATTTCTCCACGTCTTCAGGAACTTGTACCAATTCTTTACTTAAAATCTTCCCCTCTTTATCCACCACATAAATCCAACCCGGTTTTCCACATAAATAACCCTCAATTGTTGTTCTGCCTTTAAAGATTCCAGCAGTATAATCGGCTTTCTTAATATAATCTTCGACATTTGATTTTATACCAAAATATCTAACATGCTGATTTCCTTCTGCCAGATTTGCTAATTCCTTTGCATACCCACCACTATCAACACCGATAATCCATAATATTTTATCTTCTTCTTTTGCTTGCTTACTAAGGTCGAAGAGAATATCCTTTCTTAAATGGTCCAGAGTTCCAACAAATAATATTACTTCTTTTCTTGGATATTTTGTTGGTGGGAAATAATCGGTATTAAAGCGTGTGGTATCAAATGGGTTATCAATTGTGACAATCTTGTCCTCTGGAACCCCAAAACCCTTAATGTACTCAGTAATACTATCTCTGATGCTGATATAACGCTTAATAACTGGATTAATAATCGGTTCTTCGAAAATCGGAATTACTTCGCTCCTGACATGCATTACGGCTGGCGTATTAGGATATAGTTGTAAGACCAATTCCCCAATGGGTTTGTGGTTGACGTGAATTATGTCGAATTCCTTTTCGTTTTTCAGAAATCTGAACTGACCTTCACCATCCATTCTGTGGTTTGGTAGATTATTGAAGCCATATACTTTAACACCGCTTTTCTTTGCTTTACTCAGCAACGGCTCACCTACCATTGAAGAAATTATAGTCACATCACAACCTAGTTTCACGAGTTCACGTGATAACTCGTAATTGCTGACTTCAGAACCCGTGTAGTTCTTAAAAAATTGGCAGCAAATCAGTACACGGAGTTTGTCTTCCACATGTCGTATCGGTAACTCGTATTTTTCCACGAACTTCAGACGATTAGCTTCCCACTCAGGGTCAGTTTCCCCAACGGATTCATGTAATACCCGGATTTGAGAGATAACACCAACATCACACCCTTCCAAATAATTATCAATGCAAAACGGCATGTCATAGAAGTGAAACTTTTCGAAGTCCTCATTAAACCCCTTAACGATTTTCTCAGGGTCCAATGACATGAACAAACCGTCTATCATCACAACTGGTTGTATTCCTCGGATTTCATTAGAGAATTCCGAAACCCATGTACTAACAGCATTTCTGTGTTCAACAATCCCATACATTTTACTTCGGTCATCCCACCACCGACCACTTGCCGGAACAAATGTGCTGCCAGCGACTCCAATAATACCGTAATCGCTGTTATTGAATTTACTCAATAATATCTTACCCCAATTTCGGGTTTTAATTATTATGTCGTTATGACACATAACAAAAATACTATTCTTTTCGCTGTGTTCAGCAATTGCCTGATTATAAATTTGAGGTAAACTAAATTGATTGAAATTTGGGTAACAAATCACTTTATGTTTTGTTCCAATTGATTGTCCGATATGTTTTATGAATTTCTGATTCTGTTCTTCGCTTCGGTGTGAAGAAAACACCACCACTATGTTATTTTTCATTAACTAATATTTTTATTTCCTTATAATAAGCATTTGTATATTTAACAAGTTTTACTTCCCACTCATCAACCTCTTCTTTAGTGAATATCCAATAACCTGCACTTGTTAAAGACTTATTATTATGAGCATATGGTTGTACGAACCAATAGTGTGTAATATTTTTTTCCTTCCTATGTGCTTCTTCATTAACAAGTAAATCCGGTGCGTCATCCCTAATTGTTTTCACGTCTATCCTAATAGCATCACCAATATAAATATCCGCACTACCAACTGGTTTATTTGATAGAATTTCACTATATCTAAACTGAATTCCATTTTGGAATAAAAACTCTTGAACAATTAATTCACCCTTAATTCCAAGAATGTTAACAAATTCGCTTCGCTCACCTCTCTTATATTTGGGGTTTTTTAAGTTTAGTTCGACATTATATAAATCACGAAGTTTTCCAAGATATATTGATGTTGTGTTAATAAAATCAGGATATTTAATAACACCAACTCTATCAAATTTTAAATTTCTCATATGTCTACAGTATTTGCAACTGCAAACATAATGATTCTAAACAAGAAAATCAAGGATTTTTATTTTTTGAATGCCTGTAACGCAGCAACATAATCTGCCTTGGCTTTAACAAGTGGGAACGGAATTCTAATAAGTGCGCCATCTAATATGTCAAACTCGTTTAAATAAATCGGATTTCCATATATAATCAGGTAATCGAAAAACGGATTTCCATAATATTTTTGACTGAGCTTATCCAATCTACTGTATTCGGTATTCCAATACTCGAACTTATCACTTGGGTTCTGCGGTAGGTTAACAAATGGCATCTGGTCAATGCTGCCATCGGTATTCTTTAAAAGTGCGTATCTATCTTCGTCTTGATATGGCATTATTTTTCTCCTTCTCTAACTTTAAGTAATTTATCATAAGCAATATTAAGTGCGCTTGTTTTTTCACCGACAATACCACCACTACCATCAACACCATGAATATATTGGTTTTGTTTAATTGCTTCTTTTGATGGTCTGCCGTAAACACCCTTGTCAGTGTAGTTCGAGTTCGCATAATAATTGAAACTCACGGCATTTTGAAGTGCGTCAATTGGTCCAGATAATGATTGACCACCCATTAACTTCATCTGAAGCGTGACATTAGCTATCATGGGTTGCATTCCAAAACCTTCGGGGTTCATGTCCCAAGTCGTGTCATTATAATCAAACGTTACGCTGTCAATAACAACTTTTGTATAGAAGAAATCACCAACCCTCAAAATACATATTGGTTGTCTACCGAAAACCGAGTTTCTTGCTCTTAATTTATCTTCATTTGGTTTACCTGCTTTAGTTTGAATCTTATCCTGATTATCATAGCGTTGTGCAGCACCCTGTCTCGTGCACTGCTGCAAGAACGTCAATCTTTTATGGAAGTCTTCGGGAGTCTGAGAGTGAAAAGCTGGATAAAACTCGTTTTTGCTGCTGGCTTCAAAACTATTCAGAACAGCCTTACTTCTTTCATTATAAATATTCTCCTTAATAACTAACTTCAATTGATTAAGTTCCACTTCATAAACCTGAATCTGTTGTTTGATTTTAGCAACATCCTCTTTTTGTTTTTGATTGGTAATCTGTTCTTTTTTCTCAACAGGAATAGTGTTTCTGGCAATCATAACATCCGCACGTCTCTCTTGTTTAACTTTTTCATCGTGCATATTCTCAGCTAATGCGCCTTCAGCACTGCTTCCAAGACTACCAGTACTTTTTACGGTTTTTATACGATTTTTCGCAATATCATTAGCAACACTTGCTCCAAACATCTCAGTTAATTTACTAACTATGAGTTTCTTCACAGCAGCAATTCTTCGGTCACCAAGTGCTTCATTATATACTTTCTCATTTTCACTTAAGTAGAGCTTAGAAGCACCACCATCGATTGTAATATCATAATACTTCCTATTATCTTCATTACTATAAACAACAAACAAGTTCTCATTTAATTGAGAAACACTATCATATTGACTTGTTGCACCTGTTGCCTCATATTGTGATATGGTTGCACCTGTTAATTCGAATTCTGTATTATTAGTATTTGCAGTTAATCCATTCACAAAATATAATGGTTTATTATAACCCAACCCATTACCGTCTTGTGCCGATTCCAATCCAATAATAATTTCATAGTGATTGGAGTTATCATACATGATATCAAAAATCGTATCGACTTCGGCTTCTACTGGTTTGTCGTTTTGGAAAAATGCTGTAACTTTTTTAACTTTAATATCAGCAGGTTCTGCTTGGTCATCCGGTCCTTCGATTTCAGGAATACTGTCTTTAAGTTCTTCAATTTTCTTCTCAAGGACTTCAACAGTATATTCATCAGGTATTGGATTTCCACCAAATGCGAAGAAGTCAGCAATTGCTTTATTCCTGTTGTCACCAACCAAATCAAGATTTCTTAGTTGTTCGGGATAATCAATAAGTAATGTGAAACTAAGCACAGCAGTTCTTTCTGAATTCATGTAGTTGTACATGGGTTCGTTTCTACCAACCATAACAGTTGATTCGAATTTAGCTATTGCCACTTCATTCAATTGGATGTTATATGGTGGGAACCACATAATACGTCCAGCAAATGGACCGACTTCCGATAATGGAATTGGTGTACCATATTCGTCATCAATTACACCATATTTATCTCTAGTAATCGTACCAACGGCAAGGTTCTCAAGACTAAACATGAGGTTCTTACTATTAATCTTACCGTTTTCCTCAGTTGGGTGAATCCTTGGTAACACGGTTTTATGAATGACGGAGTTCGGGTTTCCATTATAAACAACATTCCCTTTGAATCTAATTGACTTCGCAAATTTATCATATGGGTCAAGAATCGTATGTTGTCTAAGACCTTTTTTACCAATTGGCTGGTCTACTGTACCAGTTTGATTTTCACTATCGACAGAATATTTACTATAATTTGCTTCCCATAATGGTGACCCCTGAAAACCTACAATATTATCATCTTTTTTAAATACTTTTTTCGTGATATCAATAAATTGTCCCGCAGTTGCATTTAATAAGTTTCTCGTATATTCAAGTAGACCTTCTTTAATTTTAAATTTTTCAGCAACCGGACCATTATCAGCATCTAATGAAATATCATCATCATCACCACGATATAAACCTATATTATCTGCCGATTGTGGAATCAGACCATCTCTACCCCAAATCAATTTGTCGTTAATTCCGTCTTTAGTTAGATTAGATTCTTCATCAACCCAATCAAATCTAGTCTTGTCTCTACCAACTTTTACATCACCGAAATTCTTATCAATATATGCTTGATAAGGTGCGTATTCCTGTACTTCTGTGCTGGCACTATAACTTCTACGCATACTAAGATTAGCTGCCTCAATTGCCGTATCATTTAAATTGTATTTCCAATAAGGTCTGTAAAGAGCGTTTCCGAAGGTGAAAAATTGTCTATTAGCTATTGATATATTTCTATTATAATCAACTTTCACACCTACTTCATCACCGAAATCAACAAATACTTTAGAATAAGCACTATTTGAGACATTATCAACAGGCTTGTAGATGTTCATATTAATTGCCGAATAGAATCTAGTTAATTGTGCTTTTCCAGTATTTCGGATATAATCAATATTTGTTGGATTCTTATCGAATGGATTCGCATCACCGAACACATCATAAGTATCAATACCCAACACACTACTCGCAGTACTACCAACTTTATCTAGGAAAGTCTTATCATCTTTATTTTTTACAGTAATGGTATTGTCTTGATTACGTTTGAAAACGCCTTTCATATTACCTTTAAGTGCCTGTGAAACATCAATCGAAGGCAAGTATCTAACAGATAAATTCTGTGCTGAATTAAATAACATCTGTTTACCTAACATAATCAAACCGATTTTCGCTAGTGGAGAACCATCATCACGAAAAGCATCAAAAACGTTTCCAGCTAAATTCGTATTAACTTGAAGTCTATTGTATTGTGGTATAACATTTAGAACCGTTGAGATACTTGAAGCCACAGCACCCTTATTATTTAATGAGAAAAGATTGGTATTTTCATACTCATTATTAAGGTTATACAAGCTACGGGCAAATATCTGTTGACGATATTCCGCAATACGTATGTACCCACCTTTATAATAAATATCTCCAGTTAATAATCTTGACATCGAAACTTTTTTAATAAATACTTGGATATTAATTTTGAATACACTACATTTACCTTCCCGAAATCTGTGCTAGACCTAAAACCGCCAATCATATCTTTATCATCAAAACATATTGGGTTTTAAACCCGGTAATTTGGAATTTAACTAACTAATTAATTAATAACTTTAGAAAAATTTAATTTATTTCTTCAGAAATGAATATAGCTATCCCAAAATCTCGAATTTTTATTGGTTTCGGAGAAATCAAAAACAAATATTGTGAGTTTGTATTTGGTTCGGAGAAGCAAGTAAGGGTTTTTGAAAACTTGGAAAAAACTTATCAAAGTTACAAAGAATAAATGACAGTTGCAAGACATTTTAATAAAACACCCAAATTTTTTTTAACTTCCTTTATTATGTCGGAGGTCTTCGTGTTTTTGAAGTGCAATATCAACATTATATGATTTTTGCATGAATCGCTTACCGTCAAGATTCAATGTGATGTCGTTAACCAGATTTACTTTACCTTTTTCGAATTCTACTTTTAATGGTTTGTTTAGCATCTCAGCCATTTGAGAAATGGCGTTGTTTTTTTTAAGTCTAATACCACTAATCGTTTTAATTGCTTCGGCAATGGCTTCATAATCTTCTCGGCTTCCACTCAGACCCGCTTTAATTTTCTGTAAAGACACTCCAACTGTTGCGAGTTGCGGTGCAGCTTTCCCCATTCTTTTAAGTAGCATTGATAATGCAATTGCTGATGGTATTGTAAGTGTTGCTGCTCCAAGTACCGCAACGAGACCCGTCATTCCACCAACGAGTTTAGGCATGTTATCACCAGCATCTTTACTGGCTTCAAACATTTCAGCAAATCCCTTTGCCATGAACCCGATTCCAGCAGCAGCAATACCAACTGCACCACCAATCATAAGGACAGCAGCACCTAAAGCCAAGAGACCCGGAGCACTTGCAGTAGCTGTGGTTCCAAGTAATGCTATACCGATAGCAGCTAGTGGAAATGTAACTGCCATTGTAATTGCGATTCTTTCCAGAGTTTTTGCCTGTTCAGGAGTCAGGTCTTTCATAGCTGTTGCTAATTCAGCAAGACCTTTTCCTGCCATCATTATACCTGCACCTGCTCCAGCCATTGCACCACCAGCACCCAAACCCCGACCCATAGCTTTCATGCCTTGTGCTTTCTGAAGTCCGGCAGCACCTTTTCTAACCATTCCGGTTTTAGTAAACATAGACCCCGGTGCTCCAGTAGCAATTCCACCACGAGCAACACCTCCTACACCACGAGCACCACCTCCACCTAATAAACTACCGACTTTAGTACCACCAATAAACTTAGACATCTGCATACTCATTGCAAGTGAAGCTATCTTCAATGCCATAGCACCAGCAACTAATAAACCAGCAGCTTTTGCAATTCCACCCGGACCTGTCCCGGCAAGTTTACTAAAAGCATCTGCAACTTTAGCAAGTGGTTTTAGTACAACATTAATAGCATTAAGTATTGGGAGTAATGCAGCTTTAAGGGTTTCGACTGTTGCTTTTAACGTATCATTAAATGTCATTGCTTGTTTAGCACGTTCTTCTAAACTAATTTGTTCACTCGCAAATGACTCAGCTTGGTCTCGTGTTAGCGTTCCGATACTTTCCATAGTTCCAGCGAGTTGGACTTGGAATTTACCTGTTTTAGCATCCCATAGAGCAGCACCTTCAACAAGTTTTTGTTGTTCTTTACTAAGTCCGAGACCCGCCATTTGTTGACGCATTTTCTGGATTTCTGCCTGTCTTTCAGCAATAACTGTCAATTCACTGGCTTCCATTCCCATAGATTTTGCCACAGCAGCAATTCTATCACGGTCAGCAGGACTTATAAATTTCTCGAATGTGCCATCAGCCATTCTTCTGAAAGTAACAAGACCCTTGGTCATATCAGCGATTTTCTCTGTGAATTTTGCCGGGTCATTACGTGCTAAGAATAACATTTCAAAGGGGTCGGTTTTAGCGAACTCACCACCCATAACTTGCAGTTGTGCTGCTAAATCAATTACACCTTCAAGGCTTCGTGCTACGTCAGCAGCATTAAGTGCTTGACTGATATCGATTTTAAATTTCTCAGCATACATTGCCATCTCAGCAAAACCCTTGACTCCCTGTTGGAACGTATATGTATTTAATTTTTTAAAATTATCGTTAACGGTTTTCAGAACTTTAGTTGTATTAACACCCATTCTTTCACTGGTATCCACAACACCTTGTACGTAATCCATTGTTGTTTTGGTATTAAATCCCATTAACTCAAATTGTGCGCCAAGTCTAGTTGCTTGTTCAATACCAAGTCCCGTACCTTTACCAATGGCTGTGATGTCTTTAACCATGTCGGCAGTCATGACACGAGCACGTCCGGTTTCATCAGCGTAACCCTGCATTACAGTCCCAATCTCAGCAATGGTTCCACCTAGTCTCGTGACGTACCCCGCAGATGCCTCGAAAGCATCACGCATTGCTACAGCTTTATTCCCAGCCATACCCAGACTAAGAACCGTTGATTTTATGATTTTATCTTGGTCTTGGAGATATTGCCAACCAATTTTTAATTGCGCACCTAGTTGTCTAGCTAAATCAACAACAAGTTTCCTACTTTTAACTTGTTTTTGAAGTTGTTCATTAATCTTCTTTTCACTTGCAATAATTTCTCTTTGCTTATTAAGAAGTTCATCAATAAATGCTTGATTATTCTTACCACTTTCAGCCTGTTCCTTCATTAGCTCAGTTATCATTTTCTGATAATTAGCTATCTGTTCAGTAGCCAAGCGACTTCGTTCCTGTTGATTAGTAATACCTTTTAAATTATCAATTTGTCTTTGATATTCAATATTAAGTTTACCTAATATATTTAATTTATCTGCTTCGCCAGCCATTTTTTAGTTTCCGTGTTTCATATAAATACAAAAGACCGAGTTTTTTACTATCCCGGTCTAAAATTATTTTTATTTCTTGCTTGGTCTTGCATCTTCTCAATCTCTTCATTCTCTCTTTGTAAGAGATATAAGAAGTGTCTTCTGCGATAAATCGGCAGTTTTTCGATATAATCTGCCTGAAAATCAGCGTGATGGGTCAGAACGAATATTTCTTCATCCACCATTTTTTTATATTCACCCGCTAGGTGCTGGGGAAAAAAAAATCAATACCCACTGATAATTGTGCATTGAATTTATAGCCGTCCTTGGTTTTGAATTCATAATCCATATCAACATCAGGACTAACATCCAGAATCTTTCTACGAATAGTCAGGGCATCCAGTGCTGGCATTACATCAACAAATTTACTAATATATGTTCTATCGGTTTTCCCGTTAATACTGATAATATGAGCCTTAAGTTTTGATGTACTATATTCACTAAACTCCAAACTCATAGCTTCTTTATGTGCTTCAGATTGGTTGAATAACATCGTTTCTTCACCGGAAGTCAGTAATTTAAACCTAACTTCTTTCTTACGCATTGGAATTTTCACATTAAAATAACCATCGGCATCAGGTTGTTCACTAACTTTTTTATATTTGAGCTTCAGAAGGTTTACATTGGTTTTAAATAACACATTTGTCCTTGGGTCAGGCACTTGCACATTATATTCTGGACCATAACTTGAACTACGTAGGAATAATATAATTGCATTTCTATCACCAGCAAGTAAATCATCGGGGTTAATGCCTTTGGTTTTCAATTTTCTCTTTAAAAGTATATCCAATACCGTACCGTTTTCAATTAAAGACGGTGTTGTGAGAAGGTCTTCATCTTTTGAGGTCATGTATTCGATATTGACTTCAGAAATCTTGCTTGGATAGAATTTTCCCTTTGAAGGTAGCTTCACGACCTCATAACTCATCATTAAGTCCGGGTCAATTTCTTTTTGCATTGCGTTTTGAAAATCTTCCTGATTAAATTTAGGTTGTTCTGGTATGTTTTGCGGTGCAACAGCAGGTACTGGTGTATCCAGTACTTCTGATTGCGGTGTTGGGGTTTTTTGTAATGTTCCGTTATCATGCATTTCCTTGTACTTCTTTAAAACTTCACCAATTGGTTTTTTTTCTGGTGGTGTTCCTTGATTTGGTTCTGGACCGTCATCATAGTGGTGTGCCATATCTTTTATAAATTTTTATACTTTATTATTGTTTTTTGATAAATACTAAGAAATTTATTTTCGAACAGAATTCAAGATTTTTAATTAAAACACGTATTATCTAATACAAACATAATTATTAATCACTTAAAGTAAAACTTTAAATAAAAATATGGTATGTAGGAGGATGAGAAACAAAGAAGAAAGCTCATTAGAGGTGGTTTTGAAGACATTTGATGGGGTTTTTAACCTAAGACCTATCAAGATGTCAAATGAAGACACAAACCTCGGAAATCCGCTTATATAGATTAATTAAAAAGAAATATGGAACCAAAAATATTAGTGATATACGCAGGTGTACAGGGAATCCGAAGCGAAGATATTGAAAAATTTATTTATAAACTCAGTAAAAGAATAGCACCTTCATCAATAGAAGGAGAAATTATTATGCTTCCAACACAATCTACTGACACGAGGATTGAATGTATCAATCCAAAATACATTACGGATACCGACTTAATTGCGGAGCATACCGAAATGATAAAAAAATTACAACTAGAGCTTCATAATCAATTGGAGCAACTAAAAGAGGAAAATAATGAGTAAAAAAATTGTGGGCATAGATGTAAATGAAGTACTGAGAGCCAGATGGCTTCAGGCAGACAGATTCTATGTACAGGAATTCGGTGAAGAAGGGGTTCCTGAAAACGAGCTAGAACAATATGTTTATGATATATGGGATAGTTATAAGTGGGAAGACACCGTAGAAGTTATCAAGGAAATGCGTGAACCCGAAGACACACCAGAAAACATCAATCCAATCGACTACAAAGTGGGTGAGAATGATGATGCACCTGCTGACTTCATGTTATTCAAACCCGAAGAGAAATTAGAATTAACTGCACGACAAATGTATAACAGGTTCATGTATGAGGATTTTAATTTTGAGATTCATGGTGCTGCACCTAAAATATATCCTCAGTTGGATATTGATGTTGATAAATTCTTGCAGAAATATCAAGATACTGTGGATTTTATAATAATGTCTGTGGAAAACAGGTTCAGCATCCCACCAACACTTTTCTTCTTAAGTAAGATTCAGGCAAGGTTCAAAGACTATAAATTTGTTGATAACCCGCTTGATATGTGGAAACACGTTGATGTGTTAATTACAACTAACCCGGCAATTCTGAAAATGGGTGTGCCTTGGGGTAAGAAATTAATCATACTCACACGACCATACAATCAGAACATTCATAAAGGTTCTATGGAAGTAATGCAAATCGTTGATTTGATTAAAAGTGTAGATTTTCAAAAAATAATAAGATATAAAAATAATTAAAATGAGTGAAGAGTTAGAAAAATCAGCAGAACAAGCTGAATTAGAACAAATTGAGAAGATAAAGGCATCTCTCGATAAAATTAAAAATAAGAAATCAAAGTTCTTATTTGTTATCCCTGAATCACAAAGTCCTGTTGCAAGTGTTTATGAGATGTATTTTCATGCAAGTGTGGTAAAGAATATGGGATATAATATTAAAATTATGGTTGAAAAAGGTGACTACGAAGTTCCTAATTGGATTGAGAAGGAACTTACTGACCATGAACACATTTTTATGTCTGACCCCAAATTAACTGTTGGACCCGAAGACATTATGGTAATTCCTGAAGTTTTCACAAACGTAATGGAACAAACCAAAAATTTACCGTGTATGAGAATCGGTTTCTTACAGTCGGTTGATTACATGATGAACTCCCTGATTCCCGGTAGTAATTGGAAAAGTTTTGGAATCAATGATGTAATCACAACATCAATAACACTTAAAGAATGGCTTGAGTTATTCTATGCTGATAGTAATTTTGATATTAAAACATACGACCTTGGAATTCCTGAGTATTTTGAGAAATCAAGTATTCCTCAAAAACCAATCATTTCTGTTATTGGTAGAAACGCTAACGAAATTTCTAAGTTCGTTAAGTTATTCTATAGTAAGTATCCACAATATAGCTGGCTAACTTTCGACCCAATGGTGACCAAGAGCAAACCACCACAACCAATGAGAAGAGTTGACTTCGCTAAGAGGTTGCGTGAGAATTTTGCTGCTATCTGGATTGATAGAATTGCGAGTTTCGGAACATTCCCATTGGAGTGTATGAAATCCGGTACGATTCCAATCTGTTTGAAACCCGATATCATGCCAGAATATATGATTGAAAGAGATGAGGATGGCGAACCAAGTAAAGCTGTTGAGGGTGCTGGGGTCTGGACTGAGAATTACTATGACTTACCGGGACTTACTGGTGAGGTTCTAATCAAGTTCCTAGATGACAATATTAGTCCTGATTTATATACTAAGATGTCTGAAGTAGCAGCCAGATATAATCAAGCTGATAGTGAAACCAGATTGGTTGAAATCTACACGGACTTAGTAAACAAGAGAATTGTTTTATTCGAAAAAGCACTTGCCGTTCCAGCACCAGCAGAACCCCAACAACAAACGTAGTTGAGAAAAATAATATTAAATCTTAAATAAAAAGAAATGAATATATCAGTAATAATTCCAATACACGAATACGATGATGAGTTATCGTTATTGGTTACCAGAGCATTTGAATCTCTTCTTAAACAAAAAGAAATCACAACACTTAACGAAGAAGGAGAAATAATAATTTTACCAATTCCACAGGTTATTTTGGTTTATCCAACAGAACTTGATGAAGCTATTGTTGGATTCAGAGATTCAATGATTCGTAAACACAGTACAAGCGGTATCACCGACCAGAGCTTCCTTTTAATTAAAAATGAAGGAAAAACCGATTATCAGTCGCAAGTAAATCTTGCTGTTGAGACATCAACTACCGATTATTTCTCAGTACTTGAATTCGATGACGAATATGGAAACTCTTATTTCAGGACCGTACAGAAATATATTAACGCCTATCCGAAAATCGATGTATTTCTAACTATGATGATTGAAGTGAATGAGGAGAATCAGGGTATAAAAATGACAAATGAAACCGTTTGGGCACAACAGTTTGTTGGTGAGAATGGTGAAATGGGTTATTTAAACACTAACGCATTGAAACAATACACGGATTTTAAATTGAGTGGTGCTGTCATTAAAAAGTCAGAATTCCAAAACTTAGGTGGGTATAAATCGAACATTAAATTGACTTTTATGTATGAGTTCTTGCTCAGAGCATTAAATAATGCAGCAGTTGTTTTTAGTATTCCGCAAATCGGTTACAAACACTTTGCAACTCGTGAAGGTAGTTTATTTAATGTTTATTTGAAAGAAATACCTGTTGATGAAAGAAAATTTTGGTTCGAAACAGCAACAAGAGAATCGAATTTTATGAATGACAGACCAATAGATTTATCAAGGTTTCAGAAAGTAGTTGTTGGAAAATAATTTAATTTTTTGAAATCATAATAAATGGCAAAAAAACCGATAGTTAAACCATATTTTGGTGAAAGAGAAGAACAAGCCGTTATTGATTATATTCTTAGTGATTCGCTAGAACTAAAGAATGAAATCTATAACAAGATTCTCCTGAAACCTTTTAAAATAATGAAAGAAACAATCCTGAGACGCTACCCCATCCATATCGGCAATTATGATATGGATGAGGTGGAGTCCAATGCTCTAGTTCACCTAATTGACCACATGGTTAAATATAGACCATTTATAATTGAACGCAGAAAGAAAATAAGTGATGAAAAATGGTTTAAATTAGGTGATAAATACAGGTTTTTTAATCAGGATGATGTTAATATGAAATTGAATGAATGTATTAATATTGATGATGAATATAATTACCGGATTTTTAATTCAAGAGCTTATAGTTATTGTCAGACAATTATTCGGAACTATTATAAAGACCATAGTAAAAAAAGTTATAGTGAAAGAAAAACTAATTTGTCTTTTGATGATTATGTCGATGAAATAAACGAAAATATTGAATTTACTTATGAGATGGAGTTGGAGAATCAACATCAACTCGAAAAATTAATTAATAATGTTGTTGAGAAAATTGATGACCGGATTGAAAATGATAAGACAATAAAGAAAAATGAAATTGTTGTTGGTGATGCAATTATTAATGTTTTAAAAAATTGGCAGGTGCTTTTCATGGAAGACAGTCCTGATGGGAAATATAATAAAAGGGTGACAAATAAATTCGCCAAAAACAAGATTTTATTATACCTGAAAGAACAAACCGGATTGAGTACCAAAGAAATACGAATAGGTATAAAACCATTTAAAGAAATTTATTTTATTGAGAAAATCGATTACATGGATGATTAAGGTATACCAAACCATAATAGATAAAGGTCATGGGAATTGCATGCAAGCAGCGATTGCCAGCCTTTTCGATAAAGAACTCGATGAAGTCCCTAATTTTATTGAGCACGATGGGTATTTCAAACCCCTACATAAATTCATTGATGGGATTGGTTATAGTTATGAGGGAATGCTTCATAATAAAAAATATACTCAATTATGGACACCAACACATTTTTGTTTTAAAGAAAAAAGGTGGCATGCACCGTCAATTATGACTCCAAGAAAACTTTATAAAGACGAGGGTGTCAATGGTTTATTCTATGCTGGTGTATTATCACCAAAATTTTTTAAATGGAGTGACCCAATAACTCATGCTGTTCTAATTGATAAAGATTATAACGTTGTTTTTGACCCAAACCCCGGATATGAAGAGATTCTGGAGTACCCACTAACTGATATTTTAGGATATAACGGCATTATCGATGTTCTTCTGATTAATCCAAAAAAATAAAAACCAGTATTTATATGTACTAAAACTATAATCATGGCTCGACCAAAACGTAAAAAAATTCATTTCACAAAAGAAAGCGTTAACAATCTCTTTCAAGAGATTTATGATGATAATCACAACATTAAAGCGCAAATCACCCGGTTATTCACTAAATGGGAAACCAGAATAAAAGAAGATGGTAATATTGCTGCTATCGGTGACCAAGTGGTTAAACTCATTATTGCTCAAGCAAAAAATCAGGACCAGAAAATAATGATACTTAAATACCTAAAAGAAATTGTTTTTGATGATAAAGATGGTGCTAGTATTGGTAGTACACTTCCCTTAGAAGAAAAGGGTGAACTAACTACCAATAGAAGGAATGAATTATTGACTTTCGTTCATGACGGAGTTGAAGCAATTGAATTAAAGAAAAGAGAAGACGAGAAAAATAAAACCAACTAATGAGTTTAGCCGATGATAAACGGAGTATTTTTAATACTATTGGAGCCTATACCTCATTGATTCAGGAAGGGGAACTGCCACAACAGACAGACCTCTTCTCGTCAATAAGTAGTAAAGATGATATAGTTCCATTTCTGCTTGATGTCTTAAAAACCGTTGCAGGTACTGAGGTGCTGAAAGAAGCAATTGGTGGTATTTTTACTAAATTAATTGATGAAGCCGAACCTAAAATCAAAACTGAATTAAAGAAACAGTTTACGCAATCCAATGCAAACCAACCATTACCAAATAATTTTGTGAATGATGGAATAACTGTCCCGGTAAAAACAATCGATGTTACTGGTAAATTCAAGGTTGACCCTAGTTCACAAGAAGGTAATTTAATTTATGGTTCAGAAGCAGAAAGTTTTGATAAGGCAGCATATAGTGCAATTCTAAATGCTGGTACTTTTGTTGGTTACGAAAACCTACAAATCAAATATATTGAAAGCACTGACAGTTTTCAAATAAAACCAAGTGGAAATACGAGTGTGAGTATTGGTGAGTATTTCAGTGAATATATTGATAATGCTAATATTATTGACAAAACCGTAATTATTAGTGCGGTTATGGGTGTGATATATGGTACTCTTGCAAAAGAACAGGATAAAACCGTTAACCAAACCTATGATGAATTACAGGTAGAAACACAATTGGAACAGGTGCTTAATGGTGATGATTCATTTGTGATTTCACCTCAAAAATTTGATGAGTTACTAGCAAGAGCAAATGATATAGTTAAGGGCACACTTCAATATGATATGGGTTGTGGACTAATGCCAGCAGAATTGGGGATGGATGATTTTAGTGAGACCGTAACCACGATTTCCGGTTCGGATGACCCTTATTATATCGGTAACCAATTTGAGAATACCATTGAACAGAGTACAAGTGGAAGTACTGAGACCCAAGACCTAACTACTGAAAATAAACAGACAATCAAAGACGGTTTTTTCCAGAAAATTATTAATGTCTTCACTGTTCAGTTATTGGGTGCTGTTACAGCAGCACCACAAATCAGAACGTTATTCGGTATGATGAGTTCACTGGAAAACGAGGGAACGGTTTTAATTAATGATGCCACTGAAGACATGAAGAATTTCAAAACCTGCATTAATTGTATGGCAAAAGAAATTATGAATATGGTAGCTAAATTTTTATTTGCGCTCGCTGTAGCGTATCTAATTAAATTATTGAAGCCAGTAATTATAAGAGTACTTAAAGAAAAAATAAATCAATACGTTGACATAATTAAAAGTCTAACGGGACCAGCAGGTGAGGCTGTTGGTGACATAAAAACATAAAAATCATGATAGTAGACCAGAAACTTAACAAAAAGTTTGTAGGTGTTTATCTTATCGATGGAACCATCGATGGTGCACAGCTTGCAACAACTTCAAAACCAAATGGTTTTAGAAGAGTAAGTACGAAATTATTCTTAGGTTGGAAATGGATTGGTATTCCGAAACTTAAAGAGTTGGAAGCTGTAAAGAAAAAAGAAAAAGAAGAAATTCTAGCTAAACTCAAGGAAGCGAAAAAAACGAATTAAAATGGCAATAGATTTTAGCAGTATTGACGCAATTATAGGGGGATTCACTAAAATCTTGAATCTCTCATCGATTGGCGGTCCACCGCCTGTACCCACACCTCTTATTTTAATTGGTGTGCCTTTACGTGCTGGTTTGTCGCCAACTAAGATTGCATCTAACATCATTGCTAGAAAATCTGAAGCCGGATTACCAGTAGGAGCATTACCATCAGGACAGATTAATCCAGACGAAATAATGGAAAGAATTAGAATCGAAGAAATTGTGAAAGCATTTCAACAAGATGCTATAATCAGTGTGGTGATTCCTCCGGGTATCACCCTGACAGCAGCAGGAATCTCACCAACTGGTCCGGTTTCGGTATTTGGTTCAACAATAATATTTTCAAAAGGATATGGAGTGATACAGTAATGAAAGACCTAACTAAATTAACCGCAACCGAATTACTTAAAAGAGGTAATGATATTAAGGACCAGCATGATGTTTTAAAAGAGGAGATTATTGCCGATACTTATGAGATTGAGAAACTCGAAAAACAAATTAATGAGAAAGCCTTGAAATTAGAGGGACTCGAAAAAAATTATGTGGAAATTGTTGAAATAATTAGCGAAAAAGATGGCATTTGAAAAACCAATCATACAAACAAGTAACCCCAATAAACAGCAACAGGCGAATGTTGTTCGAAACCGAACTATTTATTATGGTGAAGTTATTAGTATTGAGGATGAAACTGATGGTGGTAGAATTAAGGCTAGAATCCCAGAACTCGACAACCGGACTTCTGATGGTGATTTGCCGTGGTCATATCCACAATTACCTAAATACTTCCATGTCTATCCACAAGTTGGTGAAATGGTTAGAATCAGTATTGAAGACACTAAATTTCCAGAAAGAAGTAGATATTGGATGGGAAGTGTTGTCTCTCAACCACAGAAAATCGGCTATGATGGTAAATTTACGGCACTTTCAACAACTAATTTGGGTCTTACGGACCCGGAAAGAGCACCAAGTACCTATCCAGATGCCGATGGTGTCTACCCGACAAAAGATGACGTTGCTGTTGTTGGTAAAGTCAATACTGACATAATTCTGAGAGTAAATGAGACCCATATTAGAGCAGGTAAACATGAAAATGGTGATGTTCTAAAACTCAACACAACAAATCCAGCACAACTAAGTTTGGTATATGAACCTGTTGACGGTAATGAGAACGAGTTTTATAGTAATACCGTTCTAATGGCTGACAAAATTGCGTTAATAAGTCATTCAGGAAACCCTAAGTTTCCAGCAGCTAGATTAACCCCGGAAGACCGGGTAAGGATTTTCGAGAACGGACACCCAATTGCACGTGCAGATGTCGTTGTAGAAGCCTTAAGGGTTGTTATAGATGCAATAGTTACTCACATTCATCCCTATTCTGGAATGCCAGTCGATAAAACCGATATAATAAAGAAACTCGAAGAACTACAACTTGAGTTAATTATGCAAAAGAACATTGTGGTTAATTAATTTTTCGTACATTTGCTGCAATGACTATCGATGTACCTAATATACTATACACATCATTCAATGAAGTTACATTTCATGATGAACCACACAAATATTATGTGGATAACCAAGAATTGATAAGTGTTACAACGATTCTCCATAGGTATCAAGAGGAACTTAATGAAGATTATTGGTCAAGGTATAAAGCTGATGAGTATTCCATGACCCAAAAAGAAGTCTTGCGTGCATGGAAATTCATCAATAAAAAAGGAACCATGAAAGGTTCAGCAATTCATGACTATGCCGAAAATCTGTTTTTAAATAAAGTGTTTCTGTATCCCGAACAACTGATTCTCGAAGAATTTGGGTTCGACCCGGTTTTACCTGAGTACGAAATCACAAAAGACCATGTAGATAAATTCTATGATGATGTTCGGGGTAAATTAATTCCTGTACGAACTGAAATGATTCTCTATGACCGGGAATCACTCATTGGTGGAATGCTCGACATGTTATTTTATAACGTTAAGACGGGTGAATTCCAGATTTGGGATTGGAAAACAAATAAGGCGTTTGAGATGGAAATGAAATCCAGACATTTTCAAGGTGATTTATATATGTTGGAAGACAGCGATTTGGAAATTTATAGCTTGCAACTCGCAATGTATAAACTAATTCTTGAGAAGAATACCGGACTCAAACTCGGAAAATCATATGTGGTATGGTTTTGTCATAATAACGAGAGTTATGAAATTATCGAAACCAAGAACCGGGAATACCACGCCAAGATGATTATGGCAGACAGAATTAAAGAACTAGCAGCATGAAAGACAAAGAAAGTAGAATAATATTTAAAAACAATGAGTTAATTCTGGTTAACCCGAAAAAACCAGTGATTCAGACAAGTGTTGAGATGATTGTTTTAGGTATGATTGTTTCTAAAAACTGAGGTTATGACAAACGATAAAGCAGACGAGTTAATTGATGTGGTGACCACCATTAAGGAAATGGTTGAAAGAGGTGAAATCGAAGATTATGATTTCTATTATAATAACGAAACAGGTGTTTTGGAAATCAAGGCGACTCCGGTTACAGGTCTTGTATATCTTAACCTTAATTTCACAATCACACCAAATGGTGTTGAGTTTGAGGAATAAAAAAACCACGTAAATAATACGTGGTTTAAATAAATAATCTTAAGTATTTGATTATTAAAGATTTAAGATGCACCTCCACGGCTGCAATTCTAATGTCACATTAGTTAGTTCATCATTTGTATAATCGTTTTCACCAAAGTCGATACTTACAATCTGACATTGTTCTAATGTCCATTTTTCAACCTCAACACCTGTTGGGTCTAATGATTTTAATGTAATGTCTTTCTTATAACCTGCTGCGTAACCCATACGACCAGTAAGTGATTCTGCATGTAGACGAACCCATTCCATAAGTTGTTGAGAAGTAGATGGACCAATTGGGTCAAGAAATGTGACTGACATCGTGTCCCAAGTATATCTACCAGCAACATAGTTTTGTTCGTTCATATATTGAATAGGAACACTATTGATTTTCATCGAAGGTCTCTTAAACTTCTGAACTTTCCAAACCTGAACTCCTACTGAGTCATCGAATACGGCAAAGAATCTATTAACTCTTTTAGGTTCGTATTCGAACGGAATCGTTCTTATCATTGTTTCTTCTGCTGCCATTTTATTTAGTTATTAAGTTTCTGCTTATTTTTACGTTTATTAATAAATACTCAGGTATTTGAAAATCATACATTGAAAACAAACAAATTTTATTTCGGCATTATTCCGGTTCTCTGAAAGCTGCGCATTTCCGCTTTACTAAGACTTTCCATAGTCCTTGGTGGCTTCACTTCTAGTACTAGTTCATCGTGTGGTGATATTTTTTCTACTAATTTATGTTCACCTTCAAAGGTATCAACATAATCACTATCATATTCAATACTTTTTGTTTCTTCTTTTGGAAAATTATCTGGATGAATCGCAATCCCATCTTCAGTGACACCAATATTTTCATTTTCTTCTATTTTTGCTACGAAATCCGCACCGCTTATTGTTATTTTTTCTTCAACAACTGGTTCAGTTACCGGACCCTGTTTTAATGCTGATTTTTTCTTTCTTGCCATAATATCTGATTTATATCGTATTATTTTCCCATAAATACTCAAAAAAAGAAAACCCGCTAATTTAGCGGGTTTTCATTATAAAAAATCAGATTATGCACCAACATCGGCAAATGATGCACCAGATGGAGTAATTGTAAATGTAATGCCGATGAATTCAAGACTACGTGTCGGCTTTAAGAATATTTCACCATATAATTCGTTTCTGTCACGACTTTCTGTTGAGTTAATAGTGTTGTCCATTTTGATTCTGAAGTCAGTTAAACCTCTTTCTCTCTTGATACTATCAAGGATTGGATTTGTCTTACTTAAGAACTGGTCAACAGTTTGTTGGTCGTTCTGGTCAAATAGAAGTCTTACACTGATATTAGCAATAAGAACCTTGATTTGAAGCAGAAGTCTACGAACATTAATTCTGTCCAGAGCACTTTCTCTGACCTGAAGGGTTTTCTGTCCGAAGATTGCAGTACCTGCATCTGCGAAGTCAGCCATTGGGTTGATTCTACCGTCATAAAGGATATCACGAGCTTCTAATGACAGCTTATACATTGACTTGTTGGCATTAGTTACACCACGATTCAATCCAGCAGGAGCAAACCAAGGGAATTTAGTATTATCTGTAAACGCCATTGCTCTCACAACCTCACCTGTTGGTGGAATATAGACATTGACGTTATTCTGAGTATCACGCATCTGAATCCAAGGGAAGTAAGTACAACTGTAATTCGTGTCAATTGCTGTATCAGTTAATGCCTGAGTTACTTGTGTAGCAACATCAACATCTTCTTTTCCACTTCCACCAACTGTTGGACTAACAGCACCCGCTAGTTCTGGAGAATCAATAACGTATAGTGTATCGGTTCTTTGTTCCTCAATCATAGTGATTGTGTTACTAATTAAGACTGTTTGTGACATCCACTCGATACCCGGAGTTGCAAATAGGTTAATTGTTACGTTCTCTGGGTTAGCAAATGTATCAATTGCCATTTCCCATGCTTGGAAGTCATTGGTTGGAATAACCAATGGTTCACTCGGATGACCACTCTGTCTTCCACCTTGTCTGTAATCATCACCATAAGAACGACTTCTTCTATTAACATCCCAACCATCAAAACCACCAGCAGGAACAAAAGTGAACTTTCTTGTCTTAATGTTGTAGTAAGGATTTGTTGGGTCATCAGTATCATTAAATGTTCTGAATTTTCCAGCACCTACATTATATTCAGTAGTACCTGTTATGATTGTTGCACCTGAGTCCATATGGAAACCTTTGGTCTTCGTAAATGCAGACGAAGGTTGACCACTATAGAAATTATTGAAATTAAACATATCCTGATTAATTCCTTTTCCCGTATAAGCGAGTTCAGAAACACCCAAGTATGTCTTATTTACTTTATCGGTATCAGCATATGTTGTTTTGTAGAAGATTGCTGGTGCAATACCAGTATCACTAACTACATTCTCAGCATAATTATTGAAAATAAATCCTTCAAAACCAGCAGGGAATAAATCGTTAGCAAGGTCTTCAGCGATTTCCACCATCACATACTTACTCTTAAGCGTATATTCACCATCTGATGTACCAATCCTTTGTCCGACATAGTTTGATGCACCCTTAACCATAGTACATTTCTGGAATGTCTCTAAAACTGTTGGTGCAGCATCAGTATCATAGAATGCACGAACAAAAACATCAAATTCTCCGTTATACGGATTAATGTTTCCAATCGTTACCTTAATTTCCTCATTTCCACTGTCACCATCAGAAATACTGATAAGTTTGAATAACCTATCAACACTATTACCTTTCAACTGAGAAACAACCCAAGGAGTTTCTGGTGTTTGGAAAGTAGTTTCATAATCACCAAAAATATTATTGTTTTCAGCAGTTTCAACCATTACGGTTTTTATACCATAAGCAATACCGTCTTCATCAAGTTTTCTGATTAAGTCGGGATAAGTTGCCTGAACCCAAATCATGGTGTTTTTATCTTTTGCATCGTAACCAATAACATTAGGTAACCAGCTACTATCATCAGGATTTAGTGAGACCTGATATGTTGCGGTTTCTGCGCTGCTCGAAGCAATTAAATCGAAACTAGCAAAAATATCACCTGTTGGACTGATAACACTATCAATAGTGTTGTTATTGTCGATTGTAACACCACTTGTATCGAATACCGTTACTGGAACACTATCAAGTGCGGTGTTTGAATCACCTCTACTTCTAATAACAGCAAGAACCATGTCCTCGTATATTGCTTGTGATGCGCCACTATAAGTTGTTGTAGTACCTGTTGTAGTACCACTTGAAGCACCTGAGTCATATGTTATAACCTCAAAATTGATAATGACGTTAGTGAAAACATTAGTACTGACATTCTTCTCCCAACCACTTTCATAAGTACCAGTAACACCAACTCCACCAGCAGCAACACCCAAAAATGAGTTATCAGTAAAACCTGTTAGTCCAAATGTTGAACTTGAAGTAACACCAGTACTTCCTGATGATGTGTCAACACCAGCTTCCATCACGATATTCCATGACGGACCTGCTTGATATCCACTGAGACCAAGAACTCTGGTCACATATAATTGTTGAGCTTCCTCTAGGAAAGCATTACCAACATACGGTAATTGATATTGAAGATTCCCCTCTGGAAATCTCTTGGTGCTTTGAGCACCGAATCTTTCTGCGAATTGAGTCTGGTCTTGAATGAAGACTGGCTCAAAAGCTGGTCCTTTTAATGTTTCACCAGCCAGTCCCAAAGTTGTGATACCTACATTACGTGTTACGTATGTTAAGTCACGTTCCTTAAATTTTGCACCCGGAGAGGTAAATACGAAATCTGTCATATTGTTTATTATTTAAATTTTTTATTATTTTAGTAATCGTTATTCTTTTCAAATAAATACTAAAAAAATATTGAAAAGGTGTTTTCTGGGAATTATTATAGAATTGCTATTGCGCTATATATATTCGGATTCCAGTCTTTTTGATGATTTTTTTCCTAAATTTTGAAATATTTAGATATAATTACAAAAAAATGAGTGCGATTCCCTTTGATTTATTTCTAAAGTTTTTTCAAAATAATCTAATTTTTCACGTATTAGTATTTATATGAAACGTTTTAGACATGAATAAATCACAACGAATCTATTTGAGTACTGGTGACACCGGAAACCTAGATGAAGATAAATATATGAAGGTCAGACTTAACCAAAAAGTTGAAACTCTGGAATTCCTTTCAATGAGTCTTAGTACTGAGGAAGCGTATCAGAATTTCAATTCGGATTACGGTGTGTTAGTTGGTAGAGTTATTGCCAATGGTGGAATCGGTATTCCAAATGCCAAGGTGAGTATATTCATAGCATTAACAGATGAAGATGCTCTGGATGCTGATATCTATAGCGTCTACCCCTACAAAACACCTAGAGACAAGAATAATGAGGGTAAGAGATATAATCTGTTACCTCGTGTCGCTAAACTAAACTCCGATACCGGAATAGTTTCACCAAAACAGCCGTTTGGTAGTTTTCCAATTAAAGAAGAGGTGGTAACCAACCCACCGTTTCTCGAAGTCTATAAGAAATATTATAAATATACAGCACTTACTAATAAAGCAGGTGACTACATGATATTTGGAGTGCCAACAGGCACCCAAACAGTCCATTTAAGCGTAGATATTACTGACATTGGTAGATACAGCATGACACCAGCAGCAATGGTCACAAACCTCGGATATTCACCTAATCTATTTACCGATAACAATACCAAAATAAAACCAAGTAAGGACCTAAACGATTTACCGAACATCGAAACCCAAGAAATTAGTGTTGATGTCGTGCCGTTCTGGGGAGATGTTGAGAACTTTGAAATCGGTATTACCAGACAGGACTTCAGAATTCGTTCGGTATTAAAAAATACATTTGTTATTTTCGGTAGTGTGTTTACTGATGGTAATAATACGATGTGGAGTGAGGATTATTATGGTGCTAGTCGTCACATTAATGAATACTTCAGAGCCAGCAATCCATCACAAAAATTATTTGGGGTCTCGAATAAACGAATTGGGGAAGTTACGGAAAAGATTTATTATTATCCAGCAAATGTTAGTGATGCTACCATCGATTCGGGTGCTGCTGCTGATGGTAGTGATATGTTGCTTCTGGATAAAAGCGAATATTCCGTTTATAAACGTGATGGTGATTTTGCTGTTATAATAAATTGTAATAGAGATAAAATCGTCACCGATGAAAGTGGAAACCCAGTATCTGTGGGTAATGATAGTACTGAGGGCATATTCACGAAATTCAGAGGATTTATGACATTAGAACTCAGTGAGGAAGTGGCTCCAATGAATTTCAGTAAAAATCTGGGTACTAATTTTGATGTCGAACCACTTAGATATAAATTAAAATTCCCACAATACGCTAATCGAAATAATGGTTTTGGACCACCTAATGAATCAACCGAAAATGACTCCAACGACACTAATACATGGAGACTTCAACATAAAATTTTTGATGGTGGAAAATACTATAGCATTGCCCGGTTTCATGGGCTTACATATAATAATCATAAAGATGATGGTGACCAAACTGATGAAGACAGTTTTATGGAATTTTCTGATAATAATATTGCTACCAGAGACCCAAATTGGAATGTTGGTATCTTAATAACTGAGACCGATGGAGAATACCTTAATGATGATTACCAATTTCCAAGCAATGCAACACTAGTTGGTCATGGTAACCTTAATGTGTTTGGAGCAGCATGGTTAAATCTATGTGTTCATCTTCCACAAGTAGGATATAGTGTAGATGGTTGGGAACATGTGCAGTTCGTAAGAACGAATGATAATTTTTCTTATCAAAAAATAGAGGATGGTAGTACAAAATTTAGATACTTAAACGGTTATTATGTAGGGGATAATCAACAAACAATCGCTGCAAGTCGATTTAATACAAAGGGGTTTGCTCGTTCTAATGCACATTGGACAGATATAATCGAAGTTCCAATTGGTGATATACTCAAATTCAGTGAAACCAATAAGGGGTTCGAGGATAATGAATTAGGGAGTTATAGTCTTAAAGGTACTCAATATCGCAACGGTGTTTATGAACCACCAGATTGGAGTGTAACTGATGCTGCACCACTGAGTGGTCAGAAGCTGGGTGGAGACCCTACTAATGGACCAGATGACACCAAATATTTTTATAAGGGGTGGGGTTCATCCGATTGTATTGCTTTTCTGGGTGACCTCGGACTGATATAATAAAAAAAACCACTCGATTTGAGAGGGTTTTTTATTATCTTTAAATCAGGTTCATTACGAAAAATGAAATGATTAAGAATATGGATGAATATTTTAAACGTAACGACAACGATAAATTGGTATTAATTTCAGATGGTGTTGAATATAAGGTAACATTCGCAACCATTAAAGAAATTGATTATTTCTATCAATACCCAAACATCAATGATATTGAAAAGGGTTGGACAACACCGAAAAAGCGATTGGTTTCAGATATCAGTGATTCTCTGCCAAAATAAACTCTGTTTCACATAGAAAACCAATGTCAGGGATTCTATTCCCGTCACCATCATTCATTCCACCAATATCATCTAAATCAGGATTTATTTTAATTATAATATTTCCTTCATCAAGATTATTTTCAGTTTTGAATCGTTCGAGACTGGTTTTAAACTCACTAACTATTTCATTGAATCTTATTTGTAATGTACTCATATCTCGTTTGGGTTTCTTTTCAGCAACAATGTATTCAGTTTTGTGTTCAGGTATTGTATATAACATCTTCTTTTTTATATAAATACAGACAAACTAAAAAACCCTCTCGGATTGAGAGGGTTTTAATTCATTTCTAAAGAAATTTATTTTATCAATGTGTAGATTCCACCTTCAGGCATATCAGCATTCCCGTCATTTAATTTCAATTTCAATTCACCTTCGTCATTTAATAATGACTCTCCATTCATAACTTCAAACATTAAATATCCATCATTAATGGAAATAATATTCCCTTCAATGGTATATGTATAAGAATTTGACCAATCACCTGTCCCATTAACATTCTCATCCAAATAAGTACTGGAAAGCGTGACACTTGTAGCTGTAAAACTAAAATCGAGTTGAACAAAATCATAAAACTCATTCAAATCACTAAGTTCTTGGTCGGTGTTATATTCACCATCCACAGTAGTATTGTGGTCAACATCCACAAATGAGAGAGATTCGAAGTTCCAGTTACCGACCAACTCATCAACACTGAATTCATAGGATTCTGGAACAACAGGGTCTTCTTTTTCACAACTCGTGCTCAAGAGAGCAACAGCAAAAATCATTGTCAGTAAATAAATTGTTTTTTTCATCATCATAATTTTTTAGTTAAACATACTTCTTATACGAAACTTAGCCGAAATTGTTACAATTTCAAGAAAATATTTTCTAGGTATTTATAATATATGGACGATAAGATTCAAATATTACTTGGTAGCGAGAAGAACATTAACTCAGTTAACACCGACACATATAGTAATGTAATGCTAACAAATGATGTGTCTGAAATCACGGAATTCAGTGTTAATGATAAAGTGAATGCAACACTGGTTTTTGATGAAGAAAGAGAAGCAAACCCGGTGTACAGAATCTATGGGAAAATCGATTACCTATCGCTTTTAAATGGTTTAATTAATGACTATAAAGAATTACCGGACTTCTTCAACCCAATTTATACCGGGAATTCGAAGAACATCACGAACAGCTTTCAGTTCTACTTGGTAAGACCAATAAGTGGTAAAGAAATTTTTAATACTGATGATTATGTTAGATATTTTGAAGTAATTGCAACACCAACAGAATTTGAACTATATCGTGCGGGTTTCAGTAATAACGTATATGGTGAACAAGAATATGCGTTCAATTTCAAAAAAGATTTCAATGTTTCATCTTATTTCGATAAACACGGACTACCAGTAACCGAATTATTTCTTTATGCCCAATATGAATTGAAACAAAACGGAAACAATGTCTGGGAAACAATGAAATACTCGGATTGGAGTTCTTCTGGAATATTTTCGAAGAAAAATTTTGCTCCCAAAACATTAGGTATTGGTGACACCGTAGAAACCGCAACAGGTGCTGATTTTGGAGACCTACTTGAATATAATAAAGAGGAATTCAGTGAAACTTTTGTAAGTGGACAGACAGTTTACATCACAACTCAATATATTAATGGTGGTAGTAAATATTTGGTTTGGAAATTCAATCCGTTCATCCCATTTAGATTAAGATATTTAAGTGATGAATTATATAGTGCTGAACAGAGTAGAATTTCAGAAAACACAACCACACTTGAGGTATCTATTGGCACATCTTCATCTGGTAAACTCAATGCAACCAAATCAATATCCCAAGTACTTAGCACAACTGCAAAGATAATTGAAGATTGGGACCCTTATACTACTTCTTTATTTGATTGGAATGAGGACGATGGCTATGTTGGGTTTCAGGTTAGTGGTATTTACCATATCAGATTCCAATCACAAATACATTTTACTCAGAGTACTTACAAGTATTTCGCCAAAACATGGATACAGGAAAACACTGGAAGTGGGTGGGTTGATATAACCGGAACCACAAGAGAGTACCAAAAAAGTAATGAACCACAAGCGGTGGATGTTGTGAGGTCATATGGTTACGGTGACATATTAAGAACGAGAGTTCAATTAACACTGAATCCAGCAGAGATTGTACCCGAACCAACTGACATACCATATTATGCAACACCATTAACAAATGGGAATTATGTCTGGCGTGAAATCGTACCGCAAGGCTATACTGAACCCCTAACTGGTAATGGTGTGGATTATCCGTTCTTCAATAAAAGAAGATATTTGTTCGCACCAGTTGTTCTCAGTATTTCACCGGATTTAGATGACCAAGACAATAGTTATAACACCAGAGACGTATTCAGTGAAATCGGATATTATGGAAATACAACAAATATTGATACAACACCAATAACCGAATTAGATGATATAGGAAAGCCATGCAAATAATTAAAGAAAAAATAAAATTTAATAATAAGGACGTTGTTCTGAAGATTAGTTTAAGTGGTGGTAATAAGATTAGTGGTTATCAACAGGAAATCGATAATATCACTGAGGAAACCAAAGACGAATTAATAAATCCGGTTACAGATAATGAGGTCAGAAGATTCTCATATATTAGTGGTGGTGCGGGTCCGACAAGTCTCGAATTCTTCTTCACACCCAATAACGGTGCAAATCACTACAACAGTTTCTTATTAGGTGCGGGATTCACGTTGGATGAAATCAATAATTATGACACAACACTACTTAACAGTTTTTTTGTTCTGGATTTTTATGATAGCTTCAGTAGTTATACCCAAACCAAAATATTCACAAATTATCTCACAAAGGTTCTGGATGGCATCACTAAATTACCAACATATCGAATCTATACTGATACCGTTAATCAGTTTTTTCATTGGTACGTCCCAGAATCTTATCTCGACCAATATACTGGTTCAACGGTTGTCGGTTACACCAAATTTAGCTTCTATAACGCAAAAACCGGAGTAATGTCGTTATTCTATAACAACGACAATGACGCATTAAAAACCCCGGAAAGACCATACTTTAAAACCACATTGGATTTACTTAATATGACTTGGCGATTCCTGTTAGACGATGAACCACATGCACTGATATACGAATACCCAAGAAACAATAAGTATGTGGATAGGGTAAATGATACTATTGAAAACTTCGATAATCTGCAACAAAATTATCCAGAAGGAAATGTATTTGATAGTGAAACAGGTGATTACGAAACCGTATAACCAACTCTTGTCTTTCTGATAGTCTTAACGATTTCGAATTCCTTTTCGTCTTGAATGAAACCCAGAATCTTTAATGCGTACTTCGAGACGAAGAAACGGTCACCGTCAATATTCTCAATTGAATTGGCTTCAGCAAAACCTTCAAATACTAATGGCATTGGACTGCCATTAATCCAAATATAATCTTGACGACTTGCAAAATTCTTCAGAATCTGCTCATCATAAGCATTAACATCAACCCTGTATTTGGTAAAAAGTGCGACTTCATAAATCATATCAACATTTACGGGTTCTGGCATTCTAAATTGAATGAATATGACCTGACCATCATCGATAATCGGAATATTCATGTATCTGAAGTTATGAGGTTGTGGGATTCTATATTTTGTACCTAATCTGGTCCCGGCTTGCTTATCAATACGTCTTACCGTGATATATGGTGTCGGCACGTTTTTATCGTCATCCATGAATTTCCAAGTCTTACTGAATTCACCCCAACGGTCATTGTCCAGATAAAAGTTCGGCACGGGTTTGTTATCAAGTATCAACTTCATTCCTTTAAGATTGACGTAATCAAAAAGTGATTGGTCTAAATCCTCAAGTAATATGGTTCTGGGAAGATATTTGGTGTTCTCATCGGTATTATCCATAAGAGACTGAATCTTATCCATACCATACTTGAGATATTTAGTTCCTATCTCCTGTGGATTGGTATCAAGCGTTAATTTAGGTTTCTTCGGAAGTGCCATGTACAACTTTTTATATAAATACTCTTTGATTTCATTATTTTAATACCTATATTTGCCTACTAAAGACAAATTATGCTCGTAAAAAGAGATGAAGTACTGAATGAAGACGGGAGTTTGGGATATATTGAATCCGTTTTTAAATCCGAAAACATCCTAAAAATCACGTATTTTGTTGAAGCTCACAGACTTTATATCGCATTTAGTCGTGGTGATATCTATATATACGAAAACATAACCCCGGAATTTTATCAAGAATTTGAAGAAGCGGAGTCAAACGGTAAATTCTTTTATCGACATCTAAATAAGAATAAGAAGTACCCCACCAGAAGAGTGTATGGTCTACTTCCTTATGAAATCGAGGGGTTCAAAAAAATAATTGAAGAGTACGATACCGAAGATAATAATGAATAATATAAATGAATACCTGAATCAAATTTCATTGATGAAACAGGCACTCCTTTTCTATGCCAAAAAAGATAATTACTTATTTTTTAAAAATAAGGATGCTCCAATTGCATTAGATGAGGGCACACAAGCCAAATACGCATTAGAACAACTAAAAATAGTCGAAGCTGCCAATCAAGAAATAAATGAAGAATATACCAAATATCTTTCAGAAAAGACAGATAAAACCGAAACCCCGGAAGGCATATTAAACCTAATTAAAGAAATTAAGGAAGCAGATGATGGAGACGTTTAACGAATATCAAAAAGAAGTTGTGGGAGTCTCAATATCATTAACTAAATTCAAAAAAAGATATCCTGAATTTGATGGTGAACTCATTAAATTGATGGGTGTAATGTATGATGGTTTGGGACTTGGTGAAGCTGGAGAAGTTCAGGGGAAAATAAAGAAAATAATAAGAGATAATGGTGGAATCATCACACCGGAAGCCGTTGATGGCATAAAAGATGAGCTTGGTGACACACTTTGGTACATTGCATCGATGTGTGAGAACCTTGGAATAACTTTAAAAGATGTTGCGAAAGCTAACATCGACAAACTTCAGGATAGGCGTAAAAGAGGCGTTCTTGGCGGGAGTGGAGATAATAGATAAACAATTATGGAGATTAAATTTAAAAAATTAAGTGCTAACGCCAAAACACCATCTAAAAAACACAGCGTAGATGCTGGATTCGATTTTTATGCGAGTTGGAAGAAAGAAACAGAAAAATATGTGGAATACGGAACCGATAATGCTCTCGAAATACCTGATGGCTATGTTGGATTGATGTTCCCCAGAAGCTCAGTCAGAGACCAAGACCTGATACTGAAAAATTGTGTTGGGGTTATTGATGCAAGTTACCGTGGAGAAATAAAGTTCAGTTTCTTGCATGCTATTCATGATGCATTCAAAAATGTTGTTGATTATAAAAACAATGATTGTGTTGATGTTGGGACGGTTCCCAGACACATGAATAAATATGATGTAGGTGACCGTATTGGTCAGGTCGTATTCATGAAAATACCTGATATCCAGTTAGTAGAAGCCAAGGAATTAAATGAAACCAATCGTGGGACTGCTGGTTATGGTAGTTCTGGAATAAAATAGATATTATGAGAGGAAATAAAAATTATATAATAGGCAAATCATTAAATCTGGGAGCACCTAGTGATTATGATGGGGAAAAAGTTGATGTGGTTGTAAATACCGGACACAAAAATGATGGAGTAAAAATATTTAGTGCCGAAAGATGGACATGAGAATTTGGATTTTAATTAGTAACCCATTCCGATATCTTTTTACTGGTAGAACAAGATTTTAAAATGGCAGTACATATTTTTGACATAGACGGTACAATTGTAAATTATCACACAAGCGAATGGCTTGAAGGTGCTGTGGAAATGCTTTTGGCAGTACGAGAAGGAGGAAACCAAATTATTTTTATCACCATGCGTGGTGAACAAGACGAAGGAACGATTTGGAGCATTGAAAACACCAAGAACACAATATTAAAAGACCTCGATGATTTGGGTATTGAATACAAAATAATATTCGGAGTTCAGTCACCACGAGTTATTCATGATGACATGCCCATAATCACAGACCAAAGAAAAACAAATCAACCATACAAATGAAAAAAGAAATTTTAATTGATGGTAATCTACATATTTATGATGTTCTTTGGAGTCAATTAAAACCAGAGGGTGTTGTTGTTCATGTTGAAGAGGATTTGTTTATTCATCGAAAAGAAGATGATTTTATATATCCCGCAACCGACACATTCATGGAAAATCTTTTCGAAGATTATGATGTGAAGGACATTATTACATATAGTACAAAATTCAAAACAAACCAATAATGAGTAGACCAGTCATAGGTGTTTTAGCGGAATCCTACGAGGACTTTCGGGCATATATTGAACCACTAATCGATAAATCTGAAAAGATTGAACGTGATACTCTTAAAATATATTGTACCGAGAATATTTGGTATCATGCCGTTACAAATCCATTTAGTCTTTGTGGAATCACATTCGATGATGTGTTGGTTACTAAGAACGCATATAAGGCAAAAAGAATTCCAGATACCATATTTGTGTTGATAGCAAATTTACGACATTTACCTTTGAAAAGAATACTCGAACTCACAGAGATATTCGAAAAATTAGAAACTGATTACGAAAACAATTTGAAATGAAAGAATATTTAGACGTATTACAGAAAATCCTCGATGAGGGAGTTGAAAAAGAAAGTGGCAGAGCCAATATGCCGAACACCATTGGTATCAGTAAAGCCGATATAAGCATGAACTTGTCTGAAGGCTTTCCATTACTCACCACAAAACATATGTATTGGAAAGGAATCGTACACGAATTACTATGGTTTTTACGTGGTGAAACCAACATTAAACCTCTGGTTGACAACAAAGTAAACATCTGGAATGGTGACGGATACAGATGGTATCTGAAAAAATGTGAGGACAATAATATCGAAGTCTATTTCGATACGATGGAAAAATTCGTTGACTTCATTAAAACAATTAAAAGAACCTATTACGATTCAATGAATAGGTTAAATTATGAGTTACATAATGTTGAGAAAATCGATGAGACACTACAGAACCATTTGAACGAATTAGCACGTTACAGTTATAAGTATAAGGTCGGTGACCTCGGAAAAGTTTATGGTGCGCAATGGCGTGACCAAAATGGCGTAGACCAAGTAAAAGATGTTATGGACGGACTTAAGAACAATCCTTACAGCCGTTATCACATTATTGATGCATGGAATAAAGCCGATTTTCCCGATATGGCGTTACCTCCGTGTCACTTGCTTTATCAATTCATTGTAAGACCTTTGAGTGCTGAAGACCGATGGGATTTATTTCAAAATGTTGAGTGGGACACCCCACTTAACATGAAAGACACCAGTGATGAAGAACTTCATAGTATTTGTGACAATCACAACATACCAAGGTTCTATTTGGACCTGAACATGTATCAGCGTAGTTGTGATACGTTCTTGGGTGTACCTTTTAATATTGCCAGCATGTCATTATTATTGATGATTATGGCAGAAACCAGTAATATGATTCCCGGTGTTGCGAATTGGATTGGTGGAGATACTCACATGTATGTGAGCCATATCGATGCAGTGAAAGAACAACTAAGTAGAACTCCAACACAACTTCCACAGGTTAATATTAAGCGGAAGGTTAGCAGTCTTGAAGATATTTGTGAATTGACGATTCATGATTTCGAATTGATAGATTATGAGTATCAGGACAGTATTAAAGCAGAACTATTTACGGGGTTGAAAAAGAAATAATTATGAAAGAAAATCAAACAATTATGAAAAAAAATCAAACATTAATGGATGGCTACAAACAAAGAAATTGGGAAGCCATTGGTGCATTACATGGTGTGCCTGAAGAGAGAAAACCAACGGTGATTGAATTGTTGGATAAAACACTTGATTATGTGAACACTATTATAATAGATATTGTCGGACCAAAAACAAAATTATCTGACAGAGAGAATGTCAATGATAAAACAATAACCGCAGAACAAAGAAAACAAGCAGTGATACTTTTATTTCCAATAATCACTCGTATTTCATCGCATCTCGATTTGACTTTTAATGATGTAAGAAATATCTATGCCAATGTTGAGTTTGGTGTTTTTGATTTCAATGAAAAGAATCTGGAATTGTCGGTGTTAAATGTTGATTTAGAGGGAATTTTTGTTGCACACTTTTGTGATGAGTATGTTGCAGTAAGGCAAAAGAAACCAGTTGTAATCCCAGATTGTGATGAGGTACGTGATATTAAACATCTTACAGAAAAACGTGATGATGAGATGAGACATTTGAAGGATATCGTTGAAATGAATTTCTCTGATAAGATAGCACGAGAAAAATTAAATGATGTTTTGAAACTCAATAAACAACTCAAGACATTGGAAGATGCACTCATTGTATCTGGGGTGACGAGTGAGAAAAAGGTTTTTAATATTGAAGTCGGGAACATACCTGAAGATGAAATCGAGGATTATGTTAAGAATACAATACGGAAATTTAAAAAGGATATTCCTCTTGGTGATACCCCTCTCCCTGATATTAAATTTCCTGATGAAGACATCTTTCTACCAATTAAAGGTGACGAAGACCTAACATAATTAAATTGAATGACAATACTATATATATTGATAGTACTGCTCGTAGCGGTAATAATTCTTCTTGCAATAGCATTATATCTTTTTGCGAAGAAATCGATATATCTAAGTGATAAAGAGAAAGATTTTATTATCTTTGTCATGGACATCTTTTCAGAATATGGAGATGACTTAGGAATTCAATCCAAAGACCAACACCAGAAGCTAGTTGAGGAACTAGACAAAATAAAAACGAAAAAACTGAAACATGGACAAAAATAAAGATTCAGTATATGGTGAATGTCCTAAACATAAAGGATATAGTATGATTGCCTGTGTTATATGTAAGTTGGATGAGAAAGTAAAAATTCCAACAAAACTTGAAGCAATCACTGACCAATACCCGGATATCGAATTTCTAAGTGCTGACGGCTTCGAAGACGCAATAATCGGGGTCAGTTATAACGTAGAAAAACTTGTTTATTCAATATCGAAATGTATTCGAATTCTTGTTGATAGAGACCACATGTCGCCTGATGAAGCACGTGAACATTTTGATTTTAATGTTGGTGATTCATTTATGGGAGAGAAAACACCGATTTGGGTAGAGGACGAGGTACTGGATTATTATTTCTAAACAAAAAAGAGGGACTTTAACCCCCTTTTTGACCCTCTGGATGCGAAATTAAAATCCTTTTGTTTCGCTCAAGAACGGTACAACGTCTTCCTTCACCGGAACTCCCGTAACCTGTTTCCAATATGGTTTGAAACCACCAATCGTCTTGTTTGTTTCGTCAGTAACGTTATTTGCTGACTCAACTTCATAATATCTGTTTTTTTCTCCACTCATGTTGTACTCAATAATGTCACCTCTGTCGATTTCCAGTTCCTTTTCCTCTAATTCCTTAAGATACACACCAAAACTAATTGGTCCCGTATCATCACGTGCAATACCACCGGGATTCTTAGCATAATTTTCTTGTTTCCCGGTTTCAACACCAATCATAATACTAATTTCAACAGGTGGCATGAATTTCTTGTCCTTGGTTTTGGCTTGACCATATAAAGTATGTACTTTGGTTTCAATAATATTGATTTTATGGATTCTGAGTTTCTGTGCGTTATCGGTCTGCAAATAATTCCTACCATACATAACATCCAAATCGAAAGAATCGTTATTCATAAACAATCCCATTCGATTAGTTTCAATATCCTGTAATTGCTTCTTCTTTTTCATTCTTAAATCGGTATAATCGGATACATTGGTGGCTGGAATCCACGTTCCTTATTAACGTTTTCAGCGATTCTAGCACGTTCTTCAACCAATTTGTCCTGAGATAATTTTTCTAATTGGTCTAGGATAAGTTTTTCTGTGGTATCCTTTAATTTCTCACCTTCATCAAGTAAGTGACGGTAATCCATTGTCAATTGCTTCTCAGCAACCCCAAGTTCACCACTATAGAAACCACGCATACCACCAATAACTATTTTCACTTCAGCTAATAACAGATTTCTGATTTGCTGACGTGCAACATCATTCATATCACCCCATATCAGGGTTTCTGTTGGTGGGTCTGAAGGCAGTCTCACAACATCATCATTAGCATTTAAACAGTCCTCTCTAGTGCTTCCAGTTGTGTCGTAATACCAGTACCATACTTTTCTACCAGCATAATGCTTTCCCCATGACGCAGCGATTTCATGACGGTCATTAGGTAATGGATACAGATGTAACATTTTTTCTCCACTTGCCAAACCAGTGATGCGATACGTTAGTATTGATTGCAACACCCTTTGTTTCATTCTTCGGTCTTGTGCAGAAAGCAACGTTGAGAATGTCGGTTGTACATATAGGGCGGGACGACCAAGATATGACATACCCATCATACCAGCACTCCATGCATTCAGTGCGAATGGGTCAACGAGACCACCGTCAATTGGTGGTGGGGTCTCCCAAAGAACCTCGTTTACTTCACGACCTGCCGGGATAATATAATGTTGTGTTTTTTCTAGTGTGGTAATAAAATCTCTTTTAAGTTCCCAACCATGTGCTGCTGGTGCATTAGTGCCCAAACCAACTTGTTTTGAATAAGCGTAGGTGAAAGACTCCATGTAGGAATTTGATTTTGTGGTGAATGCTGCAAGGAAATCACCACTTTCCTTATTCAATCCCTCTAATCCAATCCATTGCTGGTGTATCATCCAGTGGTTCACCAATGAAGAATAATCTTCAACTGCCACTTCTAAATAAGAATCCATCATTTCATCATTTAATTCGAAAGGTCTTTTGGGGAACCCCATTAAATGTTTTATTTTGAGATATAGCTTGTTTTTATCTGCTACGGTAATTAATGCCATTCCAATGTTTTCTAATAAATACTTGAAAGTTTTTTTAAAAAATGATTTGGTTCCCAAAAGATTATCATATCTTTGTCTTATGTATAAAATCGAATATGGTGTTGGGTTAAACGAAAACGGAAGACCCTGCATTGAATTACCTGAAGACTACGACCAAAATCCCGAAGACAAGTTCTTTGCTGTTGAAATAGCTAGATATTACTTACAAATAGTAGAAGCTAAAATGGATGAAACCCGGTATGACCAATATACTATTGAAACCATGAATCTCTGCATTAACTTATTAGGACAAATTGGTGATGAAATGGCTGAAATTCTTTATAATGGGATGAAAATAATGGCTGAATCTACTATGCATCTAAATGTTGGTTTTCATGTGAATGTTAAGAGTATTGAGGAACGAGATGCACTACCGGATAAAGATATCTTGTATGATGATAAGATTTATAAGAGAATGGAGGGTCTGAAAGTTGCGATTGAAACAAAAGTCGGGGATGTTTTTCACAATGAATACTTTGAACTCGTTAATGGAATTACAAACGAACACTGGGAGAAGATATGATACAGAACAACTTAGAGATTTCGATAAACATTGACCTCATTAATCTTTCTGATGAACAATATGCTGAAATTATTAATATGGTCATGGACAGCATGAAGAATAGTAATGAGAAATTATCCTTTAGTAAATTGGATGAAACATTTAAAATTAGTCCAAGAAACTATATCACAGCATCAATTGAAATGCCTGAATTAAGTCGTGATGATATTGATGATGAGAAATGGAGAATACCTAAAACAACAAAAATTGATATAAGAGGATGATAGAAACTAAGATATTAACGCAAGAGATTTTTAAAAATCAACCTGCCGATATTACGGTTGCAGCAGTCGATTTTGATGGACTACTTAAATTCGGGAAGAATCTGAGGAACATCAGATACACATGGGCATCTGAAAGATGGCGTGGGTTCGATATCGTTTCGAAAGTCGAAGATACCGATTACAAACCCTTAAGTAAAATAGAGAGGGATGATGGATAAGAAACCGACAAAAGAACAGGAAAGAATATTCTTATTCACGAAAAAAAGACCGGAGAACATCCTAATTAAAGCCTACGCAGGTGCGGGGAAAACCACCACCCTTGTCGAAGCAGTTAAAATATTACCCAAAGACAAGTCAATCACATTTCTGGCATTCAATAAACATATTCAACTAGAACTCAAAGAAAAATTACCGGAATACGTGCGATGTTATACCACTTATGGTATTGGAACTGGTGCGATTAAGCGGAAATATGGCGACAGCATCCAATTTGATGAATTCAAGATGGATAAAATCATTAAGAAGAAAGCCAAGTACTGGAAACTCGATGAGGAATTACATACCGAAGAGGATATTGCGCTGTACTTGCAAAACATTAAGAAACTCGTGAATCTTTGCAGGTTAACCCTGACCTTAAACCAGAAATACATACCATATGTCGCAGACCGTTACGATATTAAGCTCAATAAAGGAACTGATTTAAAGCGTGTACTTAAAGTCTTGGACGAAGCCACTACAAACCGGAAATTCTATGATTTCACCGATATGGTGTTTCTTCCGGCAATCGATAACAGCATCTGGTTCTTTCCCCAAGACTATGTTTTCGTTGATGAGGTACAGGACTTAAACCGTTGTCAAATCAAAATCATTGAAAAGGTATTGAAGCGTGACAGGAAAACAAAAAAACTCAAAGGCAGATTAATTGCTGTTGGTGATTTCTTCCAAGGCGTTTATGGGTTCAATGCTGCTGATGAAAAAAGTTTCGAATGGTTTGAGAGGTTCCCGAATACCAAAGTACTTCCGCTTTCGGTGTCCTTCAGATGTTCGAAAGCCGTAATTAAAAAGGCACAGGAAATCGTTCCACAAATCCAAGCACTTCCAGACGCACCAGAAGGTAGTGTGAGGGACGGAAATGTGCTTGAAGAAGCACAAAGTGGTGATTTCGTTCTATGTAGAACCACAATGCCACTTGTAAAACTGTTTTTCGAGTTCCTAACGCAGCGAAAGAAGGCAATTATTAAAGGAAGTGACATTGGAGTCCACCTTACTGAGTTAATCGGTAAAATCAACAATCTCGATAATCTAATCCAGTTCTGGGAAGGTGAGTTAACCAATTTCAGAACGGATTTAAAAAAAGAAGGAATTCTCGACCCCACAGAACACAGTGGATATACTGCACTTGAAGACAAAGTAAATACGTTGTTGTTTCTTGCCCGGATTTCTGATAGTGTTCTGGACTTAAAATATAAAATCAAAACGATATTCACGGATAAAATTCAGGGTATCGTACTTAGCACCGTCCATAAAATCAAAGGTTTAGAAGCTAACAGAGTATTTATAATTAGACCCGACCTCTTACCGATGCAAACACCAAAGGCATGGCAAGCAATTCAAGAGAAGAATTTACAATATGTTGCTATTACCCGTGCTCGTATAGACCTAATTTACGACCACAATTGGTCGGATGAGAGTTAATTAGATTATACATGAGCCAAAAATATTTTTAGTGGTTTTGTTTGGAAATATTATGATGAATCTTAAATAAAAACGACATGGAAAAAACAATTGAAGAACTCGAACAGGAATTACTGGACTTAGAGGAAAATAATAAATCATCTTGGGATACTTATGGTAGTGAACTCTGTGCTGGTAGTATGATTGCCGGGGAACAAGCACTTAGAAAAGAAATTCATAAAAGAAAAGCCTTAGAAAAATTAAGAGAAAAAGGTTTGGTGGACGAAAACGATAATCCCATACCCGCAATACCAAGACAAATGCTTAACTTAGACGATGACCTGTTACTGGCAATAATTGGTGGTGAAGGTGAACGTGTAACAGTTAGAAAGGGAAGACGAGACATTGAGTTCGGTTCGCTTTTATTTGTTGGTGCACGAGATTCTGGACTAAGATATGTTGTTGAAGTCACTGAAGTACGATATGTTAAGGTCGTTAATGTCCCTGATGACGTAATTAAAGCCGAAGGGTTTGATAATTGGGTGAAATTTTATGAAGAGATGAAACATTTTTATCCCGATTTAGAACCACTGGATGAGTGTACAATTATTTATTTTGAAATAGCAGACGTAACAACACAATAATTATGAATTGGATAGTTAGAATTGAAGGCGAGAACGAAAAGAAAGAAAGGATTAGAATCACTTTCGACCCAATGGCTGAACAAATTCACTTCTATGGTGAATATAAAGTCCATATTAGAGCAAACAATGTTCCTTGGAAAGTTTTCAGTGAGCATATTCACGGCATGAAAATCGACTTAGAAACAATGAAATCGATGATGGAGAAATGTATTGTTGATATGCGAATACGAGTCAAAGAATATGAAAATCTTGATAAGGGATTAGGTGTTATAAAATGGGTTGGTCTTGAAGAAGACGAGGATTAATCGTGGACATCAGCCACCGGGTCTGTTCCGAAATCCTGATGTATCTTTTGACCGGGTGCTAATTGCTGACCATTTACGAATAACGTCATCAATAAAAATATCAAAACAACTGCTGCCCTGAGAATCGTTTTCTTTTTCATATGTTTATAAATACTGTTTTAAAATAAAAAAGGGAAGCAACTTGCTTCCCTTTTTTTATAATTATCAATCAATTGATTACACAAGGTCACCAATTCCGAATACCTGAAGACCATCACAGAAAATTCTTCCGTAATATCTGTTCAATACCATCTTCTTCGCATAACGAGTCATGATACCACGAATCGGAGTGAAGTCGAAAGGATTGTACATTACAGGAGTTAACTGCATAGGTACGTAAGGAGCATAGATGTAACCTGTTTCCAAGATACTTGTTCCTTTATGACCAACCAATACTGTATTAGCAGGTGAATAAGGGTCACGATATACTAAGTAACGTCCACTAAGTGTACCGATTTTCTCAATACCCATGTTGTACTTATCCTGCTCTGGAGCAGCATTAGATACGTGGAAATACTCAAGGTCATCAAATACAGCAGAAACTTCCGGAGAAACTACTACCCATGATGCGCCACCACGAAGTGTTGCTTTGTGGATTTGTGCTGAAATCTGGTTGATTTTAGTAACCAATGTCTGATTCCAGTCCTTTTGTACACCGTAATATGCACCGCCAGTAGGTTGCTTACGAAGACCATTATAGTCCCAACGAGCAGTCCAAGCAGCACCTCTACGAAGGTCACGTAGAATTTCACGGTCAATCTCAGCAGCCATCTGTTCTGAAAGAAGAGCAGTTAACTCAGCTTCAGCATCAATGTTATGGAATGCTGACACGTCTTGTGCCAATTCTGGTGTCCACATAGCACGCATTTTACGTGTTTCAACTGAAACAGTAACTTGGTCTAACTGGAATGTTACTTCAGCCATTCTTGAATCTTCTTCAAGGTCTGAATATGTTCTGTAGGTTACAGTCCATGTTCCACCTGAAGTTGTAGCACTCATAGCTTGGTATCCACCTGCACCAGCATACTGTACATCAACAAGAAGTACAAGTACTCCAGCTTTACTTACAATAGCTTGTCCGTACTTCTGAACCTTTACGTTGAAAGGAAGATTACCGCCAGCAGCGATACCTTCACTTGCATAAGGAGAAGGAGCGGTAAAATCAACTGAATAAACAACTTTCAATCCAGCAAGGAATGATTCGGTATCCATAGGAACACCTGTTGGTCCAACTAATTTACCTTCAGCAGTAGAATAAATTCCACCAACTGCGATTTGTACGAACTTGTCAGTACCCGGTGTGAAAGTACTACCAGTGGTTGTACCTGTTACAACGGTAATGTCACCTTTAGAACGGTCAAATAATGATGTTCCTTCTTCATCATACTTAGTTGCATAGAATGCATCATATAATGAACGGGTTTCGAACTGAGTTCTTGCATTAGTTGCTTTGTCAGCAGCGTTTCCATACGCACCATCAGGTGATGTATGAACTCCAAGGTCTTGTTCTGCCCAAGGAGAAGTAGTAGAGTCAACTCTAACACTAGCCTTTGGGTTGATATAATATAACTTACCGATAGGCAAGTTAAGTGCCTGTACAGACACGATGTCGTTTGCTAAAAGTTTAGCAAATACTCTTCGGATAACAGGGAACGCTACGGTTTCGAACTGACCACTGTTTGATGAATCACTTGATTCATTAATCATGTGAGAAAGTTGATTCTCGAACAACTGCGCACAGTTTTCTTTTACGTTTCCATCTAATCCCTCCAACAGACCGATTTTTTCCCAACGGTTTGTTGTAATTTCTCTTTGTTCACGGAGGTTTTTTAAACCAATGTTTCCAACATCCGCACTTTCCATTAAAAATCCCATTTTATTATGTTTTTTATTTTTTTCTTAAATTATTTTTTTGCTTCCTAATCCGTCAATAGTTTCCATAATCTGTCTGATTCTCAAGATATGCTTATCGTCTGTATAGACAGTTACTTCTTTCGCCTCGCCAAGACTTTGCTTAGATGAAGGTGCAACGGAAGCCGTCACCTTATCTTCAATGTTCTCAGTTAAAGTCTTCTTACCATCTTTCAGTTCTGTAAGGATGCTTTTGTACTTCTTCTGTGATTCAGCGATAGTACCAACTTTTTTAAATTCGTTGATAATATTAATTTTATCTTCCTGAGTCAACGCCAAGCCTTCGTTTACCAATAAATTATTGACATTTGCCAAATTGGTATTGAAAGTTGCCATCTCCTTCAATTGGTTGCGATATTTGTTGAGTGTAGTTTTGTACTGTTCTACTATCTTAGTTACAGCTTTTTTGTATTTTTTGGTTTCGTTTAAATTCTTAGTCAATTTCTTGTTCTCTTCGATTAAACTACCAATCTTTTTATCACCCTCATTTTTCATTGCGTCACGCAGTCTGCTCTCTTTACCATAATTAACATGATTCTGAGAACCAGTTTTTCTTGCGTTATGATGGGTTTGAGTATGTTCAAGATTTTCGTCAACTTCTGCGGTAGGTTCGTCTCCACCTTCAGAACTACCTAATACAGCAGCTACGTCTGCATCAGTGATTTCTTCAGATTCTTCGTCAATCATTTGTTGAGTAGGACCACCTGACTCACGTCCGGGTATACTCTGCTTACCACCTTGATTCTTTTGTTCTTCGACTGGTGCTTCTTCATCAATCATTGCTGTAGTAGGTCCACCTGACTCACGTCCGGGTATACTCTGCTTACCGCCTTGATTTTTCTGTTCACCAATTCCATTAATCATTTCATCAAGTTGATTTCTCATACTGACAAGTTTATCAAATGCGATTCCATTATCTGAACCAGCAGTTGGCTTTTCAGCGTCAACCCCTGCTCCAAGGTCTTCTTCCAAACTCAATTGGGCGATTTCACCTTCGATTTCATCCATTGTAATAACTTCGTCATCATCTTCAGCATTCTCCAATGCTGTACCTACACTACTTGCATCAAGTTCTGTTATATTGAACTCTTCTTTAAGAGTTGTGTCATTTGCAAGACTATCTTGCTTAGTCGTGGTTTTGTCAGTATAAAGGTCACCTTTTACTTGGCTATCACCTTTTGCCTGATTAGGGGTATCGCTTTCTAGGTCTCCCATAAAATCCTTCTCACGTTCTTCTTTAACAACTTCAACGCCTTTCGGCTTTTCTTCGAAAGGCTGATTCTCATCGCTTTCTTTAACGACCTTTTTGGTCTCTTTTTGTTTTTTCATAACAGATTCTTCATTAGATTCAATATCGTCTTTATCAGACTCTTTAGCTTCATCCAGTTTTATATAGGACTCTTTTTTACTTTTATTTTTATTTTCGATTTCCTCTTTCAGCAACATGCTGAATTCTTCAGAAAATTTATTAGCTAATTTGTTCTTAGCATTAGCATTCGCAGCTTCCTGAATTTCACTCCATTCAGTGATAGCTTCTTTCATAACTGATGGTTTTTTGTCTTCTTTCATATCACTACTAAATGTCGTATCTAATACTATAATTTTTATATAAATACATTCTCATTACGAAAAAGTGTTATTTTTTATAAAATCCAGATGATTTTCTTGCATTTTCCGATTTTTATAATTAAATTAAGCGTTTTTTCATAACAGGAATTTTTTAATTGCTGTGGTTATTTTACCTTCATCTTCTCTGAGAAGAATACCGTTTTTATTTACGTAATTCTCACCAAAACCAATCTCACCTTTTTTCTCTGGAAACAGATATGCTCCCGGTGTGCTTGGAGTAGCCACTAAGTCGAAACCAATTAATTCGAAGTCGTCCTGAACCAGATTCTCACCATTGAGTTCTTTCAGGGTTCCAACACCACGACTTGAAACACCTAATTTGATTTTGTTTTGGAGATATAAAACAATTTTATCACCAACAACAGAAACGATTCCCATGTTAATGTATCCGGGTGATACTATGAGCTTCAATTGACCAAATAATACGTTTTCTTGTTCACCCTTTCCCCACCACATTTTTGTAATCATGTGTGAGATGTTTTGTAGTGAAATGATGGATGATTCTGGGTGGTCTGCTTCTGAGACCGCACTATTCATTGTAACTGTTTCTTGATACCTATCGACTTCAGGTACTAATACTTCTTTGGGATAGATACGACCATTCTTATTTTTTACACCCCATTTCTGTAGAATACAATTAATTAATACTGGTTCGTTTGGCTTCAGTTCAAAATTCTCATTAAGGATGTCTTTCCCTTCTTCTCCAATGTATCCAGCATCTGTCTCAATCAAAATACCATAACCACTTTGCCCTTTCTGCAATATTCGACTCTTCGATGTCTTGCTCATATTGAAATTCTTTATTATAAATAGTAAATAATACTATTTTGGTTCAACCCCCACTTTTTCCTGTTTAATCGGTTTAGTTTCTCTGACATCATCGATGCCCTGAACAAACATATAGGTTTCTAATTTATTAATAACTGAGGATAACGATTCTTTAACGTCCTTCAGTGCTTCCATTTTTGTCATTTGAATTAGATTTTTCTTCGGAATTCATTTTATTTATAACGATATCTTGGATTTCATCGAGTTTCAATAATATTCTCTCTGATTCAACCCTTCCAATTTTTTCATTTAAATCTAGGAGAGATGAAACACCATTAAGTACATGTAGTGTTTCTTTTTCACTTTCCTGCCATTGACGGCTCCTATCCTCTTCACGTTTAATCATCTCCAATCTTATTTTTTCCAGTTTTTCGGTCTGTTCTTTTCTAATAATGTCAACCCTTGCAACATGTTGTAATTGCATTAGTTTCATATCACTAGATTTCTTCTTTAATACCTTTAACAATATGTACAGAAACCCAACAAATAAAAGGATAGCAGCTACAAATAGATAAAAAAAGATATTACCCCAGATTAAGTGGATATCTGCACCAGCAATTTGGTTTAAGAGAACTAACATCATTTTTCTTTTCTAATAAATAGTCGAAATCATTCAATTAATCCACATAATTTTTATATTTTTTATTAATTGGTATTTATATGAAAAATCCAGAGAATGCCAACCGACTCAACTAAGACATATGGTAAGAATTCTGTAGTAAATGGCAACGTAATTCTTATTGAACCAAATGATGTTAATATCAATCCTGAAGTGGTAAACGGTATCTCACAATATCAGGACATGTATATATTTGCGGAGCTAACCGCTAAAAGCAAGGGAAGAACAGTTATCGTCAGTGGTAATGCATCAAGTACTGATTCGCAAACAGTAAATTTCCTTGGAAATGTTCAACGTGACGAGAGTAACCCAAATAACCTGAACTTCACCACAAATTACTATGATGGGAGCACCGGAGATAAAACCCATTATGAGGGGTTTGGAATTAACAACATTAATATTGTTATTAATTCGTCATTCATACCTCAAGTAAAGATTCAATTCGTTGATATCAGAGGTCTGGCATTTTTTAATCAAAAAGATTCACCATATCGAATATTATTCGATTTCCCACCACCAATATTCACATTAACAGTTAAAGGATATTATGGTAAGGCAATAAGTTATGAATTGCATCTTGTTAAATATGAGTCGGAATTCAGTTCAGCAAACGGTAATTTCATTATCGATGCACAGTTCGTTGCTGTGACATTTGCACCACTAACCGACATCTTATTCAGATATGTTGTAAATGCACCCTTAATCAATAATAGAAAATCTCTAACACCAAACGCTGGTGAACCACCAGCAAACACCTTCGAATTTATTTTGAAATTAAGAAGCCTGTATAAAACACTTAGTGATAGAAAAGATACGGATTCCGAAAACAAGGAACTCAACTCAATTCAAGACGATATTGAATCAATTGATAATATTTTTTGGATGCTAAACCAATACAATAAGAGCGAAATCTTAGAAAAAGGTGGGAAATCACTACGTTTAGTGATAAAATCACCTAAAGACGGTTTTGCCATAGGTGTTACACCAGCAACACGTGCAAGTGAAAACTGGGATTTGAATATAATCGAAAACGTTGAACAATACGGTGCTGTAATAAAGACACAAGAAACAAGTGGTAGAAAAAGCGTACCAGTTGATAGATTACTCATTCTATATAAGGTTGGAAGCAATCTCCCATTATCATCAACAGACTATAACCCCACTCCTAATGAAAACATTATCCCAGAGTATATTTTAAAACCGTTCGTATCCTCATCAAAAAACTATAAGCAATTCAATGACCCGTTAACAGAATACAATAAACTTCTAATGGCAAATAATTTGCCAGTATTCGGGATTGTGGAGGGCGATATTCCTAAGTCTAAACCATTCCAAAACCAAAAAGATATTATATTAGATGAGGATGTTGAAACAGAATATTATGCTTTGGATATCACAAACTATTATTATAGAATATACAAGAAAAAAAATGTTCTTAGTAAAAATGGGGATGAGGTTTCTATTATAATCGCAGATAAAATCAATGCAATGGTTGCTGAAACTCTGGGAATGATTCCATCAATATATAACGTCTTTGAAATTATATTGAATGACGTTGATACATTCTTTAATATTCTTGCAAAAACATCAAGAGACGCTGAAGAAAAGCATAACGACCCTGCTGCATTAAGAATTATTGCGGATAATAATATTGACAGTCCGGTTTCAAGTGGCAATCTTCCAGATAGGATATACTCATTCCCTTTAGTTGTTAAGGAGTCAACGGTACACGGTGGAACAAAAAGAGAAAGAATTGCACCTATTGCTTTAAGTAAGAATACCGAATTCCCTGAATTAGACCTAGTTAGTGATTTCATAGATACGTTCTTATTACAAAGTAAATTAGTGGAACTATATAATGCAAGAGATAATCAGTATAATGATGGAACATATAAATGGATTCCAATTTCACCATTCGATTCAACTCTTGGTGGAGCATCCCCACAAAGTCCATATTTGAAAATTAGTGATGCTGCTAGACCAGATATTCTGAAAATATTCTTAAAGCGTTTCTACATGTTAACTCAGGGCACATTACCTGAATCATTTTATGATGAACAAAACAATTCATATTCCATACTATATGGAAATTCTGAAGCAGTAAATCTAACATCGGCATTTTTAACACCACGGATTGCCGAAACCGTAAAGGTGATGGTTGATGAATATCTTGGACCCGGAGGTATGGTAAAATTTTATACTGATATTGAGACACTTACTGATACCTATGAAAACGCAACAATTAATCTATATAATTTCGATGCAGACACCATTGAATATTTCCCGATAACACCAACAAATCCCAATAACGGAAGAGTTTATACTGATAAAAATAATGAGAATTTCGTAGGTGTTAACATGTATAACCAACAAGTTGTTATTCAGGATACTGAAGAATCGAGTGGTTCAGATAATCCTGTTGATAATTTTACTGCTTCAATAACTAATGTGAAAATAAGTGGAAAACTGTTTAAGAGACCCGGTGCTGAGAAATATTATGAATTTAGTGAACAGAATGTAATATATTTTAGGGATACTGGTGGTTTTGATGAGGAAACTGAGGAAAATCCTAATGATATTAATGGTATTATCACATTCACTAGATTCCTATATAATGAAGATTTTCCCGATAAAACATATACATGGGTTGATGTGGGTATTGCTGTAAGTGATGAAATAAATTCACATTTTCCGGGTAACGAAGACCCGGTGTTGGGACAACAAATCGCATATCAAGAAGGTAATCTAAGTTTCGAACCATTAAATATTAATCCTAAAAAGAGTTTGGATTATGGTAGAAGCACAATTAAATTGTGGTCAAAGATGCTTGGCAAAAACGATACCGGAATAAATGAGACGTTAACCGGAACAACCGAAACCACACAAAATCTAACAAATATGTTGATATTATCAAATTTTGGGTTCACGATGAGTCCTTTCAATTTGTACCCAAATGTGTTAAATACGTTGGTATTTGATACACCTGCTGCCATTGAAGTTCCAGCATTTTATGCACCATATATTGGCATGCTATTGACAGCAATTAAGGATGGTTGGGATGACGATATTTTAACATTTTTTACTGGAACAACAGGTGATAAAGGTGTTGGTAGTGTTCTTAATAACAAAGGGTTTTTTGTTCTTGCGGATTTACATGATGTGGCAAATCATTTATCGGTTAATGATAAGAACGTCTTTAAGGCAGCATATAGTGATTTTTCAGGTGAACTTGATGATATAAGAACTGGAATTATTGATTTGATTGAAATCGTTATTACAAACACCGGAACTAATGCTGATGGTACTCCTAAAGCATTTTACAGTGTTGACAGCAACGCATTTAATTATTTCTTGAACCCAACAGCACCTGATAGAGATGTTATCGGGAAAGGGAATTATTGGTATTTAATTGAAACCGTAATGGAGAGAGAAGGTCTTATCAATTTCACCCAAATAACATTTTCACTCGAAGATTCATCGGAAAACACATATATTTCACTTGAGGAATTAAATAATAATGGAATTGGAACACTTAGTGGTGGTGACACAAAAACAATTAACGATAATTTCTTTAAACAGTTTTTTAATAGAGTAAAAGCAGATAGTAAACGGAAAGGAACTGAGTTAAAGGATGAGGAAGAAGCACTGAGAAAAGCAAAGAGTGATGAGAACATCATATCACAATTATATTACTCATTCAAGAATATTAATGATAAGTGGCTAAGTGGAAATGAAAACAAAGACAAAAAATACCCATTTAATCGACCAAATAAAAATTTAATCGATTCGTTCGCTTTCGTTGATAGAGGTATGAATCCAATTGGAGAGACTATTCTTAATGCTGAAATTCTTATTGATTTGGTCGATGACCCAAATGCCAGTTTATTTACGGTGTTAACCCAATTACTGTCATTAAATGGATTCGAATTCTTTCCGCTTCAGAACTTCATGAGTTTTAATAATAATGCTTGGGAAGATAGTTTTAAAATTTACAGTGATGGTATTAACATTAACACACACACGGCTTTTGTTTGTATGTATATTGGTGGGTCAGCGAGTTATCCCTCAGTGGCAAGTAATGGTTTCGTGAATGATGGTATTATCGATATTAGTGAACCCGGTGTTGCTGACTTCTCAACAAAAAAACCAGATAATCAGAACACGGTAAACGATACACAGGAAGCAAAAAATGAGGATTTCCCTTGGCGTGAGGTCAGAGCATTTAGGGTTAGATTTGGTGAACAGAATCAGTCGATGTTCCAAGATATTAAAATTGATAGCAAAGAATATCCCGAAACCAATGAAAGTATCCAGATTCTCTCAAGACTAGCTGGCGATAACTCTCCAGATGCTCCGGTTCCAATCGGTCAGAACCTTTATAATCTTTATGAGAACAGGTCATATAAAGCAACGATTACGGGTTTCGGAAACGCCATGATTCAGCCAACACAGTATTTCCAATTAGAAAATGTTCCATTATTTAATGGAGCATATATTATATTGAGTGTTGAACATAATATTACGGCAAATAAAATGACAACAAGTTTTGCTGGAACCAGATTATTGAAATTTCCGGTCCCAAGAGTATTAACCCCTCTTGCATTTACTGACCACCGAAGTAACCTTACACCGGGTCAACAACTACAAGCTGCTCTAGCAAGTAATAATGAATTAACACATTACAATTCGATGTACGCTAATAACGAGAACGCATTAAATATTGAATAAAATGGCATTTACAGAATTAAGTCAAAAAGCAAAAGATTACGTACATGAAACGATTAATGGAAGCGGGAATTCATATCTTTCAGGAAAAGCAAGTGATAAGAAAGGGTCAAAAAATAATCCGACAGCAGTGTTACCAAATGCTTATCCGCTAACTAATGTTAGTAAGGTCTGGACTTCCAATAAAAATATTAATGGTGGGACAGACTATCCCAATGGCATTAAAACAAATGATGAATTAGCAAATGCATTGATTGACTGGTATAATAAGTATAGTAGAAGTTTTGAGATGGATGCTAATATCATGTTGGCACAGGCAGATATAGAATCTGGTTTAAAGGTTTGGAATTATTCGGTAATTGGTACGGCATCAGGTATAAGTCAATATGTTGACAACACGTTTCTTGCTCTCATACAAAATAATCGTGGAAGTTTTACTAATGCCGAATTGGAAGCATTAACAACTGGAATGAGTGGATATACTTATCAACCCGGAGTGACAATACCACATGGTCCGTTTCTCGTAAGTTTAGCTCCACCACAACTGGGTAGATACAATAGACAATTTATACATCAAAATATAATCGATAATCCTGAGCTTATGATTAAAGCACAATTTGATTATATGAAATATTTTAGTAGAATAAGTGGGAATCTTGCGAGTATTAGCTTATTTAGATATAATCGAGGTGCAATAAAAACTAGAACCATTACATCATATTCTGAAATGATACAAGTTGCAAAAGACCATAAACCGGGAACTGGTTATGAAATCGAGGGAATAGGTTATGTGTATAAAATCTTTAAACTGTTATATGAAAAATTCGGGTATATTAGACTTAATATAACTAAAGCAGCAGCAGCGAATTTTGATAAAGAATTTAACTCTTTTTTGGGTTAAATCAACTCTTTCTTGAGTTCGTGTAATCCAATAATGTTGTCGTCAACGTCTTTCTGACTATAAACCATTTCCTTGATTTTTTGAATGGCTTTAGCCACACTATTATCTGAAACACCTTCTAAGATTGCAAGGGTTTCGGTCTTATAGGTTTCAAGCAAGTTTTTCTTTTCTTCACTATTTGATTTGATAAGGGTTTGAAGTAGTTTCTTATCTTCTTCATTAAGACCAACATATTTTTCGTTGAATTTATTTGTAGCAATTTCCAAGACATCTTCATTTACCAACTCAACATCAATATTCTCAAGTAGTGTTTTCTTTGGTTCCTTGATGTGATTGAGAACAGCAACAAATGATTCATGCATGCTGTCGATATCTACTTTTTCACCAACATTTAATGATTCCCTGATTAGATTATCGATAGCTGTATATAATCCGACCTTTTTCTCGTCAGCCGGGAGAATATCTTCAGAAATGAAAACATTAAGTTTCTCACGTTCAGCATCGATTTCTTCAATAGTGAATACTTCAAATAATTTAATTGCTTCATCGATATATTTGCCAGCTAACATTTCATTCTCAATGTGCTGCTCTTCAATACCGTTATATACTTTGAACTCCAACTGCAATGCGGGAGAACTCTTTACGACATCAAGAAAATCGAAAACGATTTTCTTTGATTCTCCAATCAACTTATCGTTGAAATACGATTCCTTTAATTTGTTAGAAATTATCAAATTAGCAATTCCTATGTTGACATTCTTCATATGGTATAATTCGATTTAATATAAATACTGTAATTAACTATAAACGGTTACAACTTCTAAAATACTTAACTTAATCCACTAAGTCAATATTTTCAATGTCTTGAAAATCAATCTCTTCACTTTCATTTATTTTTCGCTTACTGTTTATGGTTTCGGTGTCCTTCAACAGATTATCTATTTCATTAATCATGGCTTCAGCACCTTTATTTAATTTATCATTAATCTCATTATTTTCCTGAATAATCTCTTTTTGTTTGATTTCTTTCTTTATTTCAGGTTCTCGTGTTGTCCCAAACACAAGTTTTTCTACGTGTTTCTCATATTGTTCTTCGGTCATGCCCTCCATTAATGGAGCACCAGCACCGCCTTCAGCACCACCCGGAGCCATTGCACCTAAACCACCGCCTTCAGCACCACCTAATGGGGGAGCACCACCACCTGCTGGTGGCATACCGCCTTCGAGACCGCCTTCTGGTGGCATACCGCCTTCAGTATCGCCAGTGACAACCATATCATCCATAGGGTCACCAAATCTCTTATCGATGTCAGTGAATAAACCGGATTTCTTAATACTAACCGGAGAATCTTGAAGTTCTTGCATAACGACTTTCTCCATTTTCTGCTGTTTAAGGTCGTCAACAATTTCCCTATCACTCATATTGAAAATCATACGCTTGGCTGCGGTATGAGACATTGCTGCAATACCTGCTTCTGCACGAGTTAATTCAGTATAGGTTGATGCTTTATCACGCATCAATTCAGACTTAAGAAGTTCTTGCTGTGTGCTGGGATTAGTTAATGTTAGTTGGAAACTATTTAAATCCTCACCATTATAACCCAATAAGTAAAGATGAATCATAGCCATCTTATTGAGTTCTTGAATCATTGCCTGTTGGATACGATTTATTTTCTTAGCAAATCTGATATCGTATTGCGCCATGTTTTTACCACCACCACTAGCATCTTGGAAACTCAAGAATGGCTTCGGAACACCTAATCCAGTAAATAAATTATCTCTGAGATACTCAATATCCTGAATCTGGTCAAGATTCTGAGCACCCGGAAGTGTTTCAATACCTGTTTGGGTGTTTGCGTTCCTTACCGGAAGGAAATAATCTTCATCATTACCTAGAATGTTGAATCTGTAGTCGATTTGACCATCATTTGGAGCAACACTTGCGGCTTTCTTGAAGGTAGTCGCTACTTTGTAGATATATTCTTCAATATCATCCTCATCGATGTTACCAACATCAATTTTGAACACTTTTTTCTCCCCAGCACGCAAAATACGGTAGGTAAGCATAGCGTCTTCAGCCATAACAAGCTGACGGAAAACTCTACGAACCTTATTTAAAACCGATGAACCATAAGGTAAGTACTTATCGTCTCCAAGTAATCTAAAGTGAGCGATTTCAAACACATTGAACTCATCACCAGTCATTCTTTCCTTGAACTTCACCAACGGTTTGCCGTTTTGAATTCTCTCGAAACGCTCAATCTCGTAATTAACTAATTGCTTGACGTGAGTTATACCCTTTTTACGTTCACCATATAATAAAACGAAATTATCACCATATTTTACAGTATTTCTTACCCAGAAAGGCAGGTTAACGTTCACATTCACGGTATCGTAGAAGAATTCTTCTAAAAGGTTCTTGATTCTTTCTTTACTACTATAAATGTTCAACATTTTACCATTTAATCCAATGGTTGTAGCTTCTTCCATGAATAAATCTAATGCACTACTGATAATTGGGTAATATTCCATACCCTCATAGTCAATATATGCTGGAAGTCTGGCTGCTTCGTATTGTAATGCTTTTTGAAAACCCCTATCTGTGGTTCTGAAGAATTTGTCTTGAAGTGTGCGCTTTTGTTCAAGTTCCAGACCCTTTCTATGAATTTCTTCTGGGGTCGTACCTTTGATAACAATCTTTGATTTTTCGGGTGTTGCAACAGGTGCTACTCCTGATGAATCTTGATGTCCAAAACCATCAAGATTTAACATTTGGTTAAGTTCTTGGTATATCGTACCTTTATTCTTCTTTTCGCCAGCCATTTTTATAATTTATTATAGTTTTTTATAAATACTCAGAAAATTCTGAAAAGTCAGTTAAGTATAAATACAAATTATTTTTCCTTTAGTCCATGAAATAACCATGCATTTACTCCATATGGATTTAATGGGTCTCTATTATCTGCTGTAAGTAGTGGTTTCTTTCTTTGAACAGTTTTTTTTGCGATATTAGCAATATCATTATTCGTGATAATTGCTTTCAACATATTCTCACTCATGGTCTTACTTTGCTTGTATCTCTGCATGTCAAAATTCAATGCATATAAGCCGATTGCCATACCCATAATACTGTCATCATGGAATGTACGTTTGTGGTCAGCAACACGGTTTCCAGCCACAGTAACGAATGTTTTCAATTCATTTAACAATCTAATCGACCTGATAATAACATCCTTTAAATGGATAGCTCTTTGCATTTCCATGAGTACTGATGCACGATTATTTCCAATAAAGAATCCCGGTATTAAATCGACATTCATAACAGTACCATCAGGCATTACTTTCTGTCCCATTTTAATATAACCCTGCAACCTGTCTCTCGTTAGTTTATGTGGGATTTCAGTGAAATGAATATTTTCGTATCCAGCATCCAACAATTTTTCAACTGTCATTACACCATAACCACCAGTAACATCAACAACAGCATATGCATTATTATATTCAACACCAAATTGATATGCTATTTGTGCAAGCATTTGTGGTGTTACCTTACCATAATATTCAGCGACTTGTTCAATTTTATGTCTTTTGATTTTAATTTTTTTCTTTTTTCCATTCTTATTAATTACCTTTTCTTCAATAATTTCGGTGGTTTTTAACATGTTGAGTGTGGAATAATCTTCTCCGTGTCCAGCACTGGCATCAAGTGCCATAATATAATCTTCTCCGGGTTGTGCTTCTTCAAATATCCACATATTGTTATCAATATATGCTTGTCTAAATTCGGATTGAATTTCTTCCTCTTCAATGCGTTTAAGATACTCTTCAGCAATAAAGTTATCACCTGACCCCAAGAACGAACAGAGTAATTCCTGCGCAATTTTACGCATATCACCGTTGGCATTCTTAACTTGGTCTTCGAACCACGGACTACTTGCTTCCCATCCCTCATTCTGTAATTGAATTCTTTTCTCATTTGTCCAACCTTCGTCCTTTAAACTGATTTCGTTTTTCTTGCCTTTGTTTTTCAACCAAACCAGTTCCACATTATATCTGGGGTCGTTGAACCACCAGAGTTCAACGGCTCTGAAGTTATTACTACTTAATCCGGTTTTCTCATCAATTTCCCTAGCACCCTTGAAGGTCTTATAGAAGACAGCATCAAGTCCAGAAGGTGTACTAACCATAATAGCACGACCACCAGTTTGTAGTGTTGGCTGTGCAGATGTCCAGAACTTATCACCCTTTTCTGCCCATGCAGTTTCATCCCAGAATAACAGGGTTGGTGTCATACCACGAAGTGACTTAGAAGCAAACGCACCAAGTTTTGAATCGTTATCGTAAACCTTTAGCTGCTGGGTATCTTTTAGACTTTTTTCAGATTCCTTACCTGTTTTTGGTCTAAGCCATGATGGACAGCTTTCAATGAAATCAACAACATCCCCCATCAATTCATCACGAGCAGTAATAAGTTTATCCGCAACAATAGCAACCTGTCTGTTCCTATTGAACATGACGTACCATGCAATATATGCACATGTTGTAGTTGAAATACCAGCCTGACGATACTTATTTGCAACAACAAACCTATTATTCAAATAAGATTGAATCAATTTTTTCTGGAAATCAAATAACTTGAATGGAACAATCATACCGGAAATTCCCTGAGTCTGGTCAAAAATCGTGAGATAGGTTTCAATGAAATAAATCGGACTTCTAATACACTTAACCAACTCTTCCTCTTGTTCGCTAAGACTTAATTCGCTGACTTGCCTTACACCCCTTGTTTTGGTGATGATAACTGGTTCGGTTTTCCCTGCTTTTCTTAACTTCTTTGTTAGTTTTCTGACTTTTTCTTTATTCAGTTCCTTCTGAATATCATATGGGACTAATGGGACGTGTTCTGGAAAATTTTTATCGTTCTTTTTCGATTTTTCTTCGAAGTCATTATCGATATTCGAGTCAAGATTCATTATAATCTATTTATAATAAATACTATCCTTAGAAAAACAGCAAAGCACGCTACATATCCAGACGTAGCGTGCTTCGTTCCCTTCACCCAAATGGAGCGATGGACTCTTAATTAAAACCTCAATGAAGAGCTTTCAATAAATTCATTATTTTTTAAAATTATTTTTTTACCATCCAATAAACCTTTCACTCTTTTCAGCGTCATTCCATAATGAAATACCAGTCGTGGTACATCCTCATTTTCATTCTCGAACATTTTTTCATAATCACTGAAATTACTATCCTCACCACCCTCTTTTTCGATTTCATACCCCAAAGCATGGATTGTATCATATCCGTGCATATACTCTCTATCAACGGCTTCATGCAAACAATAGAGGTCAAACGATGATGTTTTTAAATTAAAAATAGCATCAATATATTCTTCTGTTGGAGGTTCAGCATTATCACATGCTGGACTAATATCCCACATCCAGTCCTCCGCCAAGATTTTTGTTGGGTCTAAGGAAAAAATAAATTCATATAAACCCTCGTTTTTCGCATTATAACCGATTTTTAAAACATAAATTAGTTTCAACTCGTTATCATCGTAGTCCATGTTATGATTTTCTTATAAATACTGGATGGATGAAAATAAAAACCTGAGAAGTGGCTTAGTTTTTACTTAATGTAAGTCCGGTCTGTTGATTGATGATATCCAGAGAAAAATTGTATATTGATAATCTTTTCATTTCCTTGTTTTTTAGAACGACAAATGATGTGTGGAAAATTGCCGACACCCCTAAAACAAATAAAGAAATAGTTGGATTAGAAAATGAAATTAATAATGTAAGTACTGCAAAAATGATTCGGAGAATCCCAAATACATACTTCCAACTCAAGATAATATTCAGAGTATCATCATTATATTTAATTAACATTCTCCGGTATTCAAGCCAATCACATTCAGAATTATCTTCTTTAACCCCCTGAACTTCAGCGAATTTCTTAAGTTCTTCTCGTTTTGAACCACCAATAAATGTTCTTCTAAATTTTAATCCATCGAATTTCCTGTGTATCATAATTTCAATCTTTTCTTTAAATATGTATAGTTCTTATACGACAATCCGAAAAAAATGTTACAAAAAAACCCGAATTTCTCCGGGTTTTTTATGAATATTATGATTATGTATTAAATACCAGTTTCTGGACTTACTTTTGGTTGCAAGAAAAGTGTATTCTGGTCACTTAATCCCAATGTGCCTCCACCTTGAGCATATTGGTTTAATATTTCAAGTTTCTGTGCTACTGGAGTTGCTTGTGCTACTCTAGCAACTGCTCTCATTTGAGGATGAACCAACATATTATGGAAAACCTTATTGAATACTCTTTCAATACCAGCTTCATCATTAGGGTCAAGTTTTGCAAGTTTTCCTGCAAGACTATAACCAACACCGAGCACTTCCTTAACAGCACCTATTTCGCTTAACGCAACATTTTCATGTAATGCGAACTGCTTATCAATGGCTCTGTCAAGTTTTTGTAATACTTTAGATTTAACACCTTCATTTAATTTTGGCTTTCTAATACCAGCTTTTTCTTCAAGTCTGTTACGGATATACTTTCTAAGTTTTCGCTCATTCTCGTTCATTGTAACACTAACACTGTCTTTAGTTACTTCAACAGTTGTTATTTCAGCACCGTCAGGTTTTATAACTCCACCACCCATTGTCTCGAAACCAGTATGCATCTTCAATTCAGGTTGTACACGTTTAGTTAAATCCAATACATCATCACCTTCTGGAGCAGTTTCTGCGCTTTCGATGTCTTTGCTTTCAGGTTCTTCACCTTCTTTCATTTCGACTTCAGGTGCTTTCTCAGCACTAAGTGCCTTACCTTTTTTCTCACTAACCTTAATATCAACAGCTTCTTCAACAGCACCGTCTTCCATCATTGGTTGTACTTCTGTACTATCAACCGGAATTCCTTCTTCATTCACTGGTTTTTCGATTCCAGTACCATCAACAGGTTCTTCAATACTAAGTGAACCTTCTTCATTCACTGGTTTTTCGATTCCAGTACCATCAACAGGTTCGTCAACAGCGATTGATTCACCTTCGTTGGTCCTGAATTTCCCAAGGTTCGCAGCACCAGCAGCACCAGCAATTTGATTACTGATTGTAGCTAGAATACTTCTAACATTAATTGGAGCCTCACCTGATTTCTCAGCATGCTTATTAACGCTTGCGATTTGTTGTCCGAGATTAGCAGCAACCTTTTCAAGTTTACCAAGTGCAGCGTTTTTCTCACCAGCGTGATATGTTTGTTTAACTTGGGTTGCAGCTTGTCCAATGGCTTGTTTAACCTGTCCTGCTTTGTCAGCAACATTCTGACCAAATTGTTGTGCACCTTGCTTAATTGCTTGACCAGCTTTAACTCCCATGTGTTTCAATCCACCAAATAATTCGTTTACTTGTGCTTGCTTGTCTTCAGCACTTGTTTCATTCATTTCCTGAGAAAATGGCTCAACCTGATTGGCAAAATCATCATGTCCGTATTCGCCCTTAAGTTTCTCAATGATTTCTGGTGTGATAAAAATTGCGATTGCTTTAAAATCACCATCATTCTGACCTTCATCATGTGCATTTGCATAACCACTAATCATATTGGTCATCTCTTCTTCACCACATTCCATGATTGATTCAGCAGTGTAACCTTTTGACTCCGCATATTGTGCAAAACCTCCACACTCAGAACATTCATCTTCTTCCATAGCTATTTCCGGTTGTGCTGCGGGAGTGTCAGGAATACCATCACCGTCAGTATCTTCAACATTTTGTCCTAAGTCAGCAATTTCTTCATCAGGAACAACATTTAGAATCATATCAGCAAGCTCCTGTCTGTCTTCGATTTCAAGGTCTGCCATTTTATTATCTTCTTCAGCACCAGCTTCTGGAGCAGGAGCATCAATAGCAACAGGTTCTTCAACTGGAGCAGGTTCTTCAATAGCAACCTCTTCTTCAGCTTCACTAACACCGGGTACGGGTAAAAATGCTCTAAGGAATCTATCAAGTAACCATTTGGTTTCACCCTTCTCCAACTTAGTGTCTTGGATTTCTTTTGCGAGTTCCGAAACCTTTTTTTGTAGTGGTGTACTTCCTTCATCTTCACCTTCTTCACCGGGCATCGCTTCAGCACCAGCTTCGAGTCCTGCCTCTGCACCAGCTTCTATTCCAGCATCTATTGCAGGTTCTTCACCGGGCATCGCTTCAACACCAGCAGCCATTTCAGCGTCAGGAGTAGGTTCTGGAGCAGCAGCAGCATCGGTTGCAGCTTCCAAATCGGGAATTGCTTTTTCAGCACTAGCAAGTTCGATAGATGCTTTGTCTTTAGCTTCGATTAGCATCGTCTTTTTGCTACCAGTCTTACTTACTTTTGTTGAAAGACTTTCGTTAATTGTTGCAAGTAAAAAGTTTCTATTCTTATCAGCAATAGCAACAGTTGGATATTGGTGTTCTGTTATGTTGGATAATCCACCAATATATGCGAAATCCGCAACATTTGGGTCTTTTTTTAACCCACCTTTTTTGATGTAATATTGGTGTTGTTCTTTAACGATGCCATAAGCAACACCGTCAACAGTGCGCTTTACATCGACTAATGTACCTAGAGTACGTGATTCTTTTATTGAGGTGCTGTTAATATCAGCTAAATCTCTCATTCTTTGATAAAACGCATCTTCATTTTTATGTTTTGCCATTTCTGTATTTTTTTATACTAATTATTTTGATTACATTTTTTATAAATACTTTATTAAGACTAAAAAAATGCTATTCTTATATTATTTCACGTTTTTCATTAACGATATCGTATTTAACCAGCATCTCATTTACTTGAGGACTGATAAGATTTTTTCTCGTATAATTATCAATCACTGATTGATTTACTTTGCCCCTTGAAATATTTTCATTTAGATTTTTACGGGTTGCATGTAAATCAGCGACAATATCATAAAAAACCTTTTCTGCTTTCTTATTCTCGACATATTCTATTAATTGCGCTTTGGTTACGATAAATCTTTTCATAACTTAATCTTCAGTAAATTCATTCAAACTCAGTTCTTTAGTGAGAAAATTATTCTTCATTGTAACGAGTTTCTCAAGATAACCAGTATTTCTCAGAACCTTAAAAGCGAGATTCTCTGTTGAAAATTCTCCTTTGGTGTCAAGACCGGATTGTCTTAATTTTTTTATTTTCTGTTTCAATTGTTCGTGCTTTATTAAGAAATTTTTCTGATTCTTATTATCCTCTAAGTCTTCGATTCCATTCATCAAATCAGCAGATTTTAATTGAACATCGGCACTATCAATATTTATTATCTTTTTAGTTGGCTTCCGTATCCAATCATTCTTAACCAGAGAATAAGTTCCAGATGAATGATGTGGTTCAGCAGTGTCTTGGAAATATATCTCAACATCATGACCTTTTACTTGGATTGGAAGTCTGTCTGCCCATAACGTCTTTTTTAATTTAAAAAACTCACCCACAAATTCCTTATTTTCTGAAATCTGATTAAAATCAAGAATAACATGAACATCCATATCGGAATTCTGGTTATAATTGTAATTCGCCATACTACCAGTTAATATAATATCAGCGAATATCAGACCATCAATATCACAAAACTCAATAAACCTTTTGGCATTCATTAACAATGATTTTCTAACATCGGCTTTCAGTTTTTCATCGACTTCCCAAACAAGAGGATTTAGTGTATCATGCATTTGAATTGTAGATACATCAACGGTGTCGGGTTCAATGACTTCTTTCAGGGTATCTGAAATGTCATGACCTCTCCAATATTTAGCTGCCCAAAAACGTGGGGTCTTTTTAACTTCTTCCATACAAAAAGAATATTTTTATTTTCCAACTTCGACTTCCGGTGCTTTGTCAGCACTAAGAGCCTTACCTTTTTTCTCACTAACAGTGATATTCACGTCCTCATCGACATCTTCCTTTTCCTCTTCTTTTTCACCTTTTTCGAATTCTGGACTTTCTTTCTTTTCGTGTTTTTTACCCTCTTCTTTTTCACCTTTTTTCTTATCGAAATTCCATTCTTGAAGGTTTCCCATCTCAACTTCACCAGTTTCCATGCCAATTTCTTCTGGCTCTACAGCAGGTACTTCTTCAGCTTCACCATGAAGTAAAGCGTATAATTCGTCAACCTTTGCAGTTAATTCAGCAAGTTTTTCTTCCGGTGTTTTTTCTTCCACAGGTGCTTCTTCACCACCATCTACTGGCATTTCATTATCTGCGTCTACTGGTACTTCAATATCATCAGTTGGTTGAATTTCTTCAAAACCTTCATTTAACATTGCCTTACTTGGGTTAAATGTTTTATCGAGTCTAGCCATAACTTCCAAAAGTCGTTGTTTGTCATTTTTCATAATCTTGAATTTATAATAAATACTTGTTTATTTTGTCATTTTTTATAAATACTCAACTATATTTAAACGGCTTTAGTATTTATGATTAAATTCCTCTACAAAATGAATTTAGAATGCTTAAACGACATAATTACCAGTAATCTGGCAATACATATTGACCTAACTGACCTGAACTCATGGGATTTGAATACTGGTTTGACCTCATTCAGTCTAACTAAATGGAGTGATGCGGTTTCCGAGAACATTAACCTACATGACTTTGGATTGACTGGTTTCGATAATGGTAGAACAGATAAAATGTGGGAAGGTATCACATTAACTCCTGAAGACAGCCTGTTCTCAATGTATAGAGTCGGATTTAACGAAGTGGAAAATCCAATGAGTGGTGAAACTAGCGGAATAACCGTGAACACTCAATATTTACCAATAACCGGAATAACATCTGGCACAAGCGGAAACTATTTTGAATTAGAAGGTGGATATCTACAAGGGTTTTTTAATTTAGAAGGATTCAACTACAAAGTACTTCCAACACGATATAATGAAGGTATAACAATCGAAACCCTATTATATTTGTATCCTGATTCTCAAGGTATTTTCTATATGATGGGCGCACGTGCTGAAGACAAATACAATCCGTATTTTAGTGGTGAAACGATTAGTGGTGAAACGATTAGTGATATGACAACGAGTTTCGATAATTACTTGGATGCTCTTGAGCCACAGCAGACTCTCAAAGCAGGGTTTAGTGAACCCGAAAACATGTATACCACGACATATAGTGAAGTACCAGCACTTGATAACATAAAAAATAACGCAATTGCATTTGAAATCACTGAAGATAAAAAATTAGGTTATAAATATATTAACAACGATGCTTTTGTGATATCTAACACTTCAAATCCCCCAATTAATCTAACAACTGGTTGGACAATAATTGCTATGGTATTTACTCCTGATGAAGTTCTTGACCCCGCAGACCTAGAATGTGCGGAACAAAGAACAGGTAAATTGATTTTCTATGTGAATGGTCGTGCTATTTGGATAATTAAGGAATTCCCAGAATTTTATTTCAAATCATTTGCGAATGACAAAGAAAAACAAGAAGGTGTTCCATATTCTATTAGTTGGGGTGGTGGAAGTTTTGGTTTAAGTGAATCTTGGCATTACGATTATCAGACCTATATTATATATAGTGGTCAAAATACTGATTATATTGATAGTAAATTCTTTGTTGAACCAGACCCCATCCCAACAGATTGTTATGACCCACCAACAGGTGACACATATCTTGCTGGATTCTCATTAAGTGCAGATAGTACAACATTTACATATAGTGATGAGTGTGACCCAGATGTTGAGCTTCCATTTACTGTAATGCGTATGGATTATACTGGTGGAACAGGTACTACTTATTTCGTGAAATTCATGCAACCGATTTCCGTGTTATCAAATAGAGATTATGTTGTTGACTTATCATTATATGTTAGCGGTATATTTAGTGGTGATTACAATAACAAAGTCAGTGTTTTGATGTATAGTGATGATGTTGAGGTTAGTATTGTCAGCGATATGGAATATGTGTATCCATTAACATCAGCATATATTTTAGAACAAATGGGTGGTGAAGGTCTACATCCGTTCCCCGATAGACAAGAATATCAATGGATTGTTGATGGGGTTATGTATTATGGTGAAAGCGGATTCCCTGTTACATCGGAAAACGCAAATATGGTTGGTTACAGTCGCCCAAACCAAACAACCACGAATTATGCTGTAACTGGTGAAAATCAGTGGCTACCAATAAAGAGCACATTTAGAACACCAGATAACACCGGACAAAGTTTTGTGGAACTTGGGTTACTTATTGAAACAGATGGTGAACTTGTGAGTGGTGGAACAATTTTCGTTAAAGACTTCGTTTATACTGCTGCTGATATTCTGGTACAAGATGAAAGAAAGAATAACCTGACAATTGAACAGAATTTTGATTACGGTTTTATTGGCGGTATACAGAAACTCAGAATATATGATAGAGCATTTACTTCACCGGAAGTCCTTCACAATGCGCTGATGGAAGCCACGAATGACCCAACAAAGAACATGGTTGTTAGTAAGGGTGGAAGGATAATCTATCGCTAAAATGAATATATTATTAGAAATAATACTAGATGAAATTCATACATTTATAAATGAAGAAGGTTATCGTGGTGAACACACCGCACCATCATCTAGTGGAGATGATGCACCAATATATGATTTAACTAAATTATATCCAGAAGATATTTATGGTAACGATGCTGCTAGAAGCTATGGTCATTATGGTGATAATAGAGATTATGAAGCAATAAATATAATTCAATCAGTTAGAAACAAACCAAATGCACAAGTAAAAATATATCGTGCTGTTCCTGATATTAATTATGATATAAATCAAAAAATCAAAGAATTACATTCAATTATTAAGTATCACGATAAATTTCATTTCTTCCCAATGAAGAATCAAATTATATATGGATTAGCAGAGAAATACCCGATTGAAAAATATTCTTATGATGAACAACAGAAAATGATATATGATGACATTCAAAATCAAATAACTAATTATCAAAATCAAACGGGCGATAAGTTAGGAATTAATAATGGTGATTGGGTGACTATCGGTATGAATTATGCTAAAGAGCACGGCAAATCAAATTTAAAAAATAAATATAAAATCATTTCCAAAACAGTACCAGCACGACATTTATTTACAGATGCTAATGATATTTTTGAATGGGGATATGATGTCAATTAATTATGAGTAGAGCATCGGAAATCTACGCAGGGTGGAAAAATCTGGCATTCCAGAACTCCAAAGTTGAAGATGAGGCGAAAAAACGTATTGAAATCTGTATTGATTGTGATAAATTAAAAAAGAATAACTATTGTCAGTTATGTGGTTGTTATATGCCAGCAAAGGTCCGAAGTCCTAAGTCACATTGTAGATTAAAAAAATGGTAATTAATAACCAAGTTCTTTTACGTGCTCCTGAGTGGTTTTAGACCAAACCTTTCTATTACTTGTAGTAAGTAGATAGGTATTCTCAAGCACATTCGCTTTAACATCCTCAGAATTAACACATTTCTTTTGATAACCTTTAAGAAAAATAATCTTATCATTAACATCGACTTCCATTTCTCCGTTCAAACATGTCATGCAACCAATAAAGAAACGTTGTTTTAATTCAAATGAAGAACCCTTGGGTAAGTACCAGAATACCACACTTTCATCAGGATTTTCACTTTCAAGTTTTTTGAATTTAATTTGGTCATTATCGGCACAATTATCCCATTCAGTGAAGAAACGAACAATAATTCCATCATCGATTTCATGAATAGAGGGGAATTCCATAAGCATTTCAGCTCTTCGCTTACTAAGTAACTCATCGATTTTCTTTAATACTATTTGTTTTTGTTCATTCATTTTGCGTTAGCAATAAGGTACGTCTTGAATCTTATCGGTTTCACCAGTTTTCAATTGTAAGGTTTCGTTCTCAACAAAACTTTGTGTATATTCTCTAATAAATAGGTTTTGAATTTTTGGTGGTGCTGTCTCAAATGCCGTAAATTTAACTTCTTCACCTTCTATAGTATATAGGGTAACGTCAATATCACTCCAATCAAAACCACTATACCATGCTTCACCTTCTGGTGCATGTTCGTAGCTTCCGGGGTCAGACCAACCATCAACATTAATATCTATCCTATCAGCATGAAAGGTTATATTGAATCTAAGTGGTTCTTTTAGTGAGTCATACATGTACTCAAGGTCGAGAGAATACTCTAATGTCAAACTATTTGCGTCACCCATGTTTGCTTCATCCCAATCTCCGGTAATATAAGAATCGGCAATTTTTGCAACATTAATTTTCTCATTATAGTTCAATAATGAATCACAAATAAATTGTTTTTGTAACTCTTCATTCATCAGTAAATCTGTGACTTCCTGTTCCTTAAGAAACTCATCGTTACTAAGAAAATCGAAGTTCTGCACTTCCTCATTAATTATTTTCATAAAATCGTTCTGATTCATTTCGTGCATTTTTCATAAATACTTAAAAACTTCTATTAATTTTATTTTTTTTGGGAAATTATAACCTTACTCAGTATTTATGTTTGAAAGTCATTGCTTAATAATGGGTATTAAGTTAGGTCTGAGTGAAGTCAGGAATGATTTTTGAAATTTTATTGCCAGACAGTGGTTATGTAAAATTTTAAGACTTAACGAAAATTGAAATTGGTAATTGCATCGTGTAGTGCGGTGCAATTACTTTTATAAAAATTAAAATTTTTTTAGATAAACGCTTGTATTTATAATTTTAATGTCTATATTTGCAGAGAATATTACATATTTTATTGAATCATGAAAAATTTAGTTGACATACAACCCCAACCACAACAACATCCACAGGATGGTGAATGGGGGAGTTACATCTAATTTTTCGAGAGAAGTTTTTAGGTTAAACATGAACCCCATTCGCAAGAGTGGGGTTTTTTTATTATTAGAAATTATGGCAAAAAGTACAGAAAATTTTGTTCCTCTATGTCCAACACACCATAAATATTGGCATAGTAGATTCAGGTGGAAAATTAGATTAATTGTCGATAACTATGTGAAAAGATTTAAAGAAGATAATAATATCGAGTAGTTGGGGAGTCAGGTCACCCCGCCACATTTGGGATGTGGAGAACTCGCAGGTTCGAATCCTGCTACTCGACAAAATTATCTGGGTGTATTGCAGATGGCTATACTACGATGCCTTGGAAGCATCGGTCCGCAGGTTCGAATCCCGCCACTCAGACTAAGTAATGGTGTACGTAATATTGCATGGGAGTAGCATGTAACAACAACGTAGCTCCCATATGGGGGAGGGATTGCAGTGAAAATCTGTCCATTATTTTTAACATGGTGTCAGTAGTTCAATTGGTAGAGCACCAGATTGTGATTCTGGAAGTTGCGAGTTCAAATCTCGTCTGACACCCCAAAAGTCCAGTTTTCCTAGTTTTCTGGCAAAAAATTAAGATTAACTAGGTGACTGTAGGAAAGACTGCACCGTGGACTGCGCAGGTCCACAAATTGTCTCGTAGTGTAATTGGCAACACAACTCCCTCTGAAGGAGCAGAGTAAGGGTTCGAATCCCTTCGAGACAACTAAACACCCAAGGAGTGGGGGATAAGGTGCTCAAGCCATCCGAAAGGAGTCTTGTCGAGCAGTTGTAGGGTGTTTTTAATGACCAGTGGCAGAACGGCTATTGCATCGCCCTTTGAAGGCGACACCCAAAAGGTTTAGGGGTTCGAATCCCTTCTGGTCATCTAAACAGATGTTGTAGCTTAATATTTAAAGTACTACCGTTGGAGGTAGGAATGCAGGTGAAAGTCCTGCCAACATCGCCATTGACCTGTGGTGTAATTGGCAACACGGATGGTTTTGGTCCATCAGAGTCCAAGTTCGAGCCTTGGCAGGTCAACTAATTTTGATTCTCTGGGGGTCAAAAACCATTCTGACATTAGATTTGACACTACCGCCTTCATAACTATCCAATACTCCCAGAACATCAACGATATCAAACCCCAATTGCTGTGCAATTATTCCCAGAGTTTCAGCAGTCATTTTACCGCCTCTGATATCATTTGGGAACATGTTGAATTGTTTGTCGATTTCTTCACCGGGTATCCCGGCATTAAGTAATGCTTTCCTGACGATATCAGCTTTTATTCCTCTGAAGGTCTCACCATGTGCTGGTACTTGTAGAATATTCCCGGTATCGTTTATTGTTGCTTGAAGGAGTTTTGGTTCCGAACCCTGATAATCGAATGCTCTTTTGGGGTTAGCATATGTACTTGCAACACTGTGTTTGTCGGTGAAATATATTGGTTTATTATAGGTTAGGGTTTTTCGTAGTTTCCCGGCTTGGTATAGTAACTGGAAATACAGGTCTTCGTTTCCCTGACTTCTGGCATCCTGTAATTGGGTTTGAAGCTCATTCCATTTTGCGGGGTCACTAATATAATCGGTGGTATTGGTCTTGGGACTAAAAGAACCGCTTTGCTTCAAACCCCGGACATCTGGAGTGCCATGATACCAGATTTTGGACTCATTAACTATCTCATTAATCACTTCATTTATGATGTCAAGGATTTTCATACTGATAAATACTAAATTTATTCTATATTTGTAACAAATTATTTTAATTTTCGTATATATTAGTATGGCTAAAACCAGAGTTGGACATAAAGAGAATTCATTCCTCAATAGGGGATGGGGAGTACATGCAGGTGATTCTTGGATTAAAAGATTCACATCCAAGAGACGCAGAGGTGCTGATAAAAAAGTAATTAAGAACGATTTGAAAGATGAATTATAATCTATTTCTCGATGATTTTAGGAGACCCGAAACCACGTTCCATTACATGGGACTTCCGGTCTTTAATGCCGATGGTTGGATAATCGTCAGGAATTACTATGCCTTTATTACGCTTATCGAGAAGAAAGGTATTCCAGAAGTAATTGCATTTGACCACGATTTAGGGGAGGAATTTGAAATTTGGAAAGATATTGTGAATTATGAAGGAATATATGTTGTTTCTAATTTAGGTCAAGTTAGAAGAATAAAAAAATCAAAAGGAACTTCAGGTGACAATACATTAATTCCCATAAAAAATGAATCTGGACTTTATGTTAATTTAAAAAATAATGGTGATGATAAATATTGTAGAATTCATAGGCTTGTTGGTGAAGCATTTATTTTAAACCCAAAAAATAAACCAGAGATAAATCATAAAGATGGTAATCGTTGGAATAATAAAGACTCTAATTTAGAATGGGTAACATCATCTGAAAATAATTTACATGCACATGATAAATTAGAAAGAAACTTTACTGCTTATGGTGAAAATCATGCTAATAGTATTACTGTTTCACAATATACTAAAAATAATAAATTGATTGATGTTTATGGTTCTGTAAATGAAGCTGGAAGACAACTAAAAATTTCATTTACTAATATTGCTAAATGTGCTCGTGGTGAAAGAAAAACTGCTGGAGGTTTTATTTGGCGATATGATAATGAAGAACCAACAATTAAATCAATAATTAAACATATTCCAGTTGAAGATAAAAATTATTCTAAGAGATTTTTTATACCAGAAATATTTATTGAAAAAACTGGATATCATTGCGCCAAGTGGCTTATCGATTATTGTATTGATAACAAAAAAGAACTCCCACATGAAATCATTGTGCATTCAATGAATCCCTATGGGAGTCGTAATATCAAGTCATTGTTTGATACCTATATTAAAATCTATGAACTCGAACACTCACCAATTAAGATTCTTGCGAGTCATTTAAGATAATTATCTTCTGCTTCCACCGGAACTTCTTGAAGCAGAACCCGAACTACGACTTCCACTTGAAGAACTGCTTCTGCTATAACTTGAAGAACTTCTGCTTGGAGAACTACTTCTACTATATGACGGTGCTCTTGACGGAGCATTTGACGGTGCTCTGTAAGACCTACTCCGACTTTGTGCAGGTCTCTGATATGTTGATGAACTTCTACTTGTACGTGCTGGTGTACTTACTCTTGTACTTCTTTGCTGAGTTGCCTTTTGTTGAGTTGTTACTCTGTTTCTCGTTGCACTTCGATTAAATTGTTGACGAACAGTCGTTGTCGGCTTAGTATATGTTGGAGTGTACGATTTTCTCGTACTGTTGGTGCGAGTTGTTGTTACTTGTCTTGTTGCAGTTCTATCCGATGGACGTATTGTACGTGTTGTTGGTGGTTTCGCATAACCATTACGATAGGTTTTGTTATATGATGTATAATGTTTGCGATTCCAACCAAGTGCAGCAGAACTCGAATAGTGTCTTCCGTTTGGTCTTGAATAATAACCGTAGTTGTAGTAATTGTAACCATAATAGTGGTTATGTCCGTAATAATTGTTATAACCATAATAAGGATAATACATTCCGTAGTATGCGTAATAGTTGTAATATCCACCATACCATGCTCCATAAGAAGGATATCCATAACCATACCAAGGGTCGTAGTAATGACTATAATATGGACTCCATAAGTAGCCAAAAGCTAAAGAAAAACGGAGATTTGGCTGGTTATAACCGCTATAATAATTGTTAATTACCACAGGTTCAGCCTCTTGCTCAACAACGATGTAAACGGTATCGGTTTTTGTTGTGTCAAGAGTTTCATATAATTCATTTTCTTTCTCCATGCGATATTTCTCGTAATCGCTGAGTTCTCGTTCTTGTGCTATTAGCATAAAAGAGAAGAGTGTGAGTAATAGTGTAATGAGTAACTTTTTCATAATAACATGTTTTTTAATAAAAAGCAATATACGTGCCAGATTTTTTTATAAATAGATTTGTATTTATTGAAAACAGTTATTTATGAAGCATTATAATAAACAACGACTCTTAGAGGTCATGCAAAGAGTAGACCCATCATTCAAACCAAATGTGCTTCATGAAGAAATTGAGCCTCAAAATCTAAATGAGATACTGAAAGGATATATTGTGGCAGCACTTTGGACTGAAGAAGAAAAACTCATGGATGATTATAATTCAATGAATGCTACAAGTGATGATAATGATTATTATGGTGAAGAAGATGAAACTCCTGATGAAATAAAATTTCTAAGGATAATGAAAGATAAAAATCAAAGGAAAACCATAGAATCATTCAGTAGAGAAGATATCGAACCGAATTCACTAATTAAAGCATATCAAGATATTAAGGAATTTATAAGATTAGCAGGTGACGAAGCGGTTAATGAAGCCATTAGTGAAAAGGGTTATGAACAACTAGGTCATGACATCTGGCTAACTAGAAACAGACATGGTGCTGGATTCTTTGACCATTCATATGAGAACGAACAAAAACTAACGGATGCAGCACAAACATTAAAAGAAGTTGATTTATATATAAATGATGATATGAAATTGTCATTTAGTAACGAATAAAGTATTTATAAAAAAATCACGAATATGTTCTATAAAGACAATAGTAAGCAAAGACTAATGGAAGTCATACAAAAACTAGATGCAAGAGATAAATCTAAAATAAATGAAGACGAAAGCATTATGGAAGCATTTGTCGATGATAATCCAGAAGAATATATGAGTATGGCTAATAAAATAAAACAAACCGTTGATACGTTATTCAATGATGGTCATTATGATGTTATCGATACATTATATAGATTATTGGTTGATAGAAAAAGACCTGTTGTTGTAGAAAATGAAAAAAAATAAGTTTTTATAAAAAATATGTTTAAAGATAATAGCCAGAAAAGACTCCTAGAAGTCATGCATAAACTCGATGCAAGAGATAAATCTAAACTAAATGAAGATATAAGCATTGATGTAGAAGTGGGTGACACTATTATGACTGGCAGGTTTAAAAATAAACGAACAGTAGTAAAGTCAATAGGAAAAGACGAACACGGTATGCCAACTATTAACGGTAAGAAAGTAGTAACATTTAGAAAGGCTACTGAAAAAAATAAGAAATAATTATAATAATAAAAATAGAATTCATGGGAAAAGATAGTGATAAAAAAATGCTTTTCGAAGCAATGCATAAGATTACAGGAATGCCTTTAAATGAAAACATACATAATAACATTTATGATGGTGGAATATTTAATTCTAAGAATACTGCTGATGCTCTTTCTATCGGTCATAACATATATAGGGAAGTAAAGGAATTAATTAATGCTCAAACAAGTGATGACGTGTGGGCGGGTGGTGCAGAGAATGCCCTGAAGTTTTATGAAAAGATTTTTGAAGGACTCCGTGATGCGCTATATCAGGACTTAGGCGACAGCGTTAATCCAAACGCAGGTGCTGCACCCGATGAAATGAGTGAATCTAATGATTTTGAAAATAAAATTAAAAAATGGTGATGTTTGGTTAGATTATTATGCTGCATCAGAAAGTCAAGAATATACTGATGGTGAAATATGGTATAATAGAAGTGGACAACAATTACGTAGTCCAGATGAATATGATTAAGTGGTGAGGGATATACACCTTTTGGAGATGAAGGACATTAAGAATTGTTCTAAATAAGAACTTTTTTTGAAAAAGTTTGGTTTTAATGTAACATTTACTACCTTTGCTTCGTATTTAGATAAAAGAACTTGTAAAAGTGAATTAAAAAATTAGAAAACGATGAAAACTTTATTGAACATATTATCAGTCATGCTCGTTGCCCTACTATGGGAAGATGATGCGGACGAGGTATGCTCAGTCGGGAATCTTGGTGGAACGGGTATATAAAATACCCTAAACGAAATCGAAACCCGACCCGCAAGAGTCGGGTTTTTTTGTGTTCTTTATTTTTATTACAATATTGGTACTGACACTATCAATATCAGAACATTTTTAATGTTCACGTTCATTGACGTATTGGAATTTAAAAAGTAAACCGTCTGGGATTTCCAGACGGTTATATCGTCTCATGTGCTCGACTGGCGTGCGGGAATTAGACTGTCACTCTTCTAAAACGAGGGTCCGAATCCCTCTGGGACGGCAATTTTACTGGTATAGCGGTAAAATGTGCAATATATGTCACTTTTGTACCACTTAATTGGTTATTTTATCGCTATACCAGTAAAAAGTGACATATATGATACTAAATAACCATTATAATGTGATTTTTATGACAAAAAAGAGAAACCGTCTGGTGAAACCAGACAATTCAAATTAAATTTGAAAGAAATCCCGAAAGAGGTTAGGGAGAAAAATAGAAGCACTACATATAAATATGTTGTGTAATCTCATGCTGCGATTGGCAAATGGTTAAGCCACCAGTCCTTCAAACTGGTCATTGCGGGTTCGACCCCCGTTCGCAGTACAACTTATTGCAATTAGTTCTTAACGGGTTCGACTCCCGCTCCTTGGGAGTAATTACCCAAGGGGGTGGTGTAATGTGGCATAACACACATGTTCGGGTCTTCTAACGGCTAGGAAGCTGGGTTTTCATCCCAATAATCGGGGTTCGATTCCCCGTCCGAATGCTAGGGATTGTCACAAATTGTTTCTACATTTGTGAAAATATTTGATGTTATGAATGAATATCCAAAAGTACTGGTTTTAGGTGATGGTCTCTTAGGTTCGGAAATTATTAAGCAAGCAGGTTGGCAATATATCTCACACCGTCAAGACAAATTTGATGTGACTCAGGACTTCAATCATGTGGCTACACTAATTGATGACATCGACCCGGATATAGTTGTTAATTGTATTGCTTATACCAACACATATAGTAAGGAACGAAGTGTTCATTGGAAAGTTAATTACGAGTTTGTCGTAAATCTTGCCGATTTTTGCGACAGCAGAGACATTAAGTTAGTCCACGTATCAACGGATTATATCTTTGCTAATTGGCGAGAGGGTCCGGTAAAAGAAACCACGGTTCCAGTTAATCAAAACACTTGGTACGCATACACGAAATTGGTTTCAGATGCTTACGTGCAATTATCTAGCAATTACCTATTGATTAGATGTAGCTTCAAACCAAAACCATTTCCTTATGATAACGCATTTACAAATATCTGGGGTAATTTTGATTATGTTGATGTGATTGCTGCACAAATCATTGAATTAATTAATGAAGACCGTTCCGGTATTTGGAATATCGGAACCGAATATAAGTCGGTTTATGAATTGGCGAAACAAACCAAACCCGATGTGGGTATGTCAAAGAGTAGGAAACTCCCAAACATTAAATTGGACCTGACGAAGTTCAACACCAGAAACCAATAATCGGCACTAAATGCTATTTGCTGCCAATAATTTGCTCCTGTAGCTCAGTTGGTTCAGAGTGTCTGTTTTACAAGCAGAGGGTCACAGGTTCGAATCCTGTCGGGAGCACCAACAAAAGACACTAAACAGCGTTTACTGGCTTTTGTTTGAAAACGCTCCCATAGCTCAGTTGGTCAAGAGCACCTGTTTTACAAGCAGGAGGCGTATAGTATAACGGCAGTTCGAATCTGTCTGGGAGTACAAGAACCGTTGGGTTTGCCAATATCGGTTATTTTACCGATAATACGCCTTTATCGGCTCTGCAACCAATTAATTTATTATATTTGATGTATGAATATAGGAATACCATACGAATTAATGAAAATCTATCGAGATATAGGAATTGACTTAAGCGGATACACACCAATATATCTTTTTGGTGAAACTTATGAATGTCATTTTGATTCGTTTCTATATCGAGCATTTTAAACCTCAAGTGATGGAATTGGTAGACGTGTTGCACTTAGGATGCAGTGTCTTAGGACGTGCGGGTTCGAGTCCCGCCTTGAGGACAACATAAGGCTGTAGCCTAATAACAGGTCATTATAAGGTCATAGCCTAATACCGGGGATGTTATGAGATATACTAAAGAGTTGCTGGAACCAATAATTGAAAGTTCAATTACATGGGCAGAGGTTTGTAGAAAATTAGGTGTTAAACCAATGACTGGTTCACAAACATATATTAAGAAAAAGTCGATTGAATTTAATTTAGATTATTCTCATTTCGTTGGAAAATCCTTCAATAAGGGGAGGACATTTAAGAAAATGAGAAAAGATGCCCTTGAGTATTGTTATCGTGGAAGTAAAATTATTTCACATAGATTAAGAGAGAGATTAATTCGAGACGGTTATAAAGAAGAGAAATGTGAAAAATGTAACCGAACTAAATGGGAAGGTGAAAAAATTCCATTAGAATTACACCATATAGATGGTGACCATAGTAATAATGAATTTAATAATCTAATGATTGCGTGTCAATTTGGACACGCTACTTTAGAAAGAGAAATACGTAAAATTAGCGCACATGTTGGAATGGTAGACAAGCCAGTTTGAGGGACTGGTGCTCGAAAGGGTGTGCGGGTTCGACTCCCGCTTTGCGCACACAGAGGAGACCGTTAGAATTTCATTAAACACTTTTTGGTGTGGAAACGTAGAAATTCAATATAGCGATATAGGGAAGTCTGGTCACGCTACATACTAAAGTCGCCAGCGAGAAAAGTGCGGGGAACAACCAATCAAGTGTACATAGGTTGAGTGGGAAACGCAACGAGTATCAATTGGAAGGAGATGTAGAATATCCCGCCTGTTCAGCAGGAGAGCGTAGGTTCAAATCCTACTATCGCCACTAAAATCTGTAAGAAATATCGACTATATTTCTAACAAAAATACGAGTATCGTCTAACTGGTGAGGACGCACCCAGCGAAGGGTGTATGTAAAAGGGTGTTGCAACACTCTGGGTTCGAATCCCACTACTCGTGCTAATAATTGTCATTCATATCGGTAGAATCATAATATATGTGATTTAATAGATATTAATAATCGGGGATGTGCTGGAATGTATACAGGCTGGTCTAAGAAACCAGTGCCGAAAGGCATGCGGGTTCGACTCCCGCCATCCTCACAAAGTCATCGGAAGATGACATTCACATCAGAATAACACGTGATAAAACTGATGTGCTCCGACATAGCTCAGTTGGTCAGAGTACCCGTGTTTGAGCGGGGGGTCACTGGTTCGAATCCAGTTGTCGGTACAAATGGGGGTATGTGAGAAATCTGAAAGTCGGGTTCATGTCCGAAGTAGGTTAGAATCCTGCCATATTCCACCACGGGGCATTAGCTTAGTTTGGCTAAAGCGTCTGGTTTGCAACCAGAAGACCAAGGGTTCGAATCCCTTATGCTCCACGAGGTAATTTGGTAACGTAATCCTATGGAAACTCGTAAGTGCGAACGTGGCACGTAGGCTTGGTTCATACTCAACACTCTGTAGACCTAGAATTCTATGGTGCGAGAGTGACAGCAGACTCGGTACAAAAGGGATTGTTCGACCAAATTACTTTAACTGTCGAATTAACTTAGTGGCTAGAGTTTACCGTAAGTCCTGCGTGGCTGGTAGCGGAGGTTCGATTCCTTCATTCGGCACACAGAGGTGACCGTTAGAATTTCATTGAACACTTTTTGGTGTGGAATCGTAGAAATTCAATTTGGGGCATTAGCTCAGTTGGCTAGAGCACTACGCTTGCACCGTAGGGGTCAAGGGTTCGACTCCCTTATGCTCCACTAATTCATTGTTGCCCAATTGGGCAATATCTTGCCCCGTTGACGTAATTGGCAACCGTATTTCACGAATTTTTATTACCTTTACCGTATTTATAATAAATTCGTAATATGAAATACACTAAAGAAATACTTGAACCAATAATAAAGAAAAGTAATTCAATATCTGAAGTCTTAAGACACCTAAACCTAAAACAAGCTGGTGGTAATCATGGGACGATAAAAAGAAATGTGAAAAAATTTAATATTGATGTGTCACATTTTCAGGGTTCTGGTTGGGCACGTGGAAAAGTCTCACATAGAAAATCAACTAAAAAAGATTTCATTAAATATGTTTTAACTATTAATGGACTTGGTTGGGGAAGTCATAGAATTAAATTAAAACTTTTCGAATATGGCTTAAAAGAAAAGATATGTGAGAAGTGTGGGCAAGATGAGTGGTGGTTTAGTGAGATATTAAGTTTTCATTTAGACCATAAAAATGGGAATCGTAATGATAATCGTTTAGAAAATCTTAAAATATTGTGTCCTAATTGTCATTCCCAAACACCCACATATTGTGGTAAGAAAAATAAAAAAGTTGTCGGAAAAGATTCCTGACTAGTTGAGAAGATGATGACTTTGGTGAAATTGATATAAACAGGGTGTGGTAGTTCGCATCAATGTGTTGATAAAGTAACCTAAATACGTCTGTCTTCTAATGGCTAAGATATCTGATTCCAAACCAGACAATGAGGGTTCGACTCCTTCCAGACGTGCAAAACATTTATTTTATTTAAATTATGCTTTTGCTGTTCGACATAGTATTTATATAAAAATAAAACTATGGAAAATAAATTAGAAAAATATAGTAATGATGAAATTATTGAAATTTTAAATAATAGTAAATCATTCAGAGAAGCATTAATTAAATTTGAATATTCTAGTAATGGTACTGGTGGGTATGTGTCAGCTAAAAGAATCATCAAGAATCGTAATATTATAATCCCAAAATATAATTATTATGGTGATGGAAATACTAACCCAAAATATAAACTAGATGAAATTTTAGTTGAAAATTCAACCTATACTTCCAGAACATGTTTAAAAAAACGTTTAGTTGATGAAGGTTTATTGAAATACATGTGTGCTAAATGTGGAAATAATGGTGAATGGAAAAGTGAATCACTCTCATTACAATTAGAACATAAAAATGGTGTTAATAATGATAACCGACTTGAAAATTTAGAATTCCTTTGTCCTAATTGTCATTCACAATCAAAAACATTTGCTGGGAGAAATAATAGATGTTCATTTAAGAAAAAAACAATAAAACCATTAAAATCAATTAATTCTTGTGCTTGTGGTGCTCAAATAAAAAATAGAAGCACCAAATGTCAAAAATGTCATCACGAAAATTTACGTAAAGTAAAATCACGACCATCATACGGTGAATTAATTAACGACATAACGTTTTCAAATTATACTGTAACGGGGAAAAAACATGGTGTTTCAGATAACACCATACGTAAGTGGCTTAAGTTTTATGAAAAACAAATGTAATTTCGAAATGAAGGGGTGGTAAAAATCGCTGGTACGAATCACATGTCATCGCAGGGTCCAAACCTGCACCGACAACAACCGAGGGCAGAGATGTACCCAAGAGCAATATCGGTTAGTGATTCGTCACCGCTTCACCACTTCAGAAAATCAGAATTATTAATTAAAATCAAAAGTCTTCAAACTAAAATTTTATTACCGCAAAAGTTGGTTGTGGAAGAAAGTACACTACAACTATTTTCACAGAAGATTATTCAAAGAATACTATGTGAGAAAAAAGAAATTCAGCGACAAGGAAATTAAGAACTATAAACGTTTTCAAAAACTTGATAATCTCGTGACTTTGAGAAAAGTTGGTTGGTTACAAAGACTAATTTTTTATCTGGAACCATAATTTGTAACATTCCTTGGTTTTCTTCACATAATTTCCTACATTAGCACTCTATTTATATTAAACTAAAAGCAATGTATGTTATTTCAAAAAATAAGGATTACTACGATGGTGTTGTTGGTAGTGTCGGAATGGACAAAACTATCGTCTATGAGCGTGTAATTGATGAAATTACGGACAATGCCAAGATGCCTAAAGAATTCAAGCACACCAGATTTAGTTGGGAAGGTAATAATCCGTTCTTGAGTGTTTGTTATGCTCAAATAGACCATAAAAAAACCAAGAAATATAAATATGTTCGTGGGTTCATTGTGGGATTCTGCGGTAAACTTTATTTGGGGTGGAAATTCGAGTACAAGGCAAAGACTTGGGATGTTGAAATTGGTAGGCATGTTGATGTAACGAATACCGATATTATTTATGGTTATGAGAATGCGAAAAAGTATTTAAAAGCCGATTATTGGAGAAGTAATTTAGGTGACGATATCAGGTATGTTGAAAGTTATGACCCGATTGAATTATTTAGAAAATACAAGACACCCATCTTTATTTTTGATAGTGATAGCAGGAGTCCAAGAAATGACAATGCTTTCATCATAAATCCCAACTTGAAAGAGTTTGGGTTTTATAAGGTTGTGGATGCATTTACTGCTTTTACTGAGCTTCAGATGTTTATCTCCGGGGTTTTGGGAACAGGTGAAAAAGAAATAATTGAAGTAGAAGACAAGTATAAAATAGGACAGCATGGATTCGACAAATGGAGTTTCAGAAGAGAACCATCGAAAAAACGATGATGGGTCAATAACAATACGTCAAGACAGTGAGTTCAGGAAAATAAGTATTGAAGACCTGCCATTCGATGAGCAAGAGAAAATCCGTGAGTTCATGGAGATGACTGGTGATGACAAGGAACCGGAGTTGTTTATGGCTAATTTCGTGATGGAAATCGAAGACCTTGCTGCTGTTCCTCTGGATATTTTGGGAAGTATGTACCGGGACGCAGTATTTAATGAAAAATACGAAGATGTTGGGGAATTAGGGGAAGAAATAAAAAATCGTAATTATAGTATTGAAATTACGGAAAAAAGTGTAACTTTGAGATGGAATGAAACCGATAAAAACTAGGTATGCAAATAAAAAGATTAATAATAAGTACTACTCCACCATTAAGGTAACTGGAGAAGCGACTGAACCTAAGAAATTAACCAGAGCAGAGTTTGAAGCAGGAGAACAGGGTTTAGTGTATTACGATAACAAGACGGGTAAAGGTGTATTCGATGATTAAAAAAATCGATATTGTACCAGCAGTATTTATCAAGTATCGTGAAGACGGGAATGTTCTTTTGAGATGTTTACAGGGTGGTGATACAGTGGATAGAGCGTTTGAACCCAGAATGTTCAAAAAAATGAAAGACTTGAAGTATTTACTTCTGGGAATCATGACTGGTGGAAACGTAATGAAATTGAGTATATCTGATGGTAGTGAATTTGAAAACCTATTTCACGAGAAATGGGGAGTATTATTAAAAGACTGAAATTATGTATGATGGAGTAAGGTCTTATTCGAATAAAAGTAGATTTGCTTTAGCAGATGAGCATGGTGATTATCTTTTACGTGATTCGACAATAAAAACTGAAAAGAAGAAAAAGAAGAAAAACGTTCTTTTAAAATAATGGGGTTGACTGGATTTGACAGCGTGAAGGTCAATGAGAGAAGCAAGTAGTAGTTGAATCGGACTACTTTAAAAAGGTTCAAAACAATAAGTGCAGAAGACATAATGTCTATTCCCACATCTCTTACGAGAGGTAAAAGTGTATTTGCAAGTAATACTGAACTTGCATTTGCAGCATAGGAAGCAGCAAAAACAGTATAAAACTTCTGAGGACGTTGCGATTCGTGTGATTACGTTTAACGCCTTAGAAGCAAAACTCCGTAGCAATCACACTATTTTTGGAAAGTAAGAAAACTTTATCCTAAACTTGTAGAAGACTGATTAATCGCACGAATGGACGAGGGTTCGATTCCCTCCAACTCCACTAAATGGTGACGTATAAAACTTAAAGACCGTGTGCACACATAGGTAACTGGACTTCATGAGAAAGGTTATCAAAGAATTGGATGGCATTTATGTTCGACTCATAGACAATTACTTTAAGAAAGTCACCACCTTATTAACGATTAAAAACTGGAAATAATGGATACCGAAAAAATGAAAGCATGGGCAAAATCTGATGATGGAAAAGCATATTTTCAGAAACTGCATGATGATGAGATGCTGGAAAAAGCCAGACACAGACGTTTTGAAGAATGGTTGGAAACCAATGATTTCAAGAAATTAATGAATCGTTTAATATCAGAACACGATGATGAATATATCAATAAGTGTTACCGTAAGGGTTATATGCCATCACCAAATAATAAATTAAATTTTGTTATTGGATATGTGGTGGAAAATCACGCAGAAATCATAGTTAATGAATTGGATTGCGACTTCGCAAACTCAGTGCACCAATTCCGGGGTTATTATTTCCAGCACATTCATGGTCAGGGAGTCATAACCAAAATTTATAATAA